>Ga0070684_100000555_pt1 | contig 25605 bp, 20 predicted proteins | sample KBSC723LmetaG_FD_65653 | JGI IMG/M metagenome (GOLD analysis project Ga0070684, IMG submission 65653) | Corn rhizosphere microbial communities from Kellogg Biological Station, Michigan, USA - KBS C7.2-3L metaG | ecosystem: Host-associated > Plants > Roots > Rhizosphere ...
CCGGCCCCTGATTCTGCGTGGCCAGTCGCTGCAGGTCCGTATACGTGGGCCCGCGCCCCGTCTGCGGCGTCGTCATCCCCGGAAGTTGCAACGCGCCGGGACTCGTTCCTAACCCCTGTCCCGCTCCGCACTGCGGCGCACTCGCCATCGTCGGATCCGTGCAGTCCACCTGGCCCTGTTGGAGGCTGGTGTTGTCCGATTGTGAGGGATATTGCAGCGGGAACTGCTGAGCTGAAGCAATCAGAGCAAAAAGCGGCAGGGCCGCCATCAAAATGTGCTTGTGCATCTTTTTTCCGGGCCTTCTTACTACGGATTCCTTCATTATCTAAGGTGGACGCCCCATTGCGCTACGCCGGCGCCTCGCGGGGGCCATCGTTCCCACCGCACCGCTGCAACCCCGGTCGCGAACCCACAGGGTTCCTGTCCCCTTGTAGCACATTCCGCAGGTTGGCCTCGCCGCCCTGCGCCTCCCGCTCCTGACCGTGCGTGGTACCCTTCTTGTGCTCACTCACCGTCCGTCATGCCGCAATCCAGGGATCGCAAGCCGTCCGTCTCCCGCAGCACCACCATGGCCGATGTCGCCAAGCTCGCCGGCGTTGGCAAAATGACGGTTTCCCGCCTCCTCAGCGGCAGCGCAAATGTTTCCCGCGATACCGCCGAACGCGTACAGCGCGCCATCCGGATGCTCAATTACCAGCCCAACGAGCTGGCTCGCAGCCTGCGCTCGGTCCATTCCAAAACCATTGCCCTCATCCTGCCTTATCTTTACGACCCCTTCTTCGCCACCTGCGCCCACGCCGTCTCAACCGTCGCCAACGCCCACGGATACTCCGTCCTCATCACCACCTCCGACGAGAAAAGCGAAGTCGAGCAGAAGCAAGCCACCATGATGCTCCGCCGCCGCATCGACGGAATGATCATCATCCCCGCGCCGGGAGAGGACGACTACCTTCGCGCCGACGAGTTCTCCAAAATTCACATCGTTACCCTCGACCGCCCCGCGCCCCACTCCCGCTTCGATTCCGTCGTGGTCAACAATCGCGCTGGAGCCCGCGCCGGCGTGGCTCATCTCATCTCTCACGGCCACTCGCGCATCGCCTTCCTCGGACTCGCCCACACCCTCTTCACCATGCAGGCCCGCTACACCGGATACAAGGACGCAATGTCCGCCGCCGCGCTCCCGGCGCAAAGCTATATCGAGTGCGCGTCCCCTGAAGAAACCGTCTCCACCGTGCACTCCATGTTCACCGGCGCGAATCCCCCCACCGCCCTGTTCGCCGGAAACAACCTCACCATGCGCTACCTGCTGCACGCGCTCAATACCCTGCGCATTGACATCCCCGGCCACATCGCCCTCGCCGGCTTCGACGACTTCGACATCGCCGACGTCTTGCAGCCCGCGCTCACCGTCGTGCGCCAGCCCGTCTACCAGGTCGGCGAAATGGCCGCCAACCTCCTCTTTCAGCGCATCTCCAGCGGCGAATACCCCCTCAAGGGCAATCGCATCGTCCTTCCCACCGAACTCGTGATCCGCCGCTCCTGCGGCTGCCACCCGCCAAAAACCTTGTCATCCTGACGCTGAGCGCAGCGAAGTGGAAGGATGTGCATTTAGCTGCTTCGCCGGCTTCCCACAAAAGCAACACGGGGCCGGCGGAGACACAATCTCCCCGCCAGCCCCGCCTATCCTGCCGTTACATCCCGAGCTAAGTAACCGCTCTAAACCGCTCGCCGGCCGCTGATCAGGTTGATGATCAACACGATGACCGCAATCACCAGCAAGATGTGAATGAAACTTCCCATCACGTGGAAGCTGAATCCCAGGATCCAGAGGATCAGCAGGATCACAAATATCGTCCAAAGCATCCGATGTGTCTCCTTTGCCAAAGTGCTTCGCCTGGAACACAATCGTTCATCCGGGCGCACTCTCGCTTGGATGCAGGTTGTCGCATCTCTCGCACAACCGGTTCAGAATTTGTAAGATACCCGTTTCAGCGGATGCAAAACGGCGTCTCAGCCTTCCACGATCTCCAGCATCGCGGGAAACTCCAGCATGGTCTGCGCCACCGGGCTCCAGTTCTTCCGGTGCAGCGGTGTCGGCCCCAGCCGTGCCAGCGCCGCCATGTGCTCGGCCGAGCAGTACCCCTTATGGCTCGCCAGCCCATACCCTGGAAACTGCCCATCCAGTTCGACGATCAGCCGGTCGCGATACACCTTCGCCAGCACGCTCGCCGCCGCAATCGAAAAACTCGTCCCGTCGCCCTGGATCACCGACTGCTGCGGGCAAGGGAACTCAATCGTATCCACCCCATCGATCAGCAGATAATCCGGCGTCAGCGCCAGTTGCTCCACCGCCCGCCTCATGGCCAGCAGCGATGCGTTGCGGATGTTGATCTGGTTGATCGTCTCCACGTCGATCGCCGCAATGGCCCACGCCACCGCGTTTTCGCGGATCTGCACGTCGAGTTCATTGCGCTTTTTTTCCGAGAGCTTCTTCGAGTCGTTCAGCCCGTCAAGCCGGCACTTCGGCGCCAGGATCACCGCCGCGGCCACGACCGGTCCGAACATCGGGCCGCGCCCCACCTCATCCAAACCCGCAATTCGCAGCGCGCCGCACTTGCGTGCCGCCCGCTCCAGCTTCCAGCCGCACACAGGGGACGCCCTCTTGCTGGCGGAGCCGGACTCCGACAGACGCGCGGACGCCTTCCTGCCGGCTGCGGCGGAAAGTGGGGATTTTGCCATGCAAATCAGTATAGGGCGCGCTCGCCTGTGGGAATCTCGTCCCCGCTCTACAGACGCAAGTCGGAATTTGCGACTAGGCCCCGTCCGAACGAAAAAGATCTTTCAGACTCCGCCCCGTCTTCCGCTTCTGCACCGTCGGCGCCTGGGAAACCGTCCGCGCCGCTTCCTCCGCGTAGAATGTTGCTGCCTCGGAATAGGTATGCGGTAGAATCCGCCCCACCAGCCACGATCCTTCGCGCAGCGTCACCACGGCAACTTCGCCGGCAAACTCTACCTCGTAGTCGCCATCGGGAAGGTCTCTCGGCGCTTCAATCACGGCGCAATGCGAATACACAGGCGCCGTCGTCTCTGGCAAAACGGTCTTGGTGGCCAGCAGTTCACAACTGGCTTCGCGACCCATGCCGCGCAAGATACCTTTGCAGAGAACAGCGAAGCGCATGGAGAGTGGGGGACCCCCGGGGATTTCGATTGAAGTGTTGGATGCGCGACATATCCAGCGAGGTTGCTTCGTGTCGCCGTGCGATGTATTTTCCGCGACACTTGTCCCCGAAGTATCTACTTCCTCGTCGACAAATCGCGAGGGTGCCTAAGGACCGTGGACAATGCAATGAAATCTGTCAGTGGGTTCGCGCAATCCGCGTCACAGTCTATCGACTGAGAACTGAGACCTCTGCACTCTCTCCCTGCACCCTGTACCCTGTTTCTATGGTCCTTCACTTCCTCGTTCGCGGCCGTGTCCAGGGCGTCGGATTCCGCTGGTTCGTCCAGCGTGAAGCCGCCGAGCTCAATCTTCATGGATGGGTGCGCAACACGGAAGATGGCGATGTGGAAATCGTGGCATCCGGTACCGCGGAAGACGTCTCCGAGCTGCGCGCCGCCATACGCCGCGGCCCTCGCGGAGCCCGCGTCGACAACGTCATCGAGCACTACCTCGACGAATCCGAAGCCCGCCCACTCACCGCCTTCCGCATAGAAGGCGCCTGGTAAAGACACTTTGTCGCCACTCGAAATAGGCTGAAAGCTGACGGCTGGCAGCTGGAAGCCAGCAGCCCCTACTTCCCCACCACATCAATCGCTACTGCAATTGTTTTCGGCGGCATGCACTGGGTCTCGTCGCAGGCCTGGTAGTGCAACGTCGCCTGCAACAGGTGATCTCCCGGGCTCGCGGTCAGGCGTGCCGCGATCGTGAAATCGCCCGTGTACACATTCAGCCGCGTCGTGGGATCGGCCGTGAGCGTAAACTCCACACCTGCCGGATACTTCGCCTCGACCAGCTTTACCCCCGCCCCCTCCGGCACCGAAAACGTAGTCGGAATCAGAAATTTGTCTCTGGGCGCGTGCGAGTTGATGTGAAGCCCCTTCGCCACGCGGAAGTGCAGCTCCACGCTGGCAGGCTTGCCCGCCGTCAGCGTCACCTGTTCGGGATACAGATATTGGACGGCCTCGGTCTTCGCCACCGGCCTCGACTCCTGCCACAGCGGCGCCTGCGCGGCAGCCGCAACCCCCGCAGCGACGGCAACCAGCGCCGCAACCCTCGTGAGTCTCCAAATCCCCTTCATGCAATCTCGCCCCTGAAGTTCACCGCGCCTCCGTCCCTCTGTCCCTTTGTCCCTAATCCCTAATCCCTGCCTTTCACTCCATCGCCTTCTGAATCTTCTCTTCCATATCCGACTTCGACGTAATCCCCATCTGCACCGCGATCACCTTCCCGCTCCGGTCTACCCAGAACGACGTCGGCATCGCATCGAAATCCCCATACGCCTTCGAGATGCTATCTCCGCCCAGCAGCACGGGATACGGCATCTTCTCCTCTTTCACGAAGCGCTGCACCGCGGCCTTGTCCTTGGCCCACCCGGCCGAATCGCTCGGCTTCACATCGTCGTTTTCTGCGTCGATGCCCAGAATCTCGAAGCCCTTCGGCTCGTACTGCTTGGCCAGCTCCACCAGCCAGGGAGTCTCCAGCTTGCACGGCCCGCACCAGGTCGCCCAGAAGTTGATCAGCAGCGCCTTCCCCTTGTAGTCGGCCAGCGTCATCTTCTTGCCCTGCAGGTTCTCGAGTTGAAAATCCGGCGCCTGCTTCCCCAGCAGTGGAGAAGAGCTGAACATCGCATCCGCTGTCTGCCCATTGGCCTGTTCCGCCTTTGCGGTCGCGGCAGCCGCGCGCTCGGCCGCCTGCTTCCGATGCTCCCAGTTGGCCCATCCCGCCCAGGCAAAAACCGCCAGGATGAACAAAGTAATGCCAAGCACCAACGTATTCCGTTTCACAGGGATTGGACCTCTACACCCCATCTTACGAAAGCAGTCGCGCCTCGTCAGCCTTTCGAGCTGAGGGCTGACGGCTGAGGGCTGACCTGTCGCTCCTCAAAGCTGCTAGCATGGAAAACCGATGACCCCCTCAGACCACGCGGACGCCTCAGCGGCCCTCACCCCCGCCGCCCTTGTCCGCACCGAAGCCGCGGCCCTCCAGGCCCTTGCCGCCCGCCTCGATGGCCCCATGGCGCCGGCCTTCGATCGCGCCGTCGACCTCATCCTCAACTGCGGCACATGCAACGGCCGCGTCGTCGTCACAGGCATGGGCAAATCCGGAATCATCGCCCAGAAAATCGCCGCCACCCTCAGCTCCACCGGCTCGCCCGCCCTCTTCCTCCACCCGGCCGAAGCCGTCCATGGGGACCTCGGCGTCCTCATGCCTGGCGACGTTGTCATCGCCCTCTCCGCCAGCGGCGAAACCGAAGAAATACTTCGTCTCTTAGCCACCCTCAAGCGCAAAGGCGACGCCCTCATCTCCTTCTGCTGCAATCTGGCCTCGACCCTCGCCACCGCCAGCGACGTCGTCCTCGACTGCGGCATCGAGCGAGAAGCCTGCGGCCTCAATCTCGCCCCCACCGCCTCCACCACCGCCATGCTCGCCCTTGGCGACGCCCTCGCGGTCGCCGTCAGCCTGCGCAAAGGATTCAAAGCCGAAGATTTCGCCGAACTCCACCCCGGAGGCAAGCTGGGTAAGCGCCTCGCGCTCGTCCGCGACCTCATGCACGCCGGCGACAACATCCCAGCCGTCACCCCCGCCACCCGCATGCCCGACGTGATTTACGAAATGTCGTCCAAAAAGCTCGGCATGACCACGGTGCAGGAAAACGGCCGGCTCGCCGGCGTCATCTCTGACGGCGACCTCAGAAGATTGTTGGAGCGCGAAGGCGGAGCCGCCCTCAGTCGCACGGCAGGCGAAGCCATGAACCCCCACCCCCGCACCATCGCCGTCACCGAACTCGCCGCCCGCGCCCTCTCCATCCTCGAAGAACGCAAAATCACCAGCCTCGTCGTCATCAGCGCCGACAACCACGTCGAAGGCGTCCTCCACCTCCACGACCTCTGGGGCATCGAGCTGATTTGAAGGGCAACTGGCTGTTATTCCAACAGGTAGTACTCTTTTAGGAACCCATCCAGATACTTGAAGTGAATAACGCTCGTCGGCTTGCGTTCTCGCGAGAAGGCCTTACCCGCGAATCGATTCATGATCCGACTGGAAAGCGGTGCGATATTCAGATTCAGATCCTGAATTCGCTTGCTCCATTTCGGGCTCAGGCCAACGAGCATCAAGTGGTGGATCTTGTGTTTGTAATCACTACGGCTGGGCTTGATCGGCATTCGTTTGATATCCGGTGCAGGGGGAATTTCGGTTCCAGCCCAATCAAGCAGCACGCATTCCGGATATGTTCCCCCATTGTCGGTATGGGTTCCGTCAACCTTGAACAGTACGAGGTTCTCTGACAGGAGTCGATACGCGATCACATCGCCGACGCACCAGGGGCATTCGCAAAGAACTCGCCGGGCGATTCTTTTGGTGGCTGGCTGAGGCGAGCCGATCTTCTCGCGTAATTTCTCGAGAACCGCGCGCCGGCGCGAGTGATCCGGCGATCCCGCGTCCCATCGGGCGAGATCGGCTCCTGATTCGATGACTTGAAGCGCTCTGTCACGGACTTCGTCCTCAAGGCGTCCGAGCTTCCACTGCACGGCCGCCAGTGCCAGCCACACAACACTCGATTCGTCCGAATCAGCAATGGAGGACGAGTAATCTCTGAGGACTCGCTGAGTCGCCTCCGGGCCACTCAAGCCCTCTCCCAGCGCGTCCCGGTAAGCCCCGCGGATATCACTTGCGAGGTCGTCGGAAAAAATCGCAGTGCCCCAAACGCCCATTGCCTTGACCTACTTGCCCCGATGTGGAGATTGTGTCACAGCTCCGGCGAGCCGCTGCCTGGACCGCTAGACCAAGGTTCTGGAATGTGCCACATTTTTGTGTCACAATACTCCCATGCCGAGCATCAACCTCCGCCAGCTCCGCGACACACGCCAGCTCAAAGCCTGGCTCCGCGCCGGCGAGGTGGTCGAACTCCGCGAGCGCAACGAATTGCTGGGCCAAATCGTCCCCGCCACTCCCAAAACCGGCACCAAAGAGTGGCCCGATTTCGCCGCCCGTCTCAAAGCCGACTGGGGCGACCGAGTCATTCCGATCGTCGATGTCCTGCTCGAAGACCGGGAGAACAGCCGCTTTTGATCGTCTACGCGGATTCGAGCTTTCTCGTCTCGCTCTACGTCCTCGACACCCATTCCACTCAAGCTCTGCAGTGGATGCGCACGTCGCCCCGCATGCTTATCACGCCGTTTCACCATGCCGAGCTCGCCAACGCGTTCTACCAGTGCGTCTTCAGGTCCACGCTCAACGAGTTCGAAGCCGCGCGAGCCTGTAAGCGATTCGACGCTGATGTTCAAAATGGCATCTTCGAACCTATGCGTGTCCCCGACTCCGCGTGGGATACGACGATTTCGCTCGGCCGCCGCTTCTGCCCTACCCTCGGCGTCCGCACCCTCGACACCCTTCACGTTGCCTGCGCTCTCGAACTCCGCGCCGACCGCTTCTGGACCTTCGACGAACGCCAGATCCGCCTCGCTCAGGCCGCCGGCCTCAGCACCACCAACTGACGCACCGTCGAATCGCCCAACTCACCCAAACTGCGGCGCCAGCAGCGCAATCATCTCCAGATCGCGATCCAGAATGACCGACGCATCCGGATTTGATTCCTTGTAATGGACCTGAATCTTCCTGTCCTTCAGGCTGCGAACAAACTCGTCCGCCTGCACTTCTTTCTTGAACCTGCGAATATACGTGCTCGATCGATACTCTCCTACGTAGTAGCTGTAAGTGATTTCCGCCCAGTAATTGCGCGGCCCGTCGGCGTGCACCTTGCCCCACAGAACTGTCGCTTCGATCGCGGGCCATCCCTCCATCGCGCGCCTCTGCCGCCGCTTCTGCCAGAGACGCTGCACATAGTAGGCAGCCACGGCGCCCGGCAGAATTCCAAACACCTTCAGCAGATAGAAAATCCAATAACCGGCCGCGCCCCATGGAAAATTGTGCAGATGCATGGCCAACAGTATGCCACGATTTGAAACCTACCCGACTCCAACGCCACGCTCACCTCTGGGTGGCCCGGGTTTCGATTCTTTAACCTGGGACTCACACCCTCTTTGCCCGTGTCACCACGCACACACCCTCGTGTCACGCCTGACACAATCTCCCTCACTGCCCGCGAGCCAACCCGCGTTCTTTCAGCGCCCCCGCCTTTGGCACCGCGTATGCTCCTCTCCTCAGCATGCAACGCTCCGCAAGCCCGGCCTGCCGCAAGCTCCGCATCAGAATCCGCTCCGTCATTCGCGCCCGAAACCGCAATCCCGTCGTCCCCCCGCCCGTCACTCCCTCAACATTTAGAATGAAGACTGCACTTCTACAGCCCTGCGTCCGCCTCCGCGGACGGGAAAGCATGCACGCCCGCGCTATGCATCGTTGGTCCCAGCTCTTCATCCCTACCCTCCGCGAGGCCCCGGCAGACGCTGAAGTCGCCAGCCACAAGTTCCTCCTCCGCGCCGGCTATATCCGCCAGCTCGGCGCAGGAATCTACAACTACCTCTTCCTCGGCCAGCGCTCCCTCAACAAAATCATTGCCATCGTCCGCGAAGAAATGGACACCATCGGCCAGGAATTCTTCCTCCCCGCCATCCTCCCCAGAGAGCTCTGGGAAGAGTCGGGCCGCTGGACCGGCATGGGCGATAACATGTTCCGCCTCAAAGACCGCAAGGGCGCCGACCTCTGCCTCGGCATGACTCACGAAGAAGTCATGACCGCCATCGCGCGCAACGAACTCCGCAGCTACAAGCAGCTCCCGCAAATCTGGTATCAGATCCAGACCAAGTTCCGCGACGAGCCCCGCCCCAAGTCCGGCCTGCTCCGCGTCCGCCAGTTCCTCATGAAAGACGCGTACTCCTTCGATCTCGACCTCGCTGGACTCGACCTCAGCTACAAAAAGCACGACCACGTCTACCGCACCATCTTCACCCGCGCCGGACTCCGCTTCGTCGTTGTTGAAGCCGACTCCGGCGCCATGGGCGGCTCCCAGTCGCAGGAATTCATGGTCTACACCGACGCCGGCGAAGACCTCATCGCCTCCTGCCCCAAGTGCCACTACGCCGCCAACGTCGAAAAGGCCACCTCGCGCCTGGAGCCCGTCACTGAAATGGAGCCTACCGGCGACGGCACTCCCGAGCTCGTCCACACTCCGGGGTGCGCTGCTATCTCTGATGTCGCCGCCTTCTTCAACATCTCTCCGTCTTCCGACATCAAGTGCGTCGCCTACATGATCCTCAAGCGCGGCTCCGGTTCGAAAAAAGAAGATGGGAAAGATACCTGGCACGGCGTCGCCGCCTTCCTTCGCGGAGACCACCAGGTCAACGAAACCAAGCTCCTGGGGGCCGTCGGCGGTGCCGACATCCGCACCATGCAGGCCGAAGAGCTCGAGCAGTTCCTCCACGGGCCCGCCGGCTACCTCGGACCCGTCGGACTCAAGCCCGACGCGCAGACCCTCGGCGAAGGCCTCACCGTCATCGTCGACAAATCCCTCGAAGGCCGCCACAACCTCGTCTGCGGAGCCAACAAGCTCGATTACCATCTCCGCAACGTCGTTCCCGGCCGCGACTTCCAGTGGACACTCGCCGCCGACATCCGCAGCGTCAACGAAGGCGAACCCTGCCCCACACCCAACTGCTCCGGCACCCTCGTCGTCGGCAAAGCCGTCGAAGTGGGACACATCTTCAAGCTCGGCACCCGCTACACCCAGATGATGGGCTCGCGCGTCCTCGACCCCAACGGAAAAGAAGTCACTCCCATCATGGGCTGCTACGGCATCGGCATCGAGCGCATCCTCACCGCCGCCATCGAGCAGTCCAACGACGCCAATGGCTTCTGGCTGCCGTCGAGCATTGCCCCCTTCACCGTCGTCATTACGGTGACCAACATGGGCGACCCCGTGCTCAAACAAACCGGCGAATCCATCGCCGCCACTCTCGAAGCAGCAGGCATCGACGTCCTGCTCGATGACAGAGACGAGCGTGCCGGCGTCAAATTTAAAGATGCCGACCTGGTTGGAATCCCCTACCGCGTGACCGTAGGCAAAAAAGCCGCCGCCGGCGTTGTGGAGCTCGTCTCGCGCGCAATCTCCACCACCGTCGACGTCCCGATCGATCAGGTCGTGCACCAGCTCAAAACCAAAATCGCCGAGGAAACCCTTCTGGAAACCGTCCCCGACCAGGCGCAACCGTGAACTGAGAACTACCATCTGCGAACTACGAACTGTGAACTACGAACTTGCGCTGAGAACTGACAACTGAAAACTGACAACTCACCCATGGCTCTGAAAATCAAATTCCGAATGCCCACCCACAACTCCGGTTGGGGTTCCCTCGTTCTTCGCGTTGCTCTTCTCGTCATCGCGGCCGGCGCCATCATCTTCCTCGCGGTTGGGGGCTACTTCTATTTCAAATACGGCGCCATGGTCGACGCGCGCCTGCAGCACCCGCTCTTCGCCAATACCGCCAAAATCTACGCCGAGCCGCGCGAAGTACGTCCCGGCCAGAAAATGACCGTCCGCATCATCGCCGACGAACTGCGCCAGTCCGGCTACACCTCCCAGGACGCCCCCAAAGCATCTCCCCTCGGCACCTTCGGCCTTGGAGACAGCTCCATCACCGTGCGTCCCGGCCCGCAGTCCTACCACTCTGAAGACGCTGCCACCATCCACATCGATAAGGGCGAAGTCGACTCCATCACCGATGACCACGGCCAGGACCTCGCTTCGTACGAACTCGAGCCCTCGCTCATTACCGGCCTCTCTGAAGACGTCAACCGAACCAAGCGCCGCCTCGTCACCTACGATCAGCTTCCCCAGAACATGGTCAATGCCGTCCTCGCCATCGAGGACCGCCGTTTCTTCGAGCACTCCGGCGTCAACTACTTCAGCATGGCCTCATGGGCATGGCACGACCTCGTCGGCGACCGCAAGCACCGCGGCGGAGCCTCCACCGTCACCATGCAGCTCGCCAAACAATTCTTCGTCGCAGATACCGGCACCATAGGCTACAAGGTCACCCAGATCCTCGTCGCCTTCCACCTCGAGCACCGCTTCAACAAGAAACAAATCTTCGAGCTCTACGCCAACCAGGTCCCCCTCGGACAGCGCGGCAGCTTCGCCATCAACGGATTCGGTGAGGCCGCTCAGGCTTATTTCGGCAAAGATGTCCGCCAGCTCGACCTCTCCGAGTGCGCCCTGCTCGCCGGAATGATTCAGAGCCCAAGCTGGCTCAACCCCTTCCGCCACGGCGATCGCGCCATCGCTCGCCGCAACCTCGTGCTCGATTCCATGGTCGAAACCGGCGCCATCACCAAAGACCAGGCAGAGAGCGCCAAGGCTGAGCCCCTCCACCTCTCCACCGGTTCTGTCGACGCCTCTGAGGCCCCGTACTTTGTCGATCTCGTGCACGACGAGCTCCTGCAGAAAGTCGGCGAGCGCGATGCCAATCTCGAAGGCCTGCGCATCTACACCTCGCTCGATCCCGACCTGCAGCGCATCGCCACCTCCGCCGTCGACGACACTGTGCACGAAATCGATGAGCAGGTCGACAAACGCCATGCGCGCGACCGCAAGCTCGGGCAATCCTACGTCTATCCCCAGGTTGCGCTCGTCGCCCTCAATCCCCATACGGGACAGGTGCTCGCCCTCGTCGGCGGCCGCAGCTACGGTAGCTCGCAGCTCAACCACGCCGTCGCCCATCGGCCCACTGGATCCATCTTCAAGCCCTTCGTCTATGCCGCCGCCTTCGCCACTGCCGTCGAAGGCACCCCGCTCGAAGGCCAGGACAAGCTCTTCTCCCCCGTCACCATGCTCAATGACCAGCAGACCACCTACGAGGTCGGCGACCAGGAATACACGCCTCGCAACTTCGAAGGCAAATATCACGACGAGGTCACTGCCCGCTACGCCCTGCAGTGGTCGCTCAATAACGCCACCATTTCGCTGGCCGCCATGGTCGGCTTCGACCGCGTCGCCGCCCTCGCCCGCGAAGCCGGCGTCAAATCCGCCCGCGGAACCCCCTCGGTCGCCATCGGCTCCTATGACGCCACGCCCCTCGACATGGCCGGCGCTTACACCGTGTTCGCCAACGGCGGCGTCCACATCGATCCCTGGATGGTCGCCAGTGTCCGCACCGCCACCGGCGACGTCATCACCGACTACACTCCCACTACCAAGCAGGTCCTCGATCCCCGCGTTGCCTACCTCACGACCAATATGATGGAGGCGGTCCTCAACGGCGGCACCGCCGGCCGCGTCCGCGGCACTTACGGATTCAAGGCCCCCGCCGCCGGAAAAACCGGCACCTCGCACGACGCATGGTTCGCGGGATACACCTCCAACCTGCTGTGCATTGTCTGGGTGGGCAACGACGACTACACCGACATCAAGATTGAAGGCGCCCGCGCCGCCGAGCCCGTCTGGGCCGGCTTCATGAAAAAGGCCGTCGAGCTCCCCCAGTACTCCGACACCAAGCCCTTCACTCCGCCCGACGGCGTCCAACTCGTCAACCTCGACAAGACCACCAACCTGCTCGCCGACTCCGCCTGCCCCGACGACTATACCGCGGCCTTCCTCGACGGCACCGCCCCCACCAACACCTGCGACCACCCGCCGGACAACCGCAACATCTTCCAGAAAATCTTCGGTATAGGCACCCCCAAACCCGGCAACTGACCAGAAGCTGACAGGGCGGGACTTTGAGTCCCGCTGCCAGCCCTCAACGCAAAGAAAAGAACGCCCGGCGAATCTCAACAAAAGAAGCGGTATCATCGAGTTACAGACAATCTCCGCCGCAATCCAACGTGTGTCTGGTCATCCGGAGCGCTCCCAAAAACATCGGTTCCAGGCCTCCCGGCATCTATCCTTCCTGCCGATTCCTCGATCTTGCCCTGGGATTGGGCGATCGCAAAGGAGGACGAAAAATGCGAATCATCAGATATGGAATGGCAACACTCTTGGTCGCCGGAATGGCTTCGCTGGCCTATGCCCGGGTGCCGGCGCCGAACGCCGCCGCAACGTCCGCAGACGGGATTACCGGTTATGCCGCACTTCCCGCCGCGCAGCAGGACGAACCCAAGCCGAAACAGCCGCCCGCGGCCAAACCGCCAAGGGCTCAGAGGCCGATGGCACATCCTAACCAGGAGAAGATGGACAAGGACCAGCAGAAAGACAAGAAGCAAGACAAAGCCCAGGCCAAAGAAGAGCAGCAAGATCACAAGCAGGGCGAGGGCAAGAACGCCCGCATTCCTGACAAAGACCTCAAAGCCCACTTCGGCCAATCGCACAAGTTTGCGGTCAAGCAGGTCATCACCACCCGAACCATCGTTCCCAATCAGACCCGGTTCGTCTATACGGGATACACGTTCGTCTTCGTCGATCCCTGGCCAATGGGATGGGGCTTCGATGACGACTGCTACATCGATTACGTAGACGGCGGGTATTACATCTTCAATCCCATGCATCCCGGCATGCGCGTAACACTGATGATCGCCGGATAAACCGAGCAATGCAGAGAGATCCCGCCACCGGCGGGATCTCCCACTCACAGCAATCCTGTCCCTCTGTTCGACCACCTGATCACTGCCTCTGGCATTCGGGGCACCAGAACGTCACCCGCGCATCGAAACCCTGCAGCCGCCGCTCGATCGCCGTCCCGCACTTCCGGCATGGCTGTCCAGCCCTCCCATACACCCACAGACTCGCCCCCGGATCGGAGTTGTGTGTCGTCCTCCGGCCCGCCCCGCGCCACGTCACAATGGTGTCGCCGGCGTCCTCCAGCACATTCGCCCTTAACTGCTTGCGGGCAATCGCCACCGCTTCCCGCACGTCGGCCTCGGTCAGCGTGCGCACCTTCCGGAACGGGTTCAGCCCGGTCACAAAGCACACCTCTGACTTGAAGACATTGCCCACGCCCGCCAGCACCCTCTGGTGCAGCAGCACGTCGCCAATCTCCTCGTCTGCTTGCGCCATCACTCGCGCCACGGTGGCCTCAAAGTCGAAGTCGCTGCTCAGCACGTCGCGTTCCGGGGCAGGGAACCGCCGGTCCCGCGCCATCGACTCGGCAGTATGCATCTCCGCCACGGGCACATTGAAGCCGATCGCGTGATACTCCGCGTTTTCAATCACGATCCGCGCCGTTGACGGCGGCTTCTGCCACCGCTCGCCGGGCCGATAGATATGCCAGCTTCCGCTCATCAGCATGTGCGTGGCCAGCGTAGCCCCGCCCGAGAAGTGCATCAGCAGCCATTTCCCGCGCGACTCCACCTGCTCAACGGTCTGCCCCGTCACCGGCGTGTCGTCGTGATAGCGCGTCAGCAGCGGATACGTCGACCGGAACCCCGTAATCATCCGCCCGCCCAGCGCCCGGCCCAGCGCCCGCGCCGACCGGAATATCGTGTCTCCCTCAGGCATCTCTACTCAACCATCCTGACAATCCAATTGCTGACTCCCTGACTCGCATCCTTGCTGCCTTGCTGACTCGCTCGCCGCGGAGCGGCGCTGACTCGCTGCTCTTATTGAACCTCCGCCTCTCCCGCGTCGCTCTGCATCAGCGCTATCGCAACCCGCCGCAAATGCATTCCCAGCGGGCCCGCATGAAACCCCGCATCCATCAAATACCGCGCCATGGGATGCGCGGCCACCGGCTGTCCATTCACCGTCGTGATCAGCACGCCCGCGTGCCGGTCCGCGTGCATCCGCTCCTGTCCGCGCGTCCACAGAAACTGTGCCAGGGCCTGCGCGGCCTGCGAACGTTCAGGCTCATCGCCAGGCAGGAACACCAGCAGGTGCGGATTGCCCCTGCGCACCCACGCGACCAACTCGCCATTACGCAGAATCACTTCGGCGTACGCGGCCCGCGTCAGCACTCGCGGCGCGGTTTCCGAATCCTCATCCATCGCCGGGAGCTCCGGCCACTTCAGCGCCGACCCATAGGGATTCGCCGGGTCGCTCGCCGCCAGTTGCACAAACTCCGGCTTCTCCGCGCCTGGTTCCGTGCGCAGCCGCCGCAACAAATCCACCGCTGCCGGAAGCGCAAACTGCGTCGCGCCCAAACCGGCAACAAAGTATCCGCGCCGAATCCGCCCGCTCTCTTCGAGCGCCTTCAGCACGTCGTACACCGCGCTGAATCCGCCCGGCACATTCTCCGCCGTCACCTGCTCCCGCAGCAGCACCCCGTAGCGGCTCAACAACTGCATCGCCAGCGCATGACTCCGCTCCGTCTGTGTAGCGCCGGTCTCCAGACCGGCTGTCGTGCGGGTCTCCCGACCCGCACTCACCGCCAGCACCGACCACCGTCCCTGCGCATTCGGCGGCGTGGTGCGACGCGACCGGAACACCGCCCCCGTCTGATGCGGCCTCCTTGTCGATCGCGTATCCGGCCGCATCGTATACGCCCTTAAAGCGTGCAGCGAATCGTTCGTCACCAACCCGCGCCACACCAGCGACCACAGCGCGTCAATCGTCTCTCCTGGATATCCTCCGCCCGCGGCCTGGTGCAGCGGCTCAAAGAAGCTCGCACCCGCCGACTCGAGCACCGCCAGCAGTTTCTCCTCGCGTTCGGTCAGCGGTTCCACAAGCGGCCGCGCTGTCAGAAGCAGCGGCACCTTGTCTGCCAGGTAGAGCGCAATGCGTCCATCGCGCTCGCCCAGCGGCTCCACGCCTGCCCACGCCACTTCGCCCGCGGCAATCAGCGTGTCCAGCGATCCCGGCTCATATCCCGCCAGCCGCGCCGGCAAAATCGTCGTCTCCAGCAGCGACGCCGCTACCGGCGCGCCCTGCAGATTCTCAATCACATCGAGCAGCGCATCCAGATTGACAGCGCGGCCTGCGGGCCCGACCCTTCGCGGCGTCAGCAATCCCTGCCAGTGCGTCAGGAACCGCGCCAGCGTCCGCTGCTCCACCGGCTCCACTTCGCGCCTTAGCCGCGCCAGTGATTTCCTTCGGATCTGCCGCAGAATCTCCGCGTCGCACCATTCCGCGTGGAGTCCGCCCGGAATGAATCCGCCCTCGAGCACGCGGCCCTCGTGCGCCAACTGCCGCAGCACGCGGTCCACGTCTGCAACATCCAATCCGAACCGCTCCGCCGCGGCTCGTGCGGTGAATGGTCCATGCGTGCGCGCATATCGCCGCACCAGCTCCAGCACCGGTTGCGCCACCGGCTCCAGCAAACTCACGGCAATTCCCGGCGGCAGCGGAACGCCCAGCGCATCGCGATACCGCGCCGCATCCTCCACCGCAATCAGCCTGCGTTCGCCCGCCATGCGCAACTCCAGCACGCGCCGTGCGCGCACCAGCCGGTCCACCTGCTCCAGCAAATCGGCTGAGACCACGCGACGCGCCATCTCCTCGCGCGACAAGTCTCCGAGCTTGAGCAGCAGGTCGTGCATCCCGTCCATCGAACGCGCGCGATAATTTTCCGCCAGGCATTGCGCCGCCTCTTCCACTTCGGCGATCGCGTCCGCATCCAGCAACTCGCGCAAATCGGCTTCGCCAAGAATTTCCCGCAACTGCTCCTGATCGATGGTCAGCGCCTGCGCCCGCCGCTCGGCCAGCGGAGCGTCGCCGTCGTACAGAAAATTCGCCACGTAGCTGAAGAGCAGGGAAGAGGCGAATGGCGAAGGCTTCCGCGTATCCACCACGTGCACCCGCAGCTGCCTCTGCTCGATCGCACGCAGCGTCTCAATAAGCGCCGGCATGTCGAATACGTCGCGCAAACATTCGCGATACGCCTCCAGCAGCAGCGGAAACGATGGATAGCGCGACGCCACGCTCAACAAGTCATACGACCTCTTGCGCAACTGCCACAGCGGCGAGCGCTGATCGGCGCGCCGTCGCGGCAGCAGCAGCGCGCGGCCCGCCGCCTCGCGAAACCGCCCCGCGAACAGCGCCGTCGATCCCAGTTGCCGCAGCACCAGTTGCAGCGCCTCGCGCGATTCCACCATCACCCAGTCCGCATCCGGGGCCTCATCCGTATCCGGAAACCGCAGCACGAATCCGTCATCGCCCCAAAGCGTTTCCACGTCCGCGCCGCCCGCCGCGCGAACCCGCGCCGCCACGGCCATCGCCCACGGAATATGAATCCGGCTTCCAAACGGAGTCAGCACGCACACGCGCCAGTCGCCCAGCTCATCGCGCACGCGTTCCACCACGATGGTCCGATCGTCGGGAACCTGCCCCGTCGCGCGCTCCTGATCCTCAAGAAACTCCAGCAAATTCTCCGCGGCATTCGGATCAAGATCGTGCTCCGCCACAAGCCGCGTCAACGCGGCAGGCTTGGGCAGCGCGCGCATCTCGCGCACCAGCGCTCCAATCTTCTGGCCAAACTCGAGCGGCCGTCCCGGCCCGTCGCCCTTCCAGAACGGCATTTTCCCCGGCTCACCCGGCGCCGGCTCCACCAGCACGCGATCGTGCGTGATGTCCACAATGCGCCAGGTCGACGCGCCAAGAATGAACGTCTCGTTGGGATGCGACTCGAACACCATCTCCTCGTCGAGTTCGCCCACCCGCACTGACTTGCCTTCGCTGTGCGCCAGGAACACGCCATACAATCCGCGGTCGGGAATCGTGCCTGCATTCAGAATCGCCAGCCGTGCCGCACCCTCGCGGGCGGTCACCACGTTGCGCACGCGATCCCACGTCAGCCGCGGCCGCAGTTCGGCAAACTCATCGGACGGATAGCGCCCGCTCAGCAGATCGAGCACGCCCTCGAACGCCCCGCGCGTCAACCCACCAAACGGCGCCGCCTTCCGCACCAGGTCGTAAAGATCGTCGACCGCGACCTCAGTCAGCGCTTCGTACCGCCGGTCTCCAGACCGGCTGTCGTGCGGGTCTCTTGACCCGCGCTCCCCATTGAAGACCGCCAAAGCCGCAGTGCCTGCATGCCTTGTCGCTTTGTCCCTCTGTCCCTTTGTTCCTTTCTTTCTACTGCCTGTTCCCTGTTCCCTATTCCCTGTCGTCGCCGCGCTCGCGACGATCGCCACCATTTGTTGCGCCAGCACATCCAGCGGATTCCGCGGGTAACGCGTCGACTCGATATGCCCCTCGTGCATCGCCTGCGTCACCGCTGCGCATGCCACCAGGTCCGCGCGATACTTGGGGAACAGCACGCCCTCGCTTACCGCATCCACGCTGTGCCCCGCGCGCCCGATCCGCTGCATGCCGCTGGCCACCGACGGCGGCGCCTCAATCTGGATCACCAGGTCCACCGCTCCCATATCGATGCCCAGCTCCAGCGTCGATGTCGCGCACAGAGCCTTGATCTGCCCTGCCTTCAACTGCTCTTCGATGACTGACCGCTGCGCTGCCGCAATCGATCCATGATGCGCCCGCGCAATCGGCTCACCGGCCAACTCGTTCAGCGCGCCCGCAAGCCGCTCAGCAATCTGCCGGCTGTTCACGAACAGGATGGTCGACTGCCGCTCGCGGATCAGTTCCAGCAGACGGGGATGGATCGCATTCCAGATCGAGACACGTTTCGGCGTTTGCGAGGCAGGCCCCGACGGAATCTCCTCCATCGTGCCCAGCCGCGCCATGTCCTCCACCGGGACCTCGATGCGCAGCTTCAACTGCTTGCGCCCGCTGGCATTCACAATCGTCACCGGCCGATAGCGGAGATCAGGCACAGAGGGACCAAGGGACTCAGGGACAAACGGGGACATGCCGGTCTCACCGTCCTGACCTTCGCCGCTCTGCAGCATCCCATCATCGCCAGACCACTCTGCGATCGACCGATCTGTCGGATTGTCCCTCTGTCCCTGCTGTTCTGGTCCCTCTGTCCCTTTGTCCCTCTGTCCCTGTACTTCCACTCCTCCCAGAAACCGCGCCACTTCTTCGAGCGGCCTCTGCGTCGCCGACAGCCCGATCCGCTGCAACGGCCTTCCCACCAGCGCTTCGAGCCGCTCCAGCGTTAGCGCCATGTGCGCCCCGCGCTTGGTCGGCACCAGCGCATGAATTTCATCGATGATCACCGTATCGACGTTGCGCAGCACTTCCGAGGCCTGCGACGTCAGCAACAGGTACAGAGACTCCGGCGTGGTGATGAGAATCTCGTCGGGATCGCGCAGGTAGCGCTGCCGTTCCCGTGGCGGCGTGTCGCCGGTGCGCACATGAATCGTGGGCTCATGAAACGCCACGCCCATCCGCCGCGCCATGTTGGCCATTCCCGTAAGCGGCGACCGCAGATTGCGCTCCACGTCCACCGCCAGCGCCTTCAGCGGCGACACGTACACAATCCTCGTGCCTTTGTCCGTCCGTCCCGGAGCCTGCCCTGAGCGAAGTCGAAGGGTCCCTTCGTCCCTGCCGTGCAGCATTAGCCGGTCCAGACACCACAGAAACGCCGTCAGCGTCTTGCCCGTCCCCGTCGGCGCCAGGATCAGCGCGTTCTCCCCCCGCGCAATCACCGGCCAGCCCATCCGCTGCGGAGCCGTCGGCGCATCGAACACCGCCCGAAACCACGCCGCGGTCACGGGGTGAAAATACGCAAACGGATCGGCCTCCGGCACTCCCGCTTGCGCTGATTCCGGCTTGTTCCTGCGTTCCGCCATGCCTTTCAGAATAATCCCCCAGGGAGAAGATCGTGCGAAAGTTGACCGCGCCCCCGGAGCAGACCCGGCGACCTCGTTCTCCGGCAGGCGTGTATGCTCGTGGTCGAGACATCAAGACTCGAATCATCGATCCAGATTTCAGAGTCTCCCCGAAAGAACCATCCCAGGAGAACCAATCATGCGCTCGAAAGCTGTCCCCTTAGCTGCCGCCGCTGTTGGCGTCATGGTTTTGTTTGCAGGCTCAACGCACGCGCAGGAGGCCGGCCCGTACAAGGTTGTGAATATTCACCTGGTGGGCGGCGACGGCGGGTTCGACTATGTGACCGCCGATTCCGATGCTCGCAATCTCTACGTGGCGCGCTCGGGACCTGCGGGACACATCGGCGTTTTCAACCTGGACACCCTGCAACAGGTCGGCGACATTCCAGGAACCAGCGCGCATGGCGCGGCGGTAGACACGGAGTCAGGGCACGGCTTCGCGACATCGAGCCCGGTAATCATGTTCGATGCGAAGACCTTCGCGATTCTCAAGAAGATCGATGTGCAGGGGCGGCCTGACGGCTATCTGAACGATGTCTACAATCACCACTTCTACATCCTCAGCCACGCTGAGCCGAATATCACCGTGCTCGACGACAAGGATGGCTCCATTCTCGGAACCATCAATATCGGCGGCGCGCCGGAGCAGGCGGCGAGCGATGGCCATGGCAAGATCTACGTCGACATTGAGGACAAGGACGCCATTGCCGTCATCGACGCGAACACCATGAAGATGGTGGGCAAGTACGATCTCTCAAGTAAGGGCGGCGGTTGCGCGGGCCTGGCGCTCGACACGAAGAATGGAATCCTGTTTGCCGCCTGCCGCGACAAGCACAACATGATTATTTTGTCGGCGGCGGACGGAAAGATCCTCACCGATCTGCCCATCGGCGACGGCTGTGACGGAGCGACGTTCAATCCCGAGACGATGGAGGCGTTCAGCTCGCAGGGCGATGGCACGCTGACCGTGATCAAGGAGGACTCACCCACAAGCTTTCACGTGGAGCAGAATGTGCCCACGCCCGCGCGCGCCAAGACGCTGACGCTCGATGCGAAGACGCAGCAGATTTATCTCATCACCGCGGAATATGGGCCCGCATCGCTGGGCGCGCCGCCACCGGCGAATCTGCCGGCGAACGCGCCGGACTGGATGAAGCGCCCGAGGCCGCCCATGATTCCAGGATCGTTTCAGATCCTGGTTGTAGGAAAATAACGATCAAAGAACAGGAATCGGTCTGCGGGAGTAGTTGATCGAGAATCGTTGACGGAGTGTTGGCAGCGCGCCTGCGGATCCCGCCAAAAACTTGGTCACCCCGCGGCCCTAGACCACTAACAGTCGATGCAACTGTCCTCGCTGCCCGATCGTTTCGATTACATCAAAGATCTTGTCTCCAAATTGAGCTGCAAGTGCGAAATACTCACGGCTGACATCCCGATCAAGGAAGCGCGGCAGCAACTCTTTCTCAGGATGAGCTGTATTTGCCAGGAACTGCTCGTAGTCCGCGATCAGACTGCTAATCTTCTCGTGCGCTCTGTCCAGGTGCGGCTGTCGAAGCATCCACTCTAGGCGCTCAGTTGGCGTGAGCCTTACCATGTTCGAGGCATCGTCAGGCGCAACCGTACGCTTATGAGTGTGGACGGCAAGGAGATAAAGAAGGGCTGAATAACACGTCAAGAGCCGACTGTACTTGAGCTTGTAGTTCTTGAGCTTGCGCTTCGCCTTCTCCTCATCCGGCTGGCGCTTCGTGCGCGCCTCGTAATTGACACAGAATGTCCTCCACAGGCGCAAGATATCATTCGCCAGGAAAGCTGGAGTAAAGTCGCTCTTGTGATCCACGTAGTCCTGCCAATATGCGCCAATCACATCTTGAATCACTTTGTCATAAACATCCGACTCAAGAAGAGGCTGGCTCTCAAGCAGCAATAGGAGTCGAGCAGTGAAGGTGTTAGCAACATCATCTTCAGGCTTTCCCAATGTATCTGTCAGCTCATTGACCGTGTAGTGTTCGAGATATCGTCCATCGCCAGAGAATTCAGGGATACTGCATTTCTGAGTTGCCTCGATTAGATCAGCCTTGATTCGTATCTCGTCGAGTCGCTTTAGTTCGCGCTTCTCTGGCGTCCCTTGCCCCACAATAAACAGGTCCAGGTCACTTGATGTATGTGCCTCGCCCCGCGCAAAAGAACCGGTCATATACACGCAGGCTTTTCCACGGCACAGTGCTTCCGCTTCGTGCAGGTGCTGTCTCAATCCTCTTGTTCTGTCTTGTGTTTCCTGGCGTCGTACGTCAAGTATTTGTCCCATTGAGCCCACCCCATTCGAAGAGATTGCCGAAAATCTCTGCTTGTTCGATCGCGTCGCCCAATGCATGGTGACTGTGCGTCATCCGAGATCGAAGTCGGGGGAACAGTTCCGATCTTCCGGATTGTGAAATTGGGCGTCCAGCCTTTATAGCAAACGCTGTCTTTATGTCGAAACACTGGGAATGAGAAAAAGGCGATCTAACCTGTGAAAAACGGACAAAGTACCAATAAAGCCAACACCAATCAAAGCTTAGAGGGTAGGCGACTAAAACAGGGCGCTCTCCTCCGGCCAGACCCCGGACCCAGTTCGCGGCCTCAGTCATTACCTCCCGGGGATCTTGTCCCTCGATCTTTAGCCTCTCGCGATCCAATCCGTTGACCTTTAGAGCTTCAATCTCGTATTCATCGGATATGGGACGTAGTTCCCGGTAAAAGTGCGGCGCATCTTGTGGAGCGCGGCAGAATTCGTTCCCGTCGAAACGGCCGGCGTAGACGAGAGCGAACGAAAGCATTGAGAACGGGCCGGGAATCGGGCCGTCGGTCTCAACGTCTGCGGAAAAGTAGATATCTGTAGTAGGCTGTTTGGCGATCAAACGCTCAGCGCTGTTCTCCATGATTCCGATCATCGCCTTTCGATTGTCTCAGGTCTGGCGGCGTCGAGTTGTGCAAAAACTCAGGCGAGTGAGGCACCGTTTGGTTTCTTAGACTTCCCACAAGTGAATGTCCAGATTGAAACAAAGGCGGACCTCAGGCCCGCCCTTGCTGATCGGCAGATAGGGTTTGGCTTACGCTTTGGCCGGCACGAGATTACCCAGCTTCTCCTGGATCAGTTCATTCGCATGCGCGAAGAACTCATCCTTGCTGATCTTCCCTGCATCTACTTGCGCTAGCAGCGCCTTCTGCGCTTCGTACTCGCGGTTCTTGATGCCGACCTTGGACTGCAGCATGCGCCATGATTTTCTCCGCTCAACGCAGAACATGACCAACTGCCGGCTCAGCGCGCGATACTCCTTCTTCCCATTCTCCTCGAGCACGATGTACACGCCGAAGTCGGGAATGAACGCGCGGTGCTGCGGATCGAGATACCGCCGGTAGACGACATCCTGCTGCGTGATGCGCACCAGCATGTTGTCCAGGTGGATCATCTTCTCCGCCTGCTCCGGCTTGATCTTGCGCAGGTGGTTGCGGAAGCGCGCTTCCGTGGTGCACCAGTGCGCCACCGTATACCGGCGGGTCTCGCCGCTGACCTTGTCCTTGGTCTCGTACCAGTCGAGATCCTTGCTCGGGTTGCCGTTAATGTCGAGCGCCTCGGTGTAGCTCTCGCCCTTGCGCGGATCGAATACGAACTCCGGCACGCCGCGCGAATCGCGCACGCGCTGCGCCTGGTGCAGGGCCATGTCGTCCGGCACCCCGTGCTCCGGCTGACAGGTCGTGAATGCCTGCAGGAACATGGTCCCGCGATACTCCAGTCCGTCGAGAATCGCCCGGTAAAGCTTGGGTGCGTTGGCCATCGAAACCTGCGCGATGAACGGCGATCCGTGCCCCGCGAGGAATGTCTCTGCCACGGTCTTCTTCTCAGTGTTCTTGCCCTGCGATGCGGGACCGTACGTGTTCATGTCGCCGCCGCCAAGCATCGGAGTTGAGTCGGAGTTCTGGCCGCCGGTGTTCGAATACACCTGCGTATCGAGCATCACCGCTTTCACGTTCGGCCGGTTTTGCAGAATCACCTTCGACATATTCTGGTAACCGATGTCGCCCATGCCGCCATCGCCGCCCACCACCCAAACCTTGGGCAGTTCAACGATCTCCTGGTCGGTCATCAGCGCGTCGGTGAAGTGCGTAAAGTCGTAATACTCGCGCTCCGTCAGGCCTTTATCGCCGAGGATGATGTCGGTCAGCCGCTCGGGGATTACAGACCTGCGCGCGTGGTCCACGATGAAGCTCTCGCCCATCAGCCAGCCCACCGTGATGCCGTCCTGGAACAGCGAATTCATCCACGGATAGGGATGCGGATTGTTCGGCGACGTCGATCCATACACCGTGTTGCAACCCGTGTGTGCGGCCATCGCCATCACGCTCATGCCGTTCGCGAGCCGCCCGTCGACAGGCTGCAGATTCTTGTGGTTGAACGCCTCGGTCAGCAGCACGGCCGCCAGCGCCTCGACGAGCTGCGCATCGCTGATCGAGCCGTTCTTCTCCTCATGCGCCGCAATGCGAGCCTTGGTGTCCGTCGTGTCCTCGCCGCCCAGGCCGAGGATCAGGTGCGCCACAGCCTGGCGCACCGTGGCGTAAGCTTCGGCATTCGCGGCCTTCAGCGCTTCCAGCCTGGCCACGCCCGTCTTCTCGAGTTGCCCGGCCTTCTCCACAAAGCGGTCCGACTTCTTGTGATACACCGGCCGCATGTAGGCTTCGGTCACCGCGGTGATCGAGCGCAGAACGCTCTTCTCGCCGCAGCCCGCGCAGGCGCCGTCCCCGGCCACCAGCGCGTCATAATTGCTGCGCACCATCAGCATGTTGCGCAACGTCGCCGTCTTCGAGTCCGCCGGGTTGGCATTGTTGTAAAGGCCCAGGTACTTCTGCGATGTGTCGGGCAACTGGTTGAGGAACGCGGTGCCGGTCTCGTGCTCGGCATTCACTTCCTCGGTCTCCTTCACCATCTTCAGGGCCTGGTGGTCGCCGCAAGCGGTTACGCACGCGGCGCAGCCCTTGCACAGGTCCGAAACGAAGATCGAGAAGATGCCGCCCGAACCCGCCTGCTTGCGCTCCGGCGAGGAGAAGATGGCGTTGACCTTCTGGTAGGCCATCGGCACCTGGTCCATGATGTTGAAGAACTGCGCCTTGGCCTCGGCGGAGAAACCGTCGACTGACTCGGTGACTTCGCGAAGGATGGTTTGCAGCGGCGTGCCCTGCTTGATTTCCGCGAGCATGCGCTGGCGCGTCTGCTTCTCAATCTCTGGCAGTTTCGCCAGCATGGCGCGGCGGTCATCGGTGTTCGCTACATAGCGAGTGATGGCCGTTGAAAGCAGCGTGCTCAGGTCCTGCGAGGTATTCGGCAGCGCCGTATCCGGGCACACCGAAATGCACTCCATGCACTGCGTGCAGTTCTCGGGAATATAAAGCGGTGTCTCGCGCCGTGCCACGTACTTCGATGCGGAGGCTCCGGTCGCTGCGGCGATCACGCCCATCGCCATCAGCGGCGTGGCCGGCTGGTCGTAGCCCAGTCCTGCGCGGAACTCCGAGTCGAACTTTTCAATGGACGCGATCGGCGTGCGCGCCGCCTGTCCCGCCGGCATGGGAGTGGAGCGGCATGCAGATCCCACGGTGCACGACGCTTCCTCAGCGAATGCCGGAACCGGCTCGAGAATGGGCAGCAGCGCGTCCCCACGCAGGCTGGAGCGATCGGCGGCAGCGAGATCTCCAACGGCGATTTCCTTCACCTGTCGGAATCCCTGCTGCATCACTTCCATGTTCGAGTTGACGACAGCTTCACCGAGCTTGCCGAACTTCTTCACGTACTGCTTGCG
>Ga0070684_100000558_pt1 | contig 25601 bp, 18 predicted proteins | sample KBSC723LmetaG_FD_65653 | JGI IMG/M metagenome (GOLD analysis project Ga0070684, IMG submission 65653) | Corn rhizosphere microbial communities from Kellogg Biological Station, Michigan, USA - KBS C7.2-3L metaG | ecosystem: Host-associated > Plants > Roots > Rhizosphere ...
GTCATGTCGAAGTGAAAGCGATACTGCTCACCCGGTCCGGGCACCGGCAAAGGCATTCCGAGCGAACTGACGCCGCACAATGAGCGCACGCCCGCATCTTCCGCCGCGAGCTGCGGAAACAATGCGATGCCGGATTGCTCCATGCGCTGGATGAGGGGCAGTTCCACTGTGGCTCCAATCGGCGCTGCTGCGCCAGTGTGCGAAAGAGTGCGCGCACGAGCGTGAGGCTCCGTTACGTGCAAGAGAGTTGTGCGGTAATGTAGCTCGTCAGGGAGCCAATGGAGAGATCACTCGATGCGTTGGCCGGCATCACAGCCGGCAGGGGAAGCCGAAGCAGCGCTTGTGCGCTGTTCCGCTCGAGGTGATTGCGTCGAGCATAACCGGAGCGCGCATCGCATGCAAGGGCTCGTGCGCAATTCCCGTAAGAACCGCATAAAGTCCGGCGCAGCGCGCCTTTCGCCGGCTATCCTCACGCGATCCTCATGGCCGGAGTAGTAAGACATAGTCAGACCGCACTCTTGCAATGGCACCGGGAAGTGCCGTGCATTACGGACGCGCGCGCGGTGCGGCATAGTCCGCTGGGCGAATGACGGCTGCGTTCCTTTCCCGCGACTCTCCTCACATTCATAGTCATCCAAGTGGTCGCGGAGACGCGTGTACCTGGAGCGACGCGCAAAACAAAAATCTCTGTCCCATTTTCTTTTGGAGGTCACTTATGAAGAGGTCAATTCTTTGGTTTGCAATCATAGCTGTGGTCAGCGCTCCCTGCTTTGCGCAAAACTTTATCGGCGCGTGGGAGAAGCGAGTGAAGGTCACCTCGTCGACGCAGCCAGGCTGGGCAGTGCCCGTGTTCACGCCGTCCTCAGGCCTGGTGCAGCTCATCCGCTTCGACGCCATCCGGCAGTACACACCCACACACACAACCACCTGGAACATGGATGGCGGCAAGGGCTTCGACTTTATTCCGTGGTATCGCACGGAATTGGATTTCAACCTGCCACCATTCATTGAGCACAACACAAAATCCGCTATCGATGGCCCCGGCGACTTCTCTCTCCTTCTGAAATATCGCCTTCTTGCTGCCAACGAAAGCAAGGGCAACTACTCCATCAGCGCCGCTCTGGCTGGCTCCGCTCCCACCGGCAGCCACAAAAACTGTTCCGCCGATGGAACCATCGCGCCAACCCTATTTGTTGGCAAAGGCTTCCGCTCGTTCAACGTCCAGAGCGCTGCATCGATCGCGCTGCCCACCGGCCACACCGCGTCGCTGGGGCGTCCGATCAGCTGGAACACCGCCCTTCAGCAGCGCGTGAAGCGCATCTTCTGGCCCGAACTCGAGGTCAACTCCACGTTCTTCCTTGGCGGCGCGCACGACGGCGAAGCGCAAACCTTCCTCTCGCCGGGCTTCGAAGTAAGCAAAATAAGGCTGAGGCAAGATGAAACCAGCCGCCTGGCGGTGGTGTTTGGCGCTGGGGAACAAATCGCCGTTACTCACTATCACATTTACAACCACGGCCTCTCGTTCACTTCGCGTCTCGTGTTCTAGGACGCGCGAAATACACTGGAGGTTACGATAGCATCACCTCAGCCCGCGCAACCTCTGAACGGGCGCCGACGATCAATCGCAGACCAACTGAACGCGCATCTGAGCCAAGGGAAAGGGAGATGATGCCAGCGGCGACTTTCAATGCTTTGCGAGTCCTCAGTCTCGAATCGCGCCGCTCCGCTGAGACCGCCAAGCTAATTCGCACCTATGGCGGCGAGCCCCTGATCGCCCCCGCCATGCGAGAAATCACGCTCGACTCCCAGGCGCCGGTGCTCGAATTCGCCCAGGCACTCATGCGCGGCGCATTCGACCTGGTTATCTTCACCACCGGAGTCGGCGTGAAAGCGCTGGTCAAAACTGTGTCCGAGCACATGGACCGCGAGCAGTTTCTTGAGGCTCTACGGAAAGTGAAGATAGCGGCGCGCGGTCCAAAATCATCGAGTGCTCTGCGTGAACTCAATATTCCCATCGCCGTGGTCGCTCCGGAGCCTTTCACCTGGCGCGCTCTCGTGGCCTCGCTCGAAACCAAATTCGGCGCGTCGCTCAGCGGCATGAACATCGCGGTGCAGGAGTATGGCACCTCGAATCCGGAACTTCTCACTGCTCTTGCGGAAAAAAGCACCTCCATCACGCGGTTGCCCGTCTACCAGTGGGCGCTGCCTGAAGACATCCAGCCGCTGCGCGAAGCCGTCATCGCCTTGGCTCACGGTCACGTTGATGTGGTGCTCTTCATGAACGCCGGCCAGGTTGCGCACCTGTTCCTGATGGCCGACCGCATGGGCTACACCGATGAGCTGCACGAAGGTTTCCGTTCAACGCTCATCGGCTCCATCGGCCCCAGCACAACTGAGGGCCTCAGCATCTACGGCGTCGCGCCGGACTACGAACCCACGCAATCCAAGATGGGCTTCCTCATCAAGGAGCTCGCTGAAAACTCGGCAGAGCTGCTTGAGCAGAAGCGCGCGGCCGCCGCTCTCCACGTCCCGGCCGATGCGCCGCCGCCCGCGATCAGCCCCGTTCTCACCGGCCGCGTGCAGGACGGCAAATCCGTGGCAACCGGCGTCGACTTCCTCCACGAAATCGGCAGCCGCATGGCCGCGTCCGATCCGCTGCACCTGGTGCTCAATCGCATCGTCGACTTCGCCTGCGCGCTCATCAAGTGCGACTCCTGTTTCGTCTACCTGCTGCAAGACGACCAGCTCGTCTTGCGCGCCTCAAAGAACCCGCACTCCGATATCGTCGATAGTCTCGGCATCTGGCTGGGCCAGGGCATCACCGGCTGGGTGGGCTGGCATCGCGAGCCCGTCGCCATCTCTGCCAACGCACTACAGGACCCGCGGTTCACGCGCTTCAAGCACCTTCCTGAAGATTCCTTCGAAGCATTCCTGTCCGTACCCATTCTCTGCCGCGGCAAGCTCGTTGGCGTTATCAATCTGCAACACCGCACGCCCTACTACCACACCGAACAGGAGGTGCGCCTGCTGTCGGCCGCCGGCTACTTGGTGGGAGCGGAGCTGGAGCGCGCGCGTCTCGAGTCGGAAATCACCGAGCTCTCAGATCGTCTGGAATCGCGCAAAGTGGTCGAACGCGCCAAGGGCGTTTTGCAGCGCGACTTCAGCCTCGACGAGGAGTCTGCCTATCGCGCCATGCAGCGCGAAAGCCGCCAGCGGCGCAAGTCGATGCGGGAAATCGCGGAAGCCATCCTGCTGAATGAAGATCTGCGCAAAACGCGTCTCGCCGGCCCAGAAAAACTCCCCGAGCGCAGCCCTCCGCGCGACGATGGCTCAGCCAAAGCTTCTTAGCTGCGTGTTTTCCATCATGGCGGCGTGAAGATTTGCCCGCGCGCGCTTGCCGCCGGGCCACCGCTGCCGTACGATAGCCATACGGGTGAGCCGCGACGCGCTCCCCATCTTCACACGTCCCGCGCACCATGCCGTGCAGAGACGCCTTCCGCGCTACCTGTCCCATTGCTCCGCGTTGAGCTGTTTCAAACCGTACGCATTTTGTGCGCGCGGCCGGTTCGCACAGGCACTTCGCGCACCGACGCACCCCACAGCACACTCCACAACAGCAAAGGGCTTTCGGCATGGAAACCATTTCCCTCATCGACACCGGCGGATTTACGCCGGAACAGCAGGACTATCTGGCCGACTTCTTCACGGGAGTGGCGCGGCAGATGCCGCGTGGTTTCGCTGGGCTCACCGCGGCCGGCGCTCTCACGTGCGATGCCGCCGGCGGTGCAGCCAGTCTCGCCGAGCCGGCAGAGCAAATGGTGCACGGAACACCGCTCTCCGAAGTTTGCCGCGAAGAGCGATGGAAAGCGGAAGAACATCCGCTTGATATATGGGACAAGCTCGTAGCCCACGCCGCCGATAACCGCGTCCCCGCCCCCGACGACCTCTTCCGGTTCAAGTTTCACGGTTTGTTCTACGTCGCTCCCGCGCAGGACTCGTTCATGCTGCGCCTTCGTATTGCCGGTGGCCGGCTCACCGCTCACCAGATGCGCGGCATCGCGGACGTGGCCGAGGCGTGGGGCGCAGGGCGCGCTGACCTGACCACCCGCGCCAACATGCAGATCCGCGAATTCCAGCCGAAAGACATCGTTCGCGTGCTCACCAAAATCCAGTCACTCGGCCTGTGCTCGCGCGGAACCGGCGCAGACAACATCCGCAATATTACGGCCTCGCCCGCCACGGGCCTGGATCCCACAGAGCTGCTCGACGTCGGCTCGCTCGCCGAAGGGCTCCACTACACCATCCTCAACTCGCGCGACATGTACGACCTCCCGCGCAAATTCAATGTCGCCTTCGACAGCGGCGGCTCTATCAGCGTGCTCGCCGACACCAACGATATCGGCTTTCAGGCCGTGCGCGTGTTGGCGGGCCGCGCCGTGGCGCCCGGCGTTTACTTCCGGGTATTGCTGTGCGGCATCACCGGCCACAAGCAGTTTGCCGCCGACGCGGGCCTGCTGGTGAAGCCTGAACAGGCCGTCGCCGTTGCCGCCGCGATGATCCGCGTCTTCAGTGAGTTCGGTGATCGGACCAACCGCAAAAAAGCGCGCCTGAAATATCTCGTCGATCGCTGGGGCGTGGAAAAGTTCATCGCCGAAACCGAGAAGCGCCTTGCCTTCACCTTGCTGCGCTGCCCCGCAGACCAATGCGAGCCGCGCAATCCCATCGATCGCGCCGGACACGTCGGGGTCCATCCGCAGCGCCAGCCCGGCCTCAACTACATCGGCGTGGCTGTTCCCGTGGGGCGCCTGCCGGTGCCTCAAATGCGTGCCGTCGCCGCTATCGCCGACGAGCTCGGTAGCGGAGAGCTTCGCCTCACGGCGTGGCAAAACCTGCTGATCCCCAACATCCACTCCGCGCGCGTCGCTGAAGCAGTTGAGCGCCTTCGCGCCGGCGGCCTGGATTGCACCGCCGGCCCAGTGATGCGCGGGACTGTCGCGTGCACCGGCAATCGCGGATGCCGCTATGCCGCCACCGACACGAAGGCCCACGCAGTCGAGATTGCAAACATGCTCGACAGCCGTTTCGCCATCCATCAGCCCATCAACCTCCACGTCACCGGGTGCCCGCACTCCTGCGCGCAACACTACATCGGCGACATCGGACTGCTGGGAACCAAAGTTGCCGGTGAAGAAGGCTACCAGATCGTCATGGGCGGCGGCGCCGACAACGATCAATCGCTGGCACGCGAAATTATTTCCGCCATCCGCTACACCGACCTCGTACCCGCGCTCGAGCGCCTGTTCCACGCCTATATCGCCCAACGTGGCCCCGGCGAATCCTTCCTGCAGTTCACACGCAGGCACAGTGTCAGCGAGCTGCAAGACTTTCTCGCCACGAAGGAGGCGATGGCTTCATGAATAAGGATCCAATTCCATACATCCCTGACAACGCTCCCTTCACTGCAGAGCAGCGCGCGTGGCTCAACGGATTTCTCGCCGGCATCTTCTCCACGGCTCCTGAAATCTCCGCGGCGCCCGCGCGCAAACGCGTGGCGGTGCTCTATGCATCGCAGTCCGGCACCGCCGAAGGGCTCGCGCGCAAGCTCGCCAAAGAGCTCAGGGCGCAGGGCCACACGCCCGCTGTCTCCACGCTCGTGGGATACACGCCTGCTGCGCTCGCGTCTGAAACCTACGCGCTCATTCTCGCGAGCACCTACGGCGACGGCGACGCACCCGACGGCGTGCAGCCCTTCTTCGAGCAGCTTTGCCTGGAGCAGTTCCCGCGAATGGAAAAGCTCCAGTACGCCGTCTTCGCGCTTGGCGATCGCCATTATGACAACTTCTGCAAATTCGGAGCAGACCTTGACGCCAAACTCGCAGCCCTCGGCGCAAACCCGCTCTGCAAACGCATCGATAGCGACGTCGATGTAGCTGCTCCGTTTGCGGAATGGCAGTCCATCGTGCTCGAGCAACTCAACGCCAGAGATGAACGCGCCAGCGTACTCAAGGCATCGGCGCCCTCCGCCCCCGCCGAATCAGCATCAAAGGTCGATAAACTCAAGAAGGCAGATCCGATCATCTCGCGCAATAAGCCCGTCCTCGCGCCCCTGCTCGAAAAACGCAACCTCACCCACGCAGCATCCACGAAGGTGACACTGCATCTGGCCTTTTGCACTGCTGAGAGCGGACTGGCCTACGAAGCCGGCGATGCATTCGGCGTTATCCCGCACAACGACCCGAACCTGGTCGCGGATATCCTGCAACTGCTGCGATTCAACGGCAACGAGCAGGTGGCCAACGGCAAATCCGGCACAACCACGCTGCACGACGCGCTCACCCACGGCCTGCAAATCACGCGTCTCAGCCGCAAGATCGTGCAGGAATACGGCAAGCGCGGTCAGTGTGCTCGACTCCTCGATCTGCTCGCAAACGAGCGCCAGGCGGCGCTTGAGGAGTACATTTCAGGCCGCGGGATTGTCGACCTGCTCGTCGAATTCCCCGGCGTACTGGACGACCCCGCAGATCTTGTTGCGCTGCTGCCGCGCCTCACGCCGCGGCTCTACTCCATCTCGTCAAGTCCGGCGGCGCACGCCGGCCAATTGCACGCCACGGTCGCCGTGGTGCGCTACCAATCGCACAATCGCGAACGCGGCGGCGTGTGCTCCACCCTGTTCGCCGACCGCACATCCGTCTCCGAGCGCGTCCCTATCTACATTCAGCCGAACAAGAAGTTCCGCCTGCCCGCAGACGCAAATGCTCCCATGATCATGATCGGGCCCGGCACCGGCATCGCGCCCTTCCGCGGCTTCCTGCATGAGCGGCGGGCGCTCGGCCACAGCGGCCGCAACTGGCTCTTCTTCGGCGAGCGCAGCTCCGCCACGGACTTTCTTTACCGCGACGAACTCCAGGGCATGCTCGCCGACGGCCACCTCGCCCGCCTCGACACAGCGTTCTCGCGCGATCAAGAACGCAAGGTCTACGTGCAGGACCGCATGCTCGAAAATTCGTGGCAGTTCTGGCAATGGCTCGAGCAGGGCGCTACTGTCTACGTGTGCGGCGACGCATCCCGCATGGCCAAGGACGTTCACGCATCCCTCCTCAGAATCGTTGAGAAGGAAGGAGCTATGCCCTCGGACCGCGCGGAAGAATATGTAGCAGCACTCAAGGAACAGCACCGCTATCATCGCGACGTGTACTAGGGTGATGAAACTCTACGAGTAGCGGTCCGGAATACGATATGGCTTGCACTTGGTTCGGGACCAGGGAGTTCCCTAGTCCTAGTTTCCAGCGCCTCGCGCCGCCTACTTCTCTTCCTCCACGATCGCCACGTCCCAGGGCCCGAGCGTCAACTGCTGCCCCGCCGTAACGGCCGTCGAGGTGAGCAGGTTGTTCCCCGGCGCGTAGGTGTACTTCGCCGAAACCGGTGCACTCGAGTAATTGAAGTAGTAATGAACCTGCCGGCCCATCCGGTTCACGCCGTGCTGCACATGAACCTGCGCCGGCGCCTGCGGATCCGGCCCGGTGAGACCGTCCTTCGCAAGCTCTGTCTCGAGCACCGTCTTCTGCAGCCGATCCGAAAGGTAAGTTCCCTCGTAGAGCAGGGTCCCTTTGCCGTACTCGTTCCGCGTAATGGCCGGCCACTTCCCGAAGAACGGATGGTCATAATATGCCAATGCCTTCGCGCGGTCGGGCATCAGGAACTCCGCCCAGTACTGCACCTTGTTGTCGGCGCCGGCGTGATAAGGATCCCCTTTCAACGCGAGCGGATGGTCGAGGTTGGAAAACTCCTGGTAGCTGAAGCCAGCGGCTTCGCGCAGCGGGCCCGGCGCACGAACCCACCGCACAGCGGAATTTTCATTGGCGAAGCCGCTCTTGAACGTCATCACCACGTGACCGCCGTTCTTCACGTAATCGCTTATGCGTTGCAGCAGCGCGTCATCGGCGATGTAGAGAGCCGGCACGATCAGCACCTTGTATTGCGAAAAATCCTGCGCCTCCGGAAACACGAAGTCCGAACCCACATTCAGGTCATAGAGCGAGCGGTGAATCTGCTCCACCAGCGAGCGGTAGTCCGCCATCGGTCCCGCAAAGCTCCACTGCGGTCCGCTCGACGTGAATGGCATAAAGCTGATTCCGTTATCCGAATCGCGGCTCCATAAGATTGCCACGTCATTTTTGATCTTCAACCCGACAAGGTGCGGCCCGATCTTCTCGAGCTCATGCGCCGTGCGGCTCATCTCCGCGTACACGCGATTTGGCTCTAGATCGTGCGACAGAATGCCCTTCCAGTACGTTTCCTGGTTGGCAGGGATCGATGCCCAGTGCCAGTACTCCACCATATTGGCGCCGTTCGCCAGGTGCGTGTACACGTTCTCGCGCAACTGCCCGTCGTAAGGCGGATACTGGAAGGCAGACGACCAATCCGTCGACTGCGCATTCGTCTCCGTCACCAGGTAGTTCATGTGCTTCAGCGAGCGTGAAAAGTCTCCCTGGATGGACTGCGTCGCGCCATCATAGTGATCCTGGGAAACCATGTGGTAGATGTTGTCCGCCACAATATCCAAGGCATCCGCCACCGCATTTTCGTTCACATCGCGCTTCATCATGCCGCCGTAATCGGTGGTGATGAACTGCCGCGGACCCGCGCACTCGCGCACCAGCGCGGCCTGCCAGCTCAGAAAATCCGTCACACGCATCTGGCTCCAGCGCGACCACTCCAGCTTGTAGCCCGTGCTCTGCGCGCCCTCGCGCGTGGGCAGGTCTTCCCACGTGTGGATGTTTTCGCCCCAGTAGTTCAGAAACCACGCCTTGCTCAGTTGCTCCGGCGTGTGAAACTTCTTTTCGAGATGATGCTGAAAGCCGATGAACACTTCGCGATTGGCCGCGTCGTAGCTGGCCGTCTCGTTGTCGAGCTGCCACCCGATCACCGTCGGATTGTCCTTGTAGTGCGCGACGATGTGGCGAATCAGCCGCTCGGCATAGAAGCGGTACGCCGGCGAATCCGTGTCCATGTTCTGCCGCATGCCATAGGTTTGCGCCACCGCCTTGCCGCCGAACTGTCCCTGCGGAATCCGGTCCGCCAGGATTTCCGGATGCTGATGCGCCATCCACGCGGGAATCGAATAGGTGGGCGTACCGAGAATGACCTTGATGCCGGCCTTGCCCATCTCGTCGACAATGTGGTCCATCCAGGCGTATTCAAATTGCCCGTCTTCGGGCTCCCACAGGCTCCAGGTGGATTCGCCCATGCGCACCACGTTCAAGCCTGCGCCCTTCATCAGCGCAATGTCCTTCTCCAGCCGCGCCTGCTGGTCGCCGGGCATGTATTCGTTGTAGTACGCAGCGCCGTACAGGACCGTGGGAAAGTCGAGATCCGGTTGACGCGGCGAACTTGCTGCCGGCGCCTGTGCCGATGCGGGCAGCGCCATCAACAATGCGCCGGCGCAAAGATACAGAAATCCTTTTTCCACCGTGGCCCCGCTCAACCGGTTTGACATATCTCGCTCCTTGCCTTCTTGCCCAGGTTCTAGTTTGGCCGGCGCATTCTTTCCGTCGCTGGTGCACGCGACACACTCGCGGCTGGAATGCGGGCGGGCCTGTCTTTGAGTCTGACAAGCATCCTAATTGCCCTGCTTTGCGAGCGTCCACCCGCATCGAGGCTCTCGATCCTCGCGAGAGACCGCAATGGGATATGGCCAGGTAATCCGGCTCTTTTTGACGAATCGAGATTGTCGCTTGAGCCGTTCTTCGGTAGCTGACGCGCATGAAAAGGAACGGACAGACGCGTTCCACCGTATTTTTTCTATGTTCCCATTCATAATTGGGGCAAACGAATCGTCATCCCTATGAAACACCGAGACCCTGATACCGTGAGCGCAGCCATCGCACCCATTCGGCGATTGCAGGACAACGACCGGCTATCGCGCCTGTTCGCGGCCCACTATGGGCGCGTGCTGACCGCCGCGTACCGCGTGACAGGCAACATGGCCGATGCGGAAGATGTGGCGCAATCGCTCTTCCTTCGCCTCGGCCATGGAGAGATTCCGCAGGTGTCGAGCCTCGGCGGTTATCTCTACCGGTCCGCGGTGAACGCCGCGCTCGATCTGCTCCGGCGGCGCAAGCCGGCTGAATCTCTTGACGCGGTCGGGGACAAGCAGGCCGTCGGCCTGGGAGCATCTCCGGAGCGGGCCGCGTCGGACAAGGAATTGGGCAATATGTTGCGCCAGGCCATCCGCGAGCTGGCGCCACGAAGCGCGGAGATGTTTGCGCTGCGCTATCTGGAAGACATGGACAACCGCGAGATTGCGGAGCTGATGGACACATCGCAGGCGGTGGTAGCCGTCACGCTGTATCAGGCGCGAGCGAAGCTTCGGAAGAAACTGGCGGGACTCAAACGGGGGATGCTATGAATTCGGAACAAAAGACACTCCTGGATCGGACAATCCATTCGCTGCGAGAGGATGTCCCAGGCACGGCGGAGATTGCCGCCTCAGCGCACCGCAGCGCAGAAGCATTGGGAATCGAAAACAGGCACGCCGCGTTTGCGGGCGCCATTCAGAACTGCGAGGGTGTGCGCCTGCTGATGGATGCGTACCGGGCAGGCACGCTGCCGGAGCCAAAGGCCATACTCGTGAAGGCGCACCTGGCTGACTGCGGCACGTGCCTGCGCGTCTATCGTCAGACTGCAACGCTGGACTGGACGACTCCACGGATTGCCGCGGGCGCAACGTGGAATCCGCGGGTGTGGGCATGGGCAGCTTCGGCGGCATGCATGGTTATCGTGTCGATGCTCTTTTTGTATCGCATGTACTGGCAGGTTCCGCCAGGCGTGCGCGCCGAGGTGGTGTCGATCGATGGCGCCGCATATGCCTCGGCGGACTCAGGCGACCTGCAGCTTGCGCCGGGCGCCAAGGTGGGCGACGGCCAGCAAGTGCGGACCAGCGCAAATTCGCGGATGACGCTTCGGCTTTCGGATGGCTCGGTGATGGAAGTCAACCAGCGCAGCCGGCTGGGCATTGGAGCCCGCGGGCACAACATGACCGTTGCTTTGAACCAGGGCGCGGTGATTGTGCAGGCGGCACACCGTACCTCTGGCCACCTTTATGTGCGAACCCCCGACTGCCGTGTGGCCGTGGTCGGCACCGTGTTCGCCGTAGATGCCGGGCTGAAGGGCTCCCGCGTTGCCGTGCTTCAAGGCGCGGTGCACGTAATGCATGCGGGCATGGATTCGGTGCTGAATCCTGGCGACCAGCTCGCCACCAGTGACAATCTCGCCCCGCAGCCCCTGGCTGATCAATTTACATGGAGCCCGGAGCGCGAGAAGTATGCCGGGCTGATGGCCCAGCTTGCTCTTGTGGAGCACAAGATTGCGCAACTTCCGTTCCCGGGGCCGCGCTATTCCAGCGATCTCTTGGCGCGCGTTCCCGCGGACACGCGACTCTACGTCAGCATTCCCAACCTTGGCGAGTTCCTCAACGAGGCGAATGCCATCTTCAACGATCAGCTCACCCAGAGCCCGGAACTGCAGGCGTGGTGGACGCATGGCCACCCGGAGAACCAGGCCAGGCTCAACGAGTTTGTGGCTAATATTCGGGATGTAAGCAGCTATCTCGGGGATGAGGTAGTCATCGTGGGCCTGCAGGATGGAAACCATCCGAGCGGCGCCGTGATTGCCGACGTGGAAAAGACCGGGCTGGCCGATGAGCTGCGGAAGGCCTTTTCGACCGAGCCGGCGGGCCTGACGGTGCTTGACCCCGCTGGGCTGGCGGCAGCCACTTCCACCGCCGGGCATCACGGCTACGCGCTGGTGCGCGATCATGAGGTGATCTTCGCGCCCACGGTCTCAGTGCTGAAGCAGCTGAATGCGCAACTCGATGCCGGTTCGAGCGGGTTTGCCAACGGCGACTTCGGCCAGCGGATCACGGCCGCTTACGGACGCGGAGCGGGCATTATTTTCGCAGCGAATCTGCAGGCGATATTCCAGCAGAAGCTGGCGAATGCACCGAGTGGAGATGCGCGGCACGATGCCCTTGAAAACAGTGGTCTCAGCCAGGTCCAGTATTTGATCGCCGAGCATCGCGAACAGAACGGCCAGCCGGCCAATGCTCTAAACGTTCAATTCAGTGGAACTCGCCGGCAGGTGGCATCCTGGCTGGGCAGTCCAGCACCCATCGGGTCGCTCGATTTCCTTACGCCGAACGCCTCGCTCGCCGCCGCCACTCTCACCAAGGATCCGGCGGCGATCGCAGACGATCTGATCGCGATGGCAGCTCAGAAGCAGGGCGGAGCGGCCGACTGGAGCACAATTAACAGCGAGCTCGGAATAAGCGTGCGCGACGACCTTGCAGCAAACCTCGGTGGGGACTTCCTTGTGGCTCTGGACGGCCCCGTGCTGCCCACCCCCGCGTGGAAGGTGGTGATCGAGGTGAATAACTCCGACCGGCTCGAGAACGCCTTTGAGCAAATGATTGCAGCCCTCAACAACCATGAACGGCAGGACCCGAGGGCGCATCGGCTGCAAATTGTGTCCAGCGTCGACAACTCGCGGCGGTACTACACGGTTCACGATGCGACAGCCGGCACCGACGTGGCTGAATACACCTACGACGACGGCTACATGGTGATTGCGGCGAACCGCGCTCTGCTGGCAGATGCGCTGCAGGCGCATGACAGCGGAAATTCCCTGGCCCGGTCTGCCGCATTCCGCTCTCTGTTGCCAAAGGATGCCAACGAGAACTATTCGGCGGTAGCCTATCAGAACCTGAGCCCCGTGCTCACGCCGCTGCTATCGCAGTTCAGCGGTCAGTCGGCCGACGCTCTCAGGAAGCTCGCAATCGATGCCAAGCCCACCGTGATATGCGCGTGGGGTCGCGACAACAGCATCGAAGCGGAAAGCGACAGCCGGCTGTTCGGGTTCGATTTCCTGACACTGGGAGCACTTGTCGGGCCACGGAACAACATCGAAGCAATGCGCGTAAACAGATGATATGGGCGTGATTGAACTGCAAGGTCTCGAAGTGCGGCTCGGCGGCCGGACCGTGCTAAACGGGCTCACCGGCGAGTTGCGCGGGAGCGCGATCGGGCTGCTTGGCCCCAATGGCGCAGGTAAGTCCACCCTCATCAACACGCTGCTCGGATTTCACAACCCCAGCGCGGGAGTGGCGCGAGTCTTCGGCATGGACTCGCGCCACCAGCGTGCGCAGATTCGCGAACGCATCGGCTACATGCCTGAGAACGATTCGTTCATCGGCAACATGAGCGGGGTACGTTTCGTGCGCTACATGGCGGAGCTGGCTGGGCTGCCGTCAGGGGTTGCCCTCGAGCGTGCCCACGAAGCGCTGTTCTTTGTTGGCCTGGGCGAGGTGCGGTATCGCAAAATCAGCACCTATTCGCTGGGAATGAAGCAGCTCATCAAGCTGGCGCAGGCCATGGCGCACGGACCTCGGCTGCTGATCCTCGACGAGCCGACCAACGGGCTTGATCCTATGGCGCGGCAGCGCATGATCCAGACGCTGCGCGACATTCGCGCCGCCGGAAGCATCGGCCTGTTGATCTCTTCTCACCTGCTGCACGACATAGAAGAAATCTGCGACGAGGTGATGATCCTCAAGCAGGGCCGCCTTGCTGCCATCTGCAATATCGAAGAGGAGCGGCGATCGCATCGCAATTTCATCGAGGTGGAAACCGTTGGTCAGATTGACGCGTTCTGCGCCGCTCTGCGCGACCGCGGATGCGAGTGCGCATGTTTTTCCGCGGGTCGCGTCAAGCTGGTGATGCCCGATACCATCGAAGTCCGCGACCTGTATGTCGCCGCCGACCAGCATGGCGTGGAGATTCGCCGCATTCATCGCCGCCGCGATTCACTCGAAGACATTTTCCTGAGAGCTATGGACCTGGAGCCTGCGAGGGGGGAACTTGTCCGTATTTAAGCACGAGTACAGCGCATACGAAGGACGCGTAACCCGTCGATGGCAGCGCATCGGCGTGCTGGTGCGCTATGGCCTGGCGGAGGCCTGGTCGTCTCGTATCACCGTGGGGCTATTCACGCTGGCCATGCTGCCTGTCATCGTCGACTTGGTCGCCATCTACCTTGCAAACAATGCCATCGCCCGCATTATGGTGAGCCCCGGGGCCAAGTTCCCCCTGGAGATCGACGCCAAGTTCTTCCTCCGGGTTCTCAGCGCTCAATGCTGGCTGGCGCTGGTTGTGAATGCATGGGTCGCACCGCGGCTCGTCTCGTTCGATCTGGCAGATAACGCACTGCCCATTCTGCTGAGCCATCCCATTTCCCGGTTCGGCTACGTGGCAGGCAAGTTCATCAGCCTGTTCTCGATCCTGTCGCTGGTCACGTGGGTGCCGTGTCTGCTGCTGTTTGCCTACCAGGCCTATTCGGCCCCGCAGCCGTGGTTCGGCGCGAACATGCACGTGGGTTTCGGGCTTTTCGCGGGCTCCCTGCTGTGGATCGCAATCGTCGCCTTGCTTGGGCTCGCCCTGTCCTCCTGGGTCAGGTGGCGCATGGTGGCCACGGGCGTAATCTTCGCGGCCGTCTTCGTGCCGGCGGGCATTGGCGCTGTCGTTACCGGAATTTTGCGCACAAGGTGGGGCCTCCTGCTCAATGTGCCGGTCATGATGACCGAGATCTGGCAGCGCATGCTGGGCGCTCCCCAGGTGATGAAGGCGGATATGGAGCTGCCCGGCATGGCAATCACTCTGGTGCTGCTCGCCGCGATGACACTGTGCGTCGCGCTGCTGAACGCGCGGATTCGCGCTCGAGAGGTGGTGCGCGGATGATAGCCGGCGATCGCATCATCTTTGAGGATGTGTCGAAGTTCTACGGCGAGGTGCTCGGCGTCAATCGAGTATCCCTGAGCCTGCCTCCGGGAGTAACCACGCTCGTAGGTCCGAATGGGTCGGGCAAGACGACGCTCATGAATCTCATGACGGGGCTTGTGCAGCCATCGAGCGGGCGCATCTCCGTGTTGGGACTTACGCCTGGCGACCCGAATGAGTTCTTCCGGGAGGTGGGATACTGCACACAATTCGATTCCTTTCCGCGCGGCCTCACCGGCTGGGATTTTGTTTTCGATAGCCTGCTGCTGCATGGCATGGGCGGTGCGAATGCATCAAAGCTTGCCGGCGAGGCGCTGGAGCGCGTGGGCCTCCTGGAAGCGGCGCACCGCAAGATTGCCGGATACAGCAAGGGCATGCGCCAGAAAGTCCGGCTGGCCCAGTCGATTGCCCATCATCCCCAGGTGCTCGTGCTCGATGAGCCGCTGAATGGCCTTGACCCCATGGCGCGCGCGGAGTCGCTGGCCCTGTTTGAAGAGCTGAGCCGGCTCGGCATGCACCTGATCATTTCCAGTCATATCCTTGATGAGGTTGATCGAATCTCCGACCGCGTCGTGCTCATCACCGGCGGGTACCTTGTGGCGGAGGGCAACATCCACGCGGTGCGCAGTGAGGTGCGCGACAAGCCGATGCAGGTGCTGATTCGCTGCGACCGGCCAGAGCTGCTGGCATCCCGGATGTTCACGCTGAATCACTGCGTGGAGGCGCGGCTCCACAGCGACGGCCAGGGTGTCTTTTTGCGTACCACCGATATCGACGAGTTTTACCGCTTGCTGAATGGCATTGCGACCGAGGGGCTGGTGAACATTGAAGCGGTGGCCCCCGCCGACGATGACGCGCACGCGATTTATCAGTACCTCATCGGGTCAGAGGGAGGCGCATCGTGACCGCGCTGATGGAAACGCTGCGGCAGCAGCCCTGGAGCTTGTGGTGGATGCAGGCGCGTTGCATCGCGCGAATCGAGGTGCGGCGGAACCTGCTCACGTGGAAAGCCGCGTGGATCTACGTCCTTGCGTTTGTGCCTACCGTGCTCATCGCGATTCATGCGGTCTTCGACCGCTCGCACCAACTGCTGAGCGATGACACCAATGTCCTGGCGGGAATCGTGCAGTTCTACTACATCCGGCTGGGGATCTTTTTTGGCTGCCTCGGGATCTTCTCGCGGCTGATTCGCGGTGAGATGATTGAGCGCAGCCTGCACTTCTACCTGCTGGCCCCGGTGCGCCGCGAGGTTCTGCTGCTGGCCAAGTTTGCAGCCGGAGTGTACGGTGCGGTGCTGCTGTTCGGCTCCGCCATCGTTTTGAACTTCGCGTTCATGTATGCGAGCTACGGAGCCGACGGCCAGGACTACATGTTCAATGGACCCGGCCTCGCGCAGCTTGAGGCCTACCTGGTCGTCGTGGTGCTGGGCTGCGTCGGGTACGGAGCCGTCTTTCTACTGCTCAGCATGATGTTCCGCAACCCCATGCCCGCCGCCATGTTGGTACTGGGATGGGAAGCGATCAGCCCCGTCATGCCATCGCTGCTGCAGAAGATCAGCGTCGCGTCCTATCTCAAGCACCTGATGCCCATCACCGTACCCGGCAATGGAATATTTGCTTTGCTCACGGTTCAGACCGAGCCTGTGCGTGGATGGGTTGCCGCAACCGGACTGCTGCTGCTGGCCGCCGTAGTGCTTGCCTATTCCTGTTTAAGAATCCGCACGCTCGAGATTCGATACACAACCGAGTGACGGGCGGCGCCCCCCGTCCCTGACCGATGGCGATAGACCGCAGGACTCGGCTATGGCCGGACAAAGATCGTTCCCGGACGCTTGCTAAATCACGGTCTTTTGATCACGGGGGAAACAACGCGCCTGACTAGCGCCCCAGGCGCAGCGAACTCTCGAGGATTACCCCCAGCGGCTCAGTGAATTCGCGAAAAGCTGCTTCATCGGCTTCCGTAAACGCTCCGCCGCCAGCCTTGTTCAACATCTGCACCACTGCCAGTACATTCTTCTTTTGGTCAAACAGAGGCATACACAGGATGGTGCGGGTTCGATACCCGGTTTCGCGGTCGATGGCTGGATTGAAATCAGGCGATGAATAGGCATCGTGGATGTTCAGGACTTCGCCTGTACGAGCCACCCGTCCGGCGATTCCTTTGCCCAGTGGGAACTCGATCTTGATGCGCGTTCCATCCGCGCCCTGCGCGAGACGCGAGTGCAGAATGCCGCGTGCGATATCCACCAGGAAGATCGACGCTCGGTCAGCGCCAATGATCAGCTTGACCTTGGTGGTGACGGCATCGAGAATCTGGTCAATCAGTGCCTCGATCGCATCCTGGTTTCCAAGTTCTAGAGTCCTGAGAAACTGTTCGAACTCCACGGTCATCTGCTGCACAATTTCCTGAAACTGCTTGTTAGAGAGCTCGCTCACGTGCTTCACCAGATCGCCCTTGCGTTGCAATTGCGCGAAAGCCGTCAGCAGGTGGCCGGTGTTAGCGGCAAGCCCGGCAGCGAACGTCGTAATGTGCCCATCTTCCAGCGTGAGAATGCGGTCGGCGATGTCGAGAATGCGATTATCGTGCGTGACCAGCAGGATGGCGCAGTCCTGCTGCTTGGCGAGGATCCGCATGAGGTCAACTACTTCGCGGCCCGACTTATGATCGAGAGACGCGGTGGGTTCATCGGCAAGCACGATCCGAGGCTTGCGCACCAGGGCGCGCGCAATCGCGACGCGCTGTTTTTGCCCGCCGGAGAGATGCTCGGGATAGTAATCCATGCGATGCTTGAGCCCCACCGTCTCCAGTGCTTCAGCGCAACGTCGTTTCGCCTCCTCTTTTGAGGACTTCGGTCCTACGCCCAGCGACAACTCCACGTTCTGCATCGCCGTGTTCGAGTCCAGCAGATTCTGATGCTGGAAGATGAAACCGATGCTTTCGCGAATTTCGATGAGCTGGGCATTGGTGGCCCGATCCAGTTCGCGCCCGAGAATGGTCACGCTTCCCTTCTGCACCGAGCGCAGCGCTCCGGCCAGCGTCAGCAGCGTCGTCTTTCCCGATCCGGAGGGCCCGGTCAGCAGAACAATTTCTCCCGGCAATATCTCCGCGGAGACGTCGTAGAGCACCTGCTTGCGCAGCGCCCCTTCGCCATAGAAGTGATCGACGTTCCGGATTGAAATAACCGACTCTGTGGGCATGGCGCTAGACGATCTCCGCCGGGTCAGCCTGGCGCAACCGGCGTATGACGAATGCGAGGGAGAAGATGCATATCGCGCCGATCAGAACATAGGCAAGACTGGGCCCGGTACGCAATGAGATTGGGAAATTCATGCGGTGGGCGCTATTCTAAACGAACTTGAGCCGCTATTCTACCCTCCGCCTGTAACACTCCTTTTGTGCCTTCTCACCGCACCAAAATTCCGCTCGTCTGCGCGGTGAATCGTGCCTCCGATTTGACTATCCCATCTGCATGCACTTAGCTATATTGGATTCCTGGACAGGGAATCGTGAAAGCTACCTTCTGGGGAGTGCGTGGCAGCATTCCCACGCCGCAACGCGCGAACCTGGGCTTCGGTGGCGAGACCGCGTGCGTTGCAATTGAGGCGGAAGGCCGGCGCATTGTGCTCGATGCGGGCACTGGCATCCGGCAGCTTGGCAGGCAGATCCTCGATCAGCCTGAAAATTCCGGCCTCGGCGAAGATATTCTGCTCTCGCACTTTCATTGGGATCACATTCAAGGCCTGCCCTACTTCGCGCCCCTTTTCAGCAAGGGCGTAGTTCGGTTTTACGCCAATGCTACTGTCGAACGGATGCACGCGCATCTCGCGGCTCAGATGGCGGAACCGTTCTTCCCGTGTTCACTCGATACTGCCGCGTCGAACAAGGAGTATCGGCCCATCCAGTGGCATCACCCTTTTGAGATCGGCCCATTTCACATCGTGCCCTTTCCTCTGCATCACCCTCAAGGCTGCACCGGATTCCGGATTGAGCACGGAGGGTGCGCCATCGTTTACGCTACCGATTTTGAACACGGTAACGCGGAATGCGATGCCATCTTGCTCAATTACGCAAGAAACGCCGATGTGCTCATCGCGGACGCCCAGTACTCGCCGGAGGAGTACCCGAATCGCGTCGGCTGGGGACACAGCACGTGGTTGGAAGCGGCGAAGCTGGCGGAGCGCGCGAAGGTCGGGCGGCTGCTACTGTTCCACCATGACCCGCTGCGCGGCGATGGCGCCATCAGAGAAGTGGTGAAAGCGGTGCGCAAGGTATTTGTATCGACGGATGCGGCGCGGGAACGAACCACGATTACGGCGAAGGGCGCCGTTCATGACGAGGTTGTTGCCGGCTAAGTACACAAAGGCCTGCGCGCCCAATGACACGTTTTTGAACCCATGATTGAAAGAGGAGATCATTGAGCGTTTCTCCGTCACACGGTCCACGTCTGGGTCTGCAGGTCCGACCCGTTCGCGTGCTTCTGGTGGATGACCAGCGGATTGTCGGCGAAACCGTGCGGCGCATGTTGGCCGGTCAGACGCCCGAAATTGAGTTTCGTCTGTGCCTGGATCCCACCGCGGCCATCGCGACCGCCACCGAGTTTGGGCCGACGGTAATTCTCCAGGACCTGGTCATGCCCGGCGTGAATGGCCTCGATCTGGTGCGCGAATACCGTGTCAATGAAGCCACAAAGCGAGTCCCAATCGTCGTCTTGTCGTCCAAAGAGGAAGCCGCCACAAAAGCGGAGTCGTTCGCTGCGGGCGCCACCGACTACATCGTAAAGCTACCCGATAAGCTCGAATTGCTCGCTCGCATTCAACACCACTCCGATGCGTTCGTGCACCGGGTTGAGCGCGACGAGGCCTACGAGATGCTCCTCCAGCAGCAGGAACTGTTAGGCCAATTGCTCGAGAAGGTGTCGGAAGAAAAGCAGAGAAGTGAGAATCTGCTGCTGAATATTCTGCCCGAAGCCGTCGCGTCGGAACTCAAGGAAGGCGGCGTTGTCCGCGCCATGCGCTTCGAGCTTGCGGGAGTCCTGTTTGCGGATTTCTGCGACTTTACGGCAATCTCTCATACGATGAGCGCCCACGAATTGGTCTCAGAGTTGAATGAGTGCTTTAGCGGATTCGACCGCATCGCTATGGCGCACGGAATCGAAAAGCTGAAGACCATCGGCGACGGATACCTCTGCGTGGCGGGTGTGCCGGAATCGCGGCCGGACTGTCTCGTATCGCTGGCGCGCGTGGCACTTGAAATCCGCGACCAGATCGCAGCGCGGCGCAGAGAAAAGACGGCCGGCGGCAGCCCTTATTGGGACGTACGCGTCGGCGTACACTGCGGACCGCTCGTTGCCGGGGTTGTAGGACTGCATAAGTTCGCGTATGACGTCTGGGGCGACACGGTGAATCTCGCTTCCCGCCTTGAGTCCGCCGGCGCGCCCGGCCGTGTCAATATTTCCGACGAATTTCGCGCCCACTTGCCTGCCGGCGCCCTCTGTGAGCCCAGAGGCCTGGTTGCCGTCAAAGGCAAAGGCATGGTCGAAATGTTCTTTCTGGACTCCCTTTGATAGGCGATTCCCCAAAATCGGCAACCATCCCCAGGGCCGCCGGAGCCTCTTGATTTCTGCCGCAGCGAATGCTGTATTGTTCGAATCGTTTCATGCTACCCTAGCGCTCTAAGCCTTCATGCGATTCCCTCGCGTTGCCCTGCCAATCGTGTTGTTTGCCTGGCATTTGAGTCCTCTGTTCCCACAGGACAAGCCGGCGCCCGCCCCCCTGTCTCTGACGTTGCGAGACGCGGTGAGGCTGGCCCTTTCGCCCGGCGGCAATTTGGAGGTGGATGTGGCCGATCAGTCCGTGGCGGCAGCCCAGGCGAGATTCCGGCTGTCGCAGTCCGCGATCAAACCCAACATCGATTTTTCCTTCAATGCGGTGAATGAACGCCTCGACCTCGATGTGTTTGGCTTTCAGTCGATACACGTGCCGGGCTTTACGTTTCCACGTACAGCGGGCCCGTTCGAATTGCTGCAATCCCGGGTCCACGTTCGTCAGAGCCTGTTTGACCGTGAAAGCATGCGCCGCAAACAGGCCGCCGGCGCCGGGATCTCAGCCGCACACGCTGAAACGGACGAGGTTCGCGATCAGATCATCGGGAGAGTCGCGCGGCTCTATTTTCAGGCTAGGCGTGACGCCTCGGCTGTCGAGGCCGCCCAGGCTCTGATCGTGACCGCGGAAGCGGCTTTGAAGGAGGTCGGCAATCGCAATACCCAGGGCCAGGCGCTGGGTCTGGATGTTTCGCAGGCCCGGATCGATGTCGCCGCGGCCCGGCAGGATCTATTGAAGGCTCAACTGGAAAAGGCCCGCACTGAGATCGACCTCCTCAACGCGATGAACAGGGATTTGAACACACCGCTCGAGTTGACAGACCCGTTGACGTTTACTGCGCAGGATATGCCTTCTGCCGACCAGGCGGTCGCAACCGCCCTGCAATCGCGTAGCGAGATTCTGACCCTGCAAAAGAAACTGCAGGCGACGCGCCTCAACGATGCCGCAATTCACGCGGAGCGCCTCCCCACTCTTGATGCGTATGCGAACGCCGGTTCCACGGGAACAACTCTTCCCAACTCGACCGGCACCTACGACGCCGGTGTCACGCTCAGAATTCCTATTCTCGACGGCGGCAGAAGGGAAGCCCAGCGAGCCGAGGCTACTACGGTCGTTCGCCAACAGGAATTGCAACTCGCCATGTTGCGAAAGCGGGTGGAGATCGAAGTGCGGGAGGCGCTGCTTCGGATGGACCTGGCGCGAGGCTATGTAGAGTTGTCGGAAGCGCGCTACCAGGCCGCCAGAGATGAGTTGGAGCACCGCCAGCGCAGCTATACGCAGGGCGTTGGCAGCCAGATGGAAGTCAACGGCGCACAGGCTGGCATGGCAAAAGCGGCAGACGCTCGCGCGGCGGCGTTGCATGACTGGAACCAGGCGCGCGTGGATCTGATGCAGGCGCTGGGCACGATCGGGACTCTCGCCCAATGACGGGAATGGCCCTTCGAATCGACAAGCAGCGGTACAGAGTATGCCAGCCGGCAGCCCGGAGGAAAGCGTGATGATCGGGAATTGGACGGGGAACAAGTCCCTGAAATGGGCCGGGGTGGCCGCCATATTGGTAGTGCTTTCCGCCCTTCCGATCTGGTATGTCCTGCACCAGCGGAATCAAAAGCCGGTTCTTGCGGACCAATCCGTAGAAGAGACGCGCGCCGTCTCCTGTCTGGGCCGAATTCAACCCGAAGACGGGGTGATCCATGTCGCCGGCCCGTATATATGGGGAGATTCCCATGCGCCACGGGTAGAAAGCCTAAAGGTACAGGAGGGCGACGAAGTGCGCCGGGGACAGGCGCTGGCGGTGTTCGTCGGGAGGAGCAATCTTGAGGCCAGCCTGGCGCAGGCCCAGGCGCAGGTTGCGAAAGCGCGCCGCCGCGTGGAGCAGGTGAAAGCGGGAGCCAGTAAGCCCGATGTGGCAGCGCAACAAGCCGAGATCGATCGGTTGCAGGCGGAGGCACAACACGCGCACAGCGAGCTTCGACGCTATGAAGCGCTGCGCGCCACCGACGACGTTACAGTCTCCGAAGTGGAGGCGCGGCGCAATGCGGTTCAGGTTGCCGATTTCGCCGTCGAGGCGGCGCAGCATCGTCTGCAGAGCATGCAGAAAGCCCCGGACACCGATATTCGTCTGGCCGAAGCGGATCTGGCGACCGCCGAGGCCAACGAAGAGCGAGCACGCCGCGATTTCGAAGCCAGCACAATCTACGCGCCAGAAGATGGCAGGATCCTGCGGATTAACGCCCGGGAGGGTGAAGCGGTGGGGCTGCCCGGACTGCTGGATATCGCGCGTACCGGTCACATGTTCGTTTTGGCTGAAGTGTATGAGACGGATATCAACCGTGTCCGCGTAGGTCAACATGCCACGATTTCGGGCGATGCCCTCGGGACCACAGTGTTGACCGGCGTGGTAGAGCGCATCGCGCACAACGTGAAAGATGCCGCTGTCATGCCCGGAGACACGGTCACATTCTCTGACAAGCGCGTTGTCGAGACACTGATCCGACTGGACCAGAACCAACCTGCAGCCAATCTGATCGGCGGCAGGGTCATCGTGGTGATTCAAACATGATCGCCATCGCATGGCGTCAGTTGTTCCATCAGCGGTTGCGCACCCTTGCGGCCGTTGCGGGGATTGTTTTTGCCGTCGTCCTGATCATGGTCCAGTTGGGTTTCCAGCATGCGCTGTACCAGAGCGCCACTCTGCATTACGATCTCATGACCGCGGACATTGTGCTGCTGAGCCCTCAGTACGAAGCCATTATGTATAACAACAGTGGCTTTCCCGCACAGCGCCTGAATCAGGCCTACGCCGTGAATGGGGTCGCTTCTACGCTCGCGGTGTACGGCAGCTTCGTGGCCTGGAAAAATCCCTGGACACGCCAGGAACGAACCATGTACATGTTTGGATTCGATCCCGTTCCCGGCTTCTTCAATCTGGGTGCCATTAAAGATCCCGGCCCTTTGCTGCGGAAGCCCGACAGTGTTCTATTCGACGATCTTTCCCGCAAGGAATACGGGGACGTGCCATCTGCGTTCCGGTCCGGAAAACGAGTGGTTACTGAGATGGTTGGCCATCGCGTGGAGGTGGTCGGCTTGTTCAGTGCGGGAACTTCTTTCGGCATTGACGGGGCTGTGTTTCTCAGCGACACGAATTTCTTTCGTCTGATGCCTGGACGAAGCCCTGAGGTGGTGAATGTCGGGCTGATCAAATTGAAACCGGGCTACGACCCGGATCGCGTCCGTGCGCAACTGGCGAAACTGCTGCCGAACGACGTCCGGGTGTTGACCCACAGCCAGCTCAACGAAGCCGAGCGAGAATTCTGGTCCAGCAATACGCCCATTGGATTCATCTTCGCACTGGGCGTGATTCTCGGACTGGTCGTGGGGATTATCGTCGTGTATCAGATTCTGTACACCGACGTTTCAGATCACCTGCAGGAATACGCCACTTTGAAGGCGATTGGCTATAAAGACAGCTTCCTGTTCTCCATCATCATTTACGAATCCGTGATTCTGTCCGTCTTCGGTTACATCCCGGGTTTCTTCATCTCGCTGTTGATCTACCACATTGCCAGGGATGCAACGTTCTTGCCCCTCCAGATGACTGCGGAACGCGGCGTTGTGGTTTACCTGCTCACGATCGGCATGTGTGTGGCATCCGGCGCCTTGGCGCTGCGTCGGCTGAGAAAGGCAGATCCCGCCGAAATCTTCTGAGGAACCGCGGAAATCGCGGAGGCCATACGCAGCGAAATGATTGGGACTATGTCGTGCGGCGCCGCTTTCCATGCGGAGAAACGCCGCACCTTCCTTCAAGACGGAGATCTTTCTTATGGAAATCGGGCGGGCACGGCAAGTTCTGACGGCTGACGCGATCTTCGATCTCGTGCGTGAGGATTTGCAGCGTGTCGAAGAAGCGATCAGCATCGAATCGGTCCCGTCTCTCGACACCGTGATGCCAATTTCGAAGTTGCTGCAGCAGAGCGGCGGGGAGCGCCTGCGTGCGGCGCTGCTGCTGCTGTGCGCCCGCCTCTGTGACGGCGGCGGCACGATGGCCATCCAATTGGGAGCGGTCGTGGAAATGCTGCACGCGGCAGCCCTGGTCCACGACGAAATGGTCGACGTGGACCAGAGGCGCCGCGGCAAGCCGTCCGCCAATGTGCAGTGGGCCAGCAGCACCTGCGTGCTCGCGGGCGACTGGCTCTATCTGCGGGCGTTTCGTGTGGCGCTGCAGGAACGCGTCTTGGATCATGCAATCGGTGCGGCCCAAATGATGGCTATGGGCGAGCTCGTTCAACTCAATCGCATCGGCTGTATCGACGTCACAGAGGGCGACTGCCTCGAAGTGGTGGATCGAAAAACGGCCCGCCTGTTCGCCGCCTGCGGGAAGCTGGGCGCGATTGCGGCCGGGGTCGATACGCAGGGCGCAGAAAGCTTGGGCGAATTCGCATGGAACCTGGGAATGGCATTCCGGTTGACCGATGACATTCTGGATTTCGTCTCCCCCGAATCGCCGCCTGACAAACCGCCTGGCAGCGATCTCAAGGACGGTAAAATCACGCTGCCCGTGGTATATGCGCTCGAAGAAGCAAACGTGTCTGAGCGCGATCTGGTGGCCTGCGTTCTCCGCGACCGCAGCTACGACGCCGTTCCGTTCGCAAACGTGATGGCGCTCGTGAACTGTTATGGCGGCATTCAGCGTACCCGCGCGCGCGCGCGGCAGTTCACTGATCGTGCCCGGCAAATTGTCGCCGACTTCCCTGACAGCCTCTGCCGGCGCGCCCTGTTCACGCTGGCCGACCTGGTCACAGAACGCGACAGTTAATCACCAAACCGGCGTTTCGCTGGCTCTTCAGTTCCCTGTCCAGCTTATGGTGTCACCGTAAAGCTCTCGGTTGCGATCGTTGCTGAGAGGCTCAGGGAGTCCGTCGCGACAACGGTAAGCATGTGAGCTCCCATCGACAAGCCTGAAGCCGATGCCGTGAAGGTCCAATGCCCATTCGCAAAGGCCGGATTGTTGTACTTGGCCGCCATGTCCGGGCTCGGCAATCCGAGCGTGGCAGTGCCCACTGGCGCGCCATCGATCAGGATCTGCACCTGGAACACGGGCGAGCCATCGCGCGGATCAACTGCCGCGCCCACAACGGACAGATTATGGGCCTGTGCAATTGAGGTGGTGCCG
>Ga0070684_100000559_pt1 | contig 25574 bp, 26 predicted proteins | sample KBSC723LmetaG_FD_65653 | JGI IMG/M metagenome (GOLD analysis project Ga0070684, IMG submission 65653) | Corn rhizosphere microbial communities from Kellogg Biological Station, Michigan, USA - KBS C7.2-3L metaG | ecosystem: Host-associated > Plants > Roots > Rhizosphere ...
TACCCCGATGTCGAGCCCCACACCGGCGGGATGCTCGACGTCGGCGACGGCCACCGGATCCGCTGGGAGGTGAGCGGCAACCCGCGGGGCAGGCCGGCGGTGGTGCTGCACGGCGGCCCGGGGTCGGGCTGCACGCCCTGGCACCGGCGGCTGTTCGACCCGGCCGCATACCGGATCGTGCTGTTCGACCAGCGCGGGTGCGGAGGCAGTACCCCGCACGCAGGTGCGCCGTCGATCGACCTTACGAGCAACACCACGCCGCACCTGCTGGCCGACATCGAGCGGCTCCGCGCACACCTGCAGATCGAGCGCTGGTTGGTCGTGGGCGGATCCTGGGGCAGCACGCTGGCCCTGGCCTACGCCGAGCGGCATCCGGAGCGCGTCACCGGGCTGATCCTGTTCGGCGTCACCACCTCGCGGCGATGGGAGGCGGACTGGCTGTTCCGCGGCGGGATCGCACCGCTGTTTCCGGCCCAGTGGCACCGCCTGCGGTGCGCGCTGCCCGCCGCCCAGCGCGACTCCGACATCGTCGAGGTCTACAGCGGGCTGTTGCACGACCCCGATCCCGCGGTGCGCGAGCACGCCGCGCTGGAGTGGTGCATGTGGGAGTCGGCAACACCGGACTGGCCGCCCGCCACCGGGCTCGCCCGGCGGTTCCAGGATCCCGCCTTCGCGCTGGCGTTCGCCCGCCTGGTCACCCACTACGTCCGCCACGACCTGTGGCTGGAGGAGGACGAGCTGATGCGCCGGGCGGGCCGGCTGGCGGGCATCCCCGGCGTCATGATCAACGGCCGCTTCGACATCCAGTCGCCGCTCGTCACCGCCTGGGAGCTGGAGCGCGCCTGGCCCGACAGCGAGCTGGTGGTGGTCGAGAACGCGGGCCACTCGGCCGCCAACCCCGGGATCACGGAGGAGCTGGTGCGGGCCACCGACCGGTTCGCGGCGCAGCGATGAGTTGGCGCCGGCGCTTCCGTCTCATCCGATGACACCGTCATCTCGACCCAAGGAGTGGCAATGAGGCGCATCGTCGTATCGGAGTTCGTATCGCTGGACGGGGTGATCGAGGATCCTGGAGGAGCCGAGGGCTTCGACCGCGGCGGCTGGGCCTTCAAGTTCGAGCGCGGCCCGGAGGGCGACCGGTTCAAGCTGGACGAGGTGATGGAGGCCGATGCCATGCTGCTCGGCCGCGTCACCTTTCAGGGGTTCGCGGAGGCGTGGCCCTCGCGCACCGACGAGGCCGGCTTCGCCGACAAGATGAACGGCATGCAGAAGTACGTGGTGTCGAGCACCCTCGAGCAGCCGGACTGGAACAACTCGACGGTGATCGGCGGCGATGTACCGGCGGAGATCGCGAAGCTGAAGCAGGGGTCGGGCGGCGACATCCTGGTCGCCGGCAGCGCCCGGCTGGTGCAGACGCTGCACGCGCACGGCCTGGTCGACGAGTACCGGCTGATGGTCTTCCCCACCGTCCTCGGTGCCGGCAAACGGCTGTTCTCCGAGGGCGGCGAGGCGACCGCCCTCGAGGTGGTGGAGGCGCGCCCGGCCGGCGAGGTCGTGATCATGATCCTGCGGCCGCGCGCGGACTAGCCGATCGGGCGGGCGAGGGTCAGCGGCCGCCGAGCAGGTACGGCGAGATGTCGGGCCCGAACAGCAGGCCGACGACCGCGCCGACGGCCAGGAACGGCCCGAACGGGAAGCCGATCTTGCGGGCCCGCGTGCCCATGGTCAGCATCAGGTAGCCGGAGAGCAGCGTCGAGAGCACGAACGCGGCGAACAGCGCGGTGAACGCGTACTTGCCCAGGCCGAGGCCGATCATCAGCGCCATCTTGACGTCGCCCAGCCCCATCCCCTTGGGCGAGACGACCCAGGCGGAACCCAGGAAGGCGAAGCAGGCGGCGCCGCCGATCAGCAGCTCCAGCCAGCGGTCGGGCTGCGCGATCACCGCCAGCGTGTAGACGAGCACCGCACCCGGCAGGTTGATCACGTCCGGGATGATCCGGTGGTTGAGATCGATCAGGGAGGCGGGCACGATCAGCGCCGTCAGCACCAGTGCGGGAACCAGCTGCGCCTCGAATCCGATCCGCAGGGCGAGGGCGGCGAACAGGCCGGCGGTCAGTCCGGCGGCAACCCAGCGCCGGCGGGTCGACGGCGCCGTGCCCTGGCCCAGCGGGAACCGCTGGACGAGCCACTCGATGGGCCAGCCGAGGGCGAACCCGATGCCGGCGAGGGGAAGGACGGCTTCCATGTGCCCTTCTATCGGCCGGCCGGGGTGCGGCCTGTAGGCCGCGCCGTCAGCCGCGGGCGGCCACGCGCATGACGTCGGCCGGCGGCTCGACCCCGGTGAACAGCCTGAACGCGTGGATGCCCTGCCCGACCAGCACGTCGATGCCGTCGACCGCTCGTGCCCCGGCCCGGCGGGCGGCATCGATCAGCGGCGTGGCACCGCCGTCGCCTCGATAGGCCAGATCGCAGACCACGGCCACGCCGGCCAGCAGCTTGTGGTCGACCGGCAGCTCGTCGTCGCGCTGGCCGACGGGCGTGGCATTCACCAGCAGCGGCGGCGGCTCTGCCAACGGCCACGGCGCCACGCCGGCCCCCAGCCGCTCGGCCAGCGCGGCCGCGGCCGCACCGTCGCGGGCGCACACCTCGACCCGGTGCCCGGCATCTGTCAGGGCCACGATCACCGCCCGGCCGGCCCCGCCCGCCCCCAGGACGACGGCCCGGTCGCGGGGGATGTCGCCCAGCTCGTCGACCACTCCCCGACCGTCGGTCAGCTCACCGCGCAGACTCCCGGCGTCGCTCACGAGCACGGTGTTGACCGACCCGGCGCGACGGGCTTCCTCCGAGATCGAGTCGCACAGCCCCGCCACCGCCTCCTTGTGGGGGATCGTGACGTTGACGCCTGCGAACCCCAGCGCGGGTAGCCCCTGCAGTGCCGCCTCCAATCGTGCCGGCCGCACCGGCAGCGCCACATAGGCCCAGTCCATGTCCAGTGCCGCGAACGCGGCATTGTGCATCTGCGGCGAGCGCGAGTGATCGACGGGCCAGCCGATCACTCCGGCCAGCCGGGTAGTCCCGCGCAGCCGGTCAGCCGCCATGCGCGTGCTTGTTGAAGTCGTCGAGGTTGTCTGTGAAGTAGTGGCGGCCGCTGTCGCCGATCGCGACGTAGTACAGGTAGTCGACCTTGGCGGGGTGGGCGGCCGCCTGCATCGACTTCAGGCCGGGGTTGCAGATCGGCGTCGGGGTCAGGCCGTGCACCACCCTGGTGTTGTACGGGGTGGGCGCCGCCAGCTCGGAGACGGTCAGCTGGTGTGTCCACGATCCGAGCTCGTAGAGCAGCGTCGCGTCGATCTGAAGCGCCATGCCGAGGTGCAGCCGGTTGTAGATGACGGCGGAGATCAGCGGCCGGTCGTGGTCGACGGCGGCCTCGCGCTCGATCATCGAGGCGACCTTGAGCACGTCGTAGGTGGTCAGGTTCTTCGACTGGGCGTAGGTCATGTCGACCTGAGCGAACGCCTGCTCGAACGCCGTCAGCTGCTGGCTGACCAGGGCCTGCGCGGTGGTCTTCGGCTTGATCTGGTAGGTGGCGGGGAACAGGAAGCCCTCCATGCTCTTGGCCTCCGGAAATCCTGGCGGCGGCGCGGCCTGCCGTACTGCGCTCAGATACTGCTTCCTCGTGATCCCGGTCCTGGCCGCGACCACATCGGCGATCTCGGTCAGCCGTAACCCCTCCGGAATCGTCAGGGGGATGGTCACAGGCGGCGGCGGGCCGGCGTTCAGCCGCTCGATGATCCTGTCGTAGTCGGTGCCGGCCTGGAACCGGTAGGTGCCGGCCTTGAAGTCGGCGCCCTCGCCCTGCTCCTTGGCGTAGTTTCGGAACCGCCCGCCGTCGATGACGATGCCGGCCGTCTGCAGCTGGTCGCCGATCTCGACGGCGGTCGATCCGCTGGGGATCTTGACCGTCAGGGCCGGGCCGTGCGGATCGGCCGACGGCTTGGAGGAGTCGGGGAGCAGGTGCCTCCCGACCTCGAACACGGCAAGCAGCGCGGCCACGAAGACCGCGACGATGATCAGCCGAGCAGCCGCCGCAGATACCCCTCGAGGAGATGCGCCGCGGCCACCGCGTCCTCACCGCTGCGGCCGCCTGCAGACCTGCCGGCCAGGGCGGTCGTGAAACGCTCGTCGTACGTCTCCACAGGCAACGAGCAGTGGCCCGCCAGCTCGGAGACGAACAGCCTCGTCTCCCGCGCCTGCTCACCCTCCTCGCCGCGCAGCGTCAGCGGCAGCCCGACCACGATCCGCTCCGGCTCGTGCTCGTCGACCAGCTGCAGCAGCTCCTGCATCCCGGCCTTCGTCCGCACCCTGCGAACGACCGCCAGCGGCCGCGCCAGGGTGCCGGTCGGGTCGCTGATGGCGACGCCCGTCCGGGCCCGGCCGTAATCCAAGGCGAGGATCCTCATCCTCCCTGGCGGAGGCGGTCTCGGATCGTGCTCTCGGCCGCCTCGACCGCAGCTCCCAGCTTGTCGGGATCGCGCCCTCCTGCCCGGGCCATGGTGTCCCTGCCCCCGCCGCCGCCGCCGACGATGGGGGCGATCTGCTTGATCAGCTCGACCGCCGAGATGCCGCGCTCGACCGCCTGGCCGTCGACGCTGGCGACCAGGTGCACCTTGCCGTCCGTGCTGGATCCGAGCACGACCACGCCGGGGGCGATCCGCGCCTTGACGCGATCGGATACCTGCAGCAGCGAGTCGGCGTCGACGCCGTCGACCACGGCGGCCACGATCCGGATCCCGCCCTCCTCGCCGGCGCCCTCGATCAGGGCCGCCTCGTGGCCGTTGCCCGACGGCGCGGCCGGACCGCCCGACCGCTCCAGCCGCTTCACCTGCCGGCGCAGCTCCGCCACCTCAGCCTCCAGCCGCCCCGCCTCGCCGGCCCGCGAGCGGAGGTGCTCGACGGCGGCCTGGCCGGTGATCGCCTCGATCCGCCGCACGCCCTGGGAGGAGGACGACTCGCGGAGGATGACCAGGGCGCCGATCTCGGCGCTGGTGCGGACGTGGGTACCGCCGCACAGCTCCCGCGACACGCCCTCGATCTCGACCACCCGCACCTGCTCGCCGTACTTCTCGCCGAACAGCATCATCGCGCCCAGCTTGCGGGCGGCGTCCTGGCTGGTGACGAAGATGTGCAGGGGATGGTTTTCGACGATCCACTCGTTGGCCAGCCCTTCGACCTCGGCCAGCTCGCCGGGGGTCAGCGGGGCGTCGTGGCGGAAGTCGAACCGCAGCTTGTCGGGGCCGACATACGAGCCGGCCTGGGTCACGTGCTCGCCCAGCACGCGGCGCAGCGCAGCATGCAGCACGTGCGTCCCGGTGTGGTTTGCCTGCGTCGGCCGCCGGGCCTCTGCGGCCACGTGGGCGTGCACTCGATCGCCGGCCGCGATCGTGCCCCGCTCGATCACCGCCACCAGCTGCTGATCGTCGTCCTGGCGGATCACCTGCTCGACCGCCGCCCGCCCGCTCTCGGTCTCGATGAAGCCGGTGTCGGACACCTGGCCGCCGCCGGCCGGGTAGAACGGCGACTCCCTGAGCTTGACCGTGATCGCGCCCCGCTCGCCCTCGGCCAGGGCGCCGATCTGGGTGTGCACGTCGAGCTGCTCGTAGCCGACGAACTCGGTCGTGAAGCCGGCGTCGATCTCGGAGACGACGAACCCGACCTGTTGGGTGCTGGCCCGGGCCCGGGCGCGCTGCTCCTCCATCAGCCGGGCAAACCCTGCCTCGTCGACGCTGCGGCCGTGGTCGGCGGCAATCTCGGCGGTCAGCTCGAAGGGGAATCCGTAGGTGTCGTGCAGGCGGAAGGCATCGTCAGCCGAGATCTGATCGCCGGAGCGGGCCAGCACCTCGTCGAGCAGCGCCTGCCCGGTCTGCAGGGTCTGCGCGAAGCGCGCCTCCTCGGCATCCAGTACGTCGGCGACCTCCGACTGCCGCTCCCGCAGCTCCGGATACACGTCGCCGATCCGGGTCACCACCAGCTCCTGCAGGCGCCGGGCGACCAAGCCTTCGATGCCGATCCGGCGGGCGTGGACGGCGGCCCGGCGGATCACCCGCCGAAGCACGTATCCGCGGCCCTCGTTCGAGGGCCGGATGCCGTCCGCGGCCATGAAGGTCATGCCCCGGGCGTGATCGGCGAGGATGCACAGGCTGCGGGTCTGCTCCGGATCGGCGCCGAAGCGAGCTGCCGACCACTGCTCGATCTCGGCGATGGCGTCGCTGAAGATGTCGGTCTCGAATACGCTGTGCAGCCCGTTCACCGCGGCGGCGACTCGCTCGACGCCCGACCCGGTGTCGACGCTGGGAGCCGGCAGCGGCTCCAGGGCACCGCCCTCCAGCATGTTGTACTGCATGAACACGAGGTTCCAGAACTCCAGGAACCGGTCGCACTCGCAACCGGGCGCGCACTCGTCGCGGCCGCAGCCATGGGCGGGGCCGCGGTCGAGGTAGAGCTCCGAGCAGGGGCCGCAGGGTCCGACCGGGCCGGCCTGCCAGAAGTTGTCGGATCCCAGCCGGACGATCCGCTCCGCCGGGACGCCGATGCGCCGCCACAGGTCCGCGGCCTCCTCGTCCGGGGGCACGCGCTCGTCGCCCTCGTAGACGGTCGCCCAGATGCTCTCCGCATCGAGCCCGAAGCCATCCTTCGACGTCGCCAGCTCCCACGCGCACTCGACGGCGTAGTCCTTGAAGTAGTCGCCGAACGAGAAGTTGCCCATCATCTCGAAGAAGGTGAGGTGGCGGGCCGTGCGGCCGACCTGCTCGATGTCCACGGTGCGGAAGCACTTCTGCACCGTCGTGGCCCGCGGCGCGGGCGGCTGGTCGACACCAAGGAAGTAGCGCTTCAGCGGCTGCATGCCGGCGGTGGTGATCAGCACCGAGGTGTCCCAGTCCGGCGGCACCAGCGAGCCGCTGGGCAGCCGTACGTGCCCCCGCTGCTCGAAGAAGCTGACGAACCGCTCGCGGATCTCGTCCGATCGCATGGGCGCCATTCTATCGACGCCCCTGCCGCCGCCTGCTACCGCGGCGACTCCCCGCCGCGTGACACGGCGGGTGCGCCCGCTAAGGTGAGAACATGCACGAGGACGACACGCTTCACCGCTTCGAGCACTCCGAGCGCTTCACGGGCCGCATCGAGCCGCTCGACGAGCACGTCCTGATCGAGCCGATCGACGACGAGACCCAGACCTCGACCGGCCTGATCATCCCCTCCAGCTCCGAGTCGGCATGCTGGTCAGGGATCGTCGTGGCCGCCGGTGACGACGCGGTCGGCGTGCTCCCGGGCGACAAGGTGCTGTACCCCCGGCATGCCGGCTACGAGGTGCGGATCGCCGGGCAGCCGAAGCGGATCGTCAGCCGCCACGAGCTTATCGCCCGGCTGCACGATTAGCCAAAGGCCGGTCAGGGGCCCGGCTCGCCGAGCTCCTCGTCGAACGCCTCGCCCGCCTGCTCGGCCGCCATCTTGCCCTCGTCGGCAGCCTCACGCAGGTCGTCGCCGATCGTCCCCAGATCATGCAGGAAGCGGCCCGGCATCTCCATCAACACGTCCACCAGCGGCCGGCCCTCCTCGGCGGCGATCCGCTGCGCCCGGCTCAGCGCCGCCACGCCCAGGGCCGACGTTGCCAGCCCCAAAAGGGCGAACACCCGGGTCACACCACGCCGCCGCGCTGGCGCCGTTTGGCCTTGAACGACTCGAAGGCGTGGCGGGCGCCCTCGACCGCGCTGTTCACCGCCTTGACCGGCGCGGCCGCCGCATGCGTGACCGCGCGTGCCGTGTGGTCGACCGTCTGCACGGTGTCGACCGCGGTGTCGGTCACCTTGCCGACCTTCTCCAGCTCGGCGTTCACGTGATCGAGGGTGATCGAGGTCTTGCCGAGCATCGGCACCACCTCGCCCATGGCATCGTCGAGGTTGGTGGTCACGTGCTTGAGTAGGGTGCCCAGCCGGAACAGGGCGAAGGCCAGTCCGAGGCCGAACAGGATCAGGAATGCGGTGAGGGCGTAGTGCCAGGCGTCTGTGCTGTCCATGGGCGCAGATCATACCCTCGGGACGGACTGGTCAAGCCGTGATGATGCCGGCGCCGACGACGACGTCGCCCTCGTAAAGCACGGCCGCCTGGCCGGGCGCCGCGCCCGGCACCGGCTGGGCCAGCTCCAGTCGGAAGCCTCCCGGCTCCGCCACCACGGTTGCCTCCACCGCCGGCGAGCGATAGCGAAGCTTCACGCTGACGCGGCCGGGCGCGGTGTGCAGCGTCCCCGGCGACACGCGGACGGCGGTCGTCCGCAGCTGGCCGCGGCGCCCGGCCACCACCGTGCCGGTGGCGGCGTCGGTGCTGATCACGTACAGGGCGTCGCCGCCGCCCACGCGAAGGCCCCGGCGCTGGCCGGCGGTGAACCGGTGCACGCCGTCGTGGCGGCCCAGCTCCCTGCCTTCGCTGTCGACGATCGCCCCCGCCTTCCCGGCCCCGCCGTGACGCTCCAGGAACGCCCGGTGGTCGCCGCCGCCGACGAAGCACACCTCCTGGCTCTCGGCCCTGCCCGCGGCGGCCAGCCCCGCGTGGCGGGCCTGCTCGCGGGTCGTCGTCTTGCGCTGCTCGCCGAGGGGGAACCAGACCCGTTCCAGGATGCGGGGCGGCACGGTCGCCAGCATGTAGGACTGATCCTTGGTCTCGTCCAGGCCGCGGGCCAGCAGCGTCCGCCCCTGGCGCCTGACCGTCCGCGCGTAGTGGCCGGTCGCCAGGCGGGGGGCGCCGACCTGCTCGGCCAGCGTTGCCAGGGCCTCGAACCGGAACCGGCCGTTGCAGCGCACGCAGGGGTTTGGCGTCAGGCCGGCCGCATGGTCGCGGACGAAGGCCTCCACCACCTGCTCGCGGAACGGCCGGCGCAGGTCGAGCGTCAGGTGGGGAACCCCGAGCGCGTGGCAGGCGCTGCGCGCGGCCCGCACCGACTGCGGCGAGCAGCAGGCGCGCTCGGAGTCGGGCGCCTCGGGGTCGATCCACAGCCGCAGCGTCACGCCGACCGGCTCGAATCCCGCCTCGACCGTCTTCAGCAGGGCGACGGCGCTGTCCACGCCGCCGCTCATGGCCACTGCGACCCGACCCTCCTGCGGCGGCAGCTGCCAGCGCTCAAGGGCGCCGGCGAGTGCGGTGTGCAGGGCGTCGACCGCCAGCAGCGCGCATTCCCGGCCGCCGGCATCGGGCAGCAGACCGGCGTCGATCTCGGACGCGCCGATGCGGGCCGCGTCGAGCAGCTCGCGGCCCTCGGCCAGGGAGCAGACCAGCGCGGCGCCGGCCGTGGCGTGCGGACAGGCGCGCGAGCGGTGGCGGGCCCGAACAATCCGGCCGCCGGCGACCGCCAGCTCGACGTGGACGCGATCGCCGCAGGCCTCGTCACCGGCCTCGCCGGCGCAGGCCTCCGGGCCGGCCGAGCCGCCCCGGGTGGTGTCGAGGGCGAACCGCACGACGGCGTCGGAATACATGGAAGGCAGCTTAGTGGGCGGCCCTGGCCAGGATCTCCTCGTACAGCCCGCGCAGTTCGGCCGGCGCCAGCTGCAGCGTCGGCTCGCCGACCATCACCTCGTGCCTCTGCCACCCGGGCGACGTGGTCGGCCCCGGCTCCGCGAACAGGAACACCTTGCGCTCCTCGGCGACCGCCAGCGCCGCCTCGCCCAACCGCTCGCCGTCACCGCGCAGCAGCAGGTGGAACATCGGCGTCTGCGGCGGGTCGGGCACCACCTCGAGACCGTCCACCTGCGACAGCTCCGCCGCGATGGCGCGGGCATGCTCGGCATAGGCCGGGATGCGGTCGAGCTTCTCGTCCAGCGCCAGCTCGGCCGAGACCACGAACGGATGCATGGTCACGAGGTTGCCGCCGTGGCGGCGCAGCCACACCCGGGCCTGGGCGATCAGCTCGGCATCGCCCGCCAGCGCGGCCCCGGCCAGGCCGCCCAGATCCTTGTAGAACGAGACGTAGGTGCTGTCGAACAGCCCCGCGATCTCGGCGTGGGGGCGCCCGTAGAACGGTGCCGCCTGCCACAGCCGGGCGCCGTCCATGTGCAGGGCGATCGCCCGTTCCCGCGCCCACGCGGTCTGGGCCATCAGGTCGTCCCACTCGGGCAGCCGGCCGCCGATCTCGCGCTGCGGCAGCTCCAGCAGCAGCGCCGCCACCGGCTCGGCGATCGCCTCCAGGTCGGTCAGCCGGATCAGGCCGTTGGGATCACCGACCAGTCGCGCGTGCAGGCCGTGCAGCAGCTGATAGCCCTTCTGCTCGTGGATCTCGAGGTGGCAGGTGGGATGGAAGGCCACGGTCCGGCTTCCCTTGCGCTCGCTCCAGATCCGCAGCGCGATCTGCTGGGCTGCGGTTCCCGACGGCATGAACACGGCCGCCTCAGCGCCCAGCAGTTCCGCCACCCGCCCCTCCAGCCGCGCGATCCGCTCTCCCTCGCCGTAGCCGTCGGCGCGCTCGTCGTCGGGCGTCGCCTCGGCGATCGCCGCCAGCCGCTCGCGCATCGACGGACGGCCATGCCAGGCGTTCAGGAACCGGTCGGCGCCCGCCACCGCCCTGGCGAACCGCTCCTCGTCAGGCAACGTCGGTCACCGGCAGCGCTCCGGTGCGCAGGCGCTCTGCGCACGCGACCAGCGCTGCCCAGAACCCGTCGACCTCCTCGGCGGTCGTGTCGAGGCCGATCGAGACGCGGATCACGCTGCGGGCGTCGTCCGGTGTCAGCCCCTGGGCCAGCAGCACGTGGCTGGGGGCGGCCGACCCGGCGGCGCAGGCCGACCCGGCGGCGACCGCAAAGCCCGCGCGGTCGAGTGCCAGCACGAGCATGTCCGCCCGCAGGTGCTCGACCAGGATCAGCACGTGGCCGGGCAGCCGTTCGGCATCCCTGGAGACGATCGACATGCCGGCCCCGCGCCCGATCATCGCCTCCAGCCTGTCGCGCAGCCGGCGGCGGACGTCGCCCCGGCGGCGGACGGCCTCGAGCGCCGCGGCGAAGCCGACGATGCCGGGCACATTCTCGGTACCCGACCGCAGGCCGCCCTCCTGGCCTCCACCCCAGATCAGCGGGCGGACGCGGGCGGGATCACGGGCGATCAGCGCCCCGACGCCCTTCGGCCCGTACAGCTTGTGCGCGGACACGGCCATGGTCTCCGCGCCGGTGCCGCCGAAGTCGATCGCGATCGACGCCGCGGCTTGCACGGCGTCGACGTGCAGCGGGACTCCCCGCTCACCTGCGATGGCCGCCAGCTCGGCCACCGGCTGCACGGTCCCGGTGACATTGTTGGCCCACATCACCGCGGCCATCCGGTCGCCCTCCCGGACGAGGTCGGCGAACCGGGCAGAATCGACGACGCCCTGTGCGTCCACCGTCGCGAATGCCAGCTCGAACCCCTGCCGCTCCAGCTCGAGAGCCGGGGCGCGAACTGCGGAGTGCTCGATCGCGCTTGCCACCAGCCGGCCCAGCGGCCGGCCGCAGAGCCCGAATACCGCCTGGTTGTCGGCTTCCGTCCCGCCCGACGTGAACACCAGCTGGCCGGGTTCGCAGTCCAGCAGCTCGGCCAGCCGCCGTCGCGCCTGCTCAAGGCCCAGCCGCGCCTCCCGGCCGCGCGCGTGCGGTTCGGAAGCGTTGCCGAAACGCTGCGACAGGTACGGCTCCATCGCCTCGCGGGCCTCGTCGCACAGCGGCGTCGTCGCGGCGTGGTCGAGATACACGCTCACCGGTGCAACCTACCGCGAAGCGCGGACATGCCGACGCCTGAGGCTGGGCGTGCAACCACTCTCTGATCTTTCGATCGCACTGACCACCGCCTCTGCGCCTGTACGTGTCGCACGACGTGTGAATGAAGTGCGCTTTGGAAAATGGCGCCGGCATCACACAGCCTAGCGAACCCGGGGGGTTTGTCGAGAGAATACGAGTCGTGACGGTGCTGCCGCACGCCGCGGTCGGATATCTGGTCGCAACCGCGATGCTGGCGCTGCTCGCGCTCGCCCCCGGCTCCGAGGCGCCCGCGGGCGACGATCTGCCCCACCTGTCACCGTGGCGGCCGAGCGCGCAGGCGCGCTTCTCGAGCGCTCTTCGGGCACTCGGGGACGACCCCCGGGCGACGTTCTACGAGCATGCCACGCTTGTCGCCGCGTTCCGGCCGGTGCAGCCGTGGCAGGTGCCGAAGCTGCGCATCGACGCCGCCATCGCCGCCACCCGCGTGCTGCGCTCGTGCCGCTGCCCGGTGATCCGGTTCCGGCTGATCGACGACCAGCTGATCCAGGAGCACCAGGCGCTGATCGCCAGGGGCCGGGTGGCTAGGACGCAGGAGCCGCCCAACGACCTCGACGACACGCACTGGGCGATGGACGGCGCCTCGGGCACGCAGATCGCCCGCCGGGCACAGGATCTGGTCGACACGTCGGTGCCCTCTTCCTCCACCCGGGTGACGATCGCGATCGACCGCGACGGGCGGCCGGTGTTCCGCTTCGCTTACCGCCCGGCCACCCGCACGGCCACCATGTGGGCGGCCGTCGGGGTCGACCTGCCGGACGTGCCGCCGCCGGTCACCGTGCAGGGGCCGGACACGCCGTTCTCCAACGTGCCGTGACCATCGCCCGTATTGCAGGCGGTCGGCCCGAAGCGTAGGGTCGGCCCACGCTCCGGCGTTGGGAGCGAGTGACCCCGGCACCGTCGGCCCGATCAGCGGGCCACCCGAGCCGGCAACAGGGAGGGACGCCAATGTCCACCACCACCGAGTCCATCACCGACACGGCCAGAGCGTTCTTCGACGCCTGCGAGACGGGCAAGGGCTGGGCGGAATGCCGCGCCCACTGTCGGCCCGACGCCGGCTTCTCGGCCCAGGCCGAACCGCTCGCCGACATCCGCTCGGTGGAGGACTATGCCGAGTGGATGAAGGGCCTGCTCGGCTTCGTGCCAGACGGCACGGCCGAGGTGAAGTCCTTCGCCACCGACCACGAGCGCAACAGCGTCTGCGCCTACGGCGTGTTCACGGGCACCCACACGGGCTCGGGTGGACCGGTACCGCCGACCGGCAAGCGCGTCAGCTCCGACTACGTCTACGTGATGGAGTTCGACGACGGCAAGATCAGCCACATGACCAAGATCTGGAACTCCGGCTGGGCGATGAAGGAGCTCGGCTGGATGTAGGCCGGAGCTAGGCGCTGGGCGGCGTCTGGCCGCCCGGCTGCGGCGGAGCCAGCAGCCGCACGCCGAGCTCGGCGAGCGCGGGCGCCGGCACCTGCGTGGGCGCGCCGGTCAGCGGGTCGACGCCGCCCTGAGCCTTGGGGAAGGCGATCACCTCGCGCAGGGAATCGGCCTCGGCCAGCAGCATCGACAGCCGGTCGAGCCCGAAGGCGATCCCGCCGTGCGGCGGCGCGCCCATGGCCAGCGCCCGCAGCAGGAACGAGAAGTTCTGCTCCTGGCGCTCGGCGGAGATTCCGAGCAGCTCGAAGATCGCGCTCTGCAGCTCCGGCCGGTGGTTGCGGATCGAGCCACCGCCGATCTCGTTGCCGTTCAGGACGAGGTCGTACTGGGCCGCCCGCGCCTGCGCGGGATCGTCGGCGAAGCGCTGCTCCCATTCCGGCGAGGGTGCGGAGAATGGGTTGTGCGACGCCTTCCAGCGATCCTCGTCGGGCAGCCACTCGAACATGGGGAAGTCGATCACCCACAGGAACCGCCACTCGTCGCCGATCAGCCCCAGGCGCTCGCCGAGGTGCAGCCGAAGCGGCCCCAGCACGCGCACCGCCGCCTCCTCGGCGTCGGCCACCAGGAAGACGGTGTCGCCCTCGGCGGCGCCGATCTGCTCGACGATGGCGCGGAGCTCGCCCTCGCCCAGGAACTTGGCGATCGGCGAGCGGATCTCGCCGTCCGCCAGCAGCTGCAGCCAGGCCACGCCCTTTCCGCCCCAGGTCTGCGCGAATGCCACCAGGTCGTCGAAGTCCTTCCGGGAGAAGTCGAGCGCGCCGGGCGCCGCGAACCCGCGGACGACGCCGCCCGAGTCGATCACGCCGCGGAAAGCCTTGAACCCAGTCTCGCGGAGCGCGGCGGTGACGTCCGCGATCTCGCAGCCGAATCGCAGGTCGGGCTTGTCGGAGGCGTACCGGAGGGTCGCCTCGTCCCAGGTCATGCGCCGGAACGGGGTCTGAAGATCGGCGCCCAGAAGCTCCTTCCAGAGCCGCGCGAACAGCCCCTCCATGAGGGCGAACAGCTCCTCGCGGTCGAGGAAGGCCATCTCGATGTCGAGCTGCGTGAACTCCTGCGTCCGGTCGGCCCGGGTGGCCTCGTCGCGGAAGCAGCGGGCGATCTGGTAGTAGCGCTCGTAGCCCGCGATCGCGTACAGCTGCTTGTAGGTCTGCGGCGACTGCGGCAGGGCGTAGAAATGGCCGGGCCGGCTGCTGGTCGGCACCAGAAACTCGCGGGCACCTTCCGGCGTCGACTTGTAGAGGATCGGCGTCTCGAGCTCCCAGAACTCGTTGTCCTCCATGTGGCGGCGGATCAGCTGCGTCAGCCGGAACCGCGTCCACAGGTTCCTGCGCATGGTCTCGCGCCGCAGGTCGAGGTAGCGGTGGTGCAGGCGGAGCGTCTCGTCGACGCCCTCCTCGTCGAGCTGGAAGGGCAGCACGGACGAGCGATTGAGCAGCGTCAGCGCGTCGACCCGCACCTCGACCTCGCCGGTGGGAAGCTTGGGATTCACGGTGTCGGGCGACCGCGGCGCGACGACGCCCTCCACCTGGATGACGTACTCGTTGCGCAGCTCGTGGGTCGCGCCATGGGCGGCGGCGCTGTCGTCGGGATCGAACACCAGCTGGACGACGCCGCCACGGTCGCGCAGATCGACGAACACCAGCCCGCCATGGTCGCGCCGTCGCGCCACCCACCCGGCCAGTGTCACCCGCTCGCCGGCGTCCGCGGCTCGCAGCTCGCCGCCCAGCCTCGTACGGTACCCCACGCGCTCACCCATCCTTCGTCAGCTCGGAAACCAGATCGTCGAGCGCGACCGTGCGCTGCTCGCCTCGCGTCATATCACGCACCGTCGCCTCGTCGCGTGACCACTCGTCGTCGCCGACGATCACCGCCCGGGCCGCCCCCCGCCTGGCGGCCAGGTCGAGCAGCCGCTTCAGCCGTCGCGAGCCATAGCCGGCGTCGGCGGGCACCCCGGCGGCCCGCACTTCGTCCATCAGCGCGTACAGCCGGGGCCGCGCCGGGTCGGCGATGACGGCGAAGAACACCGCCCCGGCCGGCGCCGGAGGCTGCGGCCGGGTGACCTCGAGCAGCCGCTCGAGCCCTGCGCCGAAGCCGACGCCGGGCACCGGCGGACCGCCCAGCTGCTCGGCCAGGCCGTCGTAGCGGCCGCCGCCCGAGATCGAGCTCTCCAGCCCTGCCCCCGTCCATTCCCACGCGGTGCGGGTGTAGTAGTCCAGACCCCGGACCAGGGTCGGCACGAGCTCGTAGGCGACCTCCCGGGCGTCCAGGAACTGGCGGACGCCGGCGAAATGCTCGGCGCACGCCTCGCACAGGTGGTCGGTGATCCGGGGCGCGGCCGCCAGCACCGCCTGGCAGCTGCGATTCTTGCAGTCGAGCACGCGAAGCGGATTGCTGTTCCGCCGCTCGCGGCACTCCTCGCACAGCTCGTCCCAGTGCTGGTCGATGAACTCCAACAGCAGCTCGACGTAGGCCGGCCGGCAGACGGCGTCGCCGATCGAGTTCAGCTCCAGGCGCAGGCCGGGCACGCCGCAGCGCTGGTACCAGCGGCGCTGCAGGGCGATCACCTCGGCGTCCACCGCTGGATCGTCCGAGCCGATCACCTCGACCCCGAACTGGTAGTGCTCGCGGCTCCGACCCCGCTGCACCGAGCTGTAGCGGAAGTGGCTCTGGGCGTACCACAGCTTGACCGGCTGCGGCAGCCGCGTCATCCCCTCCAGGTAGGCGCGCATGACCGGCGCCGTGCTCTCCGGGCGGAGCGTCAGCGAACGGCCGCTGCGGTCGTCGAAGGTGTACATCTCCTTCTGAACGACCTCCGAGGACTCGCCCGAAGAGCGGGCGAACAGCGCGGTGTCCTCGAACCCGGGGGTGACGATCTCGCCATAGCCGGCGGGCTCGAACACCTCGCGGGCGAGGTCGAGCACGCGGCGGCGGACGGCGGCGTCGTCGCCGTACCAGTCCCGCGTGCCGCGGGGCGCCTGGAACCGGTCGCTCATCCGCGCAGTCCGGCCAGGAAGGGGTTGGTCTCGAGCTCCCGCTCGAGCGTGGTCGGCGGCCCGTGCCCGGACGCCACGACGGTGTCGGGCGGCAGCTCCGAGAGCAGCAGGGCGATGCTCCGCTCGAGGGTCGGCCAATCGCCGCCGGCCAGGTCGGTGCGGCCCACCGAGCCGGCGAACAGCACGTCGCCGACGAACGCCACGCCGTCGGCGGCGAAAGCCACCGAGCCCGCGGTGTGTCCGGGGACGTCGAACGTGCGGAACGCGATCCCGGCCACCTCGATGGTCTCGCCGCCGCCGACCAGGTGGTCTGGGTCGTACGGGGCGGGCGGGAAGCCGCGCAGGTCGTCGGCGTCGCCCCGCGCCATCCAGACCGGTACGCCGGTGGCCCGGGCCAGGTCGCGGACAGCACCGATGTGGTCGAGGTGGCCGTGGGTGACCAGGATCGCGCGGGCCGTCCAGCCGCGGCCGGCCAGGGTCTCCAGCACCCGTGCCGACTCGTCGCCGGGATCGATCACCACCGCGTCTTCGGATCCCTCTCGCGCCACCAGGTAACAGTTCGTCCCATAGGCGCCCAGGGGGAGGCTGACGACCTGCAGGCTCACCCCTGCCGCTTGAGGGCGCGACGGTACAGGAACATATCCATGAAGTAGCCGAACGGGGTCAGCCAGCAGAAGAAGACGGCCGCCTGCAGCGCCGCCTGCATGGGTGTCGGCTTGGATCCGCCGCCCAGGTCGATCAGCTGGATGACGACGAACAGGAAGGCGCTCATGATCAGCGCCCGGCGGGCCGCCCGCAGGTACGACGGCGGCTTCACCTCCTTGGCGCCCAGCATCACCGGCTTCTGCGCGCGGCCCTTGCCGGCCGCGCGGCCGGAGCCGCGGTCCTCGGACGCGGGCTGCTCGTCGGCCTCCTGCCCATCCAGCCGGGTGTGGGCCACCGCCCGCTTGTATCTGCGCCGCTGCTGCTTCTTGGTCGCCACGGGAGGAAGTGTATTCCACCGGCCGTCTACAGCCGGGACAGCCGCTCCACCAGGTCGCGGGCCTCCTCCGCCCGGCCTGCTCGTTCTGCCTGACCGATCTGCTCGACCAGCCGGCGGGCCTCCTCGCGGCGCGGCGAGTATGCCAGACGCTGCTGGAAGATCTCGTGGGCCCGCTGCATCGGCGTGGCATCGGCAGGCAGGGCCCGGGGCTCGGGATCCGCGATCGGGTAGGTGGGCCGCGAGGCGTTGGCGATCCGGGCCACCGGCGCCTGGATCACCGGCGGCGGCGGCGCCTCGGCCGGCCGATCGGGCTCCGGCGGCGGGCTTGGCTCCGGCTCCTCGTTCTCGTCGGGGTCAGGCGGCGGCGGCGCGACGTCGTCCGGCAGGCGGGCAGCGACCAGCGCCCAGGTCAGACCGGCGCCCAGCCCGGTGACCACCTGCAGCAGCCAGACCAGGGTGCGCTCTCGGGTCGAGAAGGTGACCTCGGCCGGACCGCTGCCCACCCCGCCGCGCAGCGCGATCGCCGTCGAGGCGATCACCATCGCCGCCCCGACCAGCGCATAGCCGACAGCCAGGCCACCCGCCAGCCGGCCGGCATGAGTCGCCCAGCCCGACAGGTCCGCTCCCCGTGAGAGGGCCCACCAGAGCACCAGCAGTCCCGCCGTGAACCAGACCGTGTGCTCGATCCGGAACTCCCACAGGCCCAGCCCGAGCCGGTCGTACCAGTCGAGCAGCGACGCGTTGGGCGTCGACCGGGCCGCCTCGATCAGGGCCTCGACGGTGACCGCGACGCCCACCAGCAGCATCCCCAGGCCCGCCAGGCCGACCGCGTCGGCGACCGGCACCTCGCGCAGCCGGCGGGCGAGCTCCTTCACAGCGCAACCCCCCGCTTGAACGTCCGGTGCACGACGGCGCCCCCCAGGTGGTAGGCCAGATGGCGCCAGTCGTCGGCCTCCAGCAGCACCAGGTCGCCGTCATATCCCGTTACCAGCCGGCCCAGCCGGCCGTGGCGGCCCAGCACCCAGGCGGCGTTGACCGTGGAGGCGGCCAGCGCCTCGGCGGGGGTCATGCGCAGCTGCATGCAGGCAAGCGAGTTCACCACTGGCAGAGATTCGCAGAACGCGCTGCCCGGGTTCAGGTCGGTGGCCAGGGCGACGATCCCCCCACCCTCGATCAGCGCCCGGGCGGGCGGCCGCGGCAGGTCGAGGGTGAGCACGCAGGCCGGCAGCAGCACGCCCGCCACGTCGCTCGCCGCCAGCCGGGCGGCGCCCTCCGGCCCGGTGGCCTCCAGGTGATCGACCGAGCGGGCCCGAAGCTCGATCGCCAGCTCGATGCCGCCGCCCTCGCTGAACTGGTCGGCGTGCAGACGCAGCTGGAGGCCGTGCCCGGCAGCTGCCCGCAGGTAGCGTTCGGCCTGCGCACGGTCGAAGCTGCCCCGCTCGAGGAACACGTCCGCCGCCTCCGCCAGGGGGGCCGCCTCCGGTAGCACCTCGTCGATCACGAAATCCAGGTAGCGGTCGGCGTCCCCCTCGAACTCGGGGCCGACCGAGTGGGCGCCGAGGAACGTGGGCACGGTCTCGATCGCGTGGGCCGCGGCGGTGGCGCGCAACATCGCCAGCTCGGTGTCGCGATCCAGGCCGTATCCCGACTTGACCTCGGCCGTGGTCGTCCCGTGGCCAGCCATCCAGGACAGATGCCGGTCGAGGATCGACGCCAGCCGGCCGCTCGCCGCAGCCGCCCGTGTCTCGCGAACGGAGGATGCGATGCCGCCGCCGGCGGCGTGGATGCGCTCATAGTCCGCGCCCTTCGCCCGCAGCTCGAACTCGGCCGCCCGGTCGCCGCCGAAGATGGCGTGGGTGTGGCAGTCGATCAGGCCCGGCACGGCGGCCCGACCGCCGGCGTCCAGCACCGGCAGCTCGCCGTGGTCGCGCAGCACGGCGTCGCGCGGGCCGGCCGCGGCGATCCGGCCGCCAACGATGGCGACGGCCGCGGCGGGCACCACGTCCACCGCGGCCAGGTCACCGCCTCGCAGCGGCGCGTGGGTGCCCGCGGGCGACGCCAGCTGTGCGATGTTGTCGATCAGGATGTCGGACGTCGCGCTAGGCGCGGCCATAGGCGGGGATCGTACCGCCCGACAGCGGCGCCGAGTCCTCGCCGCACAGCCACTCGATCACGCGCGCCAGCTGGTCGCCGGTCGTCCAGCGGGAGACGTCGGCGTCGGGACTCTGCCGCCGGTTCTGCGGCGTGTCGACGATGCTGGGCATGATCGCGTTGGCCCGGATGCCCTGCTTGCGCACCTCGGCGTCGACCGCCTGCATCAGCGCGATCACCGCGGCCTTGGACACGATGTAGGAGCCCGCGCCGGCGAACGGCCGGATGGCGGCCCGGCTGCTGACGTAGACGATCGACCCGCTGCCCGCCTCTATCATCGGCCGCAGCGCCGCCCGGGTGATGGTGTAGGCGGTGTCCAGGTTGATGCGCAGCATGGCGTGCCAGTCCTCCGGAGCCGACTCGTGGAACGGCCCCATCTCGCGGAAGCCGCCGGCCACGCAGGCCAGGGCGTCGACGGCTCCGAACCGGTCGAGGCAGCGCTCCACCACCGTCTCGGCTGCCGCCGGATCGGTCAGGTCGGCGGCCACGACGAGCACGCCCTCCGGCAGCTCGACGGCGCCCCGCGCCGTCGCGCACACGTTCCAGCCCTGCTCCGCGAAGCGGTCGAGCACCGCACGGCCCCAGCCGCCGGCCACGCCGGTCAGGATCGCCGTCCGGGCCGCCACGCCCGCCTACTCTCCCCGCATCGGCAGCCGGACGCCCCGTTCGCGGGCCGTGTCCACAGCCTCGTCATACCCGGCGTCGGCATGGCGGGCAACGCCGATCCCGGGGTCGTTCGTCAGCACCCGCTCCAGACGTTCGTCCATCTCCAGGCTGCCGTCGGCAACGATCACCAGGCCGGCGTGGATCGAGTTGCCGATGCCGACACCGCCCCCGTGGTGCACCGACACCCACGACGCGCCGGACGCGGTCGAGAGCAGCGCGTTCAGGATCGGCCAGTCGGCAATCGCGTCGCTGCCGTCCTTCATTGCCTCCGTCTCGCGAAACGGCGAGGCCACCGACCCGGTGTCGAGATGGTCGCGGCCGATCACGATCGGCGCCGACACCTCGCCCCGGCGCACCAGATCGTTGAACAGCAGCCCTGCCTTCGCCCGGTCGCCGTAGCCAAGCCAGCAGATCCGGGAGGGCAGCCCCTGGAAGGCGATCCGCTCCGGGGCGATGGTCAGCCAGCGCTGCAGCAGGCCGTCGTCGGGGAAGGCTTCGAGCAGCGCCGCGTCGATGCGGGCGATGTCGTCGGGATCACCGGACAGGGCCGCCCAGCGGAACGGCCCGGCGCCCCGGCAGAAAAGCGGCCTGACATAGGCGGGCACGAACCCCGGGAAGGCGAAGGCGGCTGCGAAGCCGGCGTCGAGCGCCTCGGTGCGCAGGTTGTTGCCGTAGTCAAAGACGTGGCTGCCGGCCTCCTGGAAGGCCACCATCGCCTTCACGTGCTCGACCGCCGTCGCCCGCGCCAGCAGCACATACTCGTCGGGGTCGCGCTCGCGCAGGGCGACCGCATCGGCGTAGGTCATGCCCCGCGGCACGTAGCCGTTCAGCATGTCATGCGCGGACGTCTGGTCGGTGACCAGGTCGAAGCCGGCACCCCGTCGGGCGAGTTCGGGGAAGACGTCGCCGGCGTTGCCCAGCAGGCCCACCGACAGGCCCTCTCGCCGCTCCGCCGCTCGGCGGACGCGCTCGACGGCATCGTCGAGATCGTCGGCGACCTCGTCGAGGTACCGCGTCTCCAGCCGCCGCTCGATCCGGTGGGGGTCGATCTCGACGTTGAGCGACGCCGCACCGGCCAGCGACGCCGCCAGCGGCTGGGCGCCGCCCATGCCGCCCAGGCCGGCGGTGAGGATGGTGCGGCCGGCCAGGTCGGGCGAGCCCCAGTGCGTCTCGCCGGCGGCCGCGAAGGTCTGGAATGTCCCCTGCAGGATGCCCTGGGTGCCGATGTAGATCCACGACCCGGCGGTCATCTGGCCGAACATGGTCAGCCCCTCCGCCTCCAGCCGCCGGAACTCGTCCCAGGTTGCGAACCGGGGCACCAGCAGTGAGTTGGCGATGATCACCCGCGGCGCCCCGCGGTGCGTGCGAAAGGTCGCCACCGGCTTTCCGGACTGAACGAGCAGCGTCTCGTCGTCCTCGAGTCCGATCAGGCTGGCGACGATGGCCTTCAGCGCGTCGTGGCTGCGCGCCGCACGGCCCGACCCGCCGTAGACGACCAGGTTGGCCGGATCTTCGGCCACCTCGGGGTCGAGGTTGTTGCACAGCATCCGCAGCGCCGCCTCCTGATGCCATCCCTTGCAGCGCAGCTGCGATCCCCGCGGCGCCCGGATCCTGGTCAGGTCGCCGACCAGCGTCTCGACGTCGTCTCGAGTGGATGCTGTGGCCACGGGCACACGCTACCAGGCGACGCGTGAGCGGAGCCGCTAGCCTGCCCCGGATGCGCCGCCGCCTGTCACTCGGCTGCCTGCTCGCCCTGTCGCTGTTGGCCTTCGCGGGCCCGGCCCAGGCGGCCCGGCTGGCGAAGATCGCCGACGGGCTGAACCAGCCGCTCTACGTCACCCAGGCGCCGGGTGACGGCACGCGGCTGTTCATCGTCCTCAAGGGCGGCGCCATCCGGGTGATGAAGAACGGCAGCCTGCTTCGCACGCCGTTCCTGAGCCTGCGCGGGAAGGTCTCGACGGGCGGCGAGCAGGGTCTGCTGGGGCTGGCCTTCGATCCCCGCTACCGGTCGAACGGCCGCTTCTTCGTCTCCTATACCAACCTCGCCGGGGACTCCCGGGTGGTGGCCTACCACCGGCAGACCGCCGATCGTGCGAACCCCCGCTCGGGACGGGTGTTCCTGAAGGTCGACCAGCCCTACGACAACCACAACGGCGGCCACATCGCATTCGGGCCCGACGGCAAGCTGTACGTCGGCTTGGGCGACGGCGGCAGCGCCGGCGACCCGCAGAACCGCGGCCAGCGCAAGGCGGGCCTGCTGGCGAAAATTCTCAAGCTCGACGTCAGCCGGCGTCCGCCGAGGATCGTCCGCTACGCCTACGGTGTGCGGAACCCATGGCGGTTCTCGTTCGACCGCAAGCGCGGAGACCTGTGGATCGGCGACGTCGGCCAGGGATCCTGGGAGGAGGTCGACGTGATCCGCGTCGGCACCCCGCGGGGCACCAACCTGGGCTGGAGCTACTACGAGGGCAGCCACGTGTTCAAGCGGCAGCCGATCGACCGCTCGCGGCTCAAGTTCCCCGCCGCCGAGTACAGCCATGCCGGCGGCAACTGCTCGGTCACCGGTGGCTACGTCTACCGCGGTTCGGCCATCCCCCGGCTGCGCGGCTGGTATCTGTACGCCGACTACTGCTCGGGCAGGGTGTGGAAGCGGCCGGCCACCGGCGGCCGGTCGCAGCGGATGTCGTTCAGCGGCGACGTCGGCCAGCTGGCCTCGTTCGGCGAGGGCCTCGGCGGCGGCCTGTTCGTGGTCTCGCTGTCGGGCGCCATCTACCGCATCGTTCCCTGAGCCCGCGCGGCTCCGCGCACGATCGTGATAGCGGGCGGCGGTATCCGCTCCCTACGCTCGGAGGGTGGCGGCCTATCTGATCCGGCGGGTGCTGTGGGCGGTGGTGCTGTTCCTGGCCGTCACCGCGATCACCTACGCCATCTTCTTCGTGATCCCGGTCGACCCGGCCCGCCGTATCGCCGGCAAGGCGGCCACGCCGGCGGACGTCGAGCGGGTGCGCCACCAGCTCGGCCTGGACGACCCGATCTACCTGCAGTACGCCCACTACCTTCGCGACCTGGTCGTCCACCAGTCGCTGGGCTACTCGTACGCCAACCGCGTCAGCGTCAACGAGGTGGTGATCGCCGAGGCCCCGGTGACCGCATCGCTGGTGCTGGGCGGCATGGTGATCTGGATGCTGATCGGCGTGCCGCTGGGGATCCTGTCGGCGCTGCGACCGAGATCGCGGCTCGACAGGATGGCGATGGTCGGGGTGCTGATCGGCATCTCCGCGCACCCGGTGTGGATCGGCCTGGTGCTGGCCTACCTGCTGGGCTACGTCCCCACCACCGGGGAGTTCCTCGGCATCAGTTTCCCGCCCTTCCAGATCTTCCCGGTGCAGGGCTACTGCGAGGCTTTCTCGCCTCCTCCCGGGGCCGACTGCGGCGGCTTTCTGGCGTGGAGCTGGCACCTGCTGCTGCCCTGGTTCACGCTGGCAATCCTCTACGCCGCCAACTACACACGGATGACCCGGGCGACGACCATCGAGACGCTGAACGAGGACTACGTGCGCACGGCCCGGGCCAAGGGAGTGGGCCCGCACCGGGTGCTGGGCGCCCATGTGGTGCGAAACTCGATGCTGCCGATCGTGACCATGCTGGGCATGGACGTGGCGCTGGCGCTGGGCGGCGCGGTGTTCGTTGAGATCGTGTTCGGGCTGCCGGGGCTGGGCAAGGAGGCGGTGTCGTCACTGACCGCGTTCGACTACCCGGTGACGATGGGGCTGACGATCTTCGCCACCCTGGTGGTGATCGTCTTCAACCTGCTGGTCGACGTCGCGTATGCCTACCTTGATCCACGTATTCGATTGACCTGAAGGAACGCCAACTCCATCGCGTCGGGCGGCGTCCCAGCGGGCAGGATGACGGGCTCTGACGCCGAGGAGCGAATCGTTCACGAGAGCCCCGGCATCAGGCTGGGGGTGTTCCGCTGCGGGCCCAGCGACTGGCGCTGGCGCGAGGTCAACGACATCGGCGACGTCGCCCACGTCGTGTTCGGCCAGACCAGCGTCGTGATCCAGCAGGAGGGGGATCGCGAGCGGCTGTGCACGCCCAACAACCTGATCGTCTACAGCCCCGGTCAGCGCTATCGACGGCGGCTGCACGACCCGGCCGGCGACCGCAGCGTGTTCCTCGCGCTGGCCCCGGCGCTGACCGCAGAGCTGGGCGGGCTGCGGGCCGGCGTCGCCCCCTGCGACGCCCGCTCGCACGCCGCGGTGCTGCTGGCCGCCCGGCTGGCCGACAGCGCGTCCGTCGATGCGGCGCTGGCGGTCGAGGAGACGCTGGCGGCGGTGCTGGAGCGCGCCCGGGCGGCGTCGGGGCGCGGCGGTGGCGAGACGGCCGCCCGCGGCCACGCCGAGCTGGTCGAGCACACCAAGCTGGCCCTCTGTGGCGACCTGCAGTCGCGGCTCTCCCTGGAGGAGCTGGGACGGCGGGTGGGCTCGAGCAGGTTCCAGCTGGCCCGCGTGTTCCGCGCACACACCGGATTCTCGATCGCCGCCTACCGCGACCAGCTCCGGCTGCGCCGGGCGCTTCGCCGGCTGGGTGACCGCGAGATCGGGCTGACGGAGCTGGCCCTGGAGCTCGGGTACTCGAGCCACAGCCACTTCACCGCCCGCTTCCGCCGCGAGTTCGGCCTGCCGCCGTCCGCGCTCCGCGACCCCGGCCCGGCGGCGCTCAAGCAGCTTCAGACCAGCCTGCGGTAGAGCAGCGACCACAGCGGATCGAACCGGTCGCTGCCGGCGGCGCCCCGCGACCACTCCCAGAACAGGCCGTCGGCGGTGATCTGAGAGAATCGCATTCGCCGCACGCCACCCTCCCCGTCGGGATCGGTCCGCAGCTCGAATTCCTCACCCCGCCGCCCGCCGTGCAGGTCGAACACGCTGCCCTGGTTGTCGGCCCACAGCTGCGCCCACCTGCCGTGGGCGGCATCGAAGGCCGACACGCTGATCCCCCGCAGGCCGGCGTCCCGCCCGCCGTCGAACGTCTCCAGGATCGCCCGGTGCCCGAGGATCGGCCGGATCACGTTGCGGGCGCTGCCCCCCTCCCAGGTCACCTCCCAGTCGCCGATCCAGAAGTCCAGCTCGTGCGCCTGCGCAGGCAACGGCAGCGCCTCGGCGGCGGGCTCGAGCCATCTGGGGTCGATGCGCATGCGGCATGCTCGCTCGCCACCCTGCCGCCGGCTATCGCGATCGTGCGAGATCGCCGCCGTCGGCACACCGGGGTCTGACCCGGTCGTCCGCTCAGCGCAGGCTGGGCCCGGCCGCCTCGGCTGCGGCGACCAGCGTGCCGTCCCGGACGAGCTCGGCCACCGTCTCGATCTCGGCCGACAGCGAGCGGTCGTCGCCCAGATGCGGTGACACCTCGCGGATCGCAGCCTGCAGCGCGGCGATCCCGGGGCCGGGTCGGAGCGGTTCCAGGAAGTCCAGCCCCTGGGCGCCGCACAGCAGCTCGACGGCCAGCACCCGCTCGACGTTCGCGCAC
>Ga0070684_100000563_pt1 | contig 25535 bp, 24 predicted proteins | sample KBSC723LmetaG_FD_65653 | JGI IMG/M metagenome (GOLD analysis project Ga0070684, IMG submission 65653) | Corn rhizosphere microbial communities from Kellogg Biological Station, Michigan, USA - KBS C7.2-3L metaG | ecosystem: Host-associated > Plants > Roots > Rhizosphere ...
CTGCTTGGCGATCTTGGCGAGAGTTCTTCTGGGATGACCTATGCCTCCCTACTCTGTCCCTTTTGCCGCTACAGGGAATGCGCGTGCCACGCGGCCCAGCCACACTCGAATCGCTCCGGTGCGCAAATCTTTTTCCGGTGTGAAGCCGAGGCGCACGATGATCAGGTCCTTCGACGGCACGACCAGCGTGAACTGGCCTTCGAAACCTTCGGCGCTGAACGCGTCGCGCTGTTGGCCGGTATCGATGTGCGATTTGTAGGGCTTGCCATCGCCTTGCGCCGGCGACACCCACCAGCCCGCACCGTAAATGTCAGCGTTCTCGCTCTTGCCGGGCGTGCGTGCGAAATCGACCCAGCCCTCGGGCAGCACGCGCTGGCCATCCCACATGCCATCGCGTAGATACAGCAGACCGAACTTCGCGAAGTCGCGCGCTGTCGCGTAGATCAGCGCGCTGCCGTAGTACAGCCCGGCAGCATCGAACTCCGGCTGCGGCTTGATGCCGATCACGTCGAACAGACTTTCGTGCATCCACTTCAACATCGCCTCGCGACGCGCCTGCGGCGATTCTGGATTCGGCACGATCGCGCGCGTCAGCGCGTCGGCAGTGAGCACGATGCCGCACGAGTTGTAATTCCAATGCGTGCCTGGCTCGTGAATGTACGGCAGGCCGGAGCAGTAGTTCGCAACGTCCAGTCGCCCCGGGCCGAACAGCTTGCGTGACGCGTCACTGTCCGCGATCGTCTTCGCTTCGATTTCCAGATAGCGCATGCCATCCGTCATGTTCAGCCACGTGCGCCAGGGAATCTGCGCTTGCTTGTCGGTCGCGGCCCAATGCGGATTGCCCATCGGCGCATCGACGTTCACTTTGCCTTGCTTCGAGGCGATGCCGACCAGTGCCTGCGTGATCGACTTCGCCATCGACCACGACACCAGCTTCATGTCGGCGTTGTAGCCGGCGCCGTACTGCTCGTGCACCAGCTTGCCGCCGGAGATGATCACGACTTCGCGGGTCTCACCGAGACCCGGCGCCTGCTGGCCGAACGCATCGGCCATCGCTGCGTCGAGCGCAGCGCGATCGACACCTTCGGGCAACGGGCCGGTCGGCCACTCGGCCGTCGGCCACGGAACATCGGCAGGCTGCGGCGGCAACGGCGCGAGCTCCGCGCGTGCAGAGGCGACACAGCAGGAAGCAGCAACAGCAGCAGAGATCGCAAGACGCGAGAATGCGCTCATGGTGTGTCTCCTCAATTGATGGGATGGCAGCCGAAGCCCGGCTCGAACTTCGACTGCGCGGAGACCAGGCCCGCGAGCGCAGACACTTTGACGCCGCTATCGCCCTTCTCGACCGTCAGCGGCTTGAGCGCCTCCGGATCGTAATCCGTGCGACACGACTCCAGCGGCCGCCCGGCGACGAACAGGCACGAGCAGGTTTGCTTCGCCACGTACACCGTGCCGATCTTTGCAGTCGCCCAGGTATCGCGACCTGCGAACAGCGCGACGGCGACGACCACCACCACGATCAACCCTCCGACGATCAGCCCCTTGCGCATGTCTGCGTTCCTCCCCTCTGGTTATTCGTCTCGTGTTGTACGTTTTGCCAATCATAGCGCGCGGCGCGACTGAACTTTCAGCGTCGGTCTGATTCCAGCACCTGTAGGCGCGGCCGATACTCTCGCCCGAAGACTCGAACGAGCCAGGAGGGTTGCGCGATGTACCGCTATCCGAGCGAGCAGTTGATGACGGTGGAAGAAGCCGAGCGTCTCTCCGAACTGCACACCGGGCGCACGCGGCGCAAGCAGCAACCTCGCCAACCGAGTCTCTGGGCGTGGCAGTCCGTGTCCGGTGCACTGGAACAGACAGTGACCGAAGCCCAGGTCGACGATCTTAAAAGCGGGTGCCCCCGCCTGCTTCCAAGGTAATCCTTTACGCAGGCCTTGCCGCCAGCACACCGGGGTGCTGGCGGTTCTCTTTTGCTAATCCGCGAACCGTTCCTGACCGGCGAACCCGACGCGCTGCATGCCGCTGCGCTGGGCCAGCGCCAGCACCTTCGCGACCCTGTCGTAGTTGACGCGTTTGTCGGGCAGCACGTGCAGCTCCGGCTGGTTCGCCTTGCCGGCTTCCACTACGAAGTAGCGCTCGAGCTGAGCGAGGTCTTGCACGACCGTGCCGTTCCAGACGATCGTGCCGTCGAAGTCGATCATGAGGTTGATCGCCTCGGGAACCGTCTCGTTCGCGGGGCCTTTGCCGATGTGCAGATTCGTGCTGTGAGTCAGCACCGGCAGCGTGATGATGAACAGAATCAGCAGGACCAGCATGACGTCGACCAGCGGCGTCGTATTCATGTCGGCGATGGGAGCGGAATCGTCAGTCGCACCGATGCTCATGGCCATGAGGCTTCTCCTTGTTGCGAGGACTCCTCAGGATCTGACTGGCCAGAGCAGCGTCAGTTCCGGGCGCGCTTGCGCTTGCGCCATTCCCACGGCTCCACATGGTCCTTCGGTGGCAGCGCCCAGAGCCCGCGTTTCGCGTCGCGAGCTTCCTGTTCGACGTAATACAGCACCTCGGTGCGAGCGTACTTCGGGTAGAACCACGCGGCGCCGCGCTTGACCATCTCGGCGTTGAGGTACGAATCGCCGTTCCAGATGTGCGCGACAGTGCGCCCATACCCGTCGGTGTCGACCGGCACGATCACGAGCTGCTGCCCCTGCGCGAGCGATTTGAGATCGCGCTTCGCCTGCTCACCGTACGGTTGGTCCAGCTCCGGCGCATCGATCTCGGCGAGGCGGAAATCCATCGCCACGCCCTGCACTTTCACGACCAGCGAATCGCCGTCCTTGACCCGGACCAGCGGACCGTAAAAGACACCTTCATCGCCCGGACGTGGCGGCGGCTGCGCGGCGCCGAGCGTGAGCAGCAGCAGCGCAATCACCGCGACTGTCCGCGACCTCTTTGTATGCATGTCCGCATCCTACTGGACGCGCCGCACGAACCTAAGCTAGCGTCCGCACTCTTTTCCTTCGAAGAGAGTCGTTCGTCATGCGCAAGCTCCTTGCTCTCACGCTGTTGTCCGCGGTCTCCGCATCGGTTCTGGCGACGCCGCCCGATGCGCCAAACCGGCTGTTCCAGGGACGCGATCTGTTTGCGTTGCAGCTCGCGAGCGATCCGCAGATCCGGCCGGACGGCCGCGAGATTGCTTACACACGCATCTCGTTCGACATCATGACCGACCGTGGCCGCCAGTCGATCTGGCTGATCGACTCGGAGACTGGCGACCAGCGGCCGCTGGTCACTGCCGCAGGCTCGCATTCGCAGCCGCGCTGGTCGCCGACGGCCGATCGCATCGCGTACGTCTCGACAGCGGACGGCGGTCGCCCGCAGTTGTTCGTGCGCTGGGTGCAGAGCAATCAGACGGCGAAGATCGCCGATCTCACCGATGCGCCGGGCAACCTCAACTGGTCGCCGGACGGCAAGTGGATTGCGTTCACGATGTTCGCGCCCGACGAGAAGCCGCAACTCGGCTCTGCGCCGCCGAAGCCCGAAGGCGCCGAGTGGGCGCCGCCGCTCGAGCTGATCACGGACATGATTTACCGCACCGACGAAGGTGGTTATCTGAAGCCAGGCTTCACACATATATATGTCGTTTCGGCGGACGGCGGTGCACCGCGGCAACTGACGTTCGGCGCGTACAACGAAGACGGTCCGATCTCGTGGACACCGGATGGCCAGAGCGTGCTCGTCACCGGCAATCGCCGCGAGAACTGGCAGCGCGAGCCGGTGAACACCGAGGTCTATCGCGTATCGCTCGCGGACGGCGCAGTGCAGGAGCTGACGAAGCGTAACGGCCCGGATCGTGGCGCGGTCGTGTCGCCGGACGGCAAGTCGGTCGCGTATCTCAGCTTCGAAGATCAGTACCTCGGCTATCAGAATGCCGAGCTCAATCTGATGGGCCTCGACGGCAGCAATCCGCATTCGCTGACGGCGTCGCTCGATCGCACGATCGACGATGCGGTGTGGGCGCGTGATGGGCGCAGCCTGTACGTGCAGTACGACGACAAGTCCGTGACCAAGGTCGGGCGCCTGTCGTTGAACGGGAAAATCGAGACTGTCGTGGAAGGAGTCAGCGGCGGCTCGCTCGATCGTCCGTACACGGGCGGTCAGTTCACGGTTGCGAACAATGGCGCGATTGCGTTCACGAGCGGCGGGGCGCAACGGCCCACGGACATTTCCATCGCGCGCGGCGGCAAGGTGCACCAGCTCACGCATCTCAACGATGGGCTGTTGAGCGGCAAGACGCTCGGCGACGTGAAGCCGCTGAAGGTCAAGTCATCGGCCGATCAGCGCGACATTTCCGCGTGGCTCGTCACGCCACCGAATTTCGATCGCAGCAAGAAGTATCCGCTGATTCTCGAGATTCACGGCGGACCGTTCGCGGCGTATGGGCCGCGCTTCTCGACCGACTATCAGCTGTACGCCGCGGCAGGCTACGCCGTGCTGTACACGAATCCTCGCGGGTCGACGGGGTATGGCCTCGAGTTCGCGAATCTCATTCATCACAAGTATCCCGGGCAGGACTACGACGACCTGATGAGCGCGGTCGATGCAGCGATCGCGGAAGGCTACGTCGACGCGGACAACCTGTTCGTCACTGGTGGCTCGGGCGGCGGCATCCTGACGGCGTGGATCGTCGGCAAGACGACGCGCTTCAAGGCGGCCGTGTCGCAGAAGCCGGTGATCAACTGGGCGAGCACCGTGCTGACCACGGACATCGCGCCGTTCATGCCGAAGTACTGGTTCGGCAAGCTGCCGTGGGAAGACCCGAATGCGTACTGGCAGCGCTCGCCGCTGTCGCTGGTTGGTAACGTGAAGACGCCGACGCTCGTGCTGGTGGGTGATCACGATTTCCGCACGCCGCTCAGCGACTCCGAGCAGTACTACCAGGCGCTGCAGCTTGCCGGTGTGCCGACGGGTCTCGTCAAAGTGCCCGGTGCGTCGCACGGCGGTCTGACCTCGCGACCTTCGCAGTCCGCCGCGAAAGCCAGCGCGATTCTCGCGTGGTTCGATCGCTATCGTGGCAAGTCGGGTGCGGCACCGGCCGCGACGAGCACCTCAGCCGCCCGCAACTGAGGACGAGTCCGCACGCTTGGCGACGGCCCAGTGCAGCAGGGCTGGGACGATCGCCAGCAGGCCCGCGCCTTCGTGCACGAGGGCGTTGACGCCGCGCGCTGCGTCCCAGGTCAGGTAGTAATTGCCAAGGCCGGTCAGCGCCAGAACGGCGAGCAGGACGATCAGCGACACGCCGCTGATCCGTTGCAAACCGCGCCGCCAGTTGAAGCCAACGTGCGAGCCTGCAATCCAGCCGAACAGGAAAGTGGCTACGAGCGCGAGCACGCCGTGAATAAGCAGGATTCCGGGCTGCCACGGATGAGGCGCGGGACCGAACTCCGTCTGACGCGCAAAGAACCAGTGCAGGATCAGCCACACGATCCCGCTGAGCCACAGGAAGCCCAGACTGGAATACAGAGCTCGGCGTAACCAGGTCGGCATGATCAACCGGTGCCTGCAGATCCGGAGGGGACTGCGCCGACAACTGCTGTCTGTCGGATCGCGAGGATGCGGCGCACGCCGGCGGTGACGTGCTCGCTGGAAAGCGTCGCGCCGGCGATGTTCTTGATATCCGTGCCGAAGCGCAGTTGTTGCACGTTCGAGCGCCCGGCGAACTGCGCGAGCCAGCGCGGATTGCGAATCTCGCCGCCATGACTCTCGCGATACTCGAGCACGCGCACCGGCAGGAGCTGACCGTCGGCGCGAATGCCAACGGCGTAGGTGATAAAATCCTCGCGTCCGATCACTTCGTCGACGAACACGTGACCGAGCACAGTCGCGCCCTGCTTCGCCGCCCAGACGCTCAGTGCGCCATGTCCGGCTTGCGGTCCGCCGAGTCGCGCGACCTCCTGAAGTTGCGCCGGCGACAGGCTCAGTGGCACGACTTCGAAAGAGCTCGCATCGGGAAACAGCTCGCGCTGCGCCTGCTCGGCGGTTGCATAGACGGCCGCGCTCGCGCTGTGCAACGGCACAGCAGCCAGCACGCAGATGACGACTGCGTCAGAACGCATAGCCCAGGCCGAGATCGATGCGATCGGCGGACGAGTTCAGATCGAACATCTGGTAGTCGAGCTTGAACACGACGCCCGAGGCGATGTTCAGGTTGATGCCCACCGTCGTGACCTCTTCGGCTTCGAGCGCGGCAGGCGTGAGTCCGGCGCCGATGAATGCGTAGCTGGCGCCCGTGTTCACTCGTTCGAAGCGCGCGAAGGGAGCGAGGGTCCAGGAATTCGGCAACGTCGCGACATACGCGGCCTGCGCATACCAACCGTAGAAGCTCTCGGGAATCAGCACAGGATTGCCGACCAGCGTCAGGTTGATCGCAGCCGTGTCCGAGATCTCGCCGCGCGCATAGAGCGCGCTCAGATCCCACGCGCCGGGCGTCCAGCGCGCATGGCCTTCCCACAGCAGCAGCTTGTTGCTGTCGAAGCCGGGCTGACCCTGCGAGATGTCGCCGTACACGACGGAGCCGCCGACGCGCAGACCGGGAATGCCGGTGTAGTTGAGCGCGCCGAAGCTGCTCAAGTCGCCGGCGCGCGCGAGTTGTCCTTCCTGGTGAATCGAGCCGAGCGGCGACTCGAGCCCCTCCTCCGAAGTCGCGTCCCACGCCGACAGGTCGTGCCCGGTCGTGATGCCGACGTCCCAGCGCCAGCCCGCCTCGGTGTTGCCTTCGAGCGCTGCACCGATCTCGCGCCAGGTCGTGGGAATGATCTGGGTCTCGACGAAGTTGCGGAACACGCCGTAGTAGCGCGTCGGCTCGTGCGACTCGTTGAGCAGCCCCGCCGGGATCAGGAACAGGCCGAACTTCGCGTAGATCGTGTCGCTCAGCTCGCGCTCGATCCACGCCTGCTCGACTTCGACTTCGCCGGCGTCGTCAGCCGAGGCGATCGCGTGCTCGACTTCCAGCTCGCTGATGAAGCGGGTTTTCTCGTCGAAACGATAGCTCGCGCCGAGCACGAAGCGGCCGACGTCCGCCGTGGTGCCCGAGGAATCCTCGGTGGGACGCGAATAATTGATCTCGCCATAGCCGAACCAGTTGACGCCCTGGTTATCCGGCTCGGACCTGCCGGTCGCTGCCATCGCGGCCGGTGCAGCCGGCGTCGCGATCGCGGCCGGTACACTCGCGGGCTGCTGTTGCGACTTCAGGGCCGCGAGTTCGCGCTGCACTTCCTGCAGTTGCTCTGCGAGCGCTGCCACCTTGGCTTCGAGATCTGCTTGTGTGGCAGCGCGCGCTGGCGACGCGACCGCAAGCGTGCAAGCAAGCGCTGCAGCGATGCACAGCGAGCGAGACATGGTGACGAGTCCGTTGACAGTCATTGTTCGATTCTCATTGAGTGAAGCCATCGGTCAGGGTTTGCAGGAACGCGACCACGTCCTGGATCTCCGGCTCGCTGAGCGCCGGCAGGTCGCCGGGGCTGCGATCGTACGGAGGCTCAGTCGTGTTCACGTTCGCGGCGAACTCGGGCGGCAGATCGTCGAACTTGCGCGGCAGGCCGGTCGCGGGATCGAGCGGATACCACTCGTCGGGATTCGTGTCCCGGCGCACGTAGAAGCGCACGACTTCGAGCAACGTGGCGAACTTGCCGTTGTGAAAGTAAGGCGCGCTCACCGCGACGTTGCGCAACGTCGGCACCTTGAAGGCGCCGCACAGCTCACGCATGTCGGCGATGTCGGTGCGGTCGGGGCCGCACAATCCGAGATCGAGGTAGGCCGCGTCGTCGTTGGCAGGAATATCCGCGTTGCGCGGCACGCCGAGGTTGTCATACGTGAAGTCGGTGAACAGCGGCGGCGCGCCGTTCGCACCGCGCGCGCTCGGATGACACGCGGCGCAATTGCCCTTCTGCGGATTGTTGAACAGCGCCAGGCCGCGCAACTCTGCGTCGCTGAGTTGTGCGCGGCCGGCCAGGAATGCGTCGTACTTGCTCGTGTACGGCGCAAATTCCGCGAGATCTTCCTGCTGATACTTTTGCAGCGCGAACAGCGCGCGCTCGAAGGCTGCATCGGGCGTCGAGAAGATCTGCTCGCCGAACGCGGCGCGAAACTCGGCGGCGTAGGCTGCGCGCCTCAGCTGGTCGACGACGTCAGCCGCCGAAGCGTTCGCCATCTCGTGCGCCGCCAGGAACGGTCGGCGCGCCTGTTCCATCAACGAGTCGGCGCGGCCGTCGCGATTGAAGCCGCCGGTCGGCGTGCCTTCGTCGTCGAAGAAGAACGCGGAGTTCTGCGTGAGGTACTTGAGCGACGGAGCGTTGCGGAAGCCCGGCACGTCGACTCCGCTGCCACCCATCGGCACGACCAGGCCATCGGCGAACGCGTGATCGCCTGCGTGACAAGTCGCGCATGCGACCCGCCCGCTGGCCGAAAGCGACGGGTCGTCGAAGATTTTCTCGCCCAACGCGGCGGCCGCGGAAAGACTCGCCGTCGCAGGCGGGGGCGCCGAACTCTCACCATCGCCGCTGCCGGAGGTACAGGCGGCGAGCCCAGCCAGGGCGAGAAGGGCAAGCCAGCAGCGCGGACCAGGGACCATGTTCTTGTCGACTCCCGATGCGAGCGCAAATGATAACGAATTGCATTTGTGTTACCAGGGGTATCGCGCGAAACTCGGCTGATGGAGCGCGTGACCGTCGGACTCGGGACGTTCCTGGGCATCCAGGCGCAGGGCGTGACCGACGCCGCCGCCCAGGGGCAGGCGCTCGACCGGGTGTGCGAGATTTTTCAGACAGTCGAGCGGGTGATGCACCCAACCGCAGCCGACAGCGACCTGGTGCGCATTGCCACGGCACCCGCCGGAGCACTGGTGGCGGTCCATCCGTGGACGTTCGCGGTGCTGTCGCTGTCGGCGCAACTGTGGCGAGCGAGCGGCGGACATTTCGATCCCTGCATTCCGGCCAGTCCCGCCAGCGTCGGCGATCTGCAGCTCATCGAGTCCACATCGGTCCGTGTCCCGCTGCGCCCTGCCCTGCTGGACTTCGGCGGGATCGCCAAGGGATTCGCGATCGACCGCGCAGTCGACGCGCTCATCGAGGACGGCTGCACCTCGGGCCTGGTGAATGCCGGCGGCGACATGCGCGCCTTCGGCCCGCAGGCATATGAAATCGAGCTGCGGCTTGCGGAATCATCGCGCCGTCTGCAACTCACGGCGACCGCGCTCGCAGTCAGTGCGCCGAAAACTGCGCGCTCGCCGAGCGGGCATCTAGGTTTTTATTCGCGTGTCACCGGCGGCGAGTTGCCAGGTCACGCAGTTGGCGTGTTCGCACCTGACGCCGCGACCGCGGACGCACTCACGAAGTGTGCACTGACTTGTACAGCCGACGTTCTGCGCGAGCTGCTCGATGGATGCGGAGCGTCGCTGCTGACGCCTGACTAGCGTCAACCTTCGACGAGACCGTCGTTCTTCGGCGGGTCGGCGAGCGGTGCGCCGAGCGGCGCTTCCTGGGCGAGCGTCAGCTCGGTATCCGCGCCCGATTGCTCGAGCAGGAAGCCGATCACTGCGTAGAGCTCTTCGACTTCCATGTCGTCGATGGGGAAGCCCATGACTCGCAGCGCGCGGCCGCGCTCGACATAGCGTTCTTTGAAGTCGCGATTCATGGCGTTTCAACGCTCCCCGCGTCGTGCGGTTCCGGATTTGCGCGCCGTGCGGAAGGTGATCGAGTAACGCTGTTCCTTGGTCGGCGGGATGCTGTGCTGCCAGCCCCAGCGCGCCTCGTCGCGAAGGATATACGCCGAGCGCGGCTCCAGCTCAAGCGCGAAAACTTCCTTGCGCCGTTCTGGTTTCCACGGATACGGACGGAAGCGGATGCGTGCGGTGCCGCCCAGCGAGATGCCGACGATCAGCTCGAAATCCGGCACGTCGCGGTGCCAACCGAGCGGCGTACCCGGCACGTACTCCGCCATCAGCGCCTGCACGAAATCATCCGCGGCGACACCGGCCAACTCCGCAGCACGCGCGCGCAACGGCGCGAGAAATTCCGGAATCGGCGGCGCAGGGTTCGCCTTCTGCTGCGTGAAGTCGTACGCGAACCCGTAGTTCACCGTGCGACGACGCGCGGTGTACTGCCGGTACTGCGCTTCACGCAGCGGCGACGCGCGAACGTGTTCGAGCAGCACGCGCTCTTCATCGCGATCGATGAAGTCGGTGCGATACGCCATTCCCTGCGGAACGAGCGGCGGAAACAAATTCGTTTGTGCACCTGACATATTCCAGAGTGTACGGCGATAGTGTGCGACCGGTCGCACTCGCTCCGCAGTTCACCTTCGGCGCCTCGGGCACCGTGCAGATCGTCGACTTCGCGAATTACTTCTACGGCATCCGGCTGTACGGCGACAGCAAGGACAAGTAACGAGATAACGAGGTCCAAACGAAAAGGCCGGGCGGCTTGCGCTGCCCGGCCTTTTCTTTCGACTCTGCTGCCGTTTAGCGGGCGCGGCCGCGACGGAACAGGTTGACGATTGCCAGCAGGATGATGGCACCCACCAGCGACACCAGGAACGTCGCTACCGAGATGCCCTGGTTGATCGTGCCGATGCCCAGTAGCGGCGACACGACGAAACCCGCGAGCAACGCGCCGACGATACCGACCACGACGTTGAGCAGAATGCCTTGCTGCGCATCAGTGCGCATCACGATGCTCGCAAGCCAACCCACCACACCACCTACGATCAACCAGACCAGAATACCCATATGCCCTCCTGCGGGGTCGCCACGAAAACACTCGACCACAGAATGAGAGGCGGATGATCTTGGTTCCGAAGCCGGTTTCGGTATACGTAGGAAGTCCGCTGTCAATCGATGAAGCGGGACACCAGTTTGGCGATGACAGCGCGGCTGGGACGCTCGGGCAGATACTTGACGCGCACCACGGTGCCGACTGCAGGCAGCGAGGCCGTCGACTCGCCGATGCGGCGATCGACATGACACGTCTGGACGGACGCGGGCGCGTCCACGGGATGGAATTCGAAGTAAACGCGTGTGAAAGCACCGAGCAGCGGCGGCCGCCAGATGCGCAGGATGCGGCCTTGTGCGATCGCACCGCGCTTGAGGATTTCCTGCTGCAACTGCCCACCGAGGGTGACCGAGAGCGAGGAGGCGACCAGGGCGACGAGCGCGCCGAAGAGGAATGCGAGGGCCGGAACGTATTGTGCAGGCATGGGCGGAGCTGAGAATTTAGGGGTCGTAGCCAGCATGCGCGCGCTGCGCGGGCCGGGACGATGAAGTGGCTCGCACTTCTTACACGACTTGCAGGCTATTTTCTATCGAGCCAAGTGCCCAATCCCTGAGCGTTCAACTCGATATCGATTGCGAGAATGTCCCGTAGAAACTTTTCCGACTGCATCGAACCGGAGCGTCGCAGCTCGCCGAGGTAGATGTCGCCGAAGGCGCGCTTCAACTGCTCGTGCCGGCCCGGAGCGCCGGCGAGCGAGCGCGCCGCTGCGGCCATGGCATCCACTTGAGCGAGGAACTGCACGGCTCGCCGTTCGGGGTCGCGCACTGCGCCGTAATGAGTGAGATACATGAAGTCCGGTCGCCGCGCGAGCATGCGCTCTACCGACTCGTGCAGAGCCTGCGGATCGAAATCGACGGGCGCAGTCGCGGGCACGATGTACGGTTGCAGCTCGGGATAGACGATGCCGAACGTATCGCCGGTGAACCAGCCGCGACTCGCTTCATCCCAGATGCAGTGATGATGACGCGCATGGCCTGGCGTGTGAGCGAAGAACAACGGGCGGCCAGCCAGCTCGATCACCATCGCGTCCGTCGTAGCGATCACGCGATCTGCCGGGACTGGCACGAGTTCGCCATAGTCGCGTGCCGTCTCCTCTATGCCGAACACCGCACGCGCGCCGCGCATCAGCCCTGACGGGTCGATCATGTGACGCGCGCCGCGCGGATGAACCAGCAGCTTCGCGCCCGGCAGCTCCTGCATCAGCAAGCCGACGCCGCCCGCGTGATCGAGATGCACATGCGTCGGAATCACGTAGTCGACCGCATCGCGTCCCAAGCCGAGCGCTGCGAGCGTGGCGAGCAAGCGCGGCACGGCGCTGTTCGGACCTGCTTCGACGAACGCGGCGCGGCCGTTTTCGACGATCAGGAAACTCGCATCGAAACCCGGGCGAACGAAACCGGTATCGACCACCGTGATGCCGTGGTCCAGGCGCTGGTAGAAGTGCTCTGCTTTCATCGGGAGTCGGTCAACGGAATCCTTCGAGCACCAGCTTGCCGATCGTGCGGCCGCGCTCGAGCAGCTGGTGGGCGCGACGCAGATTCGCCGCATTGATGGGGCCGAGACTCTCGGCAAGGGTCGTGCGCAACGTGCCGTTGTCGATGAGGCGCGCTGCCTCTTCGAGGATCTCGTGCTGACGCTGCATGTCGGGCGTCTGGAACAGCGAGCGCGTGAACATGAACTCCCAGTGGATCGACACGTTCTTCTGCATCAGCGAAGTGAGCTGCACCGGCTCGGTCATGCTGACGATCAGGCACAGTTTGCCTTGCGGCCGGGTGATCGCTGCAAAGCGCGGGAAGTAAGGCGTCGCATCGGTGAGGCAGAAAACGTAGTCGGCTTCGGGCGTGCCCGCTGCCTGCAGCTGTGCCGCGAGATCGCCGGTGTGATCGACGACGGCGTCGGCGCCGAGCTCTTTGACCCACTGTGCCGATTCAGGTCGCGATGCGGTCGCGACCACACGCAGGCCTGCGAGCTGCTTCGCGAGCTGAATCGCGATCGAGCCCACGCCGCCCGCGCCGCCGATCAGCAGCACGCTCTTGCCGCGGTCGGCGCCGGAGCTGGAAATCCCGAAGCGATCGAACAGCCCTTCCCACGCGGTGAGCGTAGTGAGCGGCAAGGCCGCGGCGGCGGCGAACCCGAGCGACCGCGGTTTGTGGCCGACGATGCGCTCGTCCACGACGTGGAATTCGCTGTTCGCACCCGGCTTCTGGATACTGCCGGCGTAGTAGACCTCGTCGCCTGGCTCGAACAGCTGCGCGCCGGTGCCGACTTCGCGAACGACGCCCGACGCATCCCAGCCGAGTATCCGCGGCTGCGGCGCGTTGGGATCGGGGCGCGCGCGGATCTTGTAGTCGACCGGATTGACGGAGATGGCTTTGACTTCGACCAGCAACTCTCGATCGGACGGCGCCGGTTTCGGGACGTCGAGATCGACGAGCGACTCAGGGTCGTCGATGGGAAGGTTGCGATAGAGACCTACTGCTTTCATTCGAGCTGACCCGGATGAGACTCTCGCCAAGACGCCAAGACGCCAAGTTCCGGAAATTGAATTTTCAGACTTTTCTTCCTTGGCGTCTTGGCGAGAAATCTTCTTACATGTTCCTTCGGTATTGCCCGCCGACCTGATAGAGCGCCCGCGAGATCTGCCCGAGCGAGCAGCACTTCACTGCTTCCATCAGCTGCTCGAACACGTTGCCGCCCGACGCAGCGACCGCCTGCAATTTCTTGAGCGCATCAGCCGACCGATCGGCATTGCGCGCCTGGAACGCGCGCACGGCGGCGACCTGATCCTGCTTCTCCTCTTCAGTCGAGCGGATGAGCTGCGCGCCCTTCAACTCGTCGGAGGAATCGCTGTCCGAGAGGAACGTATTCACGCCGATGATCGGCAGCGAGCCGTCGTGCTTCTTGGTTTCGTAGTACAGCGACTCTTCCTGGATCTTGCTGCGCTGGTACATCGTCTCCATCGCGCCGAGCACGCCGCCGCGCTCGGAGATCGCCTCGAATTCCTTGTAGATCGCTTCCTCGACCAGATCGGTGAGCGCATCGATGATGTACGAGCCCGCCCACGGATTCTGGTTCTTGTTCAGCCCGAGCTCGCGATTGATGATCATCTGGATCGCCACCGCGCGCCGCACGCTCTCTTCCGTCGGCGTCGTGAGCGCCTCGTCGTACGCGTTGGTGTGCAGCGAGTTGCAGTTGTCGAACAGCGCGTACATCGCTTGCAGCGTCGTGCGGATGTCGTTGAACGAAATCTCGCGTGCGTGCAGCGACCGGCCCGACGTCTGGATGTGATACTTCAACATCTGCGACCGCGGTGCAGCGTTGTAGATCTCACGCAGCGCGCGCGCCCAGATGCGCCGCGCGACGCGGCCGATCACCGCGTACTCCGGATCCATGCCGTTGGAGAAGAAGAACGACAGGTTCGGCGCGAAGTCGTCGATCTTCATGCCACGTGCCAGGTAGTACTCGACGATCGTGAAGCCGTTCGCCAGCGTGAACGCGAGTTGCGAGAGCGGATTCGCGCCGGCCTCGGCGATGTGATAGCCGGAGATCGACACGGAGTAGAAATTGCGCACGCCGTGGTCGATGAAGTACTGCTGTACGTCGCCCATCATGCGCATCGCGAACTCGGTCGAGAAAATGCAGGTGTTCTGCGCCTGATCCTCTTTGAGGATGTCGGCCTGCACCGTGCCGCGCACCTGCGACAGCGTTTCCGCTTTGATGCGCGCGTACACCTCGGGCTCGACCAGTTGATCGCCGGTCACGCCGAGGAGCGCCAGGCCCCTGCCATCATGACCTTCGGGCAACTGTCCCTTGTAGCTCGGGAACGCGGCGCCACGCTCGGTGGTTTTCGCCTTCAGCTCGGCGATCCTGCGCTCGGCACTTTCCCAGCGTCCTTCGCTCTTCAGATAGCGCTCGACCCGCTGGTCGACGGCGCTGTTCATGAACATCGCCAGGATCATCGGCGCCGGGCCGTTGATCGTCATCGACACCGAGGTCGTCGGCGCGCACAGGTCGAAGCCGGAATACAGCTTCTTCATGTCGTCGAGCGTCGCGATCGACACGCCCGAGTTGCCGGTGCGGCCGTAGATGTCGGGTCGCGGATCGGGATCCTCGCCGTACAGCGTCGTGGAATCGAATGCAGTCGAGAGACGCGCAGCCGCGTGATCGCCAGCGACATAATGGAAGCGACGATTCGTGCGCTCCGGCGGACCTTCGCCCGCGAACATGCGCGTCGGATCTTCCTGCTCGCGCCGATACGGATACACGGCTGCCGTGTACGGATACGCGCCAGGCAGATTCTCGTTGAACACGAACGCCAGGATCTCGCCCCAATCGACGGCGCGCGGCACGGCGATCTTCGGAATCTGGCTGCCGGACAGCGAGATCGTGTAGTTGTCGCCGGTGACGTCGCGATCGCGCACCTTGTACGAGAACTTCTCCTGCGTGACCGCCTTGAGGCGCTTCGGCCAGGCCTTCAGCTCACCGATCGCGTCGGCGCCCATGGCGTCGAGTTCGGCGTGATAGGCGGCGCGTAGCTCGCGACGAGTCGCATCGGCCGCCGCGTCAGTCAGCGCCGTTTCCGGATACCGATCCAGCGGTGACGGCAGCGCGCCATCCTTCAATGCTTTGAGCGACTCGTAATGCGCATACGCGCGACGTGCGGCTGCAACCTGCTCTTCGATTTGCGCCCGTGACTTGCGGCCCGACTCAGCGATCTCCGCCAGATAGCGCGAGCGCGAGCTCGGAATCAGCGGATCGCGCGACGTCATCACCGTCACGCCCGGATCGCCCACGGTCCACTTCGCAGTGCCGATCTGCTTCTTGTCGAGCTCGGCGCAGATGCTTGCGAACAGGTGGTTTACGCCCGGATCGTTGAAGCGGCTGGCGATCGTCGGGAACACCGGCACGTCTTTGTCCGGGACCTGCATACGGTCGGGATGATTGCGCCGCCACTGCTTGCGCACGTGGCGCAGGCTGTCCTCGGCGCCGCGCTTCTCGAACTTGTTGAGCACGACCATGTCGGCGAAGTCGAGCATGTCGATCTTTTCGAGCTGACTGGCCGCGCCGTACTCGCTGGTCATCACGTACAGCGACAAATCCACCAGGTCGACGATTTCGGTGTCCGATTGGCCGATGCCAGCCGTCTCTACGAAGATCAGGTCGAAACCCGCGAGCTGGTACAGCTCGATCACGTCCTTGAGCACCGCCGAGGTGGCGAGGTGCTGGCGACGCGTTGCCAGCGAGCGCATGAAGATCTGCTCGTTGGCGAGCGAGTTCATGCGAATGCGGTCGCCGAGCAGGGCGCCGCCGGAGCGACGTCGCGTCGGATCGATTGCGACCACGGCGATCTGTCGCTCCGGGAAATGGCGAACAAAGCGTGCGAGCAGCTCGTCGCTGAGGCTCGACTTGCCGGCGCCGCCGGTACCCGTGATGCCGACCACGGGGGCCTGGTGTTTGGTGCGACCGAGCGCTCGACGGATCTGATTCGACTCCGCACCGCCTTCACCTTCGCTGTCCGCGCCTTCGAGCACGGTGATCGTCGTGGCGATGCGCCGGTGATCGCGAACGTGCAGCGGGCCGAATTCGTAACGCGGCTTCTGCGCGGCGCGGACGCGCTTGATCACGTCCTCGATCATCGGCAGCAGGCCCATGCGCCGGCCGTCCTCGGGCGTGTAGATCTTCTCGATGCCGTATTTCTCCAGCATCTCGATCTCGTCCGGGGAGATCGTGCCGCCGCCGCCGACCACCACGCGGATGTGCTCGCAGCCCTGCTCCTTGAGCATGTCGACCATGTACTTGAAGTACTCGTTGTGGCCGCCCTGGTAGGAGCTGACCGCGATGCCGTCGGCATCTTCCTGGATGGCTGCGCGCACGATGTCGGACACGCTGCGGTTGTGGCCGAGGTGCACGACCTCAGCGCCGCTCGATTGCAGCAGTCTGCGGATCATGTTGATGGCTGCGTCGTGGCCATCGAACAGCGATGCCGCCGAAACGAAGCGCAGCACGCCGCGCCCTGCGGGGGCGGGCTGTTGACGCAAAGAGGAAGCCTGCTCAGCCATGGTCTGGTCGTCCACTGTCACTAGCGGGGCGGTAGACTCGTCTTGCCTACCAGAACACGCATCTTCCTTACTTTGACGGCGGCACGCCAGCATCCAATGGGAGACATCGTAATGCGACGCACTTTTCTGGCATTTCTAGCTTTTGCCGGCCTCGCGGCCAGCGCTTTGGCGGCAGATCGCGCCGCGACGGTACCCCTGCGCAGCCAGCCGCTGCCCGACCTCAACAAGGTCGCCGACATGATCACGGTGGAGTACGCCCCCGGCCAATCGACGCCCGCCCATCGGCACAATGCGCACGTCTTTGTATACGTTCTGGAGGGCTCGCTGCTGATGGGGGTCAAGGGCAAGGAGCCGGTGACCGTGTCGGCGGGCCAGACCTTCTACGAATCGCCGACCGACGTGCACGAGATTTCTCGCAACGCCAGCGATTCGAAGCCCGCGAAATTCCTGGTGCTGCTGCTCCACGATCCAGGAGCTTCGACGATGCTGCCCGCGGACAAGTAATATTCGGAGCCAATGGCTCCCCGTCCCAACAAGTCCGCCACCCACAAGTTCCACCGGCGGCGGGACACGATCGTCCGCGCCGCCGTCGAAGTCCTCAATGCGAAAGGCGTGCGCGGCATGACGCTCGCCGACGTCGCGGCGCGCATCGATCTGGTGCCGACGGCGGTGATGTACTACTTCCGCAAGAAGGAAGAGCTCGCCGCCGCCTGCTTCCACAAAGCGATCGAGCAGTACGAAGGCATGATCGCGCAGGCGCAACGCGGCCAATCGGCGCGCGAGGCGCTCGAGATCTTCGTCCGCGCTTACTTCGAGTTCCGCCGGCAGGTCGTGGCCGGTGAGGCGGATCAGATCGCCGTGTACAACGACGTGCGCGCCGTGCAGGACCCGGGTGTCGGCCTGGCGTACACGCAGATGTTCCGGAACGCGCGCAGTCTGCTGCTGAAGTCGCCGGAGATTGCCGCCCTGCCGCGCATGGACTGCAATGCGCGCACGCACCTGGTGCTCGCACAACTGTTCTGGTCCGACGTGTGGGTCCCACGCTATTACGTCGAGGACTATCCGCGGCTCGCCGATCACGTGCTCGACATCTTCGAGAACGGCCTGCTGCGTGGCGACGGTGCGTGGCAGCCGCGGCCGCTGAAAGATCTCGAACCGCCGCTCGCCGACGGATCGAACGAAGCGCGGGAAACCTTCCTGCAGGCAGCGACCAGCTTGATGAACGATCACGGGTATCGCGGCGCGTCCGTGCAGAAGATCTCCGAGCGGCTCAACGTCACCAAGGGCGCGTTTTATCACCATCTCGATACGAAGGATGATCTGATCCTCGCCTGCTTCGAACGCACGCTGGCGATCATGCGACGCGCGCAGGACGAAGGTGCACGCGGCGCTGGCAATGGCGCGGAGACTTTGGTGTCCGTGGCTGCCGCGCTCGTGGAGCATCAGCTGTCCGGCAAGGCCCCGCTGCTGCGCACGTCGGCGCTGACTTCAGTGCCGCAGGAAATTCGCGCTGACCTGGTCAAGGAGTTCGATCGTGCATCCGGCCGCTTCGCGCTGGTGTTCAGCGAAGGGATTGCGGATGGCTCGCTACGACCGGTCGATGCTGCGATTGCCGCGCAGATGATCACGGCGTTGATCAACGCGGCGGCGGAAGTGCACAACTTCGCGCAAGGCATCTCGCAGGAGAACATCGCGCGCACACACGCGCGACCGTTGTTTTTGGGATTGTTGAGTAGCTAGCAAAGGGAGTCTATGGCCGCGCCCGCACCGCATCTGCCACTCGCCGCGTTACTCGGCATCGGCGCGCTCGTCGCCTGGCGTCTCTATCGTCGAGCCCACAAGCTCATCATGCGCCAGCACTTCAACCCCAAGCGCTCCCGGATGTCGATGATCTTCTTTCCGCTGTTGCTGCTGCTGTTTCTGTACACCTCTTACACACATCCGCTGGCCGTCGCGGCTGAAGTGGGTGGAGTTCTGATCGGCGTCGTGTTGGCTGTTTACGGCCTGCGTCATACGAAATATGAGAGCACGCCGGAGGGCCTGTTCTACACGCCGAACGCTCACATCGGCATCGCGCTGTCGATCCTGCTGGCCGCTCGCGTCGCGTATCGATTTTTTCAGATGTACGTCTCGACCGCCGCGTTCGCAGCACCTCCGCAGGACTTCGCACGCAGTCCGCTGACACTGCTGATTTTCGGCACGACGGCCGGATACTACGCGTGGTATGCGTTAGGGCTCATCCGCTGGCAGCGCTCCGTCGCGTCATCACCAAGCGTCAATAGCTGATCGCCGCTTCCCTTCTCCTCGCGGTCTCGGTTGCAGCGAGCGCAGGAGATTCGCCAGCCATGGTCGCGTATCCGCCGGGTCGATCGTGTCGTCGACACCGAAGATCGTCGAGATGCTGAGTGCTTTGCCGCGCTCGTACATCTGCGCGACCATTTCTTCGTACTTGCGACGCCGCTCGGCGGCATCCTCGATCTTCGCAAGCTCGTTGCGATAGGCGAGCTTGACCGCGCCTTCCAGTCCCATGCCGCCGAACTCGCCTGTCGGCCATGCGACAGTGGCAACCGAGCGCTTGAACGAACCGGCGCTCATCGCGATCGCGCCGAGGCCGTAAGCCTTGCGCAGAATGACCGTAAAGAAGGGGACGGTGAGGTTCGCGCCGATCACGAACATACGGCTGGAGTGCCGAACGAGCGCGGTCTTCTCGATCTCCGGCCCGACCATGATACCCGGCGTGTCGCACAGGAATAGCAGCGGGACGTCGTACGCGTCGCAGAGCTGCATGAAGCGCGCTGCTTTGTCGGCGCCGTCGGAATCGATCGCACCACCGAGGAAGCGCGGGTCGTTGGCGATGACGCCGACCGTGCGACCTTCGACGCGAATCAGCGACGTCACCATTCCGCGCGCGAACTCGCGTCGCAGCTCCAGGACCCAGCCGGTGTCCGACAGGGTCTCGATGACGGCGCGCACGTCGTACACGCGCAGGCGATTTTCCGGAATTATCTGCCGCATGCGTCGTTGATCGGCCGTTTCGTAGCGCGTGAGCGAACCTTGGAAGTACGAGAGGTACTTCTTTGCAACTCGCACGGCTTGCGCTTCATCGGTCACGCCGATGTCGACCACGCCGTTCGCGAGCTGCACGGGCAGCGGGCCGATTTCTTCCGGCGCGAAGACGCCGAGGCCGCCGCCTTCCACCATCGCCGGCCCGCCCATGCCGATGTTGGAGTTCGCCGTCGCGATGACAACATCGCAACACCCAAGCAACGACGCGTTGCCAGCGAAGCAGCGGCCTGACGTGATCCCGACTGTCGGCACGAGTCCACTCAACTCCGCGAAGCGGCCGAATGTCGGCACGCCGCCGGAATCGCCGCTGCTCTCGGTGTCACCCGGTCGCCCACCGCCGCCCTCCGCGAACAACACCACTGGCATCCGCGCGGACTGCGCGACGCCGATCATGCGATCGGTCTTCGCGTGATTCCTCGTGCCTTGTGTGCCGGCCAGGACCGTGTAGTCGTACGCCATCACGACGGTCGACGACTGCGGTTCGGGGAAGAGATCACCGTTGATGCGGCCGACACCCGTGACCATGCCGTCGCCCGGCGTCTTCTCGATCAACTCTTCCAGACTGCGTCGGGCGCGCTGCGCGGCGAGTGCGAGCGCACCGTATTCGACAAACGTCCCCGGATCGCACAGATCTTCGACGTTCTCTCGCGCTGTGCGTTGCTGTGTGGCCCGTCGACGCGCAACCGCTTCCGGTCGCTCGGCATCGAGCGTGCGCCGCTTGCGCGCCTTCACTTCGGCGAGGTCGCGACGAACGTGATCCAGATCGACGCTCTGCGTAACTTCGGCGTCATCGTGCTCGACATCCGCCGCGCGCACGGCCAGCAGCGGCGCGCCTTCGAGCACGGCGTCGCCTTCCGTCACCATGATGTCGATGACATGCCCGCCTTGTGATGCTTCGATGACGTGCTCCATCTTCATCGATTCCATCACGATGACTTGCCGCCCGCGGCGCACGAGCTCGCCCGAGCTCACGTCGACACTCACGATCGTTCCCTGCATCGGCGCCCGGAGCACCGCAGCGTCCGTGCTCGAGCCGGTCGTCACGTCAGACCTGCGCGCCTGTTTGCCGTGATGCAAGACTGCAAGCGGATCGCTCGTATCGATGCGTGCGCCGGCCAACGCGGTCTTTTCAGCCGGGCTCGCGGCAGGCTGCGCATACAAGCGCGGATGTCCGCTGTCGCCGGCCGCAAGCTCGCTCGCATGCCGCTCGATGAACGTGGTATCGACCTCGTTCGATTCCACAGCCGGATGACACAGCAAGTTCTGCAGGAAGCCGACGTTGGTCGCGACGCCTTCAATCCGAAACTCGCACAACGCTCGATAGGCACGTTGCACGACGTCGGTGAAGTTGTCCGACGAGGAATGCGCAATCACCTTGGCCAGCAGCGAGTCGAAAGCCGGCGAAGTGCGATAGCCCGCGTAACCGAAGCTGTCGATGCGCACGCCCGGACCCGCCGGCGGCTCGAACGCGCTCAGCGTGCCGCTGGTCGGACGCGTGCTGCCGTCACGCTGCATGGTCTCCATGTTCACGCGCAGTTGCATCGCGTAGCCACGCGGGCGTAGTAACGCGTTCTCCTGCAAACCAATCTCGGCCAGCGTCGCGCCGGTGGCAATGCGCAACTGCGCTTTGACGAGATCGATGCCGAGAACTTCTTCCGTCACCGTGTGCTCGACCTGCAGCCGGGCGTTCGCTTCGATGAATGCGAAGCGCTCGCCGCCGCGCGCATCGACGAGGAACTCGAACGTGCCCGCGTTCTCGTAGCCGACTTCCTGAGCCATTTTCAGCGCGGCCGCGATGAGTTGTTGCCGCGTCGCGTCCGGCAACGTCGGGCTCGGCGCGATCTCGACGATCTTCTGATGACGACGCTGCAGGCTGCACTCGCGGTCCCACAGGTGAGTGACGGTGCGGCCGTCGCCGATCACCTGGATCTCGATGTGCCGCGCGCGCGGGAAGAATTCCTCGACGTAAACGTCGCCGCGACCGAACGCGGTTGTCGCTTCCGACTGGCAGCGCGCGAAGGCGTCCGCCAGGTCGGCGTCGTCCGCGACGAATCGCATGCCGCGTCCGCCGCCGCCCGCGCTCGCCTTGATGAGCATCTGGCCGCGCGCGCCGAGCGAAGTCAGAAAGAATCGCGCGTCCTCGAGTGTCGTCGCACTGAACGTGCCGCGCAGGAGCGGCACATCGAGGCGTTGCGCGAGCGAGCGCGCCTTGCCTTTGTCGCCGAACAATTCGAGCTGCTCGACGCTGGGGCCGACGAAGCGCAGGCCCGCTTCCGCGCAATCGCGAGCGAACGTCGCGCTCTCGCTCAGAAAACCGTAGCCCGGATGAATCGTGTCGCAGTCGGCCTCGAGCGCGGCCTCGATGATCGCTGCGCCGTCGAGATAGGCGCGCGGCCCGCTCCCAGCCAGTTCCACGGCGTGTTCCGCCTTGCGAATGTGCAGCGACTCCGCGTCGTCCTTCGAGTAGACCGCTACGGTTCGGGCACCGAGCTCGGCGGCGGCCCGCGCGATGCGCACGGCGATTTCGCCGCGATTGGCGATCAACAGATTCATCCCTGCACCTCTTGCGCGCGCAGCGTGCGCGTGGCGATGAAATAGTGTGCCGCAGACCAGAGGTTGGCCGCGACGACGATTCGCAGGGACCAACGCAGCCCTTCGCCGAGCGCCTCGGCCTCGGACAAACCCCGCTCCAGGAACATCTGTCGCAGCTGATCGCTCGCCAGGCCGGCGAACAGCGGACCGAGCCCAAGCCCGATCAGATTGATGATGAACAGCAGTACCGCGCTGGCCAGCGCGCGCTCGCGGATTCCCACCAGGCCGTAAGTGGCTGTGATGCTCGGGGCGAGGTAAGCGGCGCTGCACATGACGACAGGCGTCAGCAGCGCGATGACGATGCTCGTGTCTTCGAACAAGAGCACGCCCTGACTGAGTGGGAAACCGATGATCAGCGACAAAGCGGGCACCCACAGGTAGTAACGGCTGTCGTGGCGGCGCGCTGCGAGTCGATCGCTCAGCATCCCGCCGAAGTACGTGCCGGCGGCGCCGCCGATCACGGTGCAGATCGCGAGGATCGTGCCGGCCTTGGCGACATTCATGCCGTGCGAGCGCATGAGGAATGCGGCGTACCAGTTGCCGACGCCGTAGACCGCGAAGTTGTGCAGGGCTGCCGCGAACGCCAGGTGGCGGAACGACGTCTTCGCCAACAGCGCGCGCACCACCTGCCCGACCGGAGGCGGCTCGGCCACGACGCGGACCGGATCGGAAAATCCGCGCGGCAGTTCGCGCAGCGTCAGCTTCATCAGCAACGCCACGCCGATGCCTGGCAGTCCGACGAGCAGAAACGCCGCGCGCCAGCCGTAGGTGTGTCCGATCCAGCCACCGAGCAGCAGGCCCAGGAACGACCCGATATAGCCGCCCATGTGGAAGATCGAAAGCGCCGTGGCGCGACGGCGCGCTTCGAAGTAATCGCCGATGAGCGAGTACGCCGCCGGATTACAACCGGCTTCGCCGATCGCAACGCCGACGCGCGCGATCAGCAGATGCACGAACGTCCTGGCGAGGCCGGTCAGTCCGGTGAAAGCGCTCCACACCAGCAGCGAGACGCCAATGATCGTCACGCGGTTGTTCCGATCTGCGAGCCGCGCCAGCGGCACGCCGAGCACCGTGTAGAAGATTGCGAACGCGAAGCCGCTGAGCAGCCCCATGTGCCAGTCCTGGAGCGCGAATTCCTTGCGGATCGGCTCGACCAGGATGGCCACGAGCTGCCGATCCATGATGCTGAGGGTGTAGACGCCGCACAGGAGCCATGCGACGTAGTAGCGATAGGCGTCCGTGACGCGGATGGCCTGCAAGATTCGCCCGCCCTACCGTTTTCGTTGTGGCGGGGAGCGTATGCCAATAGCGCTGGTGTTTACTAGCTGGGAAGCGCAGCGGCCGGCAGCGTGAAGCGGAACGTCGTGCCTTTGCCTTCGGCGCTCTCGACCGTGATCTTGCCGGCGTAACGCTGCACGATGCGCGCGACCGTTGCCAGGCCGATACCTATGCCCGGAAAGTCGCTGGCGGTGTGCAGCCGGTGGAACGGCTCGAAGATGTGCTCGGCGCCGGCCATGTCGAAGCCCGCGCCGTTGTCGCGCACCGAGAACACGGCGGCGTCGCGGGCCTGTGCCTGACCCAGCTCGACGCGCGGATGCTCGGTGCGTGAGGTGTACTTCCACGCATTCCCCAGCAGGTTGTAGAGCAGACTCTTCATCAGTCGCGGATCGGCATTGACGGTAAGCCGCGGCTCGATGCGGCAATCGACACGATGACGCGGGTACTGCTGGTTGAGATCCTCGACGATCGCCTGCGCCAGTGCCGTCAGATCGACGCGCTCGTTGAGCAACTCCTGTCGCGAAATTCTCGCGAGCGATAACAGGCCGTCGATGATGTCGGACGAGCGCCGCACGCAGGACTGGATGCGATCGATCCGGCCGCGGATGGTGTCGTTCATCGCCTGCTGCAGCTCGTCGCGCAGCAGGCCCGCCTGACCGGCGATTGCACCGAGCGGCGAGCGCAGATCGTGCGAAGCGGAAGCAGTGAACGCCTCGAGCTCCTGGTTGGTGAGCGCGAGCTGCTGATTCGCACTCTGCAGCTCGGCGGTTCGAATTTCTACGCGGCTCTCAAGCTCGCTGTTCAATTGCGCGAGGTTCGTGTTCGCGCGCTCGACGCGCAGCATGAAGTTCTTGAGGAGCGCAGTCAGCGCCAGGAACAGCACAGAAACACCCGCCAGCACGTACACGAGACTGCGCGTGCGGTCGCGCCACGGTTGCATGATCGCGTGTTTGTCGCGCGCCGCCGCGACCACGAGCCCAAAGCCGTTGAGATTGCGATACGCGTACAGCCACGTGCTATCGACGATCGGGCTCGTTCCTTCGACGAAGCCGCCCTCGCGCGACAGATCGCCGGCCTTGCGGAACAGCTGCGTCTTGCCGACGTTGATCGTGCGGTCGCCGCCAGGCGCACGCGGCACGCGCAGCAACAGATCGCCGCTCGTCGAGATCAGGCTCAATGAGCCATCGCGAATCGCCATGCTCTCGTACAGCTGATCGAGCGCTTCGACGCCGAGTAACGCGCCGGCCCACACGGTCTCGCCGCTCGGGTGCGCGATGCGCACGGCAATCGGAATAGCGTGCTGCGAGCTCTCGGTCGGGTCGGTGATGCGCGGCCCGATGTAGACGTTACGCTGGCGCTGCGCAGTGAGATCGAACCATTGCGGCCAATTGTCCTGCGACTGCACCTGGTCGTCGCGGGCCACACTGAGATAACGCCCCTCGCTGGCGACGAACAGCGCGCGCACGTAATCGCCGCTGCTCAGCTCGCGTGACAGCAGCTCGGCGGCTTGGGCGGATGTGATCGTATCGAGGCCACCGCGGTTGTCGATGGAAGTGGCGGCGGCGCGGGCGGCACCGAGACTGTCGTTGAGAACCGCCTGCATGTGAACGTACATGCCTGCGGCGACGGCGCCGAGTTCGTGGCGCGCGTTGTCGAGGACTTCGGCTTCATCGCTGCGGATGCGCCAGGTCGCGTAACCCCAGACCAGCACGATGAT
>Ga0070684_100000565_pt1 | contig 25529 bp, 21 predicted proteins | sample KBSC723LmetaG_FD_65653 | JGI IMG/M metagenome (GOLD analysis project Ga0070684, IMG submission 65653) | Corn rhizosphere microbial communities from Kellogg Biological Station, Michigan, USA - KBS C7.2-3L metaG | ecosystem: Host-associated > Plants > Roots > Rhizosphere ...
ACAGCAGCATCAATGGGTTTGCATGGTTTCTTGCCGGTCTCGGAGTAGGGGCACTGGCGGGCATTCTGTACGCCCCCAAGAGCGGACGCGAAACACGGGAAGACCTGGCGAACAGCGCTCGGGAAAGCTCCGAGTATCTTCGCAACCGCAGCAAGCAGATGGCCGATCAGATGGGCCAAATGGTGGACAAGGGCCGCGAACAGATGAGCGAGTACGTGGATCGCGGGCGCGAAGTGATGGACCGCGGACGCGGACAGTGGGAAGAATTCGTAGAGCGCGGCAAGAGTCTGGTGGGCGAGCAGAGCCGTAAGGTATCTGACGCAGTCGACGCGGGGCGGCAGGCATTCCGGTCGACGACGTCGGGTGCCGCGGCGGCCACAGGCACGACCGGCGGCTCCTACGGCAGCGGGTCGGGCTCATCGGCTCCCTCAACGGACGGATCGGGCGTCTAATCGTCGAAACCAGCAACGCACATAGCGGTGGCCGGCCGGCACACATCCGCAGGATGGAATCCCGCGGATGTGTGCCGGCCGGCTTTCGATCGTGAAGAGTTTCACCAACGCAGGCGGATCCTGAGCAGCATGCATTGCCGCACGTGAGGCCGAGATGCCAACCATCGATTACATTCTGATTGCCATTGCCGTGATTCTGGGCGTGGCTGTTCTGGTGCAGGTCATCGTCCTTACGGCAGCGGGGCTTTCGGCCCTCAAGACCATGAAGGCCGCGCGGGAAATTGGAGACGAGATGCGCCCGCTCATGGTTGAGGCGAAGGACCTGATGCAGACTGCGGGGCAGATCATCAAGCGGATCGAGCCGAAACTGGATTCGGCCGCGACGGACCTGGCCGGCATTGCGCGGACGGCGCGCGAAGAGGCCGATCGAATTTCGGCTTCGGCCGAGGAGATCAACGAGCGCATTCGGCGACAGGCCGAGCGCATGGACACCATGACGACAAGCGCCCTGAACGGCGTGGAACAGGCCGGGCACTTGCTCAACGTGGCGGTCGGCACGCCTGCGCGGCAGGTGTCCGGGGTAGTGGCGGCAGCACGCGCGGTCTTGAGTGTCCTGCTTTCGCCGCGACCATCGCGGCGGCGCGGCGCGCCGGAGGGTGAGCCGGTGCCAGAGCCGCCGAACGAACCGCGCCGGTACGCATCCGGACGTTAGGCGGCATTGGGTCTTCGGTTAGTCTGTTCGCCGGAGGTAAAGTGCGCGATCGTCTTCTGCTGGCCTTATTCGCAGCTTCGGCGTGCGCCAGTTCCCTGTGCGCGCAGCCGGGTTCTTCGGCACATCTTCTCGTCCTTTCGAAACAAGACCACACGATCGCCATCGTCGATCCCGCGACGTTGAAGGTGGTAGGCAAGGCTCCTGTGGGCGATGATCCGCACGAAGTTGCGGCGAGCGCCGACGGCCGGACCGCGTACGTTTCGAATTACGGGTTTGGACGGTTCCACACGATCACGGTGATTGACCTGGTGAAGCGAAAGCACGAGAAGGTCATCGATCTGACGCCATTGAAGGGGGCGCATGGGCTGACGTTCGTGGATGGCGAGCTGTGGTTTACGGCAGAGGTGAATAAGTGCATCGGGCGCTTTGATCCGCGGAGCAGCAAGGTGGACTGGGTTCTCGGCATCGGACAGAATCGCACGCACATGCTGTTTGTGTTCCCGGGCGGCAAGCGGATCGTGACGACGAACGTGAACTCGGGGACGTTGAGCATTCTGGACTTCGAAGCGGCGCAGGGCGGAGCGCCGCCGCCGGGTGGATCAGGTTCGCAGGGACCGCCGCCGCCGGGCTTCCCGCAGGGCGCGATTCTACCGCCGGGCGGCGACTGGAATGAGGTCGCTGTTCCGGTGGGAACGCGGGATGAGGGGTTCGATGTTTCGCCGGACGGCAAGGAAGCGTGGGTTGCGAACGCCGGCGATGGCACGGTTTCTGTGGTCGATCTGGCCGGGAAGCGAGTGACGGCGACGCTGGATGTGAATGTGAAATCAGCGAATCGGCTGAAGTTTACGCCGGACGGCAAGCGGGTGCTGGTGTCGATGCTGGGAGAGGGCGATGTGGTCGTACTTGATGCCGCGTTGCACCGGGTGGTGAAGCGGATTCCGATCGGCCACGGGGCGGCGGGTATTCAGATGCAGCCCGATGGGGCGCGGGCCTATGTGGCCTGCACTCCGGATAACTACGTAGCTGTAATCGATCTGAAGATGCTGGAAGTTGTCGGCCGTATCGAGGCAGGGGGCAATCCCGATGGGCTGGCCTGGGCTGCCGGGTGGTGAGTTTTCGACAGGCGACTTTGTGGTGAATCGGGTGCGAGAATAGCAGGCGATACTGGGCTCCGGGATCGGCGTGATGCCTGAATCACGAGTGCTGGAGGACGTTATGGAACGTCGGGTATTTCTAAAGCAGGCGGCGCTGACGGCTGCAGCAGCGGCGTCCGCCTCTTCGCTCAGTGCATCCACTGGGAAGCCATCTCAACCGATCGCAAAACGAACGCTGGGGCGCACGGGCGAAAAGCTTTCGATCATCGGATTCGGCGGCATCGTAGTGATGGACGAGAGTGCGGGAGCGAGCGCGAACATTGTGGCTGAGGCGGTCGATCGCGGGATTAACTATTTCGATATTGCGCCGAGTTATGGGAATGCGCAGGAAAGGCTGGGGCCGGCGCTGGCGCCGTATCGCAACAATGTCTTTCTGGCGTGCAAGACCGAGGGCCGCACGCGGGATGAGTCGCGCAAACAATTGGAGGAGTCGCTGCGGCTGTTGAAGACGGACCACGTCGATCTCTACCAGTTCCATGCGCTGACGAAAATGAAGGAACTCGACCAGGTGCTCGCTCCCGGTGGCGCGATGGAGACGATGGAAGCCGCGAAGAAGGAGGGAAAGATCCGCTACATCGGGTTCAGTGTTCACTCCGCCGAGACGGCAGTGGCTGCGCTGGAGCGGTATCCGTTCGACACGATTCTGTTTCCCCTGAACTGGGTGCTGTTTTCGCAGGCGAACTTCGGGCCGCAGATTCTGAACAAGGCGCAGGAGAAGGGCGTTGGGATTCTGGCGCTGAAGGCGATGGCGAAGACGACCTGGCCCGAGGGCGAGAAGAAGGATCATCCCGAGCCGAAGTGCTGGTACCAGCCGGCGGCATTTCCCGACGAGGCAGCGCTCGGGTTGCGCTGGACGCTGGGCCATCGGATCACGGCGGCGATTCCGCCGGGGGATGAGAAGTACTTCCGGCTCGCGATGGATGTGGCGCAGAACTACAAGCCGCTGGAGGCGCACGAAGAGCAGGCGCTGCTGAGCGGGGGCAAGGGGCTGGAGCCGATTTTCCGGCTGGGGAATGATGTGTAGACTTGGGGAATCCGTCTTGAATTGCCAGGGTTTACCATACGGCGATGATCATCTCAGTCGCCGAGGCTGAACAGGCGCGTCGCAACATCGCTTCGGTCGCCGTCCGCACGCCCCTCGTCCGGTGCAACACGGATACTTCCGCGGATTTGTATCTGAAGCTCGAGAACCTTCAGCCGATCGGCTCGTTCAAGATTCGGGGCGCAGCCAATGTGATGGCACTGACCCCTCGAGAACAACTGGACCGGGGAGTGCTGACCGCCTCTGCCGGCAACATGGCGCAGGGCGTGGCGTTTTGCGCGAGACGTTTGGGCATCAAGGCAACCGTCGTTGCTCCTGACACCGCTCCGGCAACAAAAACTCTGGCGGTCGAGCGCATGGGAGGGCGCGTCATAAAGGTTCCGTTTGCCGAATGGTGGCGCACCTTCGAGACCCGCTCCTACCCCGGCGTCGATGCGACATTTATTCACGCCTTCGATGACCCTCACGTGATGGCCGGGAACTCGACCATCGCTCTCGAACTCCTGGAGGATTTGCCCGATTTGGCTGCGGTGGTGATCCCATGGGGTGGTGGAGGCTTGTCGTGCGGCATTTCAGCCGTCATGCGATCTCTCGCTCCGCGGGTACGAATCTATGCCGCTGAGATCGAAACCGCGGCCCCGCTCGCGGCCTCACTCGCGGCAGGCGAGCCGCGCATCGTCGACTACAAACCGTCGTTCGTCGATGGCATCGGCAGCAAAACAGTATTCCCGAACATGTTCGAACATGCTCGCGGCCTTCTGACCGGTTCCCTGGTGGTGACCCTGGATGAGGCGGCACAAGCCATGAAATTTGCCGCGGAACGAAACCGCGTCATCGTCGAGGGCGCTGCTGCGTGTGCCATAGCCGCCGCCCTCTCAGGCCGGGCCGGCTCGGGAAAAATCGTCGCCGTTGTTTCCGGAGGGAACATCGATCTGGATAAGTTCAACCAGCTGGTGGCCCGGGCCTGATGGCCGCCCGCCAAACTTTTCCGGCGACAACGCCGGAAGGCACACGTCCAACACCGTGATCCCTGCGAGGTGTTTTCAATGAATCTGAATCATCCGTTGATTCCCTTCCTCGGCCGCCTGCTGATTGCCTACATCTTCATCACTAGTGGACTTGCTAAGGTGCTGGACTGGCCGGGCAATGTCCAGTACATGAGCACGCGCCACCTGCCGCTCATTCCCGTGCTTCTCGCGATTGCCGCTGTCATTGAGATCGGTGGCTCCATCTGCTTGATCACCGGATACCAGGCCCGCTGGGCAGCGTTAGTCATGTTCGGATACACGATTGTCCTGACGCTGCTGTTTCATAACTATTGGGCACATCCGGCGAACGGTATGCAGGAAACGCACTTCCGCAAGAACATGGCCATCGCAGGCGGCTTGCTCGCACTCGCATACGGTGGTCCGGGCCGGTGGGCCATTCGAGGTCATAGCGAATCGGCGGCGGAGCCCAGGTAGGGACCGGGTTGTGAGGAGCGGGTTGGGAAGGAGCTACTTCGGCTTTGTTGTCGCCTGAACTGCTTTTCGGCGATCGATCTCGCAAGGCGCATTTTCTTTCCCACTTCTAACCGGGCCGCACTAGCATTACGGACACGATGACCGAGCGCGTCGATTCCCCTCCTGCGTCTCAATCCGAATCCCATTCACTTCGGCGGCAGCTTGGCCTGAGCGACCTGGTGCTCACGCAGATTCTGTGCGTGGTGGGCAGCTCGTGGGTGGGAGTGGCGGCGGGCATGGGCCGGGCGCAGACCGTGCTGTGGGTGCTGGCCATGGTGCTGTTCTATTTGCCGATGGCCGCTTCGGTGATCGAACTAAACCGCAGGATGCCTCTCGAGGGCGGGCTCTATGTGTGGGCGCGGGAAGCTTTCGGCGACCTCGGCGGATTCCTGACGGCCTGGAATATCGGCGCCTATGGAATTGCGGTGACGGCCACCATTTTGTACGCCATTCCGACGGAGCTCAAATACCTGATCGGGCCGCGCGCGGCATGGCTGCCGGAGAACCACTGGGCGTCGTTCGGCGTGGTGGCGGTAACGGTGCTCGCGGTAACGGTGTCGTCGCTGCGGGGCCTCGAATGGGGCAAGTGGATTTTCAACTTGGGCGGCGCGGCGATTCTGGTGGTTTTCGCGGGGCTGATCCTTCTGCCCACGATCGCGCTGATGCGCGGCGAGCCCGTGCGGTGGACGCCGTTCACGCTGGCGATGCCGGCCGCCGATATGAGGACGCTGGCGCTGTTCGGGCAGATACTGTTTGGGGCGCTCTGCGGGCTGGAGTACGTGGCCATCATGGCGGGGGAAAGCCGCCACCCGGCGCGTACCATCGGGCGTTCCGTCTGGATCGCGTCGCCCGTGATTTGTGCGATGTTCATTCTGGGTACGGGCTCGGTGGTGGCGCTGGTGCCGCAGGGGCAGATCGACTTCATCGCACCGATTCCGCAGACCATGCGCGCCGCGCTGGGGAACACGGGATGGGGAAATCTGTTGGCGATGACCGCCATTGTGCTGGTGGAGGTACGGCTGCTGGGGGCGGCGAGCCTGCTGTTTACGGGGGCGACACGGCTGCCGATGGCCGCAGGCTGGGATCACCTGGTCCCGGCGTGGTTCACGAAGATGGATTCGCGATGGGGCACGCCTGCGAACTCGATTGTGTTTGCGGGCGGCGCGGTGCTGGCGCTGGTGGTGTTCGCCATGGTCGGAGTGCACTCGCAGGAGACTTATCAGGTTCTGACGGGCGCCAGCCTCACACACTACGAGGTAGCGTACCTGGCTATGTTTGCCGTGCCGCTGGTGGGACAGGCGTCGCTGCGCAAAGGGATGCCGCGATGGTTGAAGGTGACCTCGGCCGTGGGTTTTGCGGCAACCTGCTTCGCGCTGGTGATTTCAGCGTACCCCTTTGTGAGCGTGGTGAACGCGAAGGCGTATGCGGCGAAGATTCTGGGAACCATCGTGCTGAGTAATGGCGCGGCGCTGGTGTTTTATTGGGTGCGGACGAGCACCAGGGAGAACGGATAGGAATAGGGATAGTGCGGGAAGAGGATGCGTGCGTTGATCTGAGCGAAAGTCTGCACGGGCTCAGTGAGCGACAGAGGTGGCCATTTTGCGGACCATGGCGAGCAGGAGCTTGCGGTCGCTGTCGTTCAGATTTGAAGAGTAGCGCCGGATCTGGGTGAGGAATTTAAGCTCGTCGTCAGACATTTTGTGGGTGTTGATCTGGCGGCTGAGAGAATCCTCGGCGAAAAACTGCGCGATGGGCAGGTCGAGGGCGATCGCGATTTTTGAGAGCGTGTCGAGCGAAGGAACGGTATGGCCATTCTCTACGCGCGAGAGGTAGCAGCGGAGCAGGCCGGTTTTCTTTTCGATGTCGCCCTGTGACAGGCCGCGCTGCAGGCGGTGCGCACGAATGGTAGTGCCGATCTTCATCAAGGGGGATCTTCCTGATTACGGCCGCGGATCCGGGCAGCCGATGGAGTCGAATGTTGACATAAGAGTTAACATGCGAGTTCGCAGGAATGCAAGCGAAATATGGGCGAAGACGCCGTGGAGTAAACGGCTGGATGGGGACGAGACCGCCTGAGAGCGGTCTCGCCCCCGGTCCGATCAGTGCTTCAGGTGCGCGGCAAGGAACTGATCGATGCGCTGCATGGCATCGGAGGCATCGTTGGGGCGGTAACCGGCTTTGTTATTGGGATTCTCGAAGGCGTGGCCGGAGTCGGGATAGATTTTGGCGTCGACGGATTTCCCGAGCGACTTCATGGCTGCTTCAAAGTTGTGGACAGCCTCGGGCGGAATGCCCTGATCTTTGCCGCCGAAGTTGCCCAGGACTGCAGCGTGGATTTTGGCGAGCTGCGCCTTGTCAGTGGGCAGCGCTCCGTAATTGATTGCGGCGGCCTTGAGCGATGGTGCGGCGATGGCGAGCTGCGCGGTGTAGCCTCCGCCCATGCACCAGCCCACGGCACCGATGTCACCGCGTTTCACATCTTTGCGGGATTCGAGGAAATGGACGGCGGCGACGAGATCGCGCACGCCCTGATCCTGGGGGAGTCCGCGCATGAGCTCATGGGCAGTTTCGGGAGTATCGGCGACTTTTCCGCGATATAGATCGACGGCAAGGGCGACGTAGCCCTGCTTGGCGTAGTTGCCGGCCTGTTCCTTGATCCAGTCGTTGAGGCCCCACCATTCGTGAATGACCACGAGGGCGGGGTGAGGGCCATTGCCTTGGGGCAGGTAGAGAATTCCCCTGGCGGTTCCATCGCCGCTGGGAAAGCTGACTTCCTGCTGGGCCTGAGTTGGAATGGCGAACGCCGCACAACAGAGGGCGCCAATGCAAAGCGCAAGTCGAAACATTTTCATTGGGGAAAGCCTCTGGACGTGTGACGACGCGCCGTCAATGAAAGTTCCAGCAGGCTAAAGAAATTTCACGAAATAGGTGACGCCATCATTGGCCTCTCCGGCGTACGGTGCACAAGGAGTAAACCCGATTTTCCGATAGAGGCTCAGGGCTTCGGGCATGGCAGCGGGGATGGTATCGAGATAGACGGCGCGGCGTCCGGCTGCAGCCGCGCGATCGAGGATGGCGTGAGTCAGGCGGCGACCGAGTGCGAGGCCGCGGGCGGCGGGGCGGACCCAAAGGCGCTTGATTTCCCAGGAGTGAGCGGAGAACGGGCCGGGAACGACTCGCCAAGCGACCATTCCGGCGGCTTCGGAGCCCACTTGAGCTAAAAGCACGCCGCCGCCCTGCTCCTCATAGCTCAGAGGCAGGCGAGCCGTTTCGTGCGCGAGCGAGCCGAAGCAGACGTGCGCGGCTTCAGGACGGGCTTGCAGGAATGCACCGTATTCGGCCAGGAGATCGCGGGCCTGCTGGATGAGGTTGGGCAGACTTGCGCTGGTAATGTCCACGATCGTTGATTCGCGGGGATCCATGGCAGGAGTGTACCCGTTAGCCCTGTCGTAAACCTTGGCGGGAGGGAGTCCGTCTGTGTGAGTACAGGCGGAGAGCGCGGGAGCGGGCATGGGTCGGACGGCAGGTTGGGTGATGACGGCTGCATTGTGGCTGGGGGCGGCTGCCGCTTTGCCTGCTCAGGGGCCGATCGCGACCGCGGTCCCGCGTCAAGCCGTGGAGCAAGGCGCGCAAGTGCAGGGGGGCAGGCTGCACGGTGTCGTGAAGAGCGGCAACGTTCCGCTGCCGGGCGTGACGGTGACTGCGCAGAACACGCTCACGGGGAAGCGTTATACCACGGTCACAGATGTAAGCGGCGCCTGGTCGATGGCGATTCCGCAGAAAGGCCGATACGTGATCCGCACGCAGTTTGCGGGTTTTGCGCAGGGCGCGGGCGAGGCGCTACTGAATGCGCAGAATCACGAGCAAGAGGTGAAGCTGGATCTGCTGCTCGCGTCGCGCGCGGCTGCACAGGAAGCCGCGGAGGGACAGCGGGATGCCGGGAATGTGACGAGAATGGGCGGGGCCGGTCCGCAGGCGCTGTCGCTGGTGAGCGCGTTGAACGGCGATACGCAGGCGGGCGATGGGGGAGCCGCGAGCGGGGCGGCGCTGCCGTCGATTGCCGGAAATGCGGACTTCGCGGCGGAATCAGTAAATGTGAACGGACAGGCGGGACAGGTGAGCCCACTCGCCGGCGTGGATATGGATCGGCTGCGCGACACGATGGAGACGCTGCGCGCACAGAACGGCGGCGAGGGCGGAGGGCTGTTCGGCGGCGGGCCCGGTGGATTCGGAGGCGGATTCGGTGGCGGGTTTGGTGGCGGAGGCTTTGGCGGGCGGGGCGGGCACGGAAACTTTCGCGGGTTCAAGCCTGGACAACCGCATGGGGCGGTGTTCTGGACCGGATCGAATTCAGCGCTGAATGCAGAGCCGTTCAGTTTGCGTGGACAGGTGCAGGAGCAGCCGGCGTCGGGCACAAACCGGTTCGGACTGACGCTGATGACGGCGCCGTATATTCCCGGGGTGAAGAAGCCGAGTGGTAAAGACACGGTGTTTCTTACTCTGTCGGGTTCGCGTGATTCGAATCCGCTGGATCAGTACGCGACTGTACCGACGGAGGCGGAGCGGGCGGGGAATGTTCCGGGGGTGTCTCAGGCGATTACTCCAGTGCCGCAGGCTGTGGCGCTGTTGAATTACATTCCGCTGCCAAACCTGGCGAGCGCATCGGGTGAGGGGCTCAATTATCACAGGCTCACGACGGAGCAATCGAACGCGACACAGGCGGGCGTGCGCTACATGCGCGGATTGGGCGCGAATGCGACGCCGTTCGGGTTCGGGGGGCGCGGAGGCGGCGGCCGCAGAAGCCAGACGCAGGGACTTCGGCAAAGCATTCATGTGAACTACAACTGGTCGCACGCTGCTTCAGACAACGTGAACATTGTGCCGGTGCTGGGTGGCAAGACCGCGTCGGACTCGAATTCGGTGCAGGCGGGGTACACGCTGGGAAAGGGCAAGCTGACGAACATCTTCAATGCGAGCTGGAACCGCAGCAATGCGCGCGTCAACAACTACTTCACGAACGAGACAGATATTGCGACGCAGTTGGGGATTGATGGGCCGGACGGAAGCGCGCTGAATGCAAGCCCGCTGAACTGGGGCGTTCCGTCGGTCACGATGGCGAGTTTCACGGGCATCAGCCAGGTGCAGCCGCGGTTTTCGATTCAGCAGACGATTTCGGTTTCAGAAACGCTGGCGTGGATGCATGGCAAGCACAACGTGCGGTTCGGAGGAGACTATCGCCGTGTGCATCACGACTTTCTCGGCGGCAGCAACGCGACGGGCACGTTTTATTTCACGGGCTTCTACACGGGCTCGGCACTGGGGGATTTCCTGCTCGGGGAGCCACAGGAGACGGCGATTGCCGCATCGGCGAGCAAGAGTTACCTGCGCGAAAAGGTGTTCGATTGGTATGCGCAGGATGACTGGCGGATTCGTTCCGGCGTAACGCTGCTGTATGGAGTTCGTTATGAGTACTTCGCTCCTTACACGGAGAACTCGAACCACCTGGCAATGGTGGACACGAATCCGGGCGGCGGGTTCACCCACGTGGGGCAGGTGCAGGCGGGGCAAGCGAGTGCGAATTTTGGCAGGCTGCCGGAGTCGCTGGTGCAGCCGTTTGGGCTTGGCCTGGCGCCGCGGCTCGGAGTTGCGTGGCGCGTGCCCAAAGTCAAGCAGATGGTGGTGCGCGCGGGATACGGGATGAACTACACGGTCAGCGAGTACGCGACATTTGCGCAGTCGATGGCGTACCAGCCGCCGTTTGCCAACGAGCAGACGAACATCGCGACGCAATCATGTCCTGATGCCCGGACGCCGTGTTACTCGCTGGCGAATGGATTTCCGGCGCCGAACGCGATTGGGAATTACGCGGTTGACCCGCATTACAGCCTGCCGTATGTGCAGGTGTGGAACGTGGATGTGCAGAAGACGCTGCCATGGGGCGTGGTGCTGAACGTGGGCTACAACGGGTCGCGCGGATCGAACCTGGACATCAAGATTGCGCCGCGCGCGGTGCCGTCGAGTCCGAATACCGATCCCGGAGACGTGCCGTTTTTTTATGAATTCGACGGGGCGGGTTCGCGGTTCCATGCGGGGACCGTGCGGCTGAACAAGCGCATGACGGGCGGGTTTGCGGTGGGGGCGAATTACCAGTATTCGCACTCCATTGACGATGCGAGTTCGGTGGGTGGGACGGGCAGCGTGGTGGCGCAGAACTGGCAGGATATCGCCGCAGATACGGGAAACTCGAATTTCGATGTTCGGCACAAGGTGAGCGGGTACTACGTGTACGAGCTGCCGTTCGGTAAAGACAAGCATTACGTGACAGCCGGAACGATGGCGCACGTGCTGGAGGGATTCTCGGTTTCGGGGAATTTCGCCTTTGCCACGGGCACGCCGCTGACACCGACTTACCAGGCGAGTTTTCTGGATGTTTCGCGGGGAACGTCGGGCACGCAGAGGCCAGATCGCGTGGCCGGCGAGTCGCTGACGGCGGGCGGCGGTTCGCTGAAGAGGTGGTTCAATACAGATGCATTTCGGCCGCTGGCGCCGGGCGAACTGTATGGCAATGCGGCGCGGAATTCGATACCGGGGCCCGGAACGATTGAGAACGATATGTCGGTGTCAAAAACTGTGGGCCTGGGCGAGACGCGCAGCATGGAGGTGCGCGCGACCGCCAACAATGTGTTCAACACGGTGCAGTATTCGGGCGTGAATACGACGTTGCCGTCGAGTACGGATGCTGGATTGATCAATACTTTCGGACAGGTAACGTCGGTGGGGTCGATGCGGGCGTTTTCGTTTACGGCTAGGTTTAGGTTTTAAAGCGGAGCTAGTGGAGCTAGTGAGCGAATGACGATGTGGGTGCGCTGGGCGATGGCGGGAGTGGTGGCGATGGCGCTGCTTGGGGCCGGCGCGCCGGTATCGTTTGCGCAGCAGCCGACGCAGGGTGGTGGCTCGCAGAGTGGATTCGTGATTCGCGCGAACGCCGAACTGGTGCTGACCAATGTGGTGGCGCGCGATTCCAAAACGGGCGACCTGGTGCGGGGGCTGAAGCAGGATGACTTCACCATTTTCGAAAACGGAAAGAAACAGCAGATTGCGACATTCGATTTCCAGAGCGTAGATATGGCAACGCCGTTGCACGAGGCGATGGTGAGTGGACTGGCGGCGGGCGCGACGGGCGCGAATAAGGCCGTCGTGGTGGCGAAGCCCGAAGAGCTACGCAATCACAGGCTGATCGTTTTCTTTTTCGATCTGACGTCGATGCAGCCTGAGGACCTGGACCGCAGCGTGGATGCAGCTCGCGAATTCTTGAAGTCAAAGATGTCGCCTGCGGACCTGGTGGCGCTGGTTTCGCTGGGCGACACGCTGAAGGTGGACCAGGACTTCACGGCGGACCGGGATGCGCTGACGCGCGAGGTGGGCATTTACAACGGCACCGAGGGGCAGGGTTTCGCGCAAGGAATGACCGCGAACTCAAACCAGACGGAAGATACGACGGGGTACACGCCGGATGAGGGCGAGTTTAACGACATCAACACCGACCGTGAGTTGTTTGCGCTGAGGGCGATTGCGAAGTCGCTGGAGAAAATCCAGGAAAAGAAATCGCTGCTCTATTTTTCGGGCGGGATATCGCGCGACGGAATTGAGAACCAGGCGTCGCTGCGGGCGGCTACCAATGCCGCAGTGCGCGCGAACCTGGCCATTTACAGCGTGGACACGCGCGGGCTGCAGGCGATTTCGCCGGTGGGCGATGCTTCGACGGGAAGCGTGCGCGGTCAAGGCGCCTACAACGGGGGCGCGCTGCTCAACAACATGAATTCGAACTTCGCAACGCAGGAGGTGATGGCGACGCTGAGTTCGGATACGGGAGGCAAGGCGTTTTTCGATTCGAATGACTTTGCGCCGGCGTTCGCGCAGGTGCAGAAGGACACGTCGGCGTACTACGCGATTGGATTTCACTCGTCGAGTGCGGCACGGGATGGAAAGTATCGGAAGTTGACGATCAAGGTCAATCGGCCGGGCGTGAAGCTCGAGTACCGGCCGGGATATTATGCGCCGGCGGATTTTGCGCATACAGGCAAGGAGGATCGGGAGCGCGACCTGGAAGAGCAGTTGGCGAGCGATCTTCCTGCGACCGACATTGCAGTCTATCTGGATGCAATGTATTTCCGGCTGGATGAAAACCGGTTCTATGTGCCGGTGTCGCTGGTGGTGCCGGGGTCGCAGATTCCGTTTGTGAAGGGCGGCGACAAGGATAAGGCGACCCTGGATATTGCCGGGATGGTGATCGACGAGGTGAAGCGGCCGATCGGGCGCGCTCGGGAGACGGTGAAGCTGAACCTCGATCAAGCGGTGGGTGCAAGGCAAAAGAACATTCAATACACGACGAGCTTCAACCTGCCGGCGGGAAAGTATCACCTGAAGTTTGTGGTGCGGGAGAACCAGACGGGACGCATGGGGTCGTTTGAGGCGGATATCGCGCTGCCGGAGATGAAGAAGCTACCTCTGAAAATGAGCTCGATTGTGCTGGCCTCAACACGCGAGCCGAGCAAGCAGGAGAGTCCGCTGGTGCGCGGAGGGGAAGAATACGTGCCGAACATCAGTCACGTCTTCCGGCAGGACCAGCATCTGTATCTGCTGTACGAGGTGTATGGGCCAGCGAAGGAGAAGCCGGCGGAGCATGCGCCGAAGGGGGCGAAACCGGGCGTGAGCGTGCTGAGCAGCCTGGAATTGCTGCAGGGCGCGACGAAGGTGTACGAGACGCCACTGGTGAAAGCGACGGCGATCAACGTGCCGGGGCGCGACGCCGTTTCGATGGAACTGGATGTGCCGCTGAGCGGACTGAAGCCGGGGCAGTATGTATGCCAACTGAATGTGATTGACGATGTGGGCGGGAGCTTTGCATTTCCTCGATTTGCGGTGCTGGTGCGAGAAGGTGCGGCTCAGGCGGCGCCGGGCTCGTCGGCTGGATCGGGACGGTGATCGAACGGGACGTTGGCGTAGTTGTATGGGCAGTGGCGGCAGGCGTTCCCGCAGCAATAGCCGCGCTTGAGGAGGTAGGCCGCCGTGAAGACGAGGAGTCCATTCTCAAGGTAGTAGTCGTCAGAGCTCAGCGCGGGTGGGGTCGGTTCGGGCACGGTAATTCTATTGTCGCGGATGGCGGATAGGATTGCGAAGCAGAGGCGCGGGCCAAAGCAGGAGTGCGAACCCATAGAATTGCAGTATGAGTCTGATTGCAACCGAGCGTGCGCGACGGATCAAGATCGTTATTTTTGATGTGGATGGAGTATTGACGGACGGGACCATCTGGCTGGTTCCAGGACAGGCGGGCGCGGGCGCCACCTTTCAGGATCATACGGCGAGGCGAAGCGGCGAGGCCGGCTACGATGTGCACTCGACGACGATGGTGGAGGCGAAGGGCTACTCGGCGCACGATGGCGCGGGGATTTCGCTGGCGCGCATCGGGGGCCTGAAGTGCGGCGTGATCACCAAGCGTATCAGCGAGACGGTGGCCACGCGCATGCGCGACCTGAAGATGGACTACGTCTACATGGGTCAGGCATTCAAAATGAAGCCCATCCGCGAAATCATCGAGAAGGAAGGCGTGTCGCTCGATGAGATTGCGTATGTGGGCGACGATGTGATTGATCTTCCAGTGATGCGCCAGGTGGGTCTGGCAATCGCGGTCGCGAATGCGCGCGACCAGGTGAAGGCGGAGGCGCATTACATCACGACGCACGCGGGCGGTTATGGCGCGGGCCGCGATGCGGTGGACTTCATTCTCGATGCGAAGGGAATTCTAAGGGATTGCATCGAGAAAATGATCGACGAGTCGAACCCTATCTCACCTTCAATGGATATCGGCAACAGCGGCGACCGGGCGTGAATGGCGCTAGGTAGCGTGCAACAGGCTGAACAACAGCACAGCGAGTACGATGCTGCTGATCGCCACGTATAGGCGATCGCGCTCCATGGCGAAGCCGACGACGGCCAATGCCACGCGCGCGATCGGGGTGGCGATGAGCAGGAGAAGTCCGAACTGAATGAGGCCCATGCTGTCGAGGTGGGCGGCTGATCGCGCGATGCTCTGCATGGAGCGCAGGCTGGAAGATTCCATCGCGAAGGTGTGGAAATCGGCTCGAGCGGAATAATTGTGCGCGAGGAAGAAGAGAGCGCCGACCGTGACGACACCCCCGGCAATCAGCACGCCTGTGCGGAGCAGGTTTCCGATGAAAATTTCGAGGCGGCGATCGTCCATGCGCTAGACCCTTCCCGTGGCTCCGCTGAAGATCATTTCGATCGCCAGCAGAAGGATGACCACGGCGAATACCAGCCGCAGCGTTCGCACGGGAGCGTGCACGAGCACCTTGGTGCCGAGAAATGCGCCGGCCAGCACGCCGAGCATGACGGGCATAGCCACTCGCGGATCGATGTAGCCGCGACTCAGGTAGACGGCAGCGCTGGCGGCGGCGGTAACACCGATCATGAAATTGCTGGTGGTGCTGGAAACTTTGAATGGGATGCGCATGGTGCGGTCCATGGCGATGACTTTGACCGCGCCGGAGCCAATGCCGAGCAGGCCGGAGAGCGCACCAGCGCCGAACATCATGCTCAAACCCGCCGGCACGTTGCACACCCCGTATTTCTGGCGATTGCCGTTCAGCGGGTAATCTCCGCCGAGGCGGAGCCGCGCGCCCCACTTGTCGCATTCGAGGGAATACGGATGTTCGCCGGATGTGTTGAACACTGACTGCCACGCCGATTGAAGCAGCACCAGCCCAAAGATGATGGCGATGATGGGAGTGCTGATGTGGGTCGCGAGTCCCGCACCGATCACCGCACCGATGGTGGTGGCTATTTCAAGGAACATACCGATGCGGACGTTGGAGTATCCTTCGCGCACGTATGCGGCGGCTGCTCCCGATGATGTGGCAATGACGGAAACCAGCGATGCGCCAATTGCGTATTTGAGGTCGACGCCCATGGCGAGGGTGAGGGCGGGGACCACGATGACTCCGCCGCCGAGGCCGGTCAGCGCGCCCAGGAATCCCGCGAGCGCCGAAATGGCCCATACCACGATGGTGAAGGTGAGTATTGTCATAGAGCGCAGTCAGCGGTACCAGCCCAGTGAATCGGCAAGTGCTTCGTGCATGCTGTACGCACCTATTCTACTTTGCGGTTAAGCCGGCGCAGGCTGGGAACACTCGCCCGATCAGTTCGTTGCGCAGTGTGATGCGCAGATCGGAACGCGAGTCCGGCTCGGTGTTGGAGATCGCGTGAGTCGCGTCCTTCTCGGCAGAGGTTCCGGTGTCCGTCGTATTGACGACGAGAATGGCGGCGCATTTGTCCGCGGGGTCGAGCAGGAGTTCGGATGAAAAGCCGCCCTGGTCTCCATCGTGGAAGATGTAACGATGGCTGTCGCTGGCGAGGACGAAGAAGCCGAGTCCCATCATTGGCTGCGTGCCGCCCGGACCGGAGGTGTAGGCGGTGGGCACCTCGCCTTGCTGGACAGCCGGCAGGCTGCCGGGCCGGGTTGTGGACCAGGCCTCTTCGAGCGAACTGCGCTTGAGAACGATGTCGTTCGCGGCTTCGCCGATGAGGAAGAGCGCGTACTTTTCCATGTCGGTTATAGGCGCCTTGAGTCCGCTGTTCGATGTGGTGATGCCTGTGTCGAAATTGAGTGGCTGCGGGGTGAACTTCGCGCCGGCGCGGAGGTAGCTGGCGGAGACGTTGGTCTCGAGGAACCATGGTGCGCGATCGAAGTAGCTGTTGGTCATGCCGAGAGGCATGAGGATGTTTTTCGTAATGTAGACTTCGAAATCGTCGCCGGTGAGGCGTTCGATGATCTGGCCGAGGAAGACGTAGCCGAGGTTCGAGTAGCTCCAGCGCGTACCCGGCTGGAACGCGACGTGAGTATAGGGAAGCATAGCGGCGACCTGCGACCACCTGGTGGGCTCGAATGGCTGCCAGTCGCAGTTGGCGGCATCGTCGCAATCCCAGGGCCAGGTTGGATTGCGAAAGCCGGCGCTGTGCGTGAGCAGTTGGCGGATGGTGATGGCGTCGATCGGACCGTAGGCATCGTGCACCTGGCGGAGTTCGGGAACGTAACGGACCGCGGGGTCATCGAGCGACAGCATGCCGCGATCGCGAAGCTGCAGGATGGCGATGGCGGTCATGGTCTTGGTAATTGAGGCCCAGTTATACGCGGTTGCGGCCTCGATGGGCTGATGGGAGTCTGCCCGGGCATCGCCGTGGAAGAACTCGATGGGCGCGTCGTTAGCATGCACCACGGCGACCGCGCCGCCGATGATGCCATGCTGCGTGAGTAGGGAGTCGAAGTGCGCGTGGAAGGAATCGGTGGCTGACTGTGCCGGCGCGGAAAGAGAGACAGCAAAGGTCAGAAACAACACGCCCGGGAAACGTGACCGTAGCATGTTGGACATGATACAGGTGTGCCGGCCATGCCCATTTCGCGATGGAACTGCGGATCAGTGGTGCGCCAACTGCCTCGAAGGCGTTGTCTTCAGGAGTCGGCCTGGACCAGGCAGTCAGGGGAAACGCAGCGAAAATCGCCGGAGTACACGATGAATCGTTCGCCGCGCAGGAAGCCAATGAGCGTGATGCCCATCTCGCGGGCCATGCGGACGGCGAGGCTGGATGGAGCGGAAACGCAGGCGAGGATTGGGATGCGTGCAGCGAGCGCCTTCTGCACGATCTCGAATCCGCCGCGGCCGCTGACGAGAAGAACGTGATCGGAAAGCGGGATGCGTTCCTCGAGCAGCGCCCACCCGACAATTTTGTCGACCGCGTTGTGGCGGCCAATATCCTCGCGCAGAGAGAGCAACTCGCCCGATCGGTCGAACAGCGCGGCGGCATGCAGCCCGCCCGTGCGCGCGAAGACCGCCTGCCGGCTGCGCACGATGTCAGGGAGGGTGCAAAGCAGCTTTGGATCGATGCGGAACGCGGAGTTCGGGGGGCGAAGACCGCGCCGGCGAATGGAATCGATGGAAGACTTGCCGCAAATCCCGCAGCTTGACGCGGTGAAAAAGTTTCGGCGCAAGGATGGGGAGCCATCCAGAGGGGATTTGAGTTCGACGTGCACCAGGTTGCGATCGCGCCCGCGCAGGGCGGACCCTGTGCGCAGCGAAGCGAGTCGATCAGGCCCGTCAATCAAGCCCTCCGTGAAAAGGAATCCGGCCGCAAGCTCCTCGTCATGTCCCGGAGTGCGCATGGTTACGGTTACGGGCGCGCCATTCACACGAATTTCCAGTGGTTCCTCGGCGGCGAGCGAGTCCTGTACACGATGGACGCTTCCGCGGGACCACTCGAGGACCTGGGTGTATTCGAGGCTGCGCGGCGGCATGGAGAGAGCGTTGCCGGCGCCGGCGTGGGAAGGCGCGGGCACCAGCGGCACAGGAGCGGGGCGAGCACTCACGGAAGCACCTCTGCCGGATTTTGATGCGCGATTGGCGATTCCATTAGCATCGAAGGAGAATTGGGGCTGTTACGCCGTTGGCTGGATTAGAGGGAGAGTAATGAAACTTCGCATCAAGGGCGACTCTCTGCGGCTGCGCATCGCGCCTTCCGAGATGGCGCGCCTGCTTGAGGTCGGCCGAGTGGAGGAGACAATCCACTTTGGTGCGGGACGCGACGAAAGCCTGACTTACGCGCTGGAGCACGAGGCGATTGAGGGTTCGCTGCGCGTGCGCTACCAGCCGGCGCGAGTCACGGTTGTTTTGCCGTCGGGTGAGGCCAGGGGCTGGGCGCAGGGCGACTCGGTAGGAGTCTACGGGGCCGTGGAGGTTGGCGCGGCACGCCTGGAGATCGCGGTAGAAAAAGACTGGGCATGCCTCGACAAGAGTGCCGCTGAAAACCGCGATACGTTTCCCAATCCGAGCCCAGGCGCAAACTGCTGAAGGCAGGGTTCACAAGTGCTAAGCGCCTCGCAAAAACCAGGATCGACGATAACCACAGCCTGCGCAGACCCTCGGAGAACCATGAACCACGAACTGTGAACTGCACCCTGAACCCTACCGCGGCACCACTTCAAACTGCTCGATTGCCACCCGGGGCCCCACTTGCCGATGTCCGGAATCCGGCAGCATCATCACTGAAATCTCGTCGAACGCCCTCACCTTCGCCGACTCCGGCACCGCAAACACCAGGCTCTCCCCGCCGGCGAAGCATTCCCTGCGCCCGCCCTTGTAATCGGCTGCTCACCCAGATAAACGGCAGGCCCTTCCCCCGCGGATGAGTTCTTCAGCCACACCGCCACAACGATGCTCCCCGGCTGGTTCTCGCGATTCGCAATCTCCACGCGAATCTCACGGCAGCGCGCCACGCGAATTGGCGAGCGCAGGTATTGATGCGCCTGCATCATCAGTGGAAGCGAATTGGCAGACGCAATATGCACATCCAGCGGCGTGCCCGTTGCACGGTGCGCCCTGGGCCCGGGCCGCACATCCGGCGGTTGCAGATACCAGTACTCGCCATTGAATCGAATGACCACCGGCTGCTTTGTTCCCGGAGCAAGCAGCGGCGCCGGCTGCACCGGCGCGACAATCTGCTTCTTCGGCGGATAAGGCCACAACACAACGCTTTCGTATCCGCTCCCCGCATGCGCCGAACTCTCGCCGTCCTTCTTCGGACTGGCGTGAGCGCCCGCAGAACTTGCTCCTGCCAGCCCGGCCGCATTCACTTCACTGAGCCGATTGCGATGCGCCACGCCGTCCAGCAGCGCCCAGAACGTGACTAGAATCGCCGGCAACACCATTGCCGCCAGGCGCAGCGCAGCGCCACGAAACTCCGACTCCGATCGCAGCCTCCCTCTCCGCGACACCGTTGTCTTTACCACGAACAAAATAGCCGCGAACGACAGCAAGGCCCCGGCACTCACATTCGATCGCTCAGCAATAGCCCACCCCGCTCCATACAGGCAGAACGCGATCAGGAATCCGTATGGCTCGGCAGCACTGCGATAGAGCGACTCGGCAAACAGAGGCCGCTCCGCCATCGCCGTTTGCTCGCTCTCCGCCACCGAAAGTGCCGGCAAAATCCGCCGCAGCTCCCGCGCGAGAAGGAAAGCCGCCAGCATCGCCACTCCCGCACTCAGGCCCGAGAGCTGCTCGGAAAACAACGTCATTGCGGGAACCCACATCCACCCGGCCGTGCACACTAACGCAAACAACGAAAACGGAACCGGTGGATTGGCGCGACGCAAATTCGACGGATAATTCCAATAGACGTAAGTGCCCATCACGCCCGCCAAAGCCCCCGTCGCTACGTACAGAGCGGCGCGCAAAGCCAGGCTCTCCACGCTGGGGTGATGATCCTCCGGCAACCGGCACAGCAGAACTCCTGCGATCAGCGCGTTCAACAAACCGGCGATCGTCAGGAACAGCACCATGCGGTGCACCGCCACCGCATCGCGCAGGGGCAATTCCTCCGGCCCGCCCTCGACCGCCATCTCCGCGTCAGATCCCCGCGAGCGCCATTCCACCGTCACCGCCGGCGCCGCCGCCAGCACTGGCGTCAGCCTCCACATCGACCACAGCAGCGTTATCAGGTAGGGGACACGCAGGGCATCTGCCCGCACTCCAAAGTCGATAATTTCACCCAGCGGCAGCAGTAAACGCCACTCCACCCCGATCCCAGGCCAAACGAACAAATTTGCCAGCACATAAGTTGCGAAATACGTCGGCAGGAAAACAGCCGCCGCAAGAGCAAACGCTCTCTTCAGCTTCCTGGCATGCACGGCGAAGACGGTTCTCCGATGCATCCCCGCAAACGCCAGCATTCCCATCCAGATAAACGCCAGGTTCAGCACCAGCCACACCGCCACCGAGGCCGGCCACACCACGTCTCGATTCTGGATGCGCTCCACGATCGCCGTCCACGCCGGAGCCAGCATCGACCACAGCAGCGCAAAGACGATCAGCGCCGTCCGGTCGCCCAGGTATTGCACCCAACCCACCGCCAGCGCAGCCAGCGACTGCCGCCAGTACCATCCGTTCGTGCGGCCCGCTTGAAATGCCTCCTCCAGATCGCCGGCCAGTGCCTGGTCGCGCCGCCCTGGAATGCAGTGCTCCAGCATCCAGGAAGCGATCGGCGGCGGCTCTATCCGGCTCATAGGTGTTCCAGTTTTGGGTCGGGCAGCGTTTGCCACAGCCGTGTGAGAACACGGCGCGTCTCCTGCACCTGGTGCAGGCCTTCCCTGGTGATCCTGAAGTACCGCTTGGCCTTGCCTCCCCGTTCCGGCGTGGGATCGCCCAGGCTCGAGACCACCAGGCCCTTGCCCTCCAGCCGCTCCAGCGACGCGTACACACTTCCTACTGACACCTCGCGCCCGCGCAGCTTCTCCAGTTCTCGCGCGATCGGCACCCCGTATGCCTCATCGCCGAGATGATGCACGGCAAGCAGCAGCATCAGTTCCAGTTCGCCGAGATAGCCCCGCTCCGCCATTAGTTCAACAATAGCGAAGAAACCGCCGCTCGGCAATCAAAATCCGCTGGACAACCACCCTCAAGTCGCCCAAATCTTCCGCCCCTCCAACGCGCTGTCATCCCGACCGGAGCGCAGCGGAGTGGAGGGATCTGCAGTTGTCTTTCACATTCGCGCCCGGCATGACTTCCGAGTTGGCGACGTCTCGCCCACAACGCCCAAGTCGCCCAAATCTTCCGCACCCCAACGCGCTGTCATCCCGACCGGAGCGCAGCGGAGTGGAGGGATCTGCAGTTGTCTTTCACATTCGCGCCCGGCATGACTTCCGAGTCGGCAACAATACGCCCGGAACTGTGATTTTGCGCATGACTGCGGCAAATCACCAATGAGACATTGAGATTATGCGAAGCAGCCGCACCCTCTCCAACATTGGGCTACTGGCCGTCGCGGCCACACTCATGTTGGTCGTAAACGTTGGGAATCCGCGCTGACTGTTGTCCTTCCCGTCATCGTAATCAACTGGATCATTTCGAGAGAGCACCGTCTGCGAGGCGCAGGGGCGCACAGCGCAATCAGGTGGCAGACAGCCTTCCTTAATTTCGCAGTTCCTCTTGTGCTGTGCTTGTGTGTGATTCTTTTCTGGTTTCCGCGACATTTGGGTAGTTTTCCCATCTGGGGCGCATATTTGATCGGCTCGTTCTCAATCGCGCTGCTTCTGGTTAGGCTCTACGAGAGATTCCTGCGGATGCGAAAGTTGGAACAACCCGCAGAAAAATGAATGCACAAACGCGCAGGCCGTTATCGCGAAAGTTCTGTTGGGTCCCGAGTGACCGCCTATTCGGACAACTCACCGATACAAACGTTTGTGGTCAGTTGGTGAAAAGATCGCCGATCCAACTCGGCATGCACCGACAAATTATCCCCGCCCAGCGCTGGACGGGGATAAATCCGAGGGGAACCCGATGGGGTCGGAGAGCCCGCTGCTTGGGTCTTACGGTTGGAGGAACGCGTTGGCATACGTCACGACCTCGGGCGAAGTCAGGATGGTGTAGTGGGTCTGGTTGGGAATGATCGCGAGCCGGCTGGCCGAGCGTCCGGAGCCGTCCATCCCGCCGTCCCGCTGACCGCCGCCCCGCAGGGCGTACCAGTCGCTGATCGCTTGAGGCCGGACCGAGTCCGCATCGGCAAAGATCATCAGGACCGGGCCTGCCAGCTTACCGAAGCCGTCCGACCAGTCGTGCTCCGGCTGGTTCATTTCCCCGGTCTTGCGCATCACCGTCTCCCAGTCACGCTTAGGGTAGAGTGTGCCGAGCCCCGACTGCGCGATATTCTTGCCGATCGCTGGCGCCATCTGCGGCAAAGCCGCAAAGGACGCACGGATTTCGGGAAACTCACCGCTGGTCGCGATGGTCGGCGACACCAGCACGAGGCGCCCAACGACTTCGGGATGCCGGATGGCAGTCTGGACAGCGACCCCCGCACCCATCGAATACCCCATGAAATCCGCCTTGCCGACGCCGACCTTGCCGAGCAGCGCCGCGACGTCGTCGGCCATCTGTTCATACGTCCAGCGCGCATCGGTATCCCCGCTGAGGCCGTGGCCCCGCAGTTGGATTGCGACCACGCGATGAGTCTTGGCCATGCCGCTCAGCGTCTGGGCGAACATCTCGGACGGATTGACGCCGCCATGCAGCAGCACCAGCGGAGTTCCGTTCCCCGCGATGTCATAGTGCAGTTCGACGCCGTTCACATTGACAGTCGCATTGGTGGTGATCATTGTGGCTTCTCCCGAGGTCTGTGCAAACGCTGGCGCCGCGATGGCGACGGTGATGAGGGCGACTGTGGCAATCAGTTGTTTAGGCATGGCGATCTGTTCGATCATAACCTCCGGGTTGTGATCGAGGCCTTTTGATCGCCGGTGCACGCGGGGAGAACCGGGTTGAGGCACGGGTGGTGTGGCGTCGCTCGCCTTTCTGAGCAGGTTCAATAGGGAGGAAGATTGCTCTCGAGGTCCTGCCGCGCTCCGATTGAAGTCCCTTCTCTTGACGAGCTCCTCAGCGAGTCGCTGACCGAGCCGAAACATGGACTGAAAGGCCTTGAGCGAGTTCCCAAAGCTTCATCGCGTGGATGCGCCGTAAAGTCGCGCAAGTGTATTCGCTTCTCGATGAGAGCAAAATCGCCAATGCGCTCATTGAGGGATGATCGGCGACGATATGTTGCCGGACGCCCTGGCTGCTGAACGGCCAAGTTGACCTCTATGTGTGTGCCCGGCCATCTTCGCCCGTCCGTTCTACAACTTCCTGCCGCTCCACAGAACAAAATGTTTACTAGAAAATGAATAATAAAAAATCCAGACCGCATGAAAGTCGCTTTTCATAACATGAATAACAATGACCTTTTTCCAACGACTTACCACACAACTTCCCGTTTTCCAATCTTCGCTTTAAGGCGAACAGACGACGTAGATAAGGCGAACACGGAACGGTCTGCGAATCAAGGAAAACACGGTACATAATAACTGAAAAGTAAACACTCACACTCACCCGCTGCCCTGCCGTCGCTCGGGTCCCCCGGGTCCCCACTCCCACCCATGGCGCACAAAAAGGCCCACATCGATCGATGTGAGCCTCGTGGCGCTTCTGCGGGAATCGGCCGCGCCTTAGTTCGGCTTGCCAACTCCGGTCGCGTTCTCCTGCTTCGCCAGCCGCACATGCGCGCCTTCCAGCTTGTGCTGCACCTTGGCCATGTCGCCAGGCTCCTGGTCGATCGACGGCGTCTTCTGGTATTGCGTCAAGGACTGCTCCCATTGCGCAGCCGCCTGGCGGATCCGCCCCGTCTTTTCATACAGGTCGCCCATGTGGTCGTGCACCGTTGGATCGGTCTGATCACGCTCCACCGCCTGGTGCAGGTTCTCCTCCGCCAGCTCGTACTCGCCCATCTTGAAGTACACCCAGCCCAGCGAATCGAGATACGCACCGTTGATCGGCTCCGCGTCTACCGCCTTGCGAATCATCTTCAGCGCTTCCTGCAGCCGCACGCCCTTATCCGCAAACATGTATCCCATGTAGTTCAGCGTCATGGCATTGTCGGGATCGATCTCCAGCACCTGCCGGAAAAATCCTTCCGCCTGCTCAGTGTGCTTTTGCCGGTCGGCCAGTTGCCCCTTCAGGAACAGCAGGTACAGCTTGTCTTCCTTCTTGGTCGTCATCGGCGTGGCCTTGGCCAGCGCCTCGTCCGCCTCTTTGAAGCGGCGCAGCCTCGTATAGATGTTGCCCAGCGCGAACCAGACCTGCCGGTCGTCGCCGTCTTTGCTATCTAACAAGCTCTTGGCTAGGTTCAGGCCCTCGTCCGTCTTGCCCTCGTCCACCAACTCGCCCGCGAGCATCAGATTCATTTCGCGGTCCTTCGGATTCGCCGCCACCGCTTGCCGCGAGACTTCGGCCGCCTTGTCGAACATCCGTGCATCGTTGTAGGTGTCCACCTCGAGCTGGTAGCCTCGCGTCACCTGCTCCCCGCCCATCTCGATCAGTTTCTGGTAGGTCGCAATCGCCTGCTCCACCTTGTTCTGCTCGTGATAGATCGAACCCAGCCGCTCAAGGAAAATACCGCGGTTGTTCTTCTCCTCCGACGTATACGCGCCGTTGGCATGCGACGTCTGGTCCACCATCGCGCTGTAGGTCGAAGCCGCCTCGTCATACCGGCCCAGGATGTCGAGCAGCATGCCTTCGCTATAGCCCGCCTCGAGGTTCTCGGGATCCTTCTTGCGCGCCTTGTGGATCGTGGTCAGCGCTTCCTCATACTTGCCCTGCCGCCGCTCGATCTCCGCGATCTTCACCAGCGGCGCCGCATCCTCGCTGTCCGCCTGCGCCAGTTCCTTGTAGGTCTTCAGCGCCTCATCGTATTGGCTGTCGTTCAACAGAGCCTGTCCCAGCGCAGTCATCGTTGGCACGTCGCCCGGCTGCAGGTCCACGGCCCGCTTGTACGCGGCAATTGCATCCTTCGGCTTCTTCAATTGATCGTAGGTCGCGCCCAGCGTGAACTCCATGCGTGCCGTGCGATCGTTCTCCGGCACGTCTTCGATCACCTTCGCCGCCTGCGCCAGGTCGTTGTTCTCCTGGTAAACCCGCGCCAGGTTCAGAACAACTTCTTCTGATTCCGGCTCGATCTCCTGCGCCACCTTGAACTGCTGCTCTGCCTTCGCTGCCTGGTGCTTCACCGTGTACA
>Ga0070684_100000567_pt1 | contig 25497 bp, 24 predicted proteins | sample KBSC723LmetaG_FD_65653 | JGI IMG/M metagenome (GOLD analysis project Ga0070684, IMG submission 65653) | Corn rhizosphere microbial communities from Kellogg Biological Station, Michigan, USA - KBS C7.2-3L metaG | ecosystem: Host-associated > Plants > Roots > Rhizosphere ...
GCGACCAGCGCCGCGTGCGCCTCGTCGACGCGCCCGCCGTCGAGGTGCGCCCACGTCCACCCGGGCGGCAACGCGTCCGGCACCGGCGGTGGCGGCGCCGACGCCGGGCGGCGCATCTCGAACGTGTCGTACGCGCGCTCGAAGCCGGCGTCGCGGAGCGCGCGCTCGGCGCCGTCCGCCGGGAGCCGCGTAGGCGGCAGCGCGACGTGCAGCGCGCTGCGCGGGCCCGAGCGCGCGAACGCGATGGCCGGCTGCAGGACGAGGCGGGTGAAGATCGCCGCCGGGATGGACGCGCGAACGCCCAGCGTCTCGACGCTCGCGGCGTCGGCGCCGTTGCGCACGCGATCGACGACGGTCGCGACCAGCGCGACGCCGTCGGCGTCGTGAACGACGAAGACGCCGGCCGCGTCGCTGGTCAGCTCGCACAGCAGCGTCTTCACCAGCCCCGTGTCGTAAGGACCGCCGCGCGCGACACAAAATGCCGCGAGCGCGTCGGCGTCATCAGCCGCGAACGGTTGCCGTCGAAACGAATCGGTGGTCATTGGTCACCGATCCAGCGGCGGCCGGCCCAGGCCGGCGCGATACCGGCGGTAGTCGTCGATGATCGTCGGATGATCGAAGGCGATGTCCGGCGGCAAGGCATCCAGCGACCACACGCGCGCCTCCGCCGCATCGTCGCCGCCGGCCGGTCGCCCGGTCGCCCGACCGATGAACACCGTGCTGGCCGTGAACAGGCCCCGCGGATCGCGCTTCGGATCGGAGTAGACGCCCAGCAACTCCGTCAGCTCGACGTCGAGGCCCGTCTCTTCCTTGGCCTCGCGGCGGGCGGCCTGCGCGACGCTCTCGCCGGGATCGACGAAGCCGCCGGGCAGCGCCCATCCATGCGGCGGATGTCGCCGCCGCACGAGCACGATCCCGCCGCCCGTCTCGATGATGATGTCGACCGTCACCAGCGGTGTCTTTGGCGGCTCTTGGCCCATGCGCGCCCATTATCGTCATGCCGGGAGAAAGTGCGAGGCGTGCGCCGCACGGTCGCGCATCCGCCGCCACGCCAGGTAGGCGGCGATCGCCACGTTCAGCGCCAGCGCGATGACCTTGGCGACGCCCGGCCGCCGCGCCAGCTCGTAGATCTCGAACGGGATGAACGACGCCGTGACGATCACCGTCAGCCATTCGGCCCAGCGCCGCCGGCGCAACAAACCGACCCCCTCGACGACGAACACCGCCGCGTAGGCGATGAATGCCGCGCCGATCTCGCGCAGGTCACGGAGGTCCAGCGCCAGGAACCGCGACAACGCCAGCTGGACGGCGGGATGTCCGGCCAGCGCGCCTGTCCAGCGCACCCGGAGCACGGCGCTCTGCACCATCGCCGCCGGCAAGCCGACGATCGCCGCGACGCCCAGCGGCGCGAGCAACGCCGCCTTCAACAGCTTGAAGACGCCGATCGCCACGACCAGCCGCCCCTTGCCAGGAGTGTCCCCCATGCGTCTACTTTGGGCGCGCCAGCGCGGCCAGCAAGGCTCCGCCTGAGGCGGATCTTGAGATAATGTCCGTCCGTGGTGTCGTCGTCGGCGTTGGTCATCGGGGCTCTTGCGCTCGTCGTCAGCTTCGCGGGCAGCGGCGTGGCGGCGCAGCCCGATGCGTCCGCCGGGGATCCGGGCCCCGACCTGACGCCCGAGATGGTCTCCGCGACCGTCGCGAGCCACCGTCTGGAAGTGACGGCTTGCTACAACCGCATGCTCGCCGAACGCGGCGTGCAGAACGGCCGGCTCGAGGTGACGTGGACCATCGACGCGACCGGTGCGCCAAAGGACCTGCGCTCGAAGCCGTCGGAGCGTCTGGATCCGCAGCTCGTCGCGTGCGTCGAGCGCACGATCGCGGCCTGGCGGTTCGCGCGGCCGAAGACCGCCGTCGACGTGACGTTCCCCTTCATCTTTCAGACCTCGGACGCGCCGGCTGCGCCGCGCGCGCTCACCCCTGCCCGGCTACCCGTCGCCGCCCCCGCGCGGCCACCGGAAGGTCCGGCGTGGGAGACGGCGCGCAAGTGGCTGGCGGCGCTGGGTGCGGACGACATGCGCACGCTGGCGCAGCTCACGCACTTCCCTCTCACCTACAAGACGTATGGGATGCCTCGCGCGTGCGAATCCAGGCCGCGGGACGCCGCCGGGTTGCAGCGATGGTTCGCGTGCCTGGACGAGAGCCTGATCATCGAAGAGCTCGCCCACCTCGACGAGCCGCTGGGACACGACGCCAACCCGCCGCGCAAGCTGGTCGCCGCGGGCAAGAAGATCTCCGGCGGCGAGTGGGTCTCGCTCTACCTGAACGGCGACGGCGTCTCGTTCGCGTTCCGGGTGCTGGTCACGACCGGCGACGAGGGGCCCACGGTCAAGGCGCTGCTCGTCGAAGCGTCCTTCGACCGCGGCTGAACGATCGACGCTGGGGCCGGTGTAGGTCAGGAGAAGTCAGCCGTTGGCTGACTTCTCCGGTTGAGCGCCGTCGCCAGATCAGCAGGACACGGCCACTGGAGATCGCCATGCCCGAATCGTCCGAGTCCGCCGCGTCCCAGGCATTCCCTGCCCTGACGCCGCCCGAAGCCGAAGCGATCGCGACCGTTGGTTACATCTACGGTTACCCCCTGGTGCTGATGGACGTCACGCGCGCGACGGCGCCCGCGGCGGCCAACCGCTTCGTGCACCACACCGAGTTCCCCGACGACAGGTTCACCGGCGTCGTCACGCCGAACGTCGACACGCTGTACTCGATGGCGTGGCTGGATCTGACCCGCGAGCCGATTGTCCTCTCGGTTCCCGACGTCGGCCGCCGCTACTACACGATGGAATTGCTGGACGCGTGGACCAACGTGATCGCCGCGCCCGGCACGCGCACCACCGGCAACGGCAAGGGCGCGTTCGCGATCATCGGCCCCGACTGGGCCGGCGAGCTGCCATCGACCCTCGAGGCGATCCAGTCACCGACGAACATGGTGTGGCTGATCGGCCGGACGTACACCGCCGGCAAGAGCGACTACGACGCCGTCCGCGCGATCCAGCGCCAGTACCGACTGACGCCGCTGCGCGCGTTCGTCAAAGCGGCGGCGCCGACGGCCAGCCTGCCCTCGCCCGCGCGGCCCGACACCGAACCGCCCGTCGCGCAGGTCGAGAAGCTGAACGCCGGTGCTTTCTTCGCGCGCCTCACGCGATTGATGAACGCGAACCCGCCTGCCGACAGTGACGAACCGATGCTGCGCCGGCTCGCGCAGATCGGCGTCGCCCCGGGTGTGCCGTTCGATCTCGCGCAGCTGCCCGCGTCCGTCGCCGACGCCGTCGACGGCGGCGTCGCGGCGGCGCGCGCGCGAATTCGCGGCGCCGGGCTGGAGGCGCTGGGCAAGCCGGTGAACGGTTGGCGCGCGCGCCTGGATCTCGGGCGCTACGGAACCAGCTACGAGCAGCGCGCGATCGTCGCGCTCATGGGTCTGGGCGCCAACCTACCCGAGGACGCGGTCTCCCCCGCGACGGACGTCGACGCCGCCGGCCAGCCGCTGTCCGGCGAGAACCGATACCGGATCCAGTTCGCGCCCGGCGAGCTCCCGCCGGTGAAGGCGTTCTGGTCCCTCACGATCTACAACCAGCACCACCTCCTCGTCGCGAACCCGCTGGGACGGTACGCGCTGGGTGATCGCGATCCGGTCCGCGCGGAACCCGACGGGACGCTGGACTTCCACATCCAGCACGACGATCCCGGCCCGGACAAGCGCGCGAACTGGCTGCCCGCGCCCGCGAACGGCTTCAGCCTGACGATGCGCCTCTACTTCCCGAAGGCCGCCGTGCTCGACGGCCGCTGGCGCCCGCCGCCCGTCGTTAGACTGTGATCGCGCCTGTGACGCGGCGCTGACGACGGCGAAAGCGACGTCCGTCCGTCGCCACCTCTGTCTTATGCCAGGGCCTGGGGATTGCCACAAGCCCCGGGTCGTGGCGCAGGGTCGTCCGCATGACGAATCATGCCGTGGTGATCGCTGGGGGCGGCCCGACGGGGCTGATGCTGGCAGGCGAGCTGGCGCTGGCGCGCGTCGACGTCGCCATCGTCGAGCGGCGCGCCAGCCAGGAGCTCGCCGGTTCGCGCGCGGGCGGCCTGCACGCGCGCACGATCGAAGTGCTGGACCAGCGCGGGATCGCGGAACGCTTCCTGTCGCAGGGGAAGATCGCGCAGGTCGCCTCCTTCGCGATGGTCCCGCTGGACATCAGCGACTTCCCGACGCGCCACAACTACGGGCTCGCGCTGTGGCAGAACCACATCGAGCGCATCCTGGCCGAATGGGTCGGCGAGCTGGCGGTGCCCATCTACCGCGGGCTCGAGGTGACGGGTTTCGCGCAGGACGACGCCGGCGTCGACGTCGCGCTGTCCGACGGACGATCGATGCGCGCGCGTTATCTCGTCGGGTGCGACGGCGGCCGCAGCGTGGTCCGCAAGGCGGCCGGCATCGACTTCCCGGGGTGGGAGCCGTCGGTCAGCTACTTGATCGCGGAGGTCGAGATGACGGAGGACCCGGGGCGGAGCATCCGCCGTGACGCGAAGGGGACGTACGCGATCGGCAAGCTGGAGGACGAAAAGCGCGTGCGCGTCGTGTTGCGCGAAGACCAGCTCCGCCAGGGCGACGAGCCGACGCTGGGCGAGCTGCGCGATCTCCTGGTCGCCCTCTACGGAACGGATTTCGGCGTTCACAACGTCACGTGGCTCTCGCGGTTCACGGACACGGCCCGACAGGCGGCGTCCTACCGCGCCGGGCGCGTGCTGCTCGCGGGCGACGCGGCGCACGTGCACTCTCCGGTCGGCGGACAGGGGCTGAACATCGGTGTGCAGGACGCGGTGAACCTGGGATGGAAGTTGGCCCAGGTCGTGCGCGGCACATCGCCCGAGGGCCTGCTCGACACGTACCAGACCGAGCGCCACCCGATCGCCGCGCGCGTCCTTAAGAACACCCTCGTCGCGACCGCGATCAACCGCGGCGACGCCCGCATGGACGCCGTGCGCGAAGCCCTGGCCGACGTGCTGACGATGGACGAGCCCCGCAAGCGGTACGCCGCGATGAGCTCCGGGCTCGACATCCATTACGACTTCGGCAGCGGACACCCGCTGCTCGGGCGCCGCATGCCCGATCTCGACCTGGTCACCGCCGACGGTCCGCGCCGCGTATTCACGCTGCTGCACGACGCGCGCCCCATCCTGCTGAACCTCGGCGCGCCTGGCGCCCTCGATATCGCGTCGTCTCCATGGGCCGATCGCGTCCATCGGATCGATGCGTGCCATGCCGGTCCCTGGGAGCTTCCGGTGCTCGGCGCGGTCCCCGCTCCTCCTGCCGTGCTGATCCGCCCCGACGGACACGTGGCGTGGGTCGGAGACGACAGTGACCGGGGACTTCGCGACGCGCTGGCCACCTGGTTCGGCGAGGGGGCCTGAGCTTCAGCCGAACAGATCGGGCAGACGGCCCGTGACTTCGCCGAACGTGTCCTTCGTGTAGCCGACCGCCTGCATCGCGCTGACCAGCACCTGTCCCGGGTGCGCCTGCGCGCTGGCGATGTGCCGCCCGGGCTTGAGGCCGCCCGCGCGACCGGCGACCAGCAGCACCATCTTCTCGACCGAGTGGGTGGCGTTCGGGCTGGTCGAGTCGTTGAGCTGCTGCCCGTGCCCCGCCTCGGGCATGAAGATGATCGCCGAGTTGTCGAGCACGTTCCCGGCGCCTTCAGGCGTGTTCTTGAGCTTGTTGATCAGGTACGCGTAGTGGGAGACGTGCCACTGCAGGCACGTGCTCACCGGGATCTGCCCGCGCGTCGTCGCGTCGCCGTTGTGGCCGCACTCGTGCAGGTCGGCGCGGATCGGCAGTCCCAGCGCATCGCTGATCGGGAAGACGTTCATGTGCGACTGGAACACGGTGATCTGCAGCGTGGCCACGCGGGTGACGTCGCAGACGAAGGCCATGTGAACGAGATCGGCGAGCAGGCGCGCGCGGGTCGCCTCGTCGCTGTAGCCCGTGTTCGTCGCGATCGTGTCCGAGCCCGATCCCGCGTTGTTGCCGCCCACCGGCAGATCGGGGCCCGGGTCCTTCGGCGACTGGCACTGGCCCCCGACGTCCGGAGGCATCGCCGCGACACGCAGCTCGAGATCGTGGATCTCGTCGAAATGGCGCTCGAGACGGATCTTGTCGGCGGCGCCCACCTTGCCGAGGACGCGGGCCCGCTTGTCGGAGATGAGGGACAGCACGCTCTTTCGGGCGCGAAGGTCGAAGTCGTGCTGCGCCCGGGCGGTCGCGTCGACGGGCGTGAAGCCGTCGAACAGCGAGTGAAACACGATCGACGGACTGGTCTGGGCTTCGATCGGATCGGCGTTGCCCTTGTACGAGATGTACTGGCGTCCCGAGAAGCTGCTGCCGCTCAGGTACCAGGCCGGCTGGGCGCGAACAACCAGCGCGCCGATGCTGCCCGGCTTGTTGAAGCCGGCGACGATCTGGTCGGACGTGGCGCTGCGGCAGGTGAACGACGCGCTCTGGGACCGCGTCCCGCAGAGGAGCGGGCCTGCGCCGCCTCCGTGAAAATCGCGGAAGGCGCCGGCCGCCGGCACGGCTGACGCGTCGACGGAGCTCGCGCTCCACGGGATGCGCAGCCCGGAGACGAGGCTGAAGTCGCCCATCAAGTTCAGATCGGCGAGCGGCTTGAGCGGCAGCGTCGCGGTGTATCCGGCGCCTGTCTCTGGCGGCACGATGAACGCCGCCGTGTCGGTCGAGCGCTTCCCCGCCACGATCGACGTGTTGTCGGCCCAGTCGTCGCCCCCAAGCGCCTGACCGGCGAACACGATCGCATAGCGCTTGGGGAGAGGAACGGCCTGGGCGAGCGCCTCGCCATTTCCGTCGAGCATGCACTCGAGCACCGGCAAACCCACCGCAACCCCACCGATACCTCGGAGGACGGTGCGGCGGCTGATGCGTACCTTCTTCATGGCGCGTCCTCCTGCCGGAGCGCGAACCGATCGCTCGCGACGTACGCGAGCAAAGTATCGGTGAACGAGTAGGCCGACGCCTTGAAGGAGCCGGCCAGCGTGTCGACCGCGCCCTGCTCTTCCGCGTAAAGCCCGCGCCCCACCGCATAACGGAGCAGATGTTCGACCATGCAGCGTTCCAGCTTGCCGGACTCGATCAACTTCTGTCCGAGCTGGGCCGGCCCGTTGAACGTGCCGTAGCCCGGAAGCGTGCCGGCGCCGTCGAGCGGGCACTCCGGGTGGCCGTCGTCGTGCGTCCGGAACTTGCCGCCGACGTCGTATTGCTCGAGACCGGTGCCGATCGGATCGAGGTTGCTGTGGCAGACCCCGCAGCTCGCGACCGAGCGGTGCGCGGCGTAGCGATCGAGCTTGCACGCGGAGGCGGTCGCGGGCGGTGGCTGATCGACGTTGACGTTCGCGGGCGGCGGCATGACGACGTTACAGAGCAAGCGCGTCTGCACCAGGATCCCGCGCTGGGTCGGGCTGGTGTCCGAGAACTTGCTGAACGCGGCGAGCACGGCGCCATGCGAGAGGATCCCGGCGCGCCCGGTTGCGCCGTAAGGGACCCAGCCCGCGCCCCCGGCCGGCCGCGGCAGCCCGTACTGGTCCGCGAGCAGATCGTTGACGTACGTCTGGTCGGAGGAAAACAACGTGAGATAGCTGGCCGGTTGGTCGAAGACGACCTTGTCGATGAGCGTGGTGGTCTCGCTGTCGAACGCGGCGAGAAGATCGGCGCTGCCCGGGATCGCCCGGTAGCCGAGCCACATCGCGTGGAAGCGGTGGACCTGATCGCGGGCGCGCGGATCGGCGAGCAGGCGCACCGCCTCGGCGCGCCGCTGATCCGGATCGGTGAGGGCATCCGTCTTCGCCAGGTCGAGGAGCCGGTCGTCGGGCGCGCTGCCCACCAGGAGGTACGAGAGGCGCGTCGCGATCTCGTAACTGTTCAGGCGAAGCACGCCGGGGTCGCTGGCCTGCGTCCCGATCTCGATGCGGTACAGGAACTCCGGATCCTGCAGCATGCTCCGCAGCATCAGGTTGACGGCCGTATAGAAGTCGTGCGGAACGGAGGGGTTGGTCTCGGTCGCGAACGACTGCAGGGTCAGGTACGCGGTGATCTCTTCTTCAGTGAGAGGCCGCCGGAACAATCGCCGTCCCACCGTCTCGATCGCCTGGCGAAAGCACGCGGCGTCGCCGGGCCCGCTGGGTGTGCAGGCCACGATCCGACTTCGGTTCGCCGGCGCGAGCACGCGCGCCGCGATGTCGTCCGCGGTCGCCTCGAGCGAATCGATCAGCGCCGCCGACGCCGTCTGGCGGGTGTAGTCGTTGTCGAAGGGCGTGTACTCGTCCTCGGCGAGAAACCGGCCCGCCGGGTTGGTCGCGTCTCCCAGGAGATCGCGCACCGTCGCGTCGATCTCCGCGCGGCTCAGGCGGCGCGCGACGCTGGCCGAGACCGCGTCGGAGCGAGGCGCCGCCCCGCCCGTCCCTCCGCCCACGTTGCCGGATCCGTTGCGACCGATCTTCCCCTGGCAGCTCGCCGTCGCCGCAGCGATGGCGGCGACCGCCGCCAGCCGCGCGAACCCGATCCGGTGTGCCGCAGCTCCAAGCACGAAACCAGTCTAACGAGGCTGCTCGACACCGGATCGCGAATCACGCGCGCAAACGCAAATAGGTGCGAACGCGTGGGAGCTGTCGGTGCCGCACTCCGACTTCGCAAAGAAAGCGAAGAAGGAAGGAAGGCACGATTTGCCTGGTGGTCGCCCGGTCATAAGATGGCGGTCATGAGAGCGCGATCGTTCGTCGGCGGCAGTGTCCTCTCCCTGCTCGCGATCGGGTGCAACGGTGGCGCGCTGAATTCACCGGTCTCGCAGGTCGACGGGTCGACGACGATGGACAGCGCAACGCCGGCGACGGACGGCGGGGCGCCGGCGACGGACGTGCCCGCATGGGCGAGCGCGCTCTGCGCGCCTTCGCTCGGCGAGCGGCTGTGGGTTCAGTCGCCCGACGACATGCGCACCACCCTCACCGGGCAATGGGTCCTGTGCAGCCCGGACGGCCTCTTCGGTCAGCCGCAGGCCGGCGTCGCGATCGGCGCGGACGATCGCTGGCGCATGCTCGCCTGGTCGGCGGGCACGCTCACGCTGCAACCCGGCCTGGAGCACGCGGGGGCGATGGAGTACCTCGACGCGACCCAAGGCGGCCAGGTGTTGGTGCAGGTGAATTTCGTCGGCGACATCGGCGGGACGATCATCAGCATTCCCGTCGTCAGCGACACCCCGCGCATGTTGCTGATCGACAACAACGGCGTCGTCACCTACCGCTACGCGAAGGTGCCAGGTCCGCTGGACGGTGGCCAGTGAAGCGCTTCAGTCGCCGACGGCGTGAATCGCCATCGGCGTGAACGCCCAATCGACGGCATCGAAGCAACCAAGCGGCGTCGACTTGGGTTCGCCCGGGAGGAAGATGAGGCGCGTGAGCGTGACGAGGTCTCCGCCGGACGTCGCGAGGAGCAGGCTGTCGCCGCTGACAGCAAAATCGAACGCGCCGGATTTCGCAGTGGCGCAGGACGACTCATTGACGGCGATGTTCACGGTCCGCTCGTCGACCGAGTAGGTCCCCCGGTTCACCTCTGCGACGTCACTGCCATCCCCAAGCTGGCACTTGGTGGCGTCCAGGTACCGCCCGTCCGCATAGAAGGTGGTCTGCTGGTCGCAGATGAGCCCTGGGACGCGCAGTGTCCAGGCCGTATCAGCGAGCGCAGCCCCCCCGTCACCCGATCCCCCGCACCCGACGACGCACACTAATGGAACGAGCAAAACACGCATTGCAAAAGGCATCATCGAGTTAATCATTCGGCCCTGCAATGCAGTGACCGCGAGCCGCCGATGCGGCTCGTCTTATCGCTCGTGAAGCTTCAAGGAATGGCGTAAACGGTTAGAATCACACGCACGCGAGGATGGCGGAACTGGTAGACGCGCCAGACTTAGGATCTGGTTCCGAAAGGAGTCGGGGTTCGAGTCCCCGTCCTCGCACTTGCCCGCGATTCTTTCTCCCTCGCCCCCCGGCGGTCACGATGGGCCCGAGCCGGGCGGCGTCCTGATCGCGCGACCGTCCGTTCGGCCTTTCGCGGGCGGGGCCGGCGAGCTTTGCCACCTCGAATGAGGCGCAGGGATCCACGGAGCTGTCGCGCCAGAGTCGTGCCCCGTCGGTTCGCTGCTTCGTGGCGCTCGAGCAGCGTGAGGACGGCGGCCTCCTCGGGTCGCAGCCGAGTGGCTGGCGGGGGCCCGCGGACGTGCTTTCGCGCCGCGAGGCTGGCGGGCATTGCTCCTTCGAGGTACGACGCGATGACCGCGGGGTGGACGTAGCACTTTCGACAGACCGCCGCGGTGTTGCCCAGACGCTGCGCGACATCTGAAATGGCCCGCGCGACGTCGCGGTTCGCCGCAGGGACGGCACGGCCTCGATGCCGCGATCGGCGAACGCCCGACAGCTCGCCAAGGGCTATGGCTGCCAAGACCGTTCCCGCCCAGGTTCGGAAGTCTTTGGCGGTGAACTCGTCACCGGCGGCCTCGCGGATGTAGTCGTTGACGTCGGCGGAGTCGATCGTCGCGGGGCGGCCATCGTCGTCCACGTATTGAAAGAGCTCTTGCCCCGGCAGGTCGCGGCAGCGCCGGACGATGCGCGCGAGCACGGGGTCATCGACGGAGATCTCGTGTTCGACGCCGCTCTTGCCGCGAAAATGAAAGCGGAGGCTCGTCGGTCCGATCTGTACATGGCGATCCTTGAGCGTGGTCAGACCGAATGACCTGTTGCTGCGCGCGTACTCCTCGTTCCCGACGCGAATGAACGTGGTCTCCAGCAGTCGGGCCACGGTCGCGAGCACCTTCGCCCGCGGCAGGCCGGGCCGCCGCAGATCGGCCGCGACCCGCCGGCGCAGCTTGGGCAGCGCGTGCCCAAGCGCAATCATGCGCGCGTACTTGGTTCCGTCGCGCTCCTCCCTCCAGCGGGGATGGTAGCGGTACTGCTTTCGCCCGCGCGCGTCCCGCCCGGTCGCTTGCAAGTGACCTTCCGGAGAAGAGCAGATCCAGACGTCACGCCAGGCCGGGGGGACGGCAAGCCTGCGGATGCGCTCCAATGTGGCCGCGTCCCTGACGACGTGCCCTGTCTCGTCTTCGATCGCGAATGCATCGACCCATCGCCGTCCCTGCCGCACCTTCTTGCCCAGGCGACGCCGTCGCAGCCCGGGCCGATGGTCGTCGACGTAGCGCAGGCCGGCGGCGTGGGCCGAGGAGACGGGATCCGCGACGTACGGCCCCCTCTCCTCCCGTTGAGCTGCTGTCGCCACCAGCAGTCAAACTTAGGGGGCGATCCCCGAGTCACAAGAGGGCCGGCGCGCGCCCCCCGTGGTCAGTCCCAAGGCCAGTCCTCGTACTCTTCGCTGCAGGTGACCCAGATGAAGCTTTGAAGGTCGATCAGGTCCTTCGCAGGGCGGCTATTCGGAAAGGAGCTGCGCGATCCGGTCGCGCGCGGCCAGCAGCGGCCCGTCGGCGTTGCCGAAGACGGTCAGGTGGACGCACCCGCCGTCGAGCTTGAGTGCGATCGTGCCAGCCGGGGTCTTGAGTCGCACATCGCGCCACGCGGCCGGCGGCGGCGCGCGGGGCGGGACGAGCTGGTTGTCGACCATCAGCACCGCGCTCGGCAATCCGGCGCGCTCGAGCCCCTCGAGCAAGGCGCGCAGATCAGGTGCGCCGCGCACGGCCACGCTGTGGGTGAGACCCATGCCGCCAGCATAGCCTCGCTCGGCCGCTCACGTGTAGAGCGTCCCCTCCTGCACGAAGCACAGCTCGTTGCCCCACGGATCGGTCGCGTAGAACGACCGCTCGCCCCACGGCCGCTCGATCACCTTGCCTGCCGGCTGGCCGTGCACCGCGAACGGCGCCAGCGCCTCGAGCTTCGCTGCCCGCTCGTGCACCGCCTCGACGTCGTCGACGGCGAAGTAGATCGACCTCGGACAGGGGGTCGGCTTGACCCCGCCCTGCGTCGGATCCAGCACCGCCAGGATCACGCCACCACAGTCGAAGTAGTGGCGCGCGCCCGGGTGGCGCGTGCCGGGCGCGCCGAGCAGCTCCTGGTAGAAGCCGGCGGCCTTCTCGAGGTCGGCAACCTCGATGGTGATGCGAAAGATCTTCGGGACGCTCTTGGTCTTCATCGCTTGGCTCCTTTCAATTCACGCGTGGTCTTGGGTCCGGACGATTTCCATTTGCGCTCGGGCCCGACCGGCTCGAGGTGGCGCAGCCACCCGCCGGCGACCCGCTCGAGCCTCTCGCGATCGAGGCGGTACCAGCTCGAGCGCCCTTCGCGGCGCACCACCACCAGCCCCGCCTGCTGGAGGATCTTCAGGTGGCGGGTGGTGGTCGGCCAGCTGTGCTGGAAGCGCGCCGCCAGATAGCCTGACGGCAATTCGCCGCCGAGGTGCGCGAGCACGAGGAGCACGTGGCGCCGCGCTTCGTGCGCGAGCGCCGCGAACACCGTCTCGATCTCGTCCAGCGTGGTGGGCGGCGTCTCCTCGGGGCAAGCCACGGAGAGCTAATTAGCAATTCGGCTAATTATTAGCAAGACGGGAAACAATCATGGCGCGATCCAGGTGTGGCCCCGTGGACGCGCCCGGTTTCAGGGGGACCAGGCGCCGCCCTGGTCCTGACAGTCCTGGCGGGCCTGGTCGGCGGTGAGGCCGTTGTCCGCGTAATAGATGAGGCCGCAGGCGCCGCCGCGTTCGACCGGCACCGTGCAGGCGCCAAGTTGGTTCGCCGTCGGGCACGCGCCTATCCGCGTGCCGACGACCGTTCCCGAAAAGTCGTCGGCGTATTTCCAGCAGGACCGAGCGCCGGTCGGCGCCGTGTAGTCGCTGACGATCGCGCCGCAGCTGGTGCCGGCGACGCACGCGCCAGCCATCGCCACGCCCATCAGTAAGATCGCTACGCCCCACCGCACCGTCATACCCCCGCCCGCACCAGCCCCTACCAAACGTAACAATCGCGCGCGCTGGGCGCGCCAGAGACGGCCCCGGTCAGTTGCAGCGAATCAGCAGGGCCCCGTACGCCGGCTGCTCGACCATGTGGTAGCCGTACGGGCAAAGACGCTCGGCCTTCACGTAACAGCGATCCATCCGGTGGCCGTGGCAGCGGACGTAAATCGCCGGGTAGCCGTCCGGCGCCGTCATCATCGTGCCCGTCGCGCAACCGGCCAGGCCCACCAGCAATGCGACCAGTGAAAGGCGCCGCTTCACGGCAGCGACACTAGCATGTGGCCGCTGCCCAGCCTGTCGCGCCCGTCACGGCTTGATGGTCGTCTGGGCGGCGTCGAAGCGGTCGATCTCTTCCTGCGTGTGCGTCTTGATCAGGTGGTCCGCCCCGCACGTCTCGGAGTCGAAACGGACGTCGCGCCCAGCCGCACGGCAGAGGTGACAGAAGTGCTTGCTCTCGCCTACCGGCAACTTGCACACGGGGCAATTCGTGTTCGCGTCGGCCATGGGCCGAGAGTACTACGACCGCTACGCCCGTTCCTCCCGGCGCTTCGGCCGTACCGGGACGCCCGGCCTGAGAATCTGAAGTGATTCTTTAGCTTTGGCCCGCTATCACGGCGCCAGATCGCGCGCTGCGAGCCGGCGCCCGACGCTGATCAGCGCCCCGTCCTCGATTGCCCCGGCGATCGCGCTGGCGAGCTGGCCGCCTCCCAGTCTCCGGGTCAGGGCGAGCCGAAACCGCAGGCCGACGACCGCGCCCGCGATCGCCGCCGCCGCGCCAACCGCGAGCGCGCCGGCGGCGACGTCCCGCCCGCGCGCGCGCAACACCCGCCGCGCGACGCCCGCGCCCGACACGATCCGGCCGGCCAGCGACCTTGCCTCCGTGCGGTTCGGAAGGAACGGCGTCTTGTCGGCGAGCAGCTCGAACGCCGCGGCCAGGTAGGCGAGCCGGCGAAGCCACCCGCGGCGCGCGTGACGCGCGACCAGCGCCGGTCCCAGAAAGAGGCGCGAACCGGTGACCCACCCCAGCCCGGCCGCCCGCAGCCAAGAACCCGACGCCATCAGCACACCCCTCCCATGCTCACCCCCCGATCGAACACACCGACATGTCCGAACGTGGCCAGCGCGCCCTGGCTGTCAAGCCGGTCAGAGCTCAGGAAACAGCGGCGCCGAGCAGGCGCCCGATGCCGTACGTGACCGCGCCGGCCGCCGCGCCGATCAGCAGCGAGCGCAGCCCGCCGCGCAGCGCGCCGCGCCCCGAGAAGAGGCTGGTGGCGCAGCCCACGCCGAACAGCGCGACGCCCGTCAGCGCGATCGCCGTCGCCAGCGCCGCCCCGCCGGCCGACACGACGAACGGCATCAGTGGAACGGCCGCGCCGATCGAGAACGCCGCGAACGAGAACGCGGCCGCGCCCACCGGCGACCCCAGCGCGCCCGGATCCAGCCCCAGCTCTTCCCGCGCGAGCGCGTCCAGCGCGTAGCCCGGGTTCGCGACGATGCGCGCCGACATGCGATCGGCGTCCTCCTGGCCCAGCCCGCGCGCCTGGTAGATCAGCGACAGCTCGGCGGCCTCTTCGTGCGGGTACTTCGCGAGCTCGTCGCGCTCGGCGCCGATCTGGTACTCGAACATCTCGCGCTGCGAGCGCACGGACACGTACTCGCCTGCCGCCATCGAGAAGGCGCCCGCGAGCAGCCCCGCGACACCCGACACCAGCACCGCGTGCCCCTGCTCGCCCGCAGCGCCCGCCACACCCAAGATCAGGCACGCGTTCGAAACCAGACCGTCACTTGCGCCGAAGACGGCCGCACGCAGATTGCCGCCCGCGATGCCGCTGCGATGCCGCTGCCCGATCTCGTCCACCGAATGCGGCATCGGGTGACCGCTCGCATGTGGGGAGCTCGAATAGATCGACATTCCCCGCACCTTCATCGCGGCGAGCACGCTCTTCATGCGCCGCGGGCCGAAGCGGCGGACCAGCGCCGCGACGATGCGCGCGCGCGCCGGCGGCACGTACGCGTCGGGCGCCGGACCGCCCGCTCTTCGGATCTCCTCCGCCCAGATCGCGGCCTGCGCCTCCGCCTCGCCCGCCAGCTTCGTGAACAGCGCGCGCCGATCGTCGGCGGGCTCCGCCGCCGCGACAATTCGATACAGGAACACCGATTCCATCTCGTGTCCCCAGCTTTCGCGCGCACTCATGTCGATTGCGACCCGCTCATCTCAAATCCGACTTATATCGTCGCATGCCGATTTGCGTCGCCGGGGAATCAGGGAAAACCTGAGACCCCAGGTTGACTGCATTTTTACCCGCCGTTAACCAAACCCGAGAGTATCTTCCTGTGCGGAATTGGACGACATGCCCGAATCCTCCCCTGCTGCAGACAACCTCGTGTCTGAAATCCTCGCCCTCATTGGCCGTGATGCCAGCGAAAGTGCGTCCGCCCCTGGGGATCTTTTTTCAAGCGCGACGAAGAAGCAGCTGCTGGACTGCGCCGCTCGCCTGGGTCTGAAGGGCGTCGCCAAGCTGTCGCGCGAGGACCTCGCCGACCAGATCGAGGTGGCGTTCGCCGGGCTGGCCGGCCTCCCGCCGTCGGGTCCCGGCGCGCACGAGGTCATGGAACCGTCGGGCGCCGGACAGGCGAACGGCAGCGGTCCGCTGCCGCAGAAGTTCGACCTCGGTCCGAGCCCCGATGTCGAGGCGATGCCCAAGGACATCCCGTGGGGCTACGGCTTCGATCGCATCACCGCGATGCCGGTCGACCCCCTGCGCCTCTACGTTTACTGGGAGGTCACCGACGCCTCGATCGCGGCGGCGCGCGCGGGCCTGGGACCAGCGGGCGACCGCGCCTGGTTGAACGTGCGCGTCTACGACATCACGGGACGCCTGTTCGACGGCACCAACGCGCACAGCTACTTCGATCACCGGGTCGAGCGGCACGAGCGGCAGTGGTTCTTCGCCATCGACAAGCCGACGTCCACCGCGTGCGCGGAGGTCGGCCTGAGATCCGAGGAAGGCTACTTCGTCAAGATCGTGCGCACGGGGCGCGTCGACTTTCCGCGCAACGAGCCGGTCGGTGACGGCGGCGTCGAGTGGCTGAGCGTGCGCGGCGCGACCGGCCCGGTCGGCAACCGCTGGGCGGGCTCGCCCGCCGGCCGCGCCGGCGGCGCGGAAGCCCACGGACCGGGGCCCGTCGGCGGCGGCCCGGCTCCCGGCGGCGGCGCCGAGGAGGCGCCCGCCGGCGAATGGTCCGAGTGGACCGAGCACGGCGGCTTCCCGGTGCCGCGCGGCCAGCGCCTGTTCCGCACCTGGCAACGCCAGGAGGGTGTCACCCACCAGTGGACCAGCGACTGGTCGAAGACCGAATGGATCGGTCCGGTGCTGCGCACCGAGTGGGAGTCCGGTCCGTTCTCGTTCCCGATCGACCTTCCCGAGGGGAGCGTCGAGGTCCAGGACAACGGCGAGGTCGCCGTCCGCACCGAAGGCGGCCGCACGCACGTGATGTACGGCCCGTGGCAGGTCGTCATCCGCGGCATCGGCGGGCGCGCCGAGCGGCGCGTGCTGGGGACCTGGGAGTATCGAAAGCAGATCTCGGTCGAGGGCGGCGTCGAGCGCACGACCACCTTCGGTGGCGGCTTCGCGCCTGGCAGCTCGGAGTGGATGATGATGGGCGCGAGCGAGCGCGCCTGGATGGGCGCGAGCGAGCTGCTTTATCGCGGCGCCAGCGAGCTGTGGCTGCTGGGCGCCAGCGAGATGATGTTCGCCGGCGCGAGCGAGCGCGCGTTCCTGGGCGGCAGCGAGCTCCGCTTCCGCGGCGCCAGCGAACGGCGCCTCGGCGGTGCGACCGAGCTGCGCCTCGGCGGCGCGACCGAGCAGATGTTCGCGGGCGCGAGCGAACGCATGTACGGCGGCGCCAGCGAGCGCATGCACGGCGGCGCCAGCGAGCGGATGCTCGGCGGCGCCAGCGAGGGTGTGGTCCATCGCGGCTCCGAGCCAGCGTTGCCGACGTACGACCCGAACTCCCCCTACCCCATTCCGCCGCGAGGATAGGCGCCATGCCCACCGGATACTTCGCGCTCGTCCTGCACGCCCACCTGCCGTTCGTCCGTCACCCGGAGGATCCGACGGTGATGGAGGAGCAGTGGCTCTACGAAGCGATCACGGGGACGTACCTGCCGCTGATCCAGATGTTCGAAGGGCTGGTCGCCGATCACGTGCCCTGCCGCGCGACGGTGTCGCTGTCGGCGCCGCTGATCACGATGCTGACGGACGACCTGTTGAAGGTCCGTTACGCCGAGCACCTCGACAAGCTGATCGAGCTGGCCGAGAGGGAGATAGAGCGGACCAAGCCCGAGCCGCACTACCAGCGGCTCGCGCACATGTACCACGACCGCTTCCAGTCGCTGCGCCACACCTGGCGCAGCCACGAGGGCGACCTGGTGCGCGCGTTCCGGCTGCTGCAGTACGCCGGCCGCCTCGAGGTGATCACGTCGACGGCGACGCACGCGTTCTTCCCGCTGATGGACCGCAACTGGTCCAACATCCGCGCCCAGGTTCACGTCGCCGCCGATCTGTACGAACGGCACTTCGGCTGCCGGCCGCGCGGCATGTGGCTGGGCGAGTGCGGCTACGTCCCCGGCGTCGACGAGCTGCTGCGCGAGGCGGCGATCCGCTACTTCTTCGTCGATTCACACGGGATCCTGTTCGCCGATCGCCGTCCGATCTACGGCGTGTACGCGCCGCTCTACTGCCCCAGCGGCGTCGCCGCGTTCGGCCGCGACATGGAGTCGTCCGAACAGGTGTGGAGCGCCAAGGAAGGCTACCCGGGCGACCGCCACTACCGCGACTTCTACCGGGACATCGGCTTCGACCTGCCGCTGGAGTACATCAAGCCGTACATCCACCCCGAAGGCCATCGCGTGTACACGGGCATCAAGTACCACGCGATCACGCACAACCAGCTGCACGACAAGTGGGTGTACGACCCGGACATCGCGCGCGGGAAAGCGGGCCTGCACGCGTCGCACTTCCGCGGCAACCGCGTCAAGCAGGTGCAGCACCTGGCGGCGCACATGGATCGGCCGCCGATGATCATCAGCCCGTATGACGCCGAGCTGTACGGGCACTGGTGGTACGAGGGGCCGCTGTTCCTCGGCGATCTGTTCCGCCAGCTGCACTACGACGAGAACGCGATCGAGACGATCACGCCGGGCGACTACCTGGAACGGCACGACACCAACCAGGTCGCGATGCCGTGCGCGTCGTCGTGGGGCTTCAAGGGCTACAACGACTACTGGCTGAACGAGACGAACGCCTGGACGTACCGCCACCTGCACGTCGCCGCCGAACGCATGGTCGAACTGGCGCGGCGGCACCCGAACGCGGACCCGCTGACCACGCGCGCGCTGAATCAGGCGGCGCGCGAGCTGATGCTGGCGCAATCGAGCGACTGGACGTTCATCATGAAGACGGGAACGACGGTCCCCTACGCCACCAAGCGCATCAACCAGCACATCCTGCAGTTCAACAAGATCTACGACGACCTGCGCGGCAGCAAGCTGCAGGCGACCGCAAACGAAGCGTGGCTCGCGGACGTCGAGAGCCGCGATAATATTTTTCCGAATATCGACTACCGCATATACGCTAGTTGAGCCGGGCGTTTCGCCCTCCCCTGCGCTTCGTGCCAGCGTCGCCGTTAAAGGTTCTGTTCGTCACCTCCGAGTGTGCGCCGTTCGCCAAGACGGGCGGCCTCGCGGACGTCGCGGGCGCGCTGCCGAAGGCGCTGCGCAAGCTGGACATCGACGTGCGCGTGGTGATGCCGCTGTACGCGGGCATGCCCTGGAACGAGCTCGAGGTGCTGGACGGCTTCATGACCGTCCCGATGTGGTGGGGCGGCGCGCGGTCGCGCGTGCGCGTCGGCAAGCTTCCGCGCAGCGACGTCCCCCTCTATTGCCTCGAGTACAACCGCTACTTCGATCGGCCTTATCTGTATGGCCCACCCGCGCAGGGCTACGAGGATAACCTGGAGCGCTTCACGTACCTGTCGCGCGGCTCGCTGGAGCTGTGCAAGGCGCTCGGCTTCTTCCCGGACGTCATCCACTGCAACGACTGGCAGACGGCGCTCGTGCCCGTCTTCGTCGACACCGTCGAGTGGTTACAGCCGCTGCATGCGGCGGCGACGGTGTACTCGATTCACAACCTCGCCTACCAGGGCATCTTCGACGGCGGTGGCCTGTTCATCACCGGGCTCGGAAAAGAGCACTACAACCCGCGCGAGCTGGAACACTTCGGCGCGATGAACCTGACCAAGGCCGCGCTTTACCGCAGCACGATCCTGTCCACGGTCAGCCCGACGTACGCGCGCGAGATCCAGACCGGCGAGTACGGGAGCGGCCTGGACGGCGTGCTCTCGTGGCGCAGCGGCGACCTCGTCGGGATCCTGAACGGCATCGACGTCGACGAATGGAACCCGGCGACCGACAAGCACCTGCCGGCGACGTTCGACGCGGACAACATGGCGGGCAAGGCCGCCTGCAAGGCGGCGCTGCAGAAGGAGGCGGGCCTGGCGGTGCGTCCCGACGTCCCGGTGTTCGGCATCGTCGGCCGGCTGACGCCGCAGAAGGGCTTCGACGTGCTCGCCCACGCGCTGGCCAAGATCCTGAACTGGGACGTGCAGATGGTCCTGCTCGGTACGGGCGACGCCGACGCCGAGCGCTTCTTCGCGTGGGCCGACGCGCACCACGGCGATCGCTTCCGGGCGTGGCTGCGCTTCGACAACGGCCGCGCCCACCGCATCGAGGCGGGGGCCGACTTCTTCCTGATGCCGTCGCGCTTCGAGCCGTGCGGCCTGAACCAGATGTACAGCCTTCGCTACGGGACGCTGCCGGTCGTGCGGTCGACGGGCGGCCTCGTCGACACCGTCGTGAACTACGACGAGGCGACGGGCGGCGGCACGGGTTTCATGTTCCAGGACCTGCACCCGGAATCGCTCGCCAACACGATCGGCTGGGCGGTGTCGACCTGGTACGACCGGCCCGATCACATCGAAATCCTGCGCCGCCGCGCGATGTCCCAGGATTTCTCCTGGGAGCGCGCGGCGCACGCGTACCGCGATCTGTATCTGGGCGCCTACGAGCGCCGGCGCGGCCACGCCTTCAAGTAGCGTGCGCGCGCGCAGCGCCCGGGTATTGGAAGACCTGCGGTCATCTGGCGCAGGTGATGAACGAGGTCATGCCTGGCAGCATCGAGGACAGCGTCCGCGCTAGCTCGGGGTGACCGGCGGGCTGTATCGAGATCGATCCGAGGTTGTTGTAGGTCACCGACGTGATGGTGTCGCTGGCGCTCGGGGTCGTCAGGCCCATCGACGGGTTCCAGTAGATCATCAACGTGTTGCCGTTCGGCAGGAAGTAGGTGCCGCGTTCCTGCGCGGTCGCGGACAAGTTCGACTTCAGCGTCGCGTTCATCGACGTCGCGACCTGGAGGCCGGCGTCGAGGATCTCGGCGCCTCGTCCTTGCGACACCGTCACCGGCGTCGCGTCCTCGATGTTCGTGGCGTTGAACGTGAACGTGATCTGGGCGGTGGATTGGACGTTTGTCGATTGGCCAAAGGTCGCGCACTGCGCGATGGTGTTGCCCGTCATGACCAGCGGGGAAGCGGTCGTCGCGACATTCACGATCAGGCTTTCCTGGCTGCCGGCGCGCACGGTCGCCGTGGCGGGCTGATAGCCGGCCACGTTGTACACCTGCACGTTGTACGACACGCCATAGACCAGCGACTCGGCGGGAACGACGATCGAGCCGCCCGTGAAGTCAGCGGCGAAGACCGCGGCCAGCGTGTCCTGATCGTTTGCCCAGACCTGCCCGGTGACACCACTGACCTGGTCCTGAATGCTGGAGAGCCCCGCCGGCCGCAAACGGATGCTTCCGTCTGGCGGCGTCGCCGACGAGTCGCTCTTTACGACGCTGATCGTCATCGGGGCGGGCTGCAAGGCCGCGGGGAAGAGATACGCGTCGAAGTCGAGCGTCTGCGTCGTATTCGCGCTGTAGATGTCATCCGCGGTGATCGTGGTCGAATTGGAACCTGTGGGGGCCGGGCGCGTCGGCGGCGCGATGCCGGAGTTGTATGAAACGAACGGACGGTAGTAGGCGCGCGAGACGATCACGGCGTAGTCGTTCCACGCCTGCAGCGGCCCCAGCGTGTACCGCCCGGTGGTGGCGTCGACCTTGCCTTTGATCGTCGTCGGTCCGTACACCAGCGAGATCTCGTAGTCCGTGAGGATCGCGCCGGTGGCGCCATCGTAGATCGATCCCATGAACCAGATCTGATGGTCGCCCTTCTTCTCTTCTTCGCTGCCGCAACCGGCGGTTGACCCGCCAATGCACAGCACCGCGAGCGCTGCCAGAACCTGCCTCCCGTTCACCTTCATCGAACCCTCCGTGGTTAACGAGCCCACCTGTCGACAGGCGCGAACAGTTTCTTGAACGACCCGCGCGCCGACACGGCCGTGCCCCACAGGCACAGGCGCGGCTCGGCGGTTGTGAGAAGTCCCATGACGGCCGCCGCTATTGCGTGGCACGAAACCTGAAATGACAATGGCTCCGTGCGCGCCGCCGTCAGCCTGCTGACACTGTCCTTCTTCGCGCCGGTTGCCGTCGGCTGCGTCTCCAACGAATACGTCATCCCCCACGACGAGCTCCGGCGGCTCGTGATGACGCCGCCGGAGGTTCGCGGACAGCAGGTCCACGTCGTCCAGGACCTGGGATCGCGCCGCGCGGACGCCGTACCGACCGAGGGCCAGGCCTGGCTCCAGCAGGCGCAGCCGTGGCCGCAGCAGCAACCGCAGGAACCGCCGCCCCCCGAGGATGCCTACGGCTACAGCGGCGACGGCGGCGTCGACTTCCAGGGCAACATCTATGTCTCGTCCAACGGTCCGTCGGCGCCGACGAGCGCCGGCGGAAACGGCTGGCGGGGATCGCCGCAGCCGCTCGGCCGGGCCACGGCGTCCTCCGGCGGCTGGCAGGGACGTCCGGCCACCGGCGGAACCATCAGCGGCGGGAACTGGCACGGGACGCCGCCCAGCGCCGGCGGCAGCAGCTCCAGCGGCGGCAACTGGCACGGCACGCCGTCGGGCGGCGGCAGCTCGGGCGGCGGTGGTGGACTGAATCTGAGTGGCGGAGGAAACGGCGGCGACGCGATGGTCGTGCTCGCGGTCGTCCTCGCCGCGATCGCGGTCGTCATGGCGATTAGCCTGGTGTCCAGCGAGGGCGTCCGCTTCGACGGCATCGCGCAGATGTCACCGTGGCAGCCGGTGCACCTCAAACAGCGCGGGGGCAGCGAGCTGGTGATCGCGCTCGGCGACCTGACGCCCGTCGCGATCGACGGCGCCGTCGAGGCGAAGGTGATGGACGACGAGGGCTACGGCGTTCGGACGCTCGACCACCTGCGCCTCGATCGCCGATGGGCGCCGGTCTTCAAGCTGGACTGCGGGTCGATGACGTTCGCGCGCGGACAGGACGTCCACTCCGGCATCATCACGGACATGCAGTTCGGGATCTTCGTGCGGCCGTGGCTGGGACTGCTGCTCACGGCGGGCGTCGGCGGCGCGGGCGACGAGTACGGCGCGACGCTGACGCGGCACACGTTCGGCTTCGAGCTGCAATCGCTGCCGGTGGCGCTGGGGCCGCTGCAGCTCGGCGGCTACTTCAACGTCGGCGCGGCGGCGATCGCGTCGACGGCGGGCTCGGGCGACGTCGAGTGGGGCAACGCGATCGGCGGCGGCGTCCTGGGCGAGCTGCAGGTGACCAGCCGCCTCGCGCTGACGTTGCGCGCGGGCGCGAACGAAGCGTTCTTCGCGAACAGCGGGACCACCTCGCCCGCGGCGACGTTCACGGGAGGCATCGCGCTTTATTGAGGGGTCCGGGCCAGACGGCCCCTCACCCTAACCCTCTCCCCGCTTCGCGGGGCGAGGGGATCGGATCGCGGGGAGCGGGAATCGGATCGCGGGGAGCGGTGAGCGGATGTTGTGGAGGCGTACGCCGAGACGTCACCCTCTCCCGCTTGCGGGAGAGGGTCGGGGTGAGGGCAGGCCTTGCGAGCGGCACCGCTCGCCCCATGCACTATCTGCCTGCCCGGCAGGCCCACAGCTGACGCCGGACGGCGTCCCCGTCCAGCGCGTCGCCGATCAGCACCAGCTCCGTCCCGCGCGCATCCGCGGCCCACGGTTCGCCGAACGATAGCCCGGTGCGGGCGCCCGCCCGCTCGAGGAAGCCGCGGCGATCGTCGCCCGCGACGTGAACGAAGCCCTTCGCGCGCACCAGCGCCTCGCCCAGCCCCTCGATGACAGCGAGCAGCGGCTCGCGCAGCAGCGGCTCGGGATCGGCGTAGGTGACGACGGTGAGCTGGCCGTGCGCGTGCGCGTGACGGTCGGCGCGCGCCACGCGCGGCGCGCCGCGCACGTCGAGCAGCCACGGGACCAGCGCCGCCGTACCCTCGTCCCCGACGGGGAAGCTGGCCCGCTCGGCGGCGGGGTTGCGGCGCGCGAGCTCCCGGTGCAGCGCGACGACCGCATCGGCCGCCGCGAGATCCAGCTTCGTCAGCAGGATCCGGTCCGCCGCCTCGACCTGCGCGCGCGCCTCCTCGTGCCGCGTCAGCTGCGCCCCGCCCGCCTCCGCGTCGATCACGCAGATGACGCCGGCCGCGACGGCAGGCGCCGCGTCGCCCAGATCTTCAAGCCCCGAGAGGATCGACCACGGCTCGGCGATGCCGGTCGTCTCCAGCAACACGACGTCCGGGCGCGAGCGCCGGTTCACCTCGTCGATCGCCGCCCACAGCTCGGACTGCACGCGGACCTCGTGGCAAACGCAGCCGCCGGCCAGCTCCATGACGTCGCCCGAGCGGCTCTTGATGAGGCGCGTGTCGATGTCGATGCGCCCCAGCTCGTTGATGATCACGCCCACGCGCCGGCGCAGGTCGCGCCCCAGCACGCGGTTCAGCGTCGTCGTCTTGCCCGCCCCGAGAAAGCCCGTCAGCACCACCAGCGGCGGCTTCGGATTCGCGTCGTCGTTCTCGTTGTCGTTCGTCTTGTCAGTCTTCATCGGTGTCATCAGAGTGGGTGCGTTGCTTGGCGGGCAGCGCCGCCGGAACCGGTTCGGGGAACGCCGCGGGCACGCACGCCCGCGCGGCCGCGGCGATCTCGGGCGTCGTCCGATCCAGATCGACCGCGCACGGGCGGTCCGCCAGCGCGTCGACCGCCCGCTTCGCGTAGTAGCGCACCAGCGGGAACGGATTCACCAGCTGGCGCGCGATGCCCGGCAGCGATTCGGTCCGCCGCGCTTCGCCCAGCACGGCGACGGCGACGGCCTGCTCGTGGGCCTTTCCGCGCATCAACGTCGCCTGCAGCGGGCGGGCGGTGAGCGTCCCGTACAGGTTCTCCAGCGCGGCGCGGTCGTACTTGCGGCCCCACCAGGTCTCCATCTTTCCGACGAGGTCCGCGACCGTCTTGTCGGCGTGGCACAGGGCGCACTCGATCGGTCGGTCGCGCTCGACGCGCGCCGGATCGTCCGGCAGTCCGATGCGGTGGTACCGCGTCAGCGCGTAGCCGAGCCCCATGTTCTTCTTCGGCATGTGGCAGGCGATGCAGCTGCCGCCCGCGCCGGTCGGATCGTGGTGCGCGTGGGCCGCGAGCGCGGGCGCCGGCGCGTACTGCGGATGGCAGCGCACGCAGACGGAGTTGCCGGCCGTCGTCGCCAGCCGGTCCAGATCGGCGCGGCGGTCCTCGGCGTGTGGGTCGTGGCAGGTGGCGCACGACATTTGCCGCGCGCAACCGCCGAGCAGGAAGTCGCGCGCCTCGCCCGACGTGATCGAGCTGCCGCCGGGCTTGCCGCCGCGCCGCCCCTCGCCTTCCCATGTGTACGGATAGCGCGAGAACAGGACCTGATGACAGCGCGCGCACACGCGGTTCACCTGCTCGGCGCGCGTGACGTCGCCGCCGGCGTCGCGGCGCGCTTCGAGGAACGCGCTGCGCGGTCCGAAGTCCGGGTGAAGGTGCGGATCGGCGACGTGCTCCCGGCTGCCGCCGTGGCACGCCTCGCAGCCGATGCCGATCTCGACGAAGTGCGACGCGCCGAAGCGCGCGCGCAGCTCGCGGACGCCGTGGGCGAGCGTGGCGCGGCGGTCGGCGTCGGCAGCTGGCGGCGTGCCGCCGACCGTCGCGACCTCGCCGGCCACGGCGTCCCGCAGCGCCTCGTCCCCGGCGACCTCATAGCGCCAGCGCCGATCGCGCGGCAACAATCGATCGACCACGGTGCCCTGGTAGCTCGGCGCGCCGGGACCGGCCAGCTCGCCCCACAGCGCGTCGAAGTACGGCACCGTGTTGTGGCAGAAGACGCAGGTCTCGCTCCAGACGCCGCCCGCGCGCAGCCCGGGCCGCTCGCCGACCAGCACCGAGTAGCCTTTCA
>Ga0070684_100000570_pt1 | contig 25458 bp, 25 predicted proteins | sample KBSC723LmetaG_FD_65653 | JGI IMG/M metagenome (GOLD analysis project Ga0070684, IMG submission 65653) | Corn rhizosphere microbial communities from Kellogg Biological Station, Michigan, USA - KBS C7.2-3L metaG | ecosystem: Host-associated > Plants > Roots > Rhizosphere ...
CGAATCCGCCGCGGCCGGCATGGCGGCGCTGGTCGAGCGGCCGGATCCGGCCGGTGCGCCGGTGGCGCCTCCGGCCGATGCACAACCGTTTGACACCGGCTACCACGGTGCCCGCGAACTGCTCGAGCGCGCCGGCGTGCCGTTCGTTGCAGCCCGCCGCGCCAGCACACCGCGGGAGGTGCAGCACGCGGCCGAGGAGCTGGGCTTCCCGGTCGTGCTGAAGGGTCTGGGCATGCTGCACAAGTCTGACGTCGGCGGCGTCGTCGTCGGCATCCCCGGCGCCAAGGCGCTGGCCCGGGAGCTGGCCGGAATGCAGCGGCGGCTGGCCCCCCCGGAGTTCTCGGTCGAGCGGATGGCGCCGCTGGCAGATGGGGTGGAGCTGATCGTCGGCGCCCGCCGTGACGCCAGGTTCGGTGCGGTGGCGATGGTCGGCCTGGGCGGCGTGTTCGCCGAGCTGTTCAAGGACGTCGCCATCGGCCTGGCGCCGTTGACGGCGGACCAGGCGGAGCGGCTGCTGCGCTCCCTCCGCGGGGCGGCGCTGCTCGGTCCGGCGCGTGGCCGGGAGGGAGTCGACGTGCGCGCGGCGGCCGAGGCCGCCGCCGCGCTGTCGCGGCTGGCCGCGGCCCGCCCCGACATCGCCGAGATCGAGGTCAACCCGCTGCTGGCGACGCCGTCCGGCGTCCTGGCGCTGGATGCGCGAATCATCCCCGCGACCGAAGGAGGAGCAGATGCTGGTTGACGGCACCTACGACGGGCAGGTCGCCATCGTCACCGGCGGCGGCAGCGGCATGGGCAGGGCGATGGCGCAGGAGTTCGCCCGGCTGGGCGCCGCGGTGGTGGTTGCCGGCCGCCGTGCGGAGCCGCTGGCCGAGACGGTGGCCGCGATCGAGGGCACGGGCGGCCGGGCGGTCGCGCAGTCGACCGACATCCGCGATCCCGACCAGGTGGACGCGATGGTCGCCGCCGCCGTCGAGCGGTTCAGCCGCGTCGACGTGCTGGTCAACAACGCCGCCGGCAACTTCGTGGTCAAGGGTGAGGAGCTGTCACCAAACGGCTGGCGTGCGGTGGTCTCGATCGTGCTCGACGGCGGGTTTCTCTGCACCCGGGCGGCCGGCAGGCAGATGATCGCGCAGGGCGGCGGCGGTGCCGTCCTGTCGGTGATCGCGAGCTACGCCTGGACCGGCGGTCCGGGCACGGTGCACTCCGCTGCCGCCAAGGCCGGACTGCTGGCGATGACCCGCACGCTGGCGGTCGAATGGGCGCCGCACGGCATCCGCCTGAACACGATCTGCCCGGGGCCGACCGACACCGAGGGAGCGGGGCAGGCGCTGTGGCCCGAGCCGGCCGACCGGGCCCGCGTGGAGCGCAGCGTGCCCCTGGGCCGGCTGGCCTCGGTGGAGGAGATCGCCTGGTGGTCGACCGCCCTCTGCTCGCGCTTCGCGGGCTACGTGACCGGCGAGAACTTCACCATCGACGGCGGCCACTGGTTGGAGCAGGAGAGCTACATGCCCAGCTGGAAGCCCCGCTAGACCCCGGCTTCCAGGGCTCAGGTGAGGACGGCCGCCACCAGAGCGTCTGCCCGGGCGTTCTGGTCGCGCGGCACCCAGCGGTAGCCGACGAGGTCGAGGTGCGAGGCCGCCTCCACTGCCCGCTCGTGCAGCCGCCGCAAATGCGGGCTGCGCACCGTCCACAGGCCGAGCAGCTGTTGGACGACCAGCCGTGAGTCCATCCTCACCTCGAGTGCCGGCACGCCCAGCTCGGCGGCCCGCTCCAGGGCGGCGATGATGCCCCGGTACTCGGCCACGTTGACCGTCGCAACGCCGATCGGCTCCGCGTGCTCGGCCAGCAGGCGGCCGTCCGCCGACTCGATCAGGTAGGCGTAGGCGGACGGCCCGGGGTTTCCCCGCGAGCCGCCGTCGCACCAGGCCACCGGACCGGCGGATGCTGGAGGTGGTGGGATGGAACTGGACCGCCGGCCGCTCGCCTTGGCCAACCGGCGGCGGTCGGCGTCGCTGGTCGCCCTGCCCGCCCTGCGCGGCCGGCGGCGGCCCGGTGGCGTGCTCATCCCTGCGGCCTACTCCGCCGCCGCGGCCACCGGCGGCGCGTCCCGGCCGGCGACCAGCGGGATCAGATCGGCCACCGAGTCGACGATCAGCGACGGCCGGTAGGGAAACCGCTCGGCGCTCTCCCGCGTGCTGATCCCGGTCAACACAAGGATGGTGCGAAGGCCCGCCTCCATCCCGGCGACCACGTCGGTGTCCATCCGGTCGCCGACCATCGCCGTCACCTCCGAGTGTGCGTCGATCGCCCGCAGCGCCTCGCGCATCATCAGCGGATTGGGCTTGCCGACGAAGTATGGCTCGACGCCGGTGGCCCGCGAGATCAGGGCCGCCACCGCGCCCGTGGCCGGCACCACGCCGTCCGGGCTGGGCCCGGTGGGATCGGGGTTGGCGGCGATGAAACGCGCCCCGTTCATGATCAGCCGGATCGCCCGCGTGATCCGCTCGATGCTGTACGAGCGGGTCTCGCCCAGCACCACGTAGTCGGGATCTCGCTCGACCAGCACGTAGCCAACCTCGTGCAGCGCCGTGGTCAGGCCGGCCTCGCCAATCACGTATGCGCTCCCGCCGCTGCGCTGCTCGTCCAGGAACCGTGCGGTGGCCAGACCCGCCGTCCAGATCGCCTGCTCTGGCACGGACAGCCCGCTGGCCGCCAGCCGGGCGACCAGGTCGCGCGGCGTGTACACCGAGTTGTTGGTCAGGATCAGGAACCGGCGTCCGGTCCCCTGCAGTGTCTGGACGAACCGGTCGGCACCGGGGATCATCCGCTCCTCGCGGACGAGCACGCCGTCCATGTCGATCAGGTAGTTCTCGATCGGTCGTTCGTTGCTCATCGCAGCCGCAGAGTAACCGCACACCGCGAGCAGGTCAGCGCGGCGAGGCCGGAGTTAAACGATTGAGCGGAGAGGGAGGGATTCGAACCCTCGCTGGAGCTTTACACCCCAGACCCACTTAGCAGGCGGGCGCCTTAAGCCACTCGGCCACCTCTCCAATATGGGGTGCCGGCTCGCGAACGCGGCACGGCTGCCCTCAGTACGATACCGCCTCATGTGGCGTCGCGTAGTCGTCCTGTGGTCGGCCAGCCGCGCCGCGATCTTGAGCCTCGGGCTCCTGGTCACGAGCCAGCTGGCCTGGCACCGGCCGATCGAGTCGTGGCAGACGCAGCCCTGGCAGGCGCTGACCGGCTGGGACAGCGTTTACTACATCCAGATCTCCCACACCGGCTACGACCACGGGCCGACCACCGCCTTCTTCCCGCTCTACCCGATGCTGATCCGGCTGTTCCAGGACGCCACCGGGCTGGGCGACGCGGTGTCGGCGTTGGCCGTCTCGAACCTGGCCACGCTGGTCGCGCTGGGCGGGTTCGCCGTGCTCGCCCGCGACCGGCTGGGCGAGTCGTACAGCAGGCTGGCGCCGCTGTACCTGGTGCTCTCGCCGTTTGCTTTCGCGCTGGCGCTGGCGTACAGCGAAGGCGTGTTCCTTGCCATCGCCACGTGGCTGTTCGTGGCCGTCGATCGGGGCAAGCTGACCGCGGCGTTCGTGCTGGCCCTGTTGTCGGGGCTGGCCCGCGTCAACGGCGTGGCGCTGGTGGCGCCGATTCTGTACGTCGCCTGGCGCCGGCGCAGTGCACCGCTGGCCGCCGTCGCCCTGATGCCGCTGGTCGGCGTCGGCCTGTTCTCGCTCTGGCTCGACCACGAGGTGGGCGACCCGCTCGCGTTCGTCCACGTCCAGAAGGAATGGGGCGGCCATCCCACCTTTCCGCCCTTCGCCCTGGTCAGGGAGCTGCTCGACTTCGTCTCCGACCACCAACCCGTCCACCTGCTGGCGGTGATCGCCGTGCTGGTCTACCTGTCGCTGCTGATACCGATCCTGCGGCGGCCGGTGTTTGCGCCCTACCGGGTGCAGGACACGCTGTACGTGGCCGGAGTCTTCATTCTCCCGCTGAGCGCCGGCGTGCTCCAGTCCTCCGGGCGGTTCGGGCTGCTTGCCTTTCCGCTCTTCCTGTCGCTGGCCGACATCGGCATGCGGCATCGGGGCTTCCACCGCGCGTACCTGGTGTTCGCACCGGTGGTGCAGATGATCCTGTTCGGCTACGTGGCGCTCGGCTACCTGGTGCCGTAGCAGGCGCCGGTCAGCGCTCGGTGAACTTGGTCTGCCCGATCCAGCGGCCGTTGGGGTGCGTGCGCGTGTAGGCGTAGACGTAGGCGTAGTAGGTGCCGCCGTGCGCCAGGCTGTGCGACTTACCGCCGTACGTCCACGACCGCTGGAACTGGAACGACGAGCGCTTGGGGAACCGGATCAGGATCGTGTCGCCGTTCTTGACCACCCGGATCGCATACAGGCGGACGCTGCTCGAATACGCCGTCCAGTCGACCAGCGGGGTCAGGTCACTGATAACCGAGCCGTTCATCGGGGTGCAGACGCGGCCGGTGCGCAAGGTGCGGATGGCGCCCTTGGAGTACACGAGGCGGTCGGAGTCCCAGGCGCGGTACACCCCCCAGACGCCGTAGTAGTAGGTGTGCAGCTGCTGCAGTGGCGAGTCCGTGAGCGAGGTCGAGCGGTGGCGCAGGGCCATGCCGTCGTCAGGGCCGCGCGGCGCCCGGCGGGCGTTGCGCACGATCCGCGTGCGCAGGAACCGCGCTCCGTCGGGGTTGACCCAGGTGAGCCGGGCCGCCGTGCAGCCGACTGCGCCCCGCAGCCCCGAGACGCCCGGTGGCGCCACGCCCGTGCCGGACACGTTGACATAGGAGTAGAAGAGGTCGGACTTGCCGACGTCGCTGGCGATCCGCACCTTGGCGCTGCGCGAGCGGCGGCCATGCGGTGCGAACCGGACGGAGATCACGCAGGTCTCGTTCGGCCCCAGCCTGGTGCCGGCGCAGTTGCTGGCGTTGCCGATGATGAAGTTTCGGGCCGCGGTGCGCGAGAGGGCGACGATCCGGGTGCCGAAGATGTTCAGCGGCCCGTTGCCCTTGTTGGTGACGGTGATCGTCCGCGGCGAGCTGAGCGTGCCATCCTGCTGCGAGCGGAAGTTGATGCCTGTGGCGGGGTTGATCTGGATGTCGGACAGGGTGACCACGCCGTGCAGGCCGGCGGTTTTCGTCCCCAATTCGGTGTCGATGTTCAGCGTGGCATCCGCGGGGTCGGTGCCGGCGGGGGTGTAGGTGACCTTCACGTTGCAGCTGCCTCCAGCCGGGACGGGGGTGCCGCTGGCGCAGGATCCACCGGTGATCGTGAACTGGCCGGGGTTCGTACCTCCGATGCTGGGATTGGAGTTGATGCTCAGCGCGTCGCTGCCGCCGTTCAGCAGCTGGATCGTCTGCTCCGCGGAGGTCGAGCCCTTGCCTGTGGCGAACGAGAGGTCGGTGGGATCCCACGCGGCAAGTGGCAGCACACCGGCCCCTTTCATGGTTGCCGAAGCGGGCGCGGCGGTGCCGGCGACGTTTCCGCTCACATTCAGGGTGCCGTCGGGGATCGGGCTGGGATCGCCCGAGGTGGGCGAGAACCGCACGACCACGTCGCAATGGGCTGCCGGCGCCAGCGTCACGCCGAGGCACCCGTTCGTGTCCACGGTGAACGGGCCCGACGGCGTATCGGTGGCGGCCGAGATGGTGTCGACGCTGAGCGACGGATCGTTGTTGGTGACCGTCGCCGTCCTGGTCGTCGACTGGCCGACCCGCACGTTGCTGAAGTCGATCGGGTCCGGGTTGATCGCCAGCGGCGATGCGACGTCCGCCTGGATGGTCACAGCTCCCGCGCTGGTCACCACGCAGGCCAGGGCCAGCGTGACGACGGCGGCGATGAGTGCGCGGCGGCTCAGTGTGGTTCCCCCTAGCGGACGGAAGCGGACGGCAACCCGCGCCTGCGGATGCGCAGCGCGGTCGGTCGGAGCAGCAGCGCCATCGCCAAGCCCAGCAGCACGACGCCGGCTGCCAGCAGCAGCCACGGCCGGCGGGAAGCCGAGCTCGTCGCGCTGTTGGTGCCACCGATGGCCTCCACCGGCTGCTGGTCGGCCTTGCCGCTATAGGTTGCCGTGCCGCGGGTGGGTCCGGGGGTCTGCATCGTGGGCTTGGGCTTCGGCTTCGGCTTGGCGTGATGGGTCGGCTTCGCCTTGACCGTGGTGGTCGTCGCAGGTGGCGTCACGGTGGTCGTGGTCACCGGCGGAGTCACCGTCGTGGTGCCGCCACCGCCGCCACCGCTCCCACCGCCGCTGCCGCTCCCACTGCCACCGCCGCCCGGAGGAGGAGGCGGGGGAGGAGGGGCCGTGTCGGCCATCGCCACCGGCGCAACCACGCACAGCGTCACCGCGGCAGCCACCGTCAGAACAGTCGCTCGTATACCGATTAAGCCCATTTGCACGTTACTCCCAGAGCGGGCACTAAAGGTTTATCACGTTTCGAGACTACCCGCCCTGTGGCGGGAGTCAAGGAGCTCGGAAAACGTGAAGGAGCTTAGCGCAGTCCCCGGGCGTGCAGGTAGGCCATCACGCCGTTTCGGAGCCCCCAGGCGGCCTTGTTCACCTTGCGGAAGGTGGCCAGGGCACGGTCTTCGCGGGAATTGGTGAGGAATCCCACCTCGGCCAGGATGGCCGGCCGGTTCGACCAGTTGAAACCTGTCAGGTCGCCGCGGGCGACCAGGCCCCGGTCGGGCCAGTCCAGCGCGCGCACCAGCGACCGCTGGACGAGCCGGGCCGCCTGGCGGCTGCGGCCGTAGATATCGTCGGTCCAGCCCCGGTGCCAGGCCGGATAGAGCATCGATGTGCCTCGCGTCCGCGGGTTCGTCGACCCGTCCGCGTGGATGCGCACGAAGAGCGTGGCCCGGGCCCGGTTGGCGATCCGTGCCCGGGCGATGTTTCCCATGCTGATGCAGCAGGTGCGGGTCCTGGTCATCACGACCCGGATGCCGCCCGCCTGTCGCAGCAGCGCGCGCAGGCGCCAGGCGATGCGCATGTTGACCGAGGCCTCGCTCTGGCCTGTGACGACGCCCGATGTACCGCCGCCGTCCTTGATCTTGTAGGTCGTGGAACCGGGGCCGATCGGCTCGTAGCCGGGATTGGCGTAGCGGTTGTGACCGGGGTCGATGACGATGGTCAGCGCGGCGGCGGCCGGCGCGGTCGCCAGCCAGGCCGCCAGCACGGCCAGCGGCAGCAGCCTAGAAGACCACCTCGCCCTCGAGCACCTCGCCGTCCTCCGCCTGGCCGCCCAGCTCATCGGGGCTCACCATAACCGTATCCGCCCAGAAGAACTGACGCTTGAGTGCGGCGAACACGTCGATGCCGCCGTCGGCCGCCGGCCGCAGCTCGGCGGGATGAGCGGAGACGACGATGCGGTCGCGAGGGGTCATCCCGTCGAGCGTACGGGCGCCCGTGGGAGGTTGGCAACCCTCAGGTCCCGCGTCCGCTCACCTGCGGCGGCGGCGTGCCGGCGAACGCCTCGGCCACCATCAGCAGGCTGCGGCCGGCCTGGGTGATCCCGAGCTCGCCCGCCACGCGCCGGATCGTCTGCTCGTCGACCACCCGAACGCCGGTCGCCCGACCTGCCGCCGGATGCTCGAACCCGCCATAGACCGTGGCCGCCCGGCGGAATGCGGCGGCCTTGTCTTCTGCCAAGGCAACAGTCGCCCAGCCCTGCTCGTCAGCGCCCTCCACCTGCCGTGGGAAGAGCAGCTGCACGTAGAAAAGTCCAGCGCCCACGACTGCACAGTACCCAGACAACATCCGAGCAACAAGCACCGGGAACCCGATCTCCCCTCCGGGGGAGGGGCCGGGCGGCTCGCGGAGCCGCGAGGCATGTGAAACGATCTGCAAGTGGTGCACCCGGCACTCACCTCCGGAGCTGTCGTCCGGCTGGCCGAGACTGAGGCCGGCGAGGGCGTCGAGCGCGCACTCCGGTCGGCGCTCGGCGACGGCTCTCTAAGGCTGTACTACCGGTTGGAGACCGAAGATGCGTGGGTCGACGCGCAGGGGGTGCGGTGCGATCCCGCCGGCGAGGACGAAAACCGGTCGCTGACCGTGGTCGAACGCGGCGCCGATGCGATCGCGGTGCTCGAGCATGACGCGGCGCTGGCCGGAGCGGCCGGACTGCGGGTGGCGTGCGAGGCGGTCGCTCCTCAGATGGACGGGGAGCGGCGGATCGCAACCCTGCGGGCCAGGGTCCGCGGGCTGGTCGCCACCGAGCAGCGGCTGCGCGACGTCTTCGAGGCCGTCGAGCTGATGGCCATCGCCATCGATCTCGACGGCACGATGACCTACGTCAACCCGTTCACGGAACGCCTGTCCGGGTGGACACGCGGGCAGCTGCTGGGCCGCAACTGGTTCGAGACCTTCCGCAGCGGCCGCGAGTCGTTCCTTGAGCGGGTGCGGGCGGGCGAGTTCCCGCCCCGCGACAAGAGCACCGTGATCATCCGCTCGGGCGAGCGACGTGAGATCGACTGGTACAACGTGGCGCTGCGCGACGAGTCGGGGGTGGTCAACGGCATCCTCGGCATCGGCCGCGACGTGACCGGGGAACTGCGCGCGCTGCGCTCGCTGGAGGCCGCCGAGCGGCGGATGCGCGACGTGTTCGAGACCGTGCAGCTGCTGGCTGTCCAGGTCGCGCTGGATGGGCGGATCACCTACGTCAACGAGTACCTGGTGCGGATGAGCGGATGGACGCAGGACGAGCTGATCGGGCGCAACTGGTTCGAGACCTTCCAGACCGGCAGCGAGGGCGAGTTCGACCGTGCCCGGGCAGGCAACGTGGCGGCGAACAACCAGACCGAGCTGGTGCTGCGGTCGGGCGAGCACCGCACGATCGACTGGTACAACGTGCCGCTGCGCGACGACCACGGCGAGCTGGTGGGCATCGTCGGCGTCGGTCGTGACATCACCGACCAGCTGCGTGCCGAGCAGGAGGTGCTGGAGCTGGCCGCCGAGCATGCTGCTCTCGAGCGCGTGGCCACCGAGGTCGCCCGCGGCCTTGAGGGAGACGCCGTGTTCCGGCTGGTCGCCGAGCAGGCCGGCCGGCTGGTCGGCGCCGACGGCTGCACGCTGCTGCGGTTCCAGGCCGAGGAACAGGCGCTGATCCTGTCCAACTGGAGCGACGTGGCGGCCGACCGGGTCACGCAGGAGGGAGTGGTCGTCCCCATCGCGGCCGGCCCGGCGATGGCGGCGACGTTCCGCAGCGGCCGGCCGGAGCGGTCGGATGAGGGCCCTGATGCCGACGGACGGCCGAACCCCACCGGCGGCGAGGAGGCCATTCGCTCGGCCGTGGCCGCGCCGATCATGGTCACCGGGGGCATGTGGGGCACGCTGGTAGCCTGGCGAGTCACCGACCAGCCGCTGCCCGCCGACACCGAGCGACGGCTGGGTGCGTTCTCGTCGCTGGTCGGCACCGCCATCGCCAACGCCGACGCGCGCACCGCCCTGGCGGAGTCGCGCAAGCGGATCGTCGCCGCTGGCGACGAGGCGCGGCGGCGGCTGGAGCGAAACCTGCACGACGGCGCCCAGCAGCGGTTCGTGTCGCTGTCGCTGTCGCTGCGGCTGACGCTGGCCCGGCTGGAGCAGGACCCGGCGGGTGCTGCCGAACTGCTGCGCGGCGCCGCCGAAGAGCTCGGAAAGGGACTCGAGGAGCTTCGCGAGCTGGCCCGCGGCATCCATCCGGCCGTCCTCACCGAACGCGGGCTGGGGGCCGCTGTCGACAACCTGGTCACCCGCTCGCCGCTGCCGGTGGAGGTGGACGGGCTCCCCGACCGGCGGCTGCCGGCCGATGTGGAGGCGGCCGCCTACTACGTGGTGTCGGAGGCGCTGACTAACGTCGCCCGGTACGCCAAGGCGTCGCGGGCCACGGTCTCGATCAGCCTGGAGGGCGGGCACGCCAGGGTCGAGGTGGCCGACGACGGCAGGGGCGGTGCGGCGCCCGGGCGCGGCACCGGCCTGCGCGGGCTGGCCGACCGGGTGGATGCCATCGGCGGTCGGCTGGAGGTCGAAAGCCCCGCCGGCGGGGGCACCCGGATACGCGCGATCCTGCCCTGCGGCGAGCGGGACGAGAGCGGCGCCGGCTGACTCCCGGGCCGCTCCCGGCGCGGGACGGAGGCGGCGATGCGCTACCCTGTTGGCCGCGGAGATGGTGCCGCAGTCGGCCGCTTTCATGCCGGCACGACGAAGGGAGCGCAGCATGAGCGTCAAGGAAGAGAAGATCGAGCTCGATGGCGAGGTCACCGAGGCTCTCCGAAACGGCATGTTCCGCGTGGAGCTCGAAAACGGCCACAAGACCATCGGCTACACCGCCGGCAAGATGCGGCGTTACCGGATCCGCATCCTCCCCGGCGACAAGGTCAAGATCGAGCTCTCGCCCTACGATCTCGACCGCGGCCGGATCACCTTCCGCTACCGCTGAGCGCCGCCGGGCCACGCGGGGTGACGTAGGCCACAAACCGTTCTGGCCGCAGGCCGGTACCTCCATTCCGTCCACCGCGCGCCCGGCCGCGTCGGGTGCGCTGTCGTGAGAGGGAGGGAACCGCATGTACCGACTCACGCTGCGACCGAGACGACGGATGCTGGCACTGGCTGTGCTCGCCATCGGGATGCTGATGCTCGCCATCCCGGCCGTTGTCCATGCCGCCGCCAACAGCTACCGGCAGCGAAACCTGGTCTCCGACAAGCCGGGCCTGGCGATGCTCACCGACGCCCATCTGGTCAACCCGTGGGGTCTCGCCGCCGGGCCGACGCCGCTGTGGGCGGCGAACAACGGCACCGGCACCGCCACCATCTACGCCGGTGACGCCAACGGCGTGCCGATCTCCCAGGTGCCGCTGGTGGTCAACGTCGGCGGCATGCAGCCAACCGGCCAGGTGTTCAACCCGACCGACGGGTTCCCGGTCGACGTCGGCAGCGGGCCGATGCCCGCCCGGTTCATCTTCGACACCCAGTCGGGTGACGTGGCGGCGTGGCCGTTCACAACCCCACCGCAGACCAGTGCCCCGGTGGTGGCGCACGTCGACGGGGCCGGGTTCACCGGCCTGACCCTGGCCACGGTGCAGGATGTGGGGCCGTTCCTCTACGCCGCAGACTTCCCCAACGGCCGCGTGATCGTGTTCAACAGCGCGTTTCACCGCACCAGCAGGTTCGGCGACTTCCGCGATCCCATGCTTCCGGCTGGGTGGGGCCCCTTCAACGTGCAGGCGATCGGTAGCAGGATCGTCGTCAGCTACGCCAAGATCGGACCCACCGGTGACGAGCAGGCCGGCCCGCACCTGGGCCGGGTGGCGATCTTCAACCGCCGCGGGCACCTGATGCGGCGGCTGGCCACCGGCGGCTCCCTGAACGCGCCGTGGGGCCTCACCCGGGCGCCGTCGGGGTTCGGCAAGTTCAGCCGGGACTTCCTGGTCGGCAACTTCGGCGACGGGCTGATCAACGCCTTCGACCCGCAGACCGGCAACTGGGACGGTGCGTTGCGCCGACCGAACGGCTCGCTCCTGCGCAACGACGGCCTGTGGGCGATCCGGTTCGGCAACAGCGTCACGGGTGGGAACCACACGCTGCTCTTCAGCGCCGGGATCGACGACGAGACGCACGGGCTGCTCGGCGCCATCCGCTTCCATCCCTGACCGCAGGCGGTTCGTCCCCGGCGCACGCGGGCCGGGGACGAACCTGGCCCTAGCGATAGGCGGGCCGGAGGCTGATCTCGTCGACCGTGTGCAGGCCGGGAGCCAGGGCGCGCAACGGCCGCACGGCGGCCATCGCCCGCGCCCCGGTGGGCGGGTAGGTGTCGAGGAAGAGGTCGCCGCGGACGCCCACCTCGAAGCTCGGCTCACCGGCCACGATCACCTTCGCGCCGCCTTCCATCCCGTCGCGATCAGGCTGGAGATCGAACATGCCCTGCCACAGCGACACCAGCCGCCCGCCGCCCTCGACGTCGGCGACGACCCGGCGGCGGTGGCCACAGGTGGTGCCCGGCTCGACCAGGAAGCCGGCCCGCTCCCGTCGCAGCTCCGACACGATCGGCTCGCTGGTGAACGCCGGCTCGGAGATCGAGAGGCCCAGCGACTCGGCCACCAGCATCATCGACTCGACCAGGAAGTTCCGCATCATGAAGCCTCCGCCGGCGGCTTCCGGCGGCCCGCCGACGCCCTCGTCGCGGAGGATCCCGTGGCCCCACAGCGTGGTGTCCGCCACCCGCTCCAGTCGCAGTTCGTCGAACCGCAGGACGTTCGACATCGACGCCAGCGGCAGCGTCACGGTCAGGTAATCCCACAGGCCTGTGCCCAGGGTCCGCCGCCCCGCCTCGCGCGAGCCGGCGTCCAATCGCTCCGCGGCGTCGGCGCCCAGGATCGTTCGCGGATGCACCAGCCCGGAGATGGTGATGGCGTCCTTGCCGGCCCGGTTCGCTCGCAGGCACGCCTCCGCGACCTCGGCCGGCGTCCCCAGCCCGGTGTAGAAGACCACGTCGATGTCAGGCCGCGCCAGCACCGCGTCGACGTCCAGCGTCACCGGCGCGTCCAGCCGCACGTCGAGCCCGCACGCCTCGCCCAGGTCGAGCCCGTCCTTCTCCGGAGAGAACACGATGCCGCCCCGGAACTCCAGCCACGGCCGGCCGATCCCCGCCCGCACGATCTCCTGCCCGGCCCTCCCCGTCGCCCACACCGCCGCGCCGATCCGCTCCATGCCACCCGCCCTTCGCCGTTGCCCGCCGAAGCGCCGACGGTACCCGAACCCGCGGAGCGAGGCGGCTGAGGGCGCTGGGCGGTGGTCCTCGCGGCGGCTCCGGCCCTACGGTGGCCGATCGGGGCGCGTTTCGCGGCACGCCCCGCCCGGCGCCATGGGTTTGACGTGGACGGTGGGTCGCTGGGTTGGGGCGGTGGGGTTGGTGGGGTTGGCCAATTGACCGGCGTTGCGCTGGCCAATTGGCCGCGATCCCACCGCAGCGCTCGACCCCGCCTGTCCATCGGAGCTGGGAGGGCCCTGAGTCAGGGGGCCAGGGGATGTCATCCAGCGGCGGTCGGTGTATCACCGGCGCATGGTGCGGATGCTGGGTGGCTTCGCGTAGTCGTTCGCGTGGCGGAGCCGGAGCTGGCGGATCACCCTGTCGGGGTGGACGCCTCGGCGGAAGAGGGCCTCGGCCTCGAGGCGAAGGGCGGGCCAGGCGTAGGAGCCGGGGCGTTGTCGCTCTGGCGGCGGTGAGGAGCGATTGGCGGCGAGGTGATCGTTGAGCGCACGGGAGCGCTGCTTGGTCATGCAGCCGTGGGCTGTCCACAGCCGATCGAGCGTGAGAACGAAGTCCCTGCCGCTGCGTGAAGTACGGAACTGCTCGCTGCCGTGATCCGCGCACAGCCAGACCGTCACTCCCCTGCCCAGGTCGAGGCGGACGGTCTTCCCCCGAGTGCGATCGACGCAGATTGCGCACACCGGCTGCTTCGTCGGTAGGCCGCGGGCCTTGTAGAGCGTTGCTGGCATTCGGTGAGGATGACCTCCGTGAGGCCACAGGTGGGTGACGGACGTGTGCCGATGGAGATGGGGACCTGGCAAGCGATCCGTTCGAGTTGGGCCTTGCCGGATCGCTGGGAGGTAGCCGGCCATTTGGCCGAACGACCGCCGGTCATTTGGCCCGACCACCTCTGGCCATTTGGCCGAACGATCGCCGGTCATTTGGCCCGACCACCCCTGGCCATTTGGCCGAACGACCGCCGGTCATTTGGCCACCGAGCCCCCGCACCCGGCGGTTGCCGCTGCTGCGGCAGCGTCTCAGCGGATGAACTGGTCGACGAAGTCGGCGCCGAGGCCGACGTTGTGGTAGTGGTCGCGGGCCTGTTCGATCAGGCCGATGTTGTCCTCGACGTGGACGACGGCGTCGTTGTCGTCGATGTAGAGGACGGGGCCGCAGATGATGAAGACGGTCTGCATCTCGTCGTGCTCGCCGTCGACGGTCAGGGTGTGCACCTCGCCGGGCGGCTCGAAGACGTAGGAGCCCTCGGACGCCGTCCAGGTGTGCTCGAGGTAGCGCCAGCTGCCCTTGAGCACGTAGCCGTGGACAGGTGAGGGGTGGCGGTGGCGGCTGAGCTTGCCGCCGCGGCGGACGCGCAGCACCTCGCCGTGGGAGCCGGAGTTCATGTCGAAGAACAGCGGCCGGAACCAGACGTTGGGCTCGATCTCGATCCACACGCGCTCATCGTCGGGCGTGCGGACGACCAGCTCGGGGCGCATCCCCAGGTGGCCGAGCACGGGCGGGTCGAACTCGGTGAACTCGGTCTTGGCGGGTAGGATCACGTCCATCGGAGCTCCTTCCTGGCGGTCAGTCGGCGTCCAGCTGGGCGGACAGCTGGTCGATGATCCGCTGCTTTCCTTCCCGATCGAGCTTGCCCAGCTCGTTCTGCAGGGCCGGCTCGTCGATGTGCTGGTTCCACCAGTCGATCGCCTCGGCGCCGAACAGCGCCCAGCGGCCGATCATCTGGCGGGTGACCTCGTTGGAGGGCGCCATCACCCAGCCCGCCTTGGCGTCGCGCACCAGCCGCTCGATCTCGGCGCCGCGGGTGTACCCGCGTCCGCCGCAGACCTGCAGCATGGTGTCGGAGACCCGCGAGGCGAGACCGGCGGCCAGCAGCTTGGCCGACAGCGACCAGGACGTCAGTGAGGCCCGCGGCTTCACGTGCGGGTCATCCTCGTACATCGTCCAGCTGCCGCCGTCGGTGATGTCGTCCAGCGCCTTGGCGAACGTGTACGCGTAGATGCGGGATGCCTGGGTGTCTGCCACCACGCCGCCGAACACGTCCTGGGTGGTCGCGTAGTCGGCGATCGTCCGCCCGTACTGGACGTGCGCCCGGCGGGTGGCGTGCCGCTTGGCCACGTCGATGCAGGCCAGCGCCACGCCGTTGTAGGCGCCGGCGTACATCAGCATCGCCAGCGGGTCGACCGCCTCGTCGTTGGAGGCGGCGCCGTCGCCTGGCCAGCCGAGGATGCGGTCGGCGGGGATGACGGCGTCGACCTCGAGCGGACCGGACTGGTTGGCGTGCATGCCCATCGCGTCCCATGTCCCCGGCTTCGGCGTCACCTCGTCGGGATACAGCAGGAACACCGACAGGTCGGAGTAGTCGCCGGCGAAGTCGGGGCTGGTGGTCTGGGTCACGTACCAGTCGGCGAACCCGCTCGAGGTGGTGAAGGCCGCCTTCTTGCGCACGTGCCAGCCCTGCGCCACCCGCTCCGAGCTCGAGATCTTGGGGTACCAGAAGTGGCCGCCGGTCTCCGGGTCGGTGTAGGACGCGGTGCCGACCAGGCAGTCGCTGTCGATCCGGCGCAGCAGCCCCTGGATCTCGGAGTTGTCCTTGGCCCGGTAGACCAGTGCGGCAACCGCCACCATGTGCATCATGTAGATCAGCGCCGTGGACGGGCACCCGTAGCGGGCGATCGTCTCGGTCACCATCAGCGTGCCGACGTGGTTCTCGCCGCGGGCGCCGTACTTCTCGGGAACGATCACGGCGAGCAGCCCCAGCTCGGCCAGTGCCTTCAGGCTGATGCGGGGGTACTCGCCGGTGCGGTCGGCATCGATCGCGTTGGGGCGGATCACGTCGTGGCAGACCTCGATCAGCCGCTCCTGGAGCTTCAGCTGCTCGGGTGTCAGGAACCACAGGGGGTCGAACTCGTAGTCGAGGCCGTAGTAAGGGTCGCCGCCCCAACGCTTGGTCGTCCGCTCGTCAAGCATGCCACGACGCTATGCGCCGGCGGCCGCTGCGGCTACCGGATTCGTGCCCCCACCGTCGTCTGCGTGCTCACCCTTGGGTGAGCCGCCGGTAGGCGCGCGGCGCGCTGCCGGCGTGGCGGCCGAACACCTCGGCGAAGTGGCTGGGGTTCGGATAGCCGACCTCGGCGCCCACCTCGGCCACGGTCAGGGTCGTCGTGGCGAGCAGGTGCTTTGCCCGCTCCACCCGACGCTCGGTCAGCCAGCGGTAGGGCGGCCGTCCGGTCGCCTCGCGGAAGGCGCGTGAGAAGTGCGAACGGCTGACGCCCGCCAGCCGGGCCAGATCGGCCAGCGCCAGGTCACGGCCCAGCTCGGCCAGCATGCGGTCGGTCACCCGTCGCAGCTGCCTCGGCGTCAGCGCGCCGCCGGCCCGGTCGGCGGGTCGGCTGCTGCAGTGACGGCGGAGGATCTGGAGGGCCAGCGAGTGGGCGGCCAGGTCGTCGAACAGCGCGCCCGCCCGGGCCGGGCTCCGCAGCTCGCCGTACACGGCCAGCGCCATCGATCGCAGCGGCGGATCCTCGAACGGGAAACGCTCGATCACCGTGGGGGCGCCCATGCCCGCCTCCAAGGCGACGTCGGCCAAGAACGCCGGGCTGATCCACAGGTGCAGCTCGTCGGTGGGGCCGTCCCACGACCAGATGTTGGTCTGGCCGGCGGCCATGATCAGCGACAATCCGGTGCGGAGTGTGCCCCGTTCCACCCCGCCGCCCAGTTCGCGGGCGACCGCCAGCCTGCCGCGCATGGTGAACGAGATGTAGTGGTGGTCGACGGCCGGTGCCGTCACCCGCTCGGGCAGCTCGCCGAAGCGGTAGATCCCGAGGTGGAACGGCCGCCGCGGATCCTCCGGCAGCGAGCCGAGGTCGGTCGCCCCCAGCGCGGCCTCCCACCCGTGCGGACCGACCGTGGCGGACTCGAGCATGCGGCGAGTGTACAGCCGCACGGGACCGGGTCGGGGGTCGCCGGCGGGGCGCGCACGGTAGGCTAACAAGCGTTAGTCTCCCGCCCTTTGCCGCAGTCAGCCATCGTCTCGCGTCCCACACAGCGCACGTCCTCGGAGAGCCTGTACGAGCAGGCGCTCGAGCGCCTGCCCGGCGGCAATACGCGCACCTCCATCTTCGTCTCCCCGCGGCCGCCGTATGCGGCGCGGGGCGAGGGGTTCACGCTGACCGACGTCGACGGCCACACGGTGATCGACCTGCAGAACAACATGACCGCTTTGGTGCACGGCCACCGCCATCCGGCCGTCGTCGCAGCGGTGACGGAGGCCCTGGCCGACGGGCTGTCGTTCGGCCTGCCGACCGCGGCCGAGGTCGAGCTGGCCGACGAGTTGACGCGCCGGATCGCCGCGGTCGAGCGGATCCGCTTCGGCAACTCCGGCACGGAGGCGGTGATGTCGGCGCTGCGGATCGCCCGTGCCTACACCGGGCGGCCGGCCATCCTGCGGTTCGCGGGCGCCTACCACGGAACCTACGACCCGATCCTGCCGGACGGCGCGCCCGGGGTGCCCCCGGCCACCTGGGGCGACGTCGTCACCGTCCCCTTTGGGGACACCGGGGCGTTCCGCGAAGCCGTCTCCCGGCACGGACAGCGCCTGGCGGCCGTGGTCGCCGACCTGATGCCCAACCGACCCGGCCTGGTGCCGGCCGGCGAGGAGTTCGCCCGGGCGCTGCGCGACGAGACCGAGCGGCGCGGCATCGTGCTGATCGTGGATGAGGTGATCACGTTCCGGCTGGGCACCGGCGGGATGCACGGCGAGTACGACATCCTGCCCGACCTGGTGACGCTGGGAAAGACGATCGGCGGCGGGCTGCCGGTGGGCGCGGTCGGCGGCCGGGCCGAGATCATGGCCGTCACCGACCCCCGCGAGCAGGGCTACGTCGAGCATGGCGGCACGTTCACCGCAAACCCGCTGACGATGCGGGCCGGGCTGGCCGCGCTGGAGGCCCTGGACGCTGTCGAGATCGGCCGCATCAACGGCCTCGGCGAGTTGCTGCGCCGGCAGTTGACCGGGCTCGGGTATCAGGTCAACGGCCGTGGCTCGCTGCTTCGGCTGGCGCCTGGGGCCTCCGAGCGCCTGTGGTGGCCGCTCTACCGGGCCGGTGTGCTGATTGCCAAGAACGGGCTGGCGTGTATCTCGACGCCGATGAAGGAGTCGACGATCGAGGAGATCGTCCGGCGCGTCGGGAGGGCGGCGGCATGAGCAAGCTGTGCACCCTGGGGGAGGCCGTCGAGCGCCACGTGGTCAGCGGCGGCTCACTGTGCATCGCCGGTTTCACGCATCTGATCGACTTCGCCGCCGCCCACGAGATCATTCGCCAGCGGATCGAGGGGCTGACCCTGATCCGGTTGACGCCCGACCTGGTGTACGACCAGATGGTCGCCGCCGGGTGCGCGGCGCGGCTCGTCTTCAGCTACATCGGAAACCCGGGGGTGGGGCCGCTGCACGTGGTCAAACGGCACATCGAGCAGGGCAGGCTGTCCTTCAGCGAGTACACGCACGGATCGCTGATCGGGGCGCTTCGGGCCGGCGCATCCGGTGCGCCGTTCGCCGCTGCGACCGCGGTCTCCGGCACAGATCTGGCACGCCACAACCCTGCCTACGCGACGGTCAGCGACCCGTTCGGCGGCGGTCAGGTCACCGTCGTCGCGCCGCTTCGTCCTGATGTCGCCATCGTGCACGTCCAGCGCGCCGACCGGGACGGCAACGCCCAGGTCTGGGGCGCGGCCGGAGAGATCGCCGAGGCGGCCTTCGCCGCCCGGGCGGTGATCGTCACCGCCGAGGAGATCGTCGAGGAGGCCGTGATCCGCGCCGATCCCAACCGCACGCTGCTGCCGGGCTGGGCGGTGGACGCTGTCGTTCACTCGCCATGGGCCTGCCATCCGTCGTACGCCCAGGGCTTTTACGCCCGCGACAACACGTTCTACCGAGAGTGGGCGGCGATCAGCCGCGACGAGCGGGCGCTGGCCGGCTATCTCGACGAATGGGTCTACGGCGTCGACTCCCGCGAGCAGTACGTCAGCCGGCTGGGGCCGCGGGCGGACGCGCTGCGGCGGATCGGCGAGGCGTTCAGTCCGCCCGTCAACTACGGAGACAACGCAACCATCGCGGCCGTCCAGGACAGTGGTGCGGCGTGAGCGGGATGCCGTCGGTGGTCGTCGTGGGCGGGGGCGCAATCGGATTGTGCACGGCGTTCGAGCTGACCGAGCTGGGCGTCAGCGACGTCACCGTGATCGAGCGCGAGCAGGTTGCCTCCGGCTCCTCGGGGCTCTCCGTCGGCATCCTCGAGACCCAGTACCTTGATCCGCTCGCAATCGCGATCCGCGTCTACAGCATGGAGTTCTTCGCCCGGCTGGAGCGTGAGGCTGGCCTGCACGTGACGCGCAACGGCTACCTGCGGCTGGCCCACGACGCGGCCGACATGAACGTGTTCGCGGCCAGCATCGCCGTCCAGAACGAGCTGGGCGTGACCCATCCCCGGCTGCTCGACCGCGGAGATCTCGAGCGGCTGGTGCCCGACATGGTTTGCACCGACCTGGTGGGCGGCCTGTTCGGGCCGAACGACGGCTACATCGACGGCCATCTGTACTGCACCCTGCTGGCAGACATGCTGCGGGGCCGGGGAGCGCGCGTGCTGTCTTCTGCCGGCCTCGTGGGCGCGGGGAGCTCCGCCGCGGGCCGGCATCTGCTGACGACCTCCCGGGGCCCGCTGGAGTGCGACGTGGTGGTGAACGCCGCCGGCGGCTGGGCGGGCAAGGTGGGCGATCTGCTGGACGCCCCCGCCGCCGTGCTGCCCCAGCGGCACAGGGCGCTTGTCGCCCACCTGCCGCGCGCGCTCGACTACCTGATGCCGTCGGTGATGGACTACATCCCGGCGTCCGGCCGGCAGGGCCTCTACTTCCGCCACGAGACGGCGCGGTCGATGATCGCCGGCCTGCATACCGAGGACGTGCTCCACGACATCGTCGATCCCGACGGTTACCCGACCGGCGCCGACACGGCCTATCTGGCCGAGGTCGGCGAGTTGCTCTCCAGCCGGCTCCCCTCCCTGGCCGATGCCCGACTGGGCAACGTGTGGGCCGGGCTGTACCCGATCTCACCCGATGGCAGCCCCGGCATCGGCCCCTACCGCGACCGCCCGGATGTGGTGGCGGCGTTCGGCGGCGGCGGCTCCGGCCTGCAGGCATCGCCCGGCATCGGGCGGATCGCGGCCGAGTGGATCGTCCATGGCGAGCCGGCGACCATCCCCGGGGCCCAGGTGCTGGTGCCCGACCGGCCCGGCCTGCTGGAGACGGCGGTGGCTCGCGGATGAGCTCGCCGCGCGATCGGATGATCGACGCCGCCGCCCAGCGGCTGCGCGACCACGAGGTGGTGCTGGTCGGGGTGGGGGCGCCCGTGATCGCCGCCAACCGGGCCAGGGAACGGCATGCGCCCAACCTGCAGCTGGTGTTCGAGTCGGGCGCGGTGGGCGCCGTCCCGTCCCGGCCGCCGCTCTCGATCGGCGATCCCACCCTGGTCTCGGGCGCGCTCGCCTCGCTGTCGCTGGCCGACGTGTTCAGCTACGTGATCGAGGGTGGGCGGATCGATACGGCCTTCGTCGGGGCGGCCGAGATCGACCGCAGCGGCCGGCTCAACACCACTGCCATCGGCAAGTACGACTCACCCACCTCGCGGCTGCCCGGCAGCGGCGGGGCGGCCGAGATCGTCGCTTTCTCGAAGCGGGTGGTGGTGCTGACGGCCCTCGAGCTGCGCCGCTTCCCGGAGCGGGTGGGCTTCGTGACCAGTGACCCACCGACCTCCACCGAGGTGGTCGTGGTCACCGACCGGGCCGTCCTCACCCGGCCGCCCGGTGGCGACGAGCTGATGCTGACCGAGCTGTACGAGGGCGAGACGTTCGACGCAGTACAAGCAGAGATCGGCTGGCCGCTTCAGGCCAAGCTGGAACCACACACCATGGAAGGAGCGGCATGAGCACCACAGCCGACCCCACGACCTGGGCCGAGAGGTCCGAGCAGTTGAGCCCGTCCGGGCAGCTGTTCATCGACAACCAGACCGTCGACGCCCGCGCGGGGAGGACGTTCGAGAAGCGCAGCCCGGTCGACGGCCGCCACCTGGCCGACGTGGCCGAGGGCGATGCCGAGGACATCGACGCCGCCGTGCGCTCCGCGCGGGCGGCGTTCGAGGGCGGCGACTGGCCGAAGCTGGCGCCCCGCGAGCGAAAGACCCTGCTGCTGGGCTACGCGGAGCGGATCCTGGCGGCCAGGGAGGAGCTGGCCGTGCTCTCCACGCTGGAGATGGGAAAGCCGGTGGGCGACTCGCTGGGCGAGGTCGACCTGGTCGCCCAGTGCATCGCCTACTACGCGGAGGCGATCGACAAGACCTACGGCGAGATCGGGCCCACCCCCCAGGGCTCGCTGACCCTGATCACCCGGGAGCCGGCGGGCGTGGTGGGTGCCGTCACGCCCTGGAACTATCCGCTGCTGATGCCGGCCTGGAAGCTCGGGCCTGCCCTGGCCACCGGCAACACGGTGGTGCTGAAGCCGGCCGAGCAGTCACCGTTGTGCGGGATCCGGCTGGGCGAGCTGGCCGCCGAGGCGGGGCTGCCGCCCGGTGTCCTCAATGTCGTGCCCGGCTTCGGCGAGACGGCCGGGGCGGCCCTCGGCCGCCACATGGACGTCGACGTCATCTCGTTCACCGGGTCCGGCGAGGTGGGCAAGTTCTTCCTCCGCTACTCCGGCGAGTCGAACATGAAGGCGGTGTGGCTGGAGTGCGGCGGCAAGTCGCCCAACGTGGTGCTGGCGGACGTCCCCGACATCGCCCGCGCCGCCGAGGCGATCGCCGAGGGCGTGTTCGTGAACGCGGGCCAGATGTGCAACGCCGGCACCCGGCTGGTGGTCGAGGAGTCGATCCGCGACGACCTGCTGGGCCGGCTGGTGGATGCTGCGAAGCCGTGGGCGCCGGTGCACCCGTTCGAGCCCGGGTCGCGGATGGGCGCGATGGTCGACGAGGAGCAGCTGAAGCGCGTGCTGGGCTACATCGAGGCCGGCAAGAAGGACGGCGCAACGGTCGCCACCGGCGGCAGCCGGACGTTGACCGAGACCGGCGGTTACTACGTCGAGCCGACCATCTTCACCGACGCCCGCAACGACATGCGGATCGCTCAGGAGGAGATCTTCGGGCCGGTGCTGACCGTGATCGGCGTCGACGACCCGGAGCAGGCGGTGAAGGTGGCCAACGACACCACCTACGGCCTGGCCGCGGCCGTCTGGACGCGGGACATCACCCGCGCGCATCGGATTGCCCGTGCGCTTCGGGCCGGCAACGTCTACGTCAACACCTACGACCGCGGCGACATCTCGGTGCCGTTCGCGACCTTCAAGCAGTCGGGGATCGGAGTCGACAAGTCGCTCCACGCGATGGACAAGTACACGCGGCTGAAGATGACCTGGATCGACCTCACCGAGTGAACGGCGACCAGCGCATCAGGGAGGTGGCCACTGCGCTCTTCTACGAGCGCGGATACCACGGCACCACCATGCGCGAGATCGCCGGCGGCGCCGGCATGAAGGCGGCGTCCCTGTACAACCACTATCCGGGCAAGCAGCAGCTGTTCCACCGGATCGTGGCCGACACCACCCGGGCTCTCGGCGAGGAGGCCCGGGTGCGGCTGACGGGTTGTGACGATCCGGAAGGGCGGCTGCGGGCGCTGATCGACTGCCACGTCCGGTTCCACATCGACAACCGGCTGGCGGCGCGCGTGTCGGAGGATCAGCTGGGCGCACTGGAGCCGGCCAATCGCGCACATGTGGTGGGCCTGCGCGATGACTACGAGCGGCTGTTCAAGGTGATCCTCGACGCCGGCCGCGTCGAGGCCGGCTGGCGGGTCCCGGACGTGGCCGTCGTGTCGAGCGGCATCGCCACCATGTGCACACAGGTGGCCACCTGGTTCCGCGAGAGCGGGCGGCTGACCGCCGGGGACGTGGCCCGGATCTTCGCCGACCTGGCGCTGTCGGGCCTCTCCCCGCCGCCTGCTCCGGCGGCGCTGGGCGAGGACGGCGCCGATCAGCTGACAGGCGGCCTGATCCGGTAGATCGTGCCCCGGCCCCAATCGGCGACCAGCAGCCCCCCGGCTGGGTCGGCGAGCACCGCGATCGGGTGGTCGAAGCCGCGGGCAAACACGCTGACCCGGGAGCGGGCGCCGTCTGGGGCCAGCTGGACGCGGACGACCACCCGGCCGTGGACGTCGCTCAGGTACTCGCCCCACTCGGCGACGAAGGCGTCTCCGGCGAAGCGGCGGGGCAGCGTGGCGGCAGTGGCGAACGCCAGACCATCGGCCGAGGAATGGGGCTCGAGGAAGGCGGCCGGGGAATCGACCCCGGCACACGAGCCGGTCATCGTCAACGACCGCGCGTCCGGCCAGCAGGTCGGCCAGCCGTACCAGGCGCCGTCGCGCACGCGGACGAGCATCTCGGCCGGCTGGGGATTCGACGGCGTCCCCAGCTCGTCCTGGCCGTTCACCGTCGCATACAGCAGTCCGTTGGCCGGGTCGACCGCCAGCCCGAACGGGTTGCGGGCACCGCGCGCCACCACCCGCAGGTCGCGGCCGTCCGGGCGCACCGAGAGGATGGCGGCGCTCAGCCGGCTGCGCTCCGCGCACACGTCGCAGGTCGACCCGCTGCCGAACACCAGCCGCCCGTCCATCACCACGACGTTGTCCTGCTGGTGGCGTCCGTAGGGCAGGTTCGAGAGCACCGTTCGGCGGCGCACCGCCGCCCGCCCGGACAACCGAACCGACTCCATCCGGCCCTGCTCGCTGATGTAGAGCGTGCGCCCGATCCAGGCCAGCCCCAGCGGCACCCGCAGGTCGGAGACGAACGGCGCCGAATGGCTGGAGCCGGGTCGCACGGCGACCAGCCGGTCGGGATCCTCGGTCACGTACAGCCGCCCGTCGGGCCCGAAGGCCATGGCCGTCGGATGGCCGAGCCCTGTGGCGTATACCTCGGCCACCAGCCCGCCGGCGACGTGGATCCGGCGCGCCCGGCGGAGCGGCGGGCCGGGCGGGGGTGCCGGCGGCTGAGGCTGGCTGGTCGGGCCGCTGGGCGGTGGTGCCGGGGGCTGGGGCGTGCTGGGCCCGCTGCTGGTCGCCGTCGAGCCGTTGCATCCGGCCAGTCCGGCGGCGAGCAGCAGGAGGAAGGCGCGGGAGCGCATCGACGGTCAGCTTGCCACGGTCTGGGCAGGGACGTCCCGGGGTACTTCCCTCACATGGTCGGCAGGCTGATCAAGCGCCGGGGGGTGCTCTCGCGCCGCGAGGCCGAGCTGCGCGTCCGCGAGCGGGCGCTGCTGGAGCGCACCTCGCGGGTGCTCGACAGCCTGGGCGGCGACGCCGGCGAGGACGACCGTCGCCACATGGCGGAGGCGGAGCGGGCGCTCGAGGGCTTTTTCCTGCTGGTGGTGGCCGGCGAGTTCAACTCCGGCAAGTCGAGCGTGATCAACGTCCTGATCGGCGAGCGGGTGCTGCCCGAAGGAGTGACGCCGACCACCGACCGCATCAACCTCCTGCACCACGGCGAGCAGGCCGCGGAGCGGGTGGTGGAGGAGTTCGTGCTCGAGCGCACTCACCCCGCCGAGCTGCTGCGCGACCTGACGGTGGTCGACACGCCGGGGACGAACGCGGTCATCCGCCGTCACGAGGAGCTGACCCGCGACTTCGTGCCTCGCAGCGACCTGATCCTGTTCGTGACCTCCGCCGACCGGCCGTTCACCGAGAGCGAGCGCGATTTCCTGGAGCACCTTCGCGGATGGGGCAAGAAGGTCGTCTTCATCGTCAACAAGCTCGACATACTCGCCTCCGAGGAGGAGGTGGAGGAGGTGGTCGAGTACGTCAGGCGAAACGGCGAGACGGTGCTGGGCGAGCAGCCCCAGGTGTTCCCGGTGTCGGCCCGGCTGGCCCAGCGGGCCCGCGAGCAGTCGGACGACGGGCTGTGGCGGTCGAGCGGGCTCGATGACCTCGAGGCCTACCTGCTGGAGACGCTGGACGAGGAGGAACGCGTCCGGCTGAAGCTGCTGAACCCGTTGAATGTCGCCATCCGGCTGGCCGCGAGCTACCGGGAGGAGGTTTCGGCTCAGATGAAGCTGGTCGCCGATGACGTCCAGGCGATCAAGGAGATCGATGGCGAGGTGGCGGCCTTCCATGCCAGCACCCTGTCCGACCTCGAGACCCGGTTGGGACGGCTGGAGGCGCTGATCAACGGCATGGAGACGCGAGGGCTGGCCTTCTTTGACGAGACCGTGCGGATCGGCCGTATCCGCAGCCTGTTCGACAGCGACGCGATCCGCCGGGAGTTCGAGCGTGAGGTGATCGGCGAGACGCCGGCCGCCATCGACGCCGAGGTGGGCGGGGTGATCGACTGGCTGGTCGAGCGCAACCTGGCGCTGTGGCAGCGGATCGAGGCATTGGTCGCCGACCGCCGCCACGCGCACGCCGGCCAGCGGCTGATCGGCGACGTGCCCAGCAGTTTCAGCTACAACCGCCAGGCGCTGCTGGATTCGATCGGCCAGCTGTCGCGGCGGGTGATCGGCGGCTACAACCGGGATGCCGAGGCCCGGGCGCTGGCCAACGAGGTGCACGCCGCGTTCGCGACCACGGCGCTGGCCGAGGCGGGAGCCGTCGGCCTGGGCGCCCTGGTGGCTACGGTGG
>Ga0070684_100000572_pt1 | contig 25429 bp, 23 predicted proteins | sample KBSC723LmetaG_FD_65653 | JGI IMG/M metagenome (GOLD analysis project Ga0070684, IMG submission 65653) | Corn rhizosphere microbial communities from Kellogg Biological Station, Michigan, USA - KBS C7.2-3L metaG | ecosystem: Host-associated > Plants > Roots > Rhizosphere ...
GAGCGCTCCACGATCATCGACGGCTTTCGCGTACTCTTCGACGGCGACGCCGACGATGCTGGCGAGCCGTTTTGCCTCATTTTCCTGCGCGGCCGATTTAGTGGCCGCGAAAAGCGACAGAACCGCGACACCGGCCCATCGCGCGAATCTACGATTCATTGCCGAGTGAATCTATCCGGATTGCGCCTGGAAGCAATCGCCTGTGCGAAGGGTGCGGAATCACGGACCAACCGCCAGTCCGCAGCCCGCACTTAGTGTCCCAACCCGCAGTCAGTCAGCAACCCGCAATGGCAGTTGGTCCGTGGTTCCGCAGCAGTTAGTCCGTTCTTCCGCAGCAGTTGGTTCATGATCGATCAGCTACCATCTCTTTGTCGTTGATGGCTGCGCGCACCCCTGTCCTCTCCTCGAACCTCTCCACAAACGCCGCCAATCTGTCGCTGCTGAAAACTCCCCGCGGCATTCCGAGAACCTCGATCGCGGCCTCGATCGTCTCCGGCGTCCCCTCGACCTCCACCAGCACATCCATCCGCGGGTAGGTCTCGAACCTCACCGTCGCACCGCGGACCTGGTACTGCGCGATGAACCTGTCGATCTCACCCACGATCTGAAATCCGAGCCGCTCGAGGATCCTCGCGAACGACTCGAGATCCTCGAGCGGCGTCGTGATTTCTTCGCGCACCTTGTAGACATCCCGAATCTCCGTCGGCCCTTTCCAGTCCAGAAAAACGCGGCTCCCCTCCCGGTTCTCGTAGCGTCGAACTCGCAACACTTCATCTCGACGCGATAATTCGCCGGACATAAGATCGTAGCGACGGTCGGAGATCTTTCCCTCGAAGGAGAGCGCGGCGCCGGCATCCTCGAGTCGCTTCCGCCGCAGCGCGAGATCGTCCACCACCGCCTTGAGCTCGACTTCACGCATTGACGATCTTGTCGAGCACTTCGGCCGTGTTGGCCAGCGAGGGGAAAACGGCGTAAGGATTGTGTTGGCGCAGCTGCTCGACGGTGTAATGTCCGCTCGCAACCCCGATCGCTCTCGCACCCAGCGAGCGCCCGCACTCGATGTCGGCGGGTGTGTCGCCGATGACGACCAGCCGGTCGCCCGCCAGCTCCAGTCCGAGGTGCTCGCCGGCACGCCGTTGCGCGATCGCGGGCAGCTCGGGCCGATGCTCGTGATCGGAGCCAAACGCATTGACGCGAAAGCGTTCGGGATCGATCCCGGCCGCCTGCAGCTTGATGCGCGCGCCGGGCTCGACGTTGCCGGTGAGCAATCCGAGCACTACGTCGTCGCGCGCCTCCAGCGCGTCGAGAATCTCCGGTATGCCATCGAGCGGCCGAACGTTGAACTTTCCGCTCTTTGCTCCGGCGCGAAGACCCTCGAGATAAAGCTCGATCAGATCGTCCATCCGCGAGTCGATCTGCTCGTCGGAGTGCCCTTCCATTCGCATCACGTCGCGAACGATCTGCTTGTCGGTCTTGCCGTCGTAGCGATAGGAAGGATTTCCCGGCGACCCGAAGATCATCCCCAGCGCGCGCTGCATCGACGCTCGACCCATGCCGGCGGAATTGAGGAGCGTGCCGTCGATGTCGAAGAGAACGAGCCTCATGTCCTGGTGAGGAATACGCCCGCGACGATCGTTACCGCGCCCACACCCTGGAAAATCGTCGGTACCTCGCCGAGAAACGGCCACGCAACGAGCAGTGCGACGATCGGTTGCAGATTCGAGTAGACCGCGGTGCGCGTTGGGCCGAGCACTCGCAGTCCGCGGTACCAGAAGATGTAGGCGATGCCGAGTGATACTACGCTGGAATAGAGCAGTGCCATCCAGCCGCCGATTCCGACGCTCGACCAGTGCGTGGCAATCAGCGCCGGCGTCGAGGCGATCACCAGCGGGATCGCTCCGCCGACCAGAGTCACCGCCGAGATCTGGACGATGTCCCGATCCGTATACGGCTGGAGGAGTATCGTGTACCAGGTCCACGCCAGCACGCCGAGGAACACCAGCACCGCGCCGAGGAACGTCGTCTCGCCCTGCGCGGAGGTCGCGCTTCCCGCGATCACCAGCGCGACACCCAGCACCGACAGCGCAATTCCGACGAGGGTCATCCGCTTCACGCGCTCGAGCCCGCGTGCCCTCGCGACGAGTGCAATGAACGCGGGTGCGGCGCCGACGATCAGTGCTGCATTGCCGGCGCGCGTCCGCGCGACGCCATGGATGAAGAAGAGCTGGTACAAGCCGTTGCCGAGCACGCCGAGGAAAAGGAGCCGCACGATGTCGGCGCGCCGCAGTGACACGCCGCCCCGCAGCAACACGAACAGTCCCATGAACAGCGCGGCGGTTCCCACGCGTAGGCCCGTGAAAGCGACTGGATCGAAGACGCGCGTCGCGTACTTCACGACCACGAAATTGATTCCCCAGATCATCGCCATCGCGAACAGCAGCAGGTCGGTGAGACCGAGCGCGTGGTGGGTCGCCGATCCGGCAAAGGTAGGAGTACGTCCAACTGATTCTGTCATCGACGAAAGCTAGCCGCCCAAGGCGCGGCGCGGCTACTTTGCTTGATGCACATCTCCTTCGCCGTCTTCGCGGACGCCGCCAATCTTTCCCAGGAAGGAAAGCTCAACGTACTTGGCGTCTTCGACGCCGTGCAGGTCGCGGGGTTGCCGACCATCCATCCCCGCACCCACTTCATCGTCCGCCTCAAAGCCAACGGCGACGACGTCGGCGCTCACAAGCTCGCCTTTCGATGGCTGAGCCCGCTCGAGGAAGAGCTGTGGTCTTCGACGGGCGAAATGAACGTCTCGCCGGCGCCGAACCCCGTCTTCGAGGTCGACCTCCCCATCATCGCCGTCGTCGACCTCCCCCTCAACGTCGCCGGCCAATACACGATGCAAGTCACTCTCGACGATGAGCCCACTGCCGCCGTGCGCCTTTTCGTCAACGGGCCAACTGCACCGATGATGGCCACTGCACCAAATGCCATGGTCAGCTGAACTGCTGCGAACTGCGGGCTCACCGCTGCGGACTGCGGACTAACAGCTGCGGAATCACGGACCAACTGCCAGTCCGAATTGCTGACTGAATGCGGATTGGGGAACTAATTGCGAATTGAGAGCAGGCCGAGCGTGTCCGCAGCCCGCAGTTAGTGTCCCAATTCGCAGTTAGTTAGCAGTTCGGAGTGGCAGTTGGTCCGTGATTCCGCAGCCGTTGGTCCGCAGTCCGCAGCCGTTGGTCCGCAGCCCTTCGAACGAATGGCCATGGACTGCGAATTAATCAACCAGAATCCGTCTCGCGAATCGAAACCGTTGCACCAGCAGAGATGTGTACTCGTCTCCGCTCGCGAGATCGTCGACCGCGTATCCGCCGCGGCCGAGCGCGAGATGAACGACGCGCATTCCGCCGAGCGAGATCGCGACGTGCGTGATCCGGCCGTCGGGCTCGTCTGAAAAGAAAAGCAGGTCCGCCGGCTGCAGCTCTTTCATCGATGCCACCGGCGCGCCCGTCATCGCCTGCATCCACGCGTCCCGCGGAACGTGCACGCCGTGCAAATGAAACGAGCTCGACACCAGTCCGGAACAATCGCAGCCCCATGGCGTCACCCCGCCCCACTCGTACGATGTCCCCTCGAAGAACGTCATCGCCGACGCGGTGATCGAGTCGGCCAGCGGAGGAAACGACCGGCGCCGCTCATCGAGCGGCATCGCCAGTCCACCGACCCGTTCCTGACCCGCCGTCACCAGCGCGCCCAGCGGGAGCTTGCGCGTCGCGTTGTGCTCGTCACGCACCGTGCAGCCGAGCGAGAGCGGACGCGGATCGTTCCACCCCGTCTCAGCCAACGGCGGTACTGGCTCGGGCACCGTCACGACGTAACCCTGATGCACCCAGCCCGGATAACCGTCGGCACCCTTGATGTGCAGCCACAGCCCCTTTCGCTCTACCACCAGCGCGATGTGGCCGTGCAGCAACTGTGATACCTGAGTGGTTTTTACATCGGGCTCGCAAAGCATTGGCGCGATCGCAGCGATCGCTGTGACGTGCTCGCTCAATGCTCCGGCCAGTCGATCTTGGTCGACTTGTCTGGCGTCAGAGGTGGCTCGGGTCGTTTGGCTCGGCATGACTTGCAAAGGGTGACACCGCGAAAGTTGCAGATGATGCAGACGAATGTCCCGCAATCGGCGCACGGATAACCTTCGGACGCGCGCTCCTCATTGCCACAGGAGCGACACATCATCAGGTCTTTCTCGCGCAGGTCTTTCGCCATCTCTCGGTGAGTTGGAATAGGTGCCGGGGAAACCACGATGCTATAACTGACGAGTCAACAGTCAGTTAGAAACGCCAGTTCCGAAACAGGTCGAACCCCAGCTGCGGCGGAGTCTGGGTCGTCGGGGTCAACGGCTGGCTCCCCGTGCGGTCGCATCTGGTGCTGCTCGATCCCGGCTCGATCGCCGCCTGCGCGCTGTACAACGAGTTGATTCTGTATTCCAGCTGCAGTCCAAGATTCTCCTTGAACGCCGCTGAATTCACGAAGCATAACCCGGTGCTCAAGCCCAGGAACCAGCGGCTGCCCAGTTGCTTGCCCAGCACCGCTCGGGTGTTGAGCAATCCATAGTAGCCCGGATTGGTTGCGCTCTGACTCGCGTCCGTAGTTCCCGGCGCCGCCGTCTGCAGCTCCACGTAGTCGAGCACGTTCTGCGGTACCGCGCTCACCAGCAGATTGCCGAGCGTTCTGATCCCGAGTCCCTTGGCGAGCGCCGACGTCCCGGCGTCGAAGCCAACTGCGGGTCCACCCGTCACCAGATAACTCAGCAAGTCGCTCTCGGACAACGGCAGATTGTCGGGATTCCTGAGCGCGAGCTGCGGATGCGACAGGAAGCCGGTGATATCCACTTCCACTCTTACGTCGCGTCCGTTCGCGCTCCCGCCGCCGGGCTGCCGCACGGTGTGGATGGCGCGGATGTCGAGTCCCGGATCCAGATCGGACGTCCCAAAGAATCGCAGCGTTCCGGCCTGTACATCGAAGGTCGGCTGGATGAAAGGATCGACGAGATTCAGACGATAGGTTCCGCGATCGGCGCCCAGTATTCCTTCGAGTGCCAGTCGCGGTGGCTCCCCCGGGTTCGGCGGCGCCAGTGTGACGTTGAGCGATCCGCTCAGCTTGATGTTCGCTTCGGTCGAGCGCAGCCAGACATCGGAGCCGATGTCGATGTCGAGATTTTCCAGCCGGAGATTCCGCGCCACCGCCTTCGGCGCGCGCGGCATTACTTCCCGATTCTGCGACAGCAGCGTATCGACGGCGCTCAGGAATTCCGGATCCTCGAGATCGATGACACGCTTCTTCGCGACTTCGGGGATGTACACCGAGCCGCGCTCCACCACGATCGTCCCGCGCATCACCGCATCCTGCGTCGAGCCCGTCAACATGATCGCGGGGCCCGTGGAGATGTCGAGCGCGGCGAGCCCAGGCTTGTCGATGGCGTGGAAGTTCGAGAGGTTGGCGACCAGGGAGAACGACGGGTTGTCGTAGTGCTCGAAGCTCACGCTGCCGGTGAGGTTCATCGAGCCGCGCCGATCCTTCACCGTTTCCGCCGACAGCTGCTTGATGTGTACGCTGTCGCCCGAGAGCGCGATGTCGGCGCGGATCTTATTGAATCGCGTCCCGAGGTTGGAGAACGCCGCGGTGCCATCGGCGAGAGAGATCTGGCCGAACAGCCGAGGCTGCTTGACGTTGCCGCGCACCTCGACGTCGGCGACGATCGCGCCGCGCGCATCCACAAGTCCCGGCACGAACGCGCGGAACAGCCGCATGTCCACGCTGTCGGTGCGAACGTGTCCGCCGATCGAATCTCCCTTCAGCAGGACGTTCTCGACGATCAGCTTCGCCTTGCTGCTGTGTTGCAGGATCAGTGAATCGAGCGCCAGAAATCCTTTCGCCGACACCACTCGCGTCGGCGCCTCCAGGCGATACCTGTTGTCGGCGTCGACATCCACCGCCGCGCTGTCGAGCCGGATCACCGTCGTATCGTTGGCGCGGGTGATATTGCCGGCCAGATCGCTCTGCACGCCGCTCTGACTGAGCAGAGATGCGCTGAAGTGCCCCGACGTCGGCGACGCCAGCGCCACTGACGCCCTGATGCTGTTGAACCCGACCGCGCCGAGGTCCACCGTGTCGGCACCGAAAATGAACGAGCCCGTCGGCTGCTTGGTGACGTCGGCGAGCAGTACCGTTCCTCGCACGCTCTCCACGCTGCGTTGCCCGAGCCTCACGTCGTTCCCCCGGATAATTCCGTTCAGCGACATATGCTCGGCGCTGCCGGTGAGCTCTCCGGTCAGCTGCGCGGTACCGTGGAGCGAGTCCATCGCCGGCACATCGGCAAGCGACGGGACGAGCGCGCGCAGCCGCGACAGCGAGTCCATCACCGCCTCGAACTTGAGCGAGCCCGTGTGGGTGCCGCTCAGTCCGAAAGTTCCGGCCGCGCTGGCGCGGAGCCCGCTGGCGTTGAGCGCGAGCGTATCGACAGTCGCGACACCGTCGGCAAAGTGCAGCCTCGCGACCGAAGGATCGACCTGGAATCCGCCGAGTGTCGACTTCTCGATCGACGCCACCGCGCGCCCTGACAGGCTGGCGAGGTCGGCACCGCGCACGTCGAGATCGTACTGCCCCGTGAGCTGAGTGCGCGGAATGGTCGCACTCTCGAGCAAGGTGTGAAGATCCAACCCGGTCGTGGTGAGCCGGCCGCGGGCGCCGTACTCGAGCGGATCGGCGTCGACGATACCATTATAGGCGAAGCTCCCCGCCGGTCCGGTCAGCGAAGCGTTGACCAGCAGATTCGGCGACGTTCCCTTCACCTGCACCGGCCCGGCGTAGCTGCCGCGCAGCGGCATCAGAGGGTACGAGTGCGACAGCGTCGTGAACGACAGCGGCTCCGCCTCGAGCGCGAGATCGTAGGTGAGATACTTGTCGCCCCACGTCACCCGACCGTTCCCCGTCACGTGCGAGATCGGAAGAGCGCCGTCGTGGTGCAGCAGGTCGGCATTCCTGAATCGGACGTCGAGCCACGAAGAATCGAGCGTCGCCGTTCCCGAGATCGTGCCTTTGATCTTCGGGAAGAGCGGATTCAGATATTGGAGCGTTCGCAGGTCCAATGTCGCCACGTCCACATTGAAATCGTGGAACGCGGTGAACGCCGGGAACAGGATGTCTAGCTCGCCGTTGCCGCGCGCTTCGCTCACCGCGCCGGGAACGTGCGCGTCGTCGAACAGCAGCGACCCGTCCTCCACCCGGAAATGATTGAGCGGCCCGCCGGACGCCCGCACCGTGCCGGTGATGTCGCCCTGCCAATCGTACGGGAATTTCTTGCCATTCAGTGTGCGCAGCAGATCGAAGTTCATCGGCGCCGCCTGCATCTCGACGTTCTTCACCACCAGCACCGGCCCGCCCGTGCCGAAGGTCATGTTCCCCAGCAGGTGCGACCGCGTCGTGCGCACATCCATGTCGGTCAGGATGTAGTCGAGGAACTTCGGGTTGCGCTGGCTGCGGATGTCGAGCTTCATCCTGCCGCCGCCAGTGGTCGGCAGCGTCGGATACACCCACGCCACATCCGCGAGCGACACCGAGTCACCGATGATGTGCAGGTAGTACCGCACCGGCAGGTCGCTGCCCCAGACGATGCTGCCGTGCGCCTTCCCCGTCGATCCAGGCAGGTCGAAGTGATCGCTGTCGACGAAAACCGAGTCGCCGAGGTTGAGGATCGTGCCGACGACGTTGCGGAACTTGAACGGCGGATCGTTCTCGCTGAAGCTCAGCTTCCGGATACGCACCAGTCGGCCGACCGTGTCGGGGTCGGCGATGCGCGCCTGCCCGAGATTCGCCTGCGCGTTGGTCCACCGCCAGGTGCGCGCGAAACCCTCCGCCGTGCGCCGGATCTCGTGATCCGTGCGCGCGAGGTCGAACCTGATCGCGCTGTCCAACCTCGCTCCGTGCAGCGAGTCCGGCGGATGCCATGGCAGCGTCAGCGTAAAGGTTGCGTCGTGAATCACCGAAGAATCGACCACGATGTACTGGCCGAAGCCGCGCTGATTGCGCTTTTGCTTCTCGACGCTCGCCGGGAAGATGCGCCGCCAGTTCCACTCGCCGTTGGCGTGCTGGCGAAGATTCACGACCGGATGGTGCGCCTCGACGAAACTGAAAAGGATGCGCCTGTCGAACAAATCGCGCGGATCGTACTTGACGGTGATCGGACCCGACGCAAAAAACACCGAGTCCTGATCGTCGCGGATTTCGACCGAATCGATCGTCACCGCGCTGAAGAAGCCGCCCGTGATATGGCCGATGTAGACTTTGCCTTTGACCTTACCCTCGAGCATGGACATGACCATGCTGCGCACGCGATCGCGCCCGAACCCTGTGTGGGTGACACCGATGAAGCTGAGGACGAGGATCAGCAGCAGGCCGACGAGGATGACGGCGCTTCCGATGACGATGCGGAGACGGCGGGTCATTGGACGCTAGAACGCCTGTCCGATCGCGAAGCTGAAGGTGAGCTTGCTGCGGAAGCTGTTGTCCTTGGTGGGGCGATAGGATGCGAGACATGTATATCCCGGATCCTGAGTCACCTTGATGACCTTCCTGTTCGGCGATGCCGGATCGTCGTACTCTACGTGCGCGGGGATCTCGTTGTTCGGACTCACGCAAAGGAGCGGAGCGCCGATCAAGTCGGTGGCCTCGTAATAAATCGGTCCTTTGGGTCGCTGATATGGATTGTAACCGACCGCGATGCGCACGGGCCCCACCGGAGTGAACGCCGTGACCTGGATGCCCGGAGTCACCTTCAGCTTCACCTGACTCACCTCGGGCGTCCCGCGATTCCACACCTCGCCAGCGTCGGTGAAGAACGTCCATTGAAGAAGCTCGGGCAGGAACGGGCTGCGCAACCGAAGCTCGATGTTCCCAACCACGAGGGAGTTGCCACCCACCGGCACCACGCGTTTGAACGCGGTGTCGTTTAGGGTCTGGCGAACCACAGTGTCCGGGCGTCCGGCGGTGTCCACCGACAGGAACAGGTCGTATGTGTTCGCTACGTAGATGAGGGAGCCGAGCTCATTCTGCGAAAAGCCACGCACGGTCGTCGGACCACCGGCATAGAGTCGCTCCTGCGGAGGAATGAACGCTGTCGCCGATGCGACGTTGCGTCCAAACACGCTGCCGCCGCGAACCCGCAGCGCGAGCACGTTCCCGCCGCCGACGTCGATATACCGCGCCGCATCGCCCAGCACCTTGTTGAACTGCAGATCCTTGTTCGACAGAATCGCCGGCGACGAATGCCGGGCCTCCAGCCTCACGACCGAGCCCCGCGTCGGCGACAACAGGCTGTTCGAATTGTCCTTGGTGATCGCGAGACTCAGAATCGCGAGCTGCTGGGTCCGCTGGATCCGGTCGCGCTCCGCCGCCTCGCAAAGGTTGAACACGGCGCAAAAGAGCGCCGGCTGCGCTTCCGTTCTGCCGAGGTCCATCGAGTACGCCGCCGTGACCGGCGTCCGAGTCAGTCCGCGCCACACCAGCGACGCGACGCCTCCGATCGACGTCGTCCTCACGTAGGCGTTGTACTCGGATACCCGTTGGCTGTAAACCGTCAGCGTCGGCACCGTGCGCAATCCCAGAAACAGCGGCTGCCGCAGCGTCGCGCCGACGTAATAGTTCAGCCTGTTGCTGAACACGTCCTTCCGCGCTGCCGGGCAGAGTCCGGGTGCGCCGTCGAGCGGACGTCCGATGCCGATCTTTGACACCCGCGTGTTGATGTCCAGGCGCCGCGCGCCGTTCAGGAAATTGAAGTCGGTGTACTCACCGGTGAGCCGGAAGCAATCCAGCGTGCCGTAGCCCGCGCCCACGCGCGCTGCATGCATCGTCGCTTCAGCGAGATCAGCGTAGAGCGTGATCAGCGAATCGGCGCCCGAGTCGGGAGTGATCGACACGTGCTGATACGCTTCCGTCTGGTACAATGCGCGCTGCGCATCGACGATCTCGCTCTCGCGATATAGCTGCCCCGAGTCGAGACCCATGATCCGGCGCACGACTTTCGTCGGGATCTGCTGCTTCTTTCCGGCGAGCGGTGTCACGTCGATCTGAATCGATCCGATCCTCGACCTCGGCCCAGGCGTCACGTACAGGGTGTCCCACGCGCTGAGCGCGCTGTCGTTGACGACGAAGCTGTTGTCGGCGTCGCCCCTCGGGTAACCGTTGTTGTGCAGCCGCTGGCGCACCGTGTCGGCAGCGGCGTCGATAGCAAAACGGTCGAATCGGCCGCCTTCGCGTGGGGCAAGGTCGCGGACGATTCGCGATTTTTCCGGCACCGAATCGAGTCCGCGCACCACGAAGGACCTCAGTATCATCGGAGGCCCCTCGTGAATGGTGAATCTCACCGATACCGCCCCGGGGGCCAGCACGTCGACGGCGGTATCTACGGTCACCTGTGGATACCCCCGACGGCGGTAAAAGATTATCAAGCGCGCGCGATCGTTCGGCAGCTCGGCCCTGTCCAGACAGTGCTTGACGGAGAATGGCAGGTGCAGAAACCGCCGCGTGAACGACGACGGCGTCGTCACGATGGTTTTGGCAAGCTCCGCATCCGAAAACGCGGTGTTGCCCCGGAACTCGAGACGCATCACCTCGAGGTCGCCCCGCTGGCATTCGATGTCCTGCGCGCGGGCGCTGCTGACTCCGAAAAAAGCTGCGAAGAACGCTACTACGGTGTATGCCCCGAGGCGTACCCGGGTGGAGGTCACTCGCGCGACGCGCCGGCGCCTGGGGGTCGGCCCGCCGGCAGCTCGCGAGCGTAGTGCGTCTCCGTCTCCGGCTCGGTGCGCTCACCGAGCATTCTGCGCGGCGGATTCGTCGGCGCGCGCGGCAGCTCGCCCTGCGGTACGAGAGGCGTGCGCTGGATTAAGAGTTGCACAACGTAAAAACCGGCCAAACCGGCGGCGAGACCGACGCCAATCGCGGGCATCAGATCCTTGGCGCCCAGTCGGCGGCGATAATAGTATTCTGCGCTCACGGTGAGGCCTATTTCGGGTGCGCGAAAGTTCTCGTATTTCGCCCCTTCATGTCAACCGTCAGAGCACACCATGCGGCGACTCTTCCTCTTCGTTTTACCCGCGATTCTGAGCTGTGGTGGCGGTGGTGAATCATCGGCTCCTCAACGCAAAACTCTCATCGACTCCCGGGACACCTACGACCCCCGATCGATGGACCCCGCGCTCTCCACCGATGTTCCTACCGGACGCGCCGTCTCCTACATCTTCGACGGGCTGACGCGCTTCACGCCCGACGCCCAGGTCGTGCCCGGACTCGCCAAATCCTGGGAAGTGACACCGGACGGACTCATTTACACCTTCCATCTTCGCTCCGGGGTCAAATTCCACGACGGCCAGCCGTTCACGTCGAAAAACGTCGTCTCCACCTTCCAGCGGGTCCTCGATCCTAAGACGAAGGGAGGCCGCGGTTGGCCACTTTATCCGATCAAGGGCGCCGAGGACTTCGCGGCCAGTAAGGCCCAGACCATCACCGGGCTTGCCGCTCCGAACGACACCACCGTCGTCATCACCCTCAAGGAGCCGCTCGCCATCTTCCCCAAGATGCTGGCGATGCCCGTCACCATGATCGTTCCACCCAACGCGGGCTCCGATTTCGGCCAGAAGCCCGTCGGCACCGGTCCGTGGAAGTTCGTGGAGTGGCGTCACGACGACTACCTCAAATTCGCAAAGAATCCCGACTACTTCGACGGCCCGCCCAAAACTGATTCGCTGATGGCGCGCATCATCCCCGAGATGAGCACAGCCACCGCCGAGTTCGAGGCCGGCAACGTCGACGTGCTGAGCGTCCCCGACGAGGCCGGCAAAGGCTGGCAGGCCGATCCTGAAAAGAGCAAGCTGCTGTCATCGGCTCCGGCGCTCCGATTCTGGTACGTCGCCATCAACGTCACCCGCGGCCCGCTCAGCGATGTGCGGGTACGACAGGCCCTCAACTACGCGGTCGACGTCAACACCATTCTCACCGCCGTCATGGCTGGCCGCGGCTCCGTCGCCAATGGCGTCGTCCCGCCGAGTCTCCCCGGTTACGACGAAAGTCGCAAGGGATACACGCATGATGTCGCCAAAGCGAAGCAGCTTCTCGCCGCCGCCGGTCATCCCAACGGCATCGACGTCGAGCTGTGGGCAGCCACCACGGATCAATCTCCCCGTCTCTCCCAGGCGATTCAGGCCAATCTCGCCGAGGCGGGAATTCGCGCTAAGATCGTCCAGCGCGACGCGTCGTCGGTTCGGGAAGCCGCGCGCAAAGGCGCGTCGGATTTGTACGTGAAGGAATGGTGGGCCGATTATCCCGACGCCGAGAACTTCCTCTTCCCGCTGCTCTACAGCAAAAACAAGGGCGCCGGCGGCAACGTGTCGTTCTACTCCAATCCGAAGTTCGACGCTCTCGTCGATCAGGCGCACCGCGAGCAGGACGAATCGAAGCGCAACGACCTCTACAAGCAGGCCGACGCGGTGCAGTTCAACGACGCGCCGATGATCTACCTGTTCTTCTACAAGGACATGTACGCGGTGCAGCCGTGGATTCACGGATTCAAGGTGCCCGCCGTCTTCAACGGTCAGCGCTGGACCGACGTGACCATCGGCAAGTAGCACGTGTTCTCGTTCATCCTCCGCCGGCTGCTGCTCGCGATCCCGACACTCTTTGGCGTGCTGGTGGTGACGTTCCTGCTCCTTCGCGTCGCGCCCGGCGATCCGGTCGAGGCGATGGTCGGCGAGCGCGCGGACGCCCAGACCATCGCCCGCCTCAGGAAGGAGCTGCACCTCGACGAGCCGATGATCAGCCAGTTCGGGCACTACGCAAGCGCGGTATTGCGCGGAGATTTTGGAAATTCCTACATCACCCAGCGGCCCATCATCAAAGACATTCGCGAGCGGTTTCCCAAAACGCTTTTGCTCGCCGGATCAGCAATGCTTCTCGCCTCGGTGCTCGGCATCAGCCTCGGCGTTCTGAGCGCGCGCAATCCCGGCGGATGGTTCGACCGGCTGGGCCTCGGCGTCGCATATCTGGGGATTTCTTTCCCCGTGTATTGGGTCGGACTGATTCTGATCCTGGTCTTCGCGGTGATCCTCAAGTGGCTCCCGCCATCGGGTTACGGAGGAATCAAGTACCTCATTCTTCCCGCGTTTGCGCTCGGTTCGCGCTCCATCGCCTTCCTCGGACGCATGACGCGATCGGCGATGCTCGACGTGCTCGGCGGCGACTACGTGCGCACCGCGCGGGCGAAGGGACTCAAGGAGCGCGTGGTCGTCATGCGTCACGCGCTGCGCAACGCGCTGATTCCAGTCATCACCGTGCTCGGCCTCGATTTTGGATACTATCTCACCGGAAGCATCCTCACCGAGACCATCTTCAGCTGGCCGGGGCTTGGCCGCTACGTAGTAAATGCAATCACCAGACGCGACCTTCCAGCGATACAGGGATCGGTGCTCTTTCTGAGCGTCGTTTTCGTGCTGGTGAATCTTCTTACCGATCTCGCCTACGCCAAAGCGGATCCCCGCGTCGCGTACTCCTAAGCTCCGCCATGACAGAGAAGGAAGCGCCTGTAAAGGACGCGACGGAATCCGCGCCACGCGAAGGCGCGCTGCAAAAGGAAATCGAGCGGATCGAGAAGGAGTCGGGCGCGAAGTCGATCGCAGTCGCGCTCAAGGATTTCGAGACCGGTCTCGAGCTCCACTACAACTCGGACCGCTGGTTCCACGCCGCCAGCACCATCAAGGTGCCGATTCTGCTCGGCGTCTTCGCGGCCATCGATCGCGGCGATCTGCTGCCGCACTCGCGTGTCCACGTTCGAAACCGTTTTCTGAGCGTCGTCGAGGGCATTCCGTTCAGAGTTGAATCCGGCCGCGACGCGAACTCGGCGGTTCACAATGCGATCGGCAAGATGATGCGCGTCGACGAGCTCGCGTATCACATGATCACGACGTCGAGCAATCTCGCGACCAACTTGCTGCTTGCCGTGATCGGCCCCGACTCCGTGAACAAGACCCTCGCCGAGCTCAAGCTCGAGGATGGGATCGACCTCAAGCGCGGAGTCGAGGACGAGCTCGCCTTCGACAAGCGCATCAACAACATGGTGACCGCCGACGGTCTGCTGAAAATTCTGGTGATGCTGGCCGAGGGAAAGGCGTTCTCCCCCGCCCTGTCGCGACGAATGATGGACATCCTTCACGGGCAGGAGTTCAACCAGGGAATTCCGGCCCGACTGCCCAAGGCAGCGCGGGTGGCTCACAAAACGGGCGAAATCTCTACCGTCGCCCACGATGCTGGAGTCGTGTACCTGCCCAAACGGAAGCCGTATGTGCTGGTGGTGTTGAGCGAGTGGGATCCGGACGTGTCAGGCCGGTCGCGGACCATCGCGACCATTTCGCATACCATATATGAGGCCCTGACCCAGCGGCCAATGGATGAGTGAGCGTGTCGACGAGCTTCGCCGCCCAGCCGGCAATGAATAATTCGCCCAATTTCCCGCTCCGGGTGGTGGACGGGCTGACCCTACCCGCTGATTACCGCAAGGCCCTCCGGCCCGGAGAAGAGTGGAAGGACGCTAACGGGTTTCCCCGCCAGCTGCCTCGCTATTTTTACGAGGTACCCTCCTGGGATTCGGCCATGAAGGTGGAACTGGCCACCCATTTCCTGCTTTGGGAGTTCATTCAGGTCGACGTTCGGGAAGCCCCGCCGCTGCGGACGTTCCCCCGGTACGTTCCGTGCGCAATAACACTCCTAGCCGTGTGCCTGGAGAGGTTCCGGGAGGCCGTCGGGACGCTGGTCCATATTTCCGCGAACGGGGGCTACCGCTCGCCGTCCCACCGGTTCTCGAAGAACGCGACTCCACACGCCTGGGGAACCGCCGCCAATATCTATCGGATTGGCGACACCTACCTGGACAACCGGAGTGCGATCGAGCGCTTCAGTCTGATCGCGCGAGAGACGCTTCCCGGAATCTGGACGCGTCCTTACGGAACACCGACCGGATACGCGGAAGATCATCTCCACCTCGATTTGGGATATGTGCTGTCGGTGCCGCGGGACGTGAAAAGTTGACGAAGTCGTTGCAGCACGCAGTCGTAATTCATGAAGAACTTTGGTTAAAAGAAGAGCATGGCGCTGAAGAAGAAGAAAGGACCGGAGAACAAATCATCGACCCACGAGCGGATCCAGCTCGCGGCAATCGGCATGGAAGCCGAGTTTGCCGTGGTGATGGACGGAGTGCAGGTCAAGCCCGAAGACATCTTCGGCAGCCCGCGCCGGATCATTCGTGAGAAGATGATGCACCGGAAGGGCAGGTCGTATCACCTGCCCACCGGCGGCGCGGTCTACTTCGATACCGGCGTCATCGAGGTCGCGACGCCAGTAATCGAGATCGAGCGCGGCTGCGCGGCGCGCGCCGGGCGCTCACTCTGGGAAGCGATTCTGTTCGTGCGCCAGGAGCTCGACGCCTGGGAGCAGGCCCACGACACCGACGTCCAGCTCGCCGGCTTCAGCACCCACTACAACATTTCGTTCGAGCTCCCGCGCTCCGAGCAGGGCCCGACCCGAACCGTCGAGCAGCTCGCGTATCTGCTGTCGCACATTCTGCCGGTGCCGGTGATGGTGCTCGCTGCGAACCGGCGGTCGACTGGCATCGGCGTGCGCCCCCGCGGCGACCGCATCGAAGTCACTGCCGATTTCACACCCGACGCGCCGCTCATGATCGCGACGGCGACGGTTATCGTAGGCATCGTTCGCGAAGTGATGCGCTGGCCGAGCTACGAGATCAGCGCGCTCGAGAAGACCGACATTCCGGTGATTCGCGGGTTCCGTCCGATGCCCCACACGACGCGCAAGGGCTGGCTGGCGCGGTTCGATTGCTATCCGGAGAATCCGTTCACGTCCGATATCGACGTCGACAAATGGCCGACAACCGATGGACGCTTTCTGACGTTGCGCACGATGGCCGGATTGACGACCAAGCACTTCTGGCCGTACATCCGCCGCTACTCCGATCCCTTCACATTGCGGCTGATCGGCTCGGTGATGAAAGGGCGTGCGCCATCGCTCCTCGATCTCGACGACCGGCCCGCCGGCTATGAAGACGTCGGACGCCTTTGCACCTGGGACAATCTCTTCCCCGAGCGCGTGCTCCCGCGGTCGCAGTACGAGCGCGTTCTGATTCGGGCGATCTCCGGCGACAAGCTTCACATGGACGGCGACTGGTACACTCCCACCGGGATGCGCGGCTGGTCGCGGGTGATCTTCCGCCGCAAAGCCGACAACTCCCGCCACGTTTTTTCGCTGGATTATTTGCTCGACCATTTGAGAGAATGGGAGCGCCCGGGTCGGGGGAAGCGGGGCGCGGGAAGCAGTAGGCGCGACGCAGGCCGCGGACGGCGGTCGGCAATGGGCGGCCGGCGCGAGATCGGAGACGGAAGCAGGGAGACCGGAAGCGACGCTTACTGAAATTGCGGGCGCGTCCGGCGGCCGATGTCCCCCTTCACGCCTTCACGCCTCCCGCTCCCCGGCTTCCCACTTCCCGCTTAGAATTCACCGTCGCCCTTAGCCCCTCACCTCTGACAACTCACATCGCTCTTCTCCGCGGAATCAATGTCGGCGGCCACCGTCAGGTGGGCATGACCGACCTGCGGAATTTCCTCACCGCCGTCGGGATGGAAGAGCCGCGATCGTTGCTTCAAAGCGGCAACCTCGTTTTTTCGAGTCCCGTTCGCACCGGCGCCGAGCTCGAGCGGTTCCTCGAGACCGAAGCGCTGGAGCGCCTCTCCCTCGAGGTCGATTTCTTCGTCCGGACTCCCGCCGAATGGAAGGCGCTCATTCGACAGAATCCGTTTCGGAAGGAAGCCGAGCGCGAGCCCGGTTACCTCGTAGCGCTTTTTCTGAAGAGTGACCCCGAGCCCGGCGAAATCGCGGCCCTCGAAGCCGACATCAAGGGTCCCGAGACCATCAAGGCGAAGGGCAAGAACGCCTACATTTTTTATCCGAATGGCCAGGGCCGGTCGAAACTCACCCACACTCTCATCGAGAAGCACCTCGGCCGCGCGACGGGCCGAAACTGGAACACGGTAATGAAGCTCGGCATCATTGCCAAAACCGGCTCGGCGAAACTCACGCCGATTGCGCCGCGGAAGAGGATCTAGTTCCGGTAATTTCGGAGTCGATATCCGGGCGCTTCGGTTACACCCCTAGTCCAAAAGTCGGCAGCTGGGAGACGTGGACAGACTGGAGTGTTTCAGTCTGTCGTGCTTTGCATCTATAGGAAACGCACGGCTGCGAGGCGCCAGTATGACAGCTGACAGACTCCCGACTGTCCACGTCTCCCATCTGCCGGCTTTACGACTCGTGTGGCCAGCCGAAGCTCTCAATCCCCCGAATCCGCCCTCTCTCACCTGATCGCGTCGAGCAGCTTCTGGTGTATTCCGCCAAAACCCCCGTTCGACATGATCAGCACAACGTCTCGCGCCTTGAGTCTCGGCCCGAGGTCGCGCACGATCGCGTCAGCATCCTTGAGCTCCTTGGCCGCTTTGCCTGAGGACCCGAGATCCCGAACGAGCTGCCCGAGATCCAGCGCGGTCTCCTTCGTGTAGCGGTCGGGCCTGAATAGAGACGCAAAAACGATCTCGTCCGCTGCGCCGAACGCCCGGGCGTAGTCGTCCTGAAATTCGCGGCGCTGAGCGGTGTAGCTCCGCGGCTCGTAAACCGCGACGATGCGGCGGCCCGCGTACTTCTGCCGCACCGCGTCGATCGTTTCGCGAATCGCGGTCGGATGGTGCGCGAAGTCGTCGATCACCACGATGCCGCGCACCTCGCCGCGCACCTCCATCCTTCGCTTCACGCTGGCGAACGTACGAAATCCCTGGCGCACCCCGTCGCGATCGGCTTTGACGGACTCTCCCGCTGCGATCACGGCCAACGCGTTCCGCACGTTGAACGCGCCAGCGAGCGGCGTCTCGATCAAGCCCCATTCCTCATCGGAGCGAAACGCGCGGAATCGTGTGCCTTCTTCGCCGAACTCGACGTCGCGTGCGTGCCAGTGCGGCTGGTCGCTCGGCGTCTTCAGCGCGTCATCGCCGTAGCCGAACGACTCCACCGGAGCCGGCGACTTCGGCGTCAGCTCCCGCACGATCGGCGAATCCCAACCGGCGATCACCACTCCATTCTTCGGGACCAGATTGATGAAGCGCGAAAACGCGAACTTGTACGCCTCTTCATCGCGATAGATATCGGCGTGGTCGAACTCGATGTTGTTGACGATCGCGGTGTCCGGAAGGTAGTGCCACATCTTCGGACCCTTGTCGAAGTAGGCCGTGTCGTACTCGTCTGCTTCGATCACGAAGTACTTCGAATCGGTCAGTCGGAACGACGTTCCGAAATTCTCGGCCACCCCGCCGATCAGAAAGCTGGGGTTTAAACCCGCGGACTCGAGCACCCAGGCCAGCAAGGAAGTCGTGGTAGTCTTCCCGTGAGTGCCCGCCACCGCCAGGGAGTGGTGCCCCCAGATAAACTCCTCTTTTATAGTAGCGGCGGCCGAAGTGTAGCGGAGCTTGCTGATGAGGACCTCCTCCAGCTCCGGATTCCCGCGCGATATCGCGTTGCCGACGATTACAATGTCTGGTTTCGGTCTCAGGTTCTCCGGCCGATAACCCTGGCTGTAGGAGATTCCCATCGCCTGGAGCCCTGTCGACATTGGCGGGTATACGTTCTCGTCGGAGCCGGTGACGGTATGACCCGCAGCTTTGAGCAGGCCCGCCAGCGACGCCATCGCCGTTCCGCCGATTCCGATCAAATGGTAGTGAAGTGAGCTCCCGTTGCCGCCGGCGTTTCGCGCCATTCTCCCTCGTCGTCTGTCGATATGCCTTCGGTGTACTGGAATCTACATTGCTCTTGTGATATGCCCGCCGCCCAGCGCCCGATCGAGCCGCGGCGCCGAAACGCAGTACTGTTCCCAGCCGTAGTGCTGAAACACCCCAACTAGATTCATGCCGCAAAGAGCCAATCGATTCTGGACGATCTTTCTCGTCACCGTCCTTCTCGACGTCACGACCAAGCGCTTCGCCGTAACGCAGCTGACTCCGCCTTACATCCCCCACAATATCATCGGCGATGTCCTTCGCTTCACCCTCGCCTTCAATCCCGAAGGCGCGATGAGCATTTCGCTGGGGCCGTCGTCACGGTGGTGGTTCGTCCTCCTGTCCTTCGGCACTTTGTTTGTGCTCGCCTACATGCTGCGCCAGACGCCGCGCGAGGATCGATTCCAGATCGCGTCGATCGCGCTCATCTGCGGTGGCGCCGTCGGAAATCTCCTCGATCGACTTCGCTCGGCGCGCGGCGTCGTCGATTTCATCGACATCGGCATTGGAAGCCATCGCTTCTGGACCTTCAATCTTGCCGATCTCGCCGTGACGACCGGCACCGCGATGCTGACCTGGATCCTTTGCGTTCGCGCTGCCAAAGAGGAGCGTCGCACCCACGCGCTGGCCGGCGGGCCCAGCCGCGCCTTCGACGAGCCGACTTAGTCGCCCCTAGTCGTCCTTCTGGCCGAAGATGGCCATGTTGGAGCTGTGCCCCGGATTCACTTTCTTGTCGGGGTAGATCCAGTGGACGGCCTGATTGACGGCCGTCGCCGCCTCGCCGAAGCCTGTCGCGATCAGCTTGAGCTTTCCGGGATAGGTGGTGATGTCCCCAGCCGCGTAGATCCCGGCCCGCCCCGTCTCCATCAGGCTGTTGACGACGATCTCTTCCTTCTCGCAGTTGAGTCCCCACTCAGCGAGAGCGCCAATGTCGCTGATGAAGCCGAGCATTGGCAGAATCGCATCGGCCTCGATATCGCGGGTGCTCTTTGACTTGACATCGCGCACGGTGATACCGGTGAGCCTGTCGCCCTGCGACCGTACGTCGTGTAGCTCGTGGAAGGGAAGCAGCATCGTCCGGCCGGCGGTCGCCGCCGCCACGACATCGGCGACGGTTGCGCCGTGCGCGCGGTACCTGTCGCTCCGATGTATGAGGGTCACCGCCCGCGCGCGATCGCGCAGCTGTTGCGCCCAGTCGAACGCCGAGTCGCCGCCGCCGATGATGACGATACTTTGGCCGCGAAATTCTTCGGGGTTCGACACCCGATCGAAGATCCCCTTGCCGTACCACGGCTCAGCGCACGCCTGTGGAAGTCGTCGCGGCGAAAAGGCTCCGATCCCCGCGGCAATCACGATCGCGCGTGTCGGAAAGCGGTCAGTCTCGGTCACGAGAACGAAGTGATCTTCGTTCCGCTCGAGCGCGGTCACGTTCTGGTTGAGGTGCGACTTGAACTTGAATTGCGCCGCCTGCTCGACCAGTGCGTTGACCAGGTCCTTCGCCAGGATCTTCGAGTATCCGCCGACGTCGAAGATGTACTTCTCCGGGTAGAGCGCGGTCAGCTGTCCGCCGAGCTGAGGCAGCGCATCCACTATCTGCGCCGTCGCCCCCCGCATCCCCGCATAAAAAGAGGCGAACAGCCCGGTCGGGCCGCCGCCGATGATGGTGATGTCAGTTATTTCGTGAGTCATTCGTAGAGCGAAATATAGCCCGATCAACTGCCGCCAAAACTAAGCGCGAGCTCAGTGGGTGGCGGCGACCAGGTAAATCAACAGCGAAAAGAGTAAGGTGGTCGGTGCGAGGTGATAGGCAGGAGGGGAGGAGGGGTACGGGCGTTCTGGTGATGTCCGCAACTTTGAGTGGTCGACCTCCTGCTTGCAGGCACGGTGGTGCTGGCTGGGCGGAAAGGCCCCGACTGCTCGCACCCCTCGTTCGTCCTCACCTATTACCTCGCACCCTCCACCTTACTGTTCTCGCAGTGTGGTTTTCTCTTTGCTTTCACGTATCCCAATGAATGCTGTGACACAAGCACCTGCGCGCGAACAGCCGACCCTCAACACTCCGCGACTCACGCTCCGACCCTTCACGGCCGACGATGCGTTCGATGTTGAGCGGCTGGCGGGGGTGCGCGAGATCGCCGATACGACGCTGAACATTCCCCACCCTTACCCGCACGGCGGCGCGGCGCGTTGGATCGCATTGCACCAGCCCGCCTGGAATGAAGGCAAGATGGCCACCTTCGCAGTCGTCGCCAACGAAACCGGCAAGCTCGTCGGTGCGATCAGTCTCATGATCATGCGCGAGCACCACCGCGCCGAGCTCGGATACTGGATCGCAAAAGAGAGCTGGAACTGTGGCTACGCGACTGAGGCGAGTCAGGCCGTCATCGACTTTGGCTTCGGAACGCTGGGACTGCACCGAATCCAGGCCCGGCATCTGGTTCGAAACCCAGCGTCCGGTCGAGTGATGGAGAAGCTCGGGATGCAGCAGGAGGGAATCGAACGCGACTCCATCATCAAGTGGGGTCGCTACGAGAGCCTGGTGGTCTATTCGATTCTCGAGCCGGAATGGCGCGCGAGCCGCTCGTAGCCCTACTGATCCAAAGGCGCCACAGCCACAGCCGCCGTCCCATCGCCGCGGTACCGAACCGTGACGGTCCACGGCTGGCAGCACACCTCGCAGTCCTCGACGTACTCCTGCTCGGCGCCGCCGCCCGGGTCGAGCGCGATCTCCACCGTCTCGTTGCAGTACGGGCAATAGACGCTCGCCCCCGCTTCGGCAGTTCCGTCACCTAGCGGGAATTCTTCGTCGAGAATGTCTTTATCGTCGGGGAGGCGCATTCTTCTATTATAGGTCTTAACTGCCACTCAAGACTACCGGCGGGCTTAACTCCACTTAAGACTACCGGCCGGCCGCCGTGGGCCACACGGCTCGAGGCTACGTGCTTACACAAATCGCTGTTGTATTAGCCCGAAGCCTCAAGCCGGCCCGCCCCGGCCGCCGGCCGGTAGTCTTCGGTGGCAGTTCACAGACTCCATATCCACGTAGATTTGAGCAATGAAGATCTACACCAAAACCGGCGACGCCGGCGACACCGGGTTGTTTGGCGGGGGCCGGGTTCCGAAAGATGATCCGCGGGTCGAGGCATACGGCGATGTCGACGAGCTGAATGCCGTGCTCGGGCTCGTGCGAGCGGTCGAGCCCCTGCCCCGCATCGACGAGGTGCTGGTCCCCATCCAGCGGGACCTGTTCAGTATCGGCGCGCTGCTCGCCACGCCGGACCTCGACAAAATGCACCGCCATCTGGAGAAGGCGAGCATCGACCAGCGTCGCATCGAGGCACTCGAGCACGCCATCGATGAATGCGACCGGGAGCTCGAGCCACTCAAGGCTTTCATCATCCCGGGCGGCAGCCGCAAAGGGGCGGCGCTCCACGTCGCGCGCACCGTCTGCCGTCGTGCGGAGCGGCGGGTGGTCAGTCTACAGCACGACGTCGAGATCCCGGAGCTGGTGGTGATCTATCTGAACCGGCTGTCCGACCTGCTCTTCACCCTTGCCCGCCTCGCGAATGTCCTGACCGGCGCAGGTGAGGTTACCTGGTAGACCGCCCCGGCAGGCCCCCAAAGAAGGCGAGCGTCCGCGATCTGCGACTCGGGCGCACCACTATTCACATCGCCTCCGGCGCTCTGGAGGGAGTCGCTGACCTCATCGCGGTCGCCGCCCCCGCGCACCGCTACGCGATCATAACCGACTCGAACGTCCGGCCCCTTTACGCCGACAAGGTCGCGGCACAGCTGGAAAAATCGGGCTCCGACATCCTCATCGTCCCGGCCGGGGAGTCCAGCAAAACCCGCGATACCTGGGCCCGGCTCACCGACCAGATGCTGGCCCGCGGCTTCGGCCGCGACTCCGCCGTGATCGCACTTGGCGGAGGCATGATCGGCGACCTCGCGGGCTTCGTCGCCGCCACCTACATGCGTGGCATTCCGGTGGTTCAGATCCCCACCACTCTGGTGGCGATGGTGGACGCTTCGATCGGCGGAAAAACCGCCGTCGACACCTACGCGGGGAAGAATTTGGTGGGCATTTTTCACGCCCCGGCAACAGTCGTTATTGACCCGCAAACCCTTGCCACGCTTCCACTTAGGGAAATTCGTGCGGGAATTGCAGAGATAGTTAAGCATGGCGTAATCGCCGACGAGCCTTATCTTCGTCAGGTCGCCAGCGCGCTTCCTGAGGTGTTGTCGACGGGCGGTCAGACGAGTGACACCATGCTCGCGCTCATCGTCCCTAGCGTGGAGATCAAGGCCGGAATTGTCTCACGTGATGAACGGGAGGAAGGCCTTAGGAAAATCCTGAATTTTGGCCACACCATAGGCCACGCCGTCGAGCTGGTCAGCGGCTACTCCCTGTTGCATGGGGAGTCGGTCGCAATCGGGATGGCGCTCGAAGGGAGGCTCGCCGAAAGAATCGGCGTCGCCCAGGCAGGGACGGCAGCCACCATCACCAAGGTGCTGCAGACCGCCGGCCTCCCTACCGAGCTTCCGGAGGGGTTCGATCCGGACGATCTCATCCGGGCGATGAGGTCGGACAAAAAGGGGTTGTCGGGCAAGGTTCGATTTGCCCTGCCGCTTCGGATTGGAGCGATGGCAGGGTCAGAGGCGGGATGGACAGTTTCGGTCAGTGACGACCAACTTCGGGAGGTGCTTGCATGAAAACACGCAGAATCTCTCGCCCAACTCCGGTCGTGGAGACCATCGCGACTCAAAATCGGCCGCGCGCCGAGGTCATCCGCACCGTCGTCGCGGTCACCCTCGCTCTTGCCCTCATCGGCACTGGGGCGATCGCCCTGCCCTCATTTGCTCCGCTCACCCCGACCGAGGACATCTATGAGCCGGTCGTCGCCCAGCTCGAGCCGGAGACCCTCGCCGACATCGAAAGCGTGCACGAGTCGGCTGGAATGCTGGGGACCTCGGCGTCGGAAATTGCCCGCACCGTCTCGACCGTCGCTGCCCGGGCTCCGAAAGCGGCCAGATCGTCGCTGAAATCGGTCTCGGAACGATCGAAAGTTGCAAGAAGCAAGATCGTCCGCGCGACCGCTCACGAAGCAATCAAGATGAAGCGCGGGATCATTCCGCTGATCCCGTCCAAGTTCGCCCGGGCAGAGGAAGGCGTCACGATCCCCGTCTCGCTGACCCAGTACTGCGTGCAGGGCGAAACCCGCCGCGGACGCCAGACCCGACACGGCATCGTCGCCGCCGATCCACGAATCTTCCCGCTCGCCCGTTACGTCGACGTCTTCCTTGGCAAGGATTATCTCGGTCGCTACCTGGTCGATGACACCGGTGGCAACGTGCTCGGCGCGACCCTCGATATCTGGAACCCCGATTGCCGAGAGGCCGCGCGGTTCGGCCGGCACTGGGGGAGCGCTACTCTCGTCGCGCGCGCGGTCGAGGCGGTGCCCAATGATTCGCTGGTGCCGACCAGGTGGGATGGACTGGCTAAGCGGTAGCTCATAAACTACAAAGAAGACTACCGGCGAGAGGCCGTGCGCGGGCCGGCCCGAGGCAGCGGGCAAAAGCCACAACGTGCGCTAGCCCGTGGCCTTCTCGCCGTGTGGCCCGCGGCCTCCGGCCGGTAGTCTTCAGTTCGCTTTTGCCTTGGTGTACTCGGCACTACACTTGCTCGCTCCCCCCTCGAAATCCAACCCGAGCCAAACATGTCCTCGTTCAGTACCTACCTGATCGGATTCATTGTCCTCATCATCGGTCTGGCAATCGCAGCCATTTTGATGGGCGTATCACAGACGTGGGTTATCGTTGGCTGCATCATTCTGATCGGAATTGCGATCGTGATGGCCACAACCCGAACGAAGCCCAAAGATCCCCCAAGCCCGCCTGTGGCATAAACATTGGCTGTTGACGGCTGAGCACACCCGTAGTTAACGTGCGCGTCCAATTGGGGACCGGGCGCGCCACCCAGACACGCCGGTCGATAATGTCTCTGCCAAGGGGCTTATGCAGACAACGGGCGAGAGTAGATCGAAAGGCTTCTTCCGTTCTTCCCCTTCCACCGCGTTCGACCAGTACCTCCAGGACATTCAAAAGCTTCCCCTTATCACCGACGCCGAAGAAGAGCGTCGACTCGCACGGCGCGCCCAGGCCGGTGACGAGAAAGCAGCTGAGCGGCTGGTCACCGCCAACCTTCGATTCGTAATCTCATACGTAAAGAAGTATCAGGGGCACGGACTCGACCTCGGTGAGCTCGTGGCGATCGGAAACGAAGGGCTCCTCAAGGCAGTGAGAAAGTTCGATCCGGATCAGGGCGTCAAGTTCATTTCTTATGCGGTGTGGTGGGTGCGCCAGGCGGTCCTCAAGGCGCTGGCAGAACAGACCCGAAGCGTTCGAATTCCGCTCAACCAGAATTCGCAGCTGATCAAGCTGGCCCGCGCACAGACCGTCCTCTCCCAGGTCCTCAAGCGCGACCCGACCGACAACGAGATCGGTCG
>Ga0070684_100000574_pt1 | contig 25403 bp, 20 predicted proteins | sample KBSC723LmetaG_FD_65653 | JGI IMG/M metagenome (GOLD analysis project Ga0070684, IMG submission 65653) | Corn rhizosphere microbial communities from Kellogg Biological Station, Michigan, USA - KBS C7.2-3L metaG | ecosystem: Host-associated > Plants > Roots > Rhizosphere ...
GTGAACGGATAAACGTAGCCATCCCAGCCGACCACATCGAAGGGATGATGCGCCATCGTCACCTGGGTCCAGCGCGGACCGTCCTTCACTAAAATTTCGGTATCTTCGTCCTTGTCGATCGCCAGCGGTTCGGTTGGGCCGTGGAGGTCGCGCTCGGAATATGGCGAGCCCATTTTGATCTGGCCCTCTTTGTTCACATAACGCTGCGGAATTCGGACAGGGCCGACGGATTCAAGAATCAGGTAATCTTCTTCCTCCACTTTGTCCGGAACGAGCCGGTACGTGATGCCGCGCGGAATCACAATGTAGTCTTCAGCGCGATATCGCTGTTTACCGAAAACGGACTCGAGTGTGCCGCCACCTTTGAATACGAAAATGATCTCGTCGGCGCCGCCGTTGCGATAATATTCAAATTTGTCGTAAGTCTTTTCAGGGCGCGCGCGATACGCGACCACGTCCTGATTAAACAAAATCGGAATGCGGCCGGTGTAGAGATCTCCTCTGCGCGGAATGTCGGCGGTTTTCAAATGATGATGCCGGAGCGGACTGTCAGTGGCTTTTTTTAACTCCTCGCATTTCAGAAGCTTTACGTTACGCACCCGCGTCGGCGGCCGCAGATGGTACATGATTGAAAACGCCTCGTTGAAGCCTTCGGTCGTAACTACGTGCTCGTAGTAGATGCCTTCGTTCTTGTAACCCGGTCCCGCACCATTGCGGTGGAACCAGATGTGGTGCTTTCGCGGTATCTCGCCAAGTTTTTGGTAGTACGGCATTGTCGATTCTCCTTTTTATGAATTCGGAAGACTCCTCACCCTCCCCCTCTCCTCTTCTTTAAGAGGCGAGGTGACCTGTCCACGCCTTGTCGCGGCGGGCATTTGGCTCGGATATTTATTCCGCCTCTCCCCTCGAGGGGAGAGGATTGACGTGAGGGGTGAATACTTCTGACTGTTCACTTGTTATAAATTTCCTCTCGCAGCCTGCTCGCGTTCGATGGCTTCAAACAACGCTTTGAAATTGCCTTTGCCGAAGCTCTTCGCGCCTTTGCGTTGAATAATCTCGAAAAAGAGTGTCGGGCGGTCTTCAACCGGCTTGGTAAAAATCTGGAGCAGATAACCTTCGTCATCGCGATCAACCAGAATCCCGAGCTGCTTCAGCGCATTTAGTTCTTCGTCAATATGACCGACGCGATCGAGCAACGTGTCGTAGTAAGTCGATGGAACTCTCAGGAACTCGAGCCCGCGCTGCTGCAATGCTGTCACGGTTTCAATGATGTTGTTTGTAGCCATTGCGATGTGCTGGACGCCTTCGCCATCGTAAAACTCGAGATATTCCTCGATCTGCGATTTCTTTTTACCTTCGGCGGGCTCGTTGATCGGAAACTTCACGAAGCCATTGCCATTGCTCATCACCTTACTCATCAACGCGGAGTATTCGGTGGAAATATCTTTGTCATCGAACGTGAGGATGTTCCGGAATCCCATCACATCTTCGTAAAACTTTACCCAGGGATTCATCTTGCCCCAACCGACGTTACCCACGCAATGATCGACATGTTGCAATCCCGTCTCGGCCGCGCGGAACGTTGGTTCCCATTTCACAAAACCTGGCATGAACGGCCCGGTGTAATCATCACGCTCTACAAACACATGCACCACTTCACCGTAGGTATGGATAGCGCTAAGGACGATCTTCCCGTGCTCGTCCTTTAACATTTTCGGCTCCATGTGACTTTTGCCGCCGCGCTTGGTGGTTTCCTTCCATGCGGAAGTCGCATCTTTTACTTTTAAGGCGATTGCTTTCACGCCGTCGCCGTGTTGATGAATGTGATCGGCGATTGAATGCTTCGTCCGAATCGGCGTGGTCATAACAAACGTAATCTTGTTCTGCCGCACGACGTAGCTGGCGCGTTCTCGCACCCCGGTTTCCGGTCCGCTATAAGCCACCGGTTGAAAACCCAGCGCGCTCTGGTAGAAATGCGCTGCCTGTTTGGCGTTACCGACGTAAAATTCAATGTGATCTGTTCCTTCGAGCGGCAAAAAATCTTCCTGTTTTGCCGGAGTCTTTTTAGTTTTGGGAACAGCAACTGTCGTTGGCATAATGATCTCCTAACTCTCTTGCGCGCGGACGCGCGTTCTAAATATATGATCGACAACCCAGCGTCGCAAGGCTAGCGCAGCGATTCCGGAGCGCATGCTCGCATCGCAGCCGAGACTTTCCCTTGCTAATAGGCACGGCGTTTGAAAACTTACAACCGCGGCAGGTGGATCGTCGCGATCATGCAGCGCGCACTCCCGCCGCCAAGCTCAATCGTAGGGAGTTCAAGCGGTACGAATCGCGCATAACGCGTCAGCGTTTCGCGTTGTTCTTCAGTCAACGCTTGAGCGGCGCGAGTGGAAAGTACCAGCAATTTCTCTCCGTGCTTATCGTGTAGTTGAATGGCATTGCCCGCGAAATTCGCGATCTGATCTGCTGTTAATTCCACGATCTCCTTTCCGGTCTTCTCCAGGCGCACTCGCACTTTTTGCCGCTCAGCTTTGTTCGGAATCATCTCCAGACCAACCATCGCGAAGGCGGTGCCGATGCACATCATCACGTTGGTGTGATAAATCGGTTGGCCATCGGAGTCGATGCTGGTGAAGATAACGGGTTCGTAGCTGAAATCCTCGGCAAAGCGTTGAATCACCTTCGGATTGGAGCGATTTGAGAGCGAGACATACGCAATTTTGTTTACGTGATCGAACACAAGACTGCCTGTGCCTTCCAGACAGCAACCTTCATCCTCGAACGTCGAGTAGTCGATTACGTCGGTGACGCGATAGTGTTTACGCAGTTCCTCGACGATGTCCTGCCGCCGCTCGCGGCGACGCAGGACTGAATACATCGGGAAAAGCGCCATCCGCCCGTCATGATGCGTCGAGATCCAGTTGTTAGGGAAAACCGCGTCCGGCTTTTCCGGCTCAGTTGTGTCTTCAAAGACATGCACGTTAATCCCAGCGGCGCGCAATGTCTGCACGGCCGCGTCGAATTCCTTTCTCGCCATTAGCGTCAACGCATTTGAATCACGATCGGCATTACGTTGGAACGCATTGTCTGTCGCCGTTTCCGGATTGGGATAAAACCGAACGGGGCGGATCATCAGCACCGAATTGGTGCTTTGCGTGGTCGTGTTCAAAGCAGTTGGGCGTTGAGCGTTGGGCGTTTTCTTCTCTCACAAAACCCACGTTCAGTCGCCAAAGGAAATATCCACATCGCGCGCGGTTTGCACCAGCTCGCCATTAGGCGGCACGAGCTTGAGCCGATTGACTGCTTCTGCAATCGGCACGTGGCGCACCTGGTAATTTTGGTAACTCACCATTGACCCGAAATGTCCCTCGTTCGCTAACTGGACGGCTTTCACTCCGAAACGTGTCGCAAGAATTCGGTCTAGCGTCGTCGGCGCACCGCCGCGCTGGAGATGGCCGAGCACGCAACAACGCGTTTCTTTACCGGTGCGTTTCGCGATTTCGCGCGCGACAATTTCGCCAATACCGCCGAGCCGAAATTCGCCGCCTTCCACATCGCGTTTCACTTGTTCGCCGTGTTTTGGTCGTGCGCCTTCGGCAGCGACAACGACAGTTCCAAGGTAACCGGCCGCTTCGCGCGAATTGATCACACTCGCGATCCTGTCGTAGTCGAATTGGATTTCGGGAATCAAAATAATATCGGCGCCACCGGCGATACCGCCTTGCAACGCGATCCACCCTGCGTGCCGTCCCATCACTTCGACGACAATGACGCGCCGATGGCTGGTCGCCGTAGTGTGCAACCGATCCAGCCCGTCCACCACCACATTAACCGCAGAATCGAAACCGAACGTCGTAGCCGTCGCTTCGAGATCGTTGTCGATCGTCTTCGGTACGCCAATGCAGTTGATGCCGGCCTCCTGCAACTGTTGCGCGGTCACCAGCGACCCGTCGCCACCAATAACGATCAACGCTCGCACTCGTAGGTCTTCCAAGATCGTTTTGGCGTCTGCGATGATCTTTGCCGGCACTATTGTTCGATAACCGGCGCCGGTCTTCGCAACGAAATGGCCGCGATTGGTGGTACCAAGAATTGTCCCGCCCAGCGCCATGATTCCGTTCACAGCCTGCCGATCGAGAATGACGTGATTGCCAGGTGGCAGCAGGCCTTCAAAGCCGTCGCGAAAACCAACCACTTCCCAGCCGAGCTTGTCCGCTGCTAGCACTACGGCGCGCAAAACCGCATTAAGCCCCGGACAATCGCCACCGCTGGTCAGAACACCAATGCGCGGTTTCATTTTTGTAGCAGCAAGATACTAGTTTTTTCCCGCCTCTCCCCTTGAGAAGGGGAAAGGATAAAGGTGAGGGGTTCGGTTTCGGCAGCAGTTCTGCTCAGACCCTGACCCTCCCCCTCTCAGCGCTCCGCCCGGTCGCGATCCCGGGAGAGGCGACCCTCGGTCAGCATGGCAATGTGTTGCTTCATGCCAAAACCACTTCAGGAGGTACAAATTTAAAGGAGTTTCTTTGGATCAGCCATCCGCCCCGCAGCCGCCCATTGATCGTACAACTGCCAGCCCTTTTGCATTAAAGCTGCGCCTTCCCCAAACCGGTTGGTGCTGCCCAAGAGAACCACCAGCACGTGGCGCTGATAAACCGTTTCCATCTGGCCGTTGCGAACAACTTCCGGTTCACGATTTGCATGCAAAATCAAACAGTCGCCAGCGCGCGATGAGCGGCCTGTCTTCACTCCGTCGATCCCGTTCTGGCCGAGGAGGTCGTTCGTGTTGCGAAGCACGTAATTCAACTGCTGACCCTGACGATTAAATGAAATCTGGCGTTCCTTTTGCGACACATAAAAACGGAAGCTCGCCTTGTTCATCGCGTATTTGGTGAGACGCGCCATGTCTTCTGCCGTGGAATACGGCAGGGGCTTCACTTTCCAATCGATGCCGTGGGGATTGACAAAACGCGTGCGCTCCATCTTCAACTGTTTGGCCAGCGCGTTCATCTGAGCGACGAACATGTCCGCTGGTGTCAATTTCGCACCCGCCTCAACCGCTTCGAGCCGCGAACCGACGTGATAGGCCAGCGTGTAAGCGGCGATATTGTCAGATTGCACGAGCGCGGCATAAAGAAGATCGCGCAAGGAGACGGTGTCACCCGGTTGAAAGCCGATGTTGTTTTCCGTGGTCCCTTGAAACGCCTCCGGCGGAATGGCCACCGCTCCATTGAGATCGCCGCCTTTCCTTTCTGACCAATCCAACACCACGCATGCCGTAGCAATCTTTGTCAGGCTACCGACCTGCAGCTTTTTCCTGGGTTCTTGTTCTTCCAAAATGTAACCGGTTTGCGCGTCGGCAATAAGGTATGCCTGCGCCGCTGCCACCGAACGAACAACAGAGACGCTTGCAACAAATGCGAAGAAAATGATCAGAAATCGACGTAGTGAGTGCATAAGATCCCCGGAACGGCAGCACCTTAATCGGCGCATTCTGATTCGCAAACGATTCGGATGTGTTCTTTGAGTAAAGGTGGATCGGCCTCTCCGATCGAAGATTCGCCGGGGCGAAAGACGACGTCAGATGATTCGACGAAAGCGCAATACCCGCTGGCAAAGCCGCATTTCCCAACCAACGCGTTGAGGACAACCCGTTCCACCTTCCGTCAATCTTTTTGCGGGGTTCTGGCGCGGCTGATCAGCAGGCGCATGAGAAAATAAACAATGATCGCAGAGGGAACAGCCAGAAAAAGCGAACCAACAAAGGCGGGCCAGTAGGTGGGCCAAACGACCCGCGAAAATACGTGCCAGTGCATGTAATCGCGCAAACCAAACTGGCGGAAATGCACACGTTGGGCTACCGGACGCTGAAGGCTCCAGCACCCGAGATGGTATTCGGCGACATAGATTGCCGGCATCGCCCAGATCAGAACATCGTGCAGCGTTACCGCAATCGCAGCAGCGATCTTGTTGCAGCGAAAAACCCATGCCACGGCGATCGACAGCAACGTCTTTACCGGATACAGCGGTGTGAACCCGAAGAAAATTCCGATCGCCGACCCTAGAGCGATTGAGTGCGGCGTATCGGCGATCGTCATCAACGTCATATGATGCGCGACCAGCCAGCTCTTCAGCCGCGTCAGTGATTTCGGTAAACGAGTTTGGTAAACGGGCTCGCCTAGCTGCTGTTCCTTCTGTGGTTTCAACGCACCCAATTTGGCAGAAAACGCCGAACACCCAACGTCCAACGCCCAACATCGAATCGCAGATTGGCGTACGCGCTACTTCGATGTGGTCCTAATAATCTGACTTTAGCGTTGAACGTTGGACGTTGAGCGTTGGACGTTTTCTTTTCGAGCGTTCAGCGTACTTAGCTCGCAAAGTCGGCGAAATTAGAACAACTCCGGTGTTTCAGCCGGTGGATTGACGATTTGGCCCAGCGCCTTGCGTAGACGAATCGCAGCCCGCGGTGCGTAATCGAGATTGTTGTTGTTGAAAATCACATGCACGTCGCGCGCTTCTCTCGCGAGTTTTCTGCTCCGCTCCGCGACTTCTGCGATTTCCTTCTCGTTGTAGTCGTAATCGAAACGCGCGGCCACGGTTTTGCCCGTGATGTACGCTTTTGCATTGCGCCCATGGAGGCGCAGGTACGCAACATTTGAGTTTGTCACTTCGTCCACATCCGATCGCATCACGGTGAAATGGTCCGATGCGGGCGCGTCGACGTTCACAAAAATCGCTCTGTGCTTCTGAACAAAATCAATTGTCGATTGGAGTTGATCGCCGATTGCCCAATTCCGGTTTCGAAATTCAATCGCCAGCTCGTATCCATTCAGCATCTCAATCAGCAGTTCGAGCTCGTTCAGTTCGTGTTTCCGCGGCGAAAACGCCGGTGAAAGTTGCAGAAGCAGCACGCCCATTTTTCCGGCACTGCGAAAGATTGCGGTGGCACGCAGGAAAAGTTTTAGCAGCGCCTCCTGCACGTCCCGGGTCGGGTTGACCTTCCCTTTCGCGTCGGTCTCCAACCGGTCTTGTAAATCTGGCGGCAGCAACTTCGCCGGCGTCGAGTGAAAGGAAAACAGTTGGTGCAATTTTACGTCGAACCTGAAGTCATCCGGCGTCGCAGCGCACCACCGCTCCACCATTCTCGGCTCCGGCACGGAATAAAACGTCGAGTTTACCTCGACCAATTCGAAATGCTGCGCATACCAGGACAGCCGGTCGGCAGCCGGCAGTTTTTTCGGATACCAACGCTCCACAAAACCCGGGTCCGACCAGCTCGCCGTGCCGACAAGAATTTTCCCGTTCACCTGGTCAACGAAGTCGCGATGCGGCGAAAGACAAATGCGTTTCGTCTCAGTTGGACTGCTTTTCGATTTGCAGAGAGTGATGCCCCAAGTATTTTCATCGCGCGGGGTGGAGCAGTCTGGTAGCTCGTCAGGCTCATAACCTGAAGGTCGCTGGTTCAAATCCAGCCCCCGCAACCAAATTTTCAGAAAGAATGCTGCGTGAGCAGCTTTTCTTTTGTACCAAAGGGGCGCTTGCCCTGGGCGCATCGTAACGCAACAGTATGCGCTGCGTCAGCCTAAGCGATCCAGCGTAGCTCAGTGGTAGAGCGGTCGGCTGTTAACCGATTGGTCGTAGGTTCGAATCCTACCGCTGGAGCCACTATGATGTTTCGGGTTTATATTCTCCAAAATCCAGACGGTCACTTCTACATCGGCCATACGGATAATCTCGCAGATCGGGTTGTCAGTCATAATCGCACCGACAAGATCTGCGGAAAATTCACGCGAAAAAACGGTCCGTGGATTTTGGTGTGGTCTGAAGAACATCCAGATCGCCCAAGCGCAATGCGACGCGAACGCGAAATTAAGAAGTGGAAGTCTGCGCACCTAATTCGGACGCGCCTGTTGCGCATCCAAGCGTAGCTCAGTGGTAGAGTCCCGACACAGTCGGGATTAACCGATTGGTCGTAGGTTCGAATCCTACTGTTTGGCTTTACGTAACCTTCTCCGCGCTGACTCGCGGTAGAGCATCGTTCCTCATTGTTCCCAATGTTCGTCATCAAAAAGGTGTTGACAGCGCTACCGCAAATTGAGAAAACGCGAGCAACAACGGGCATTGCATCCCCATGAGTATCTCCCCAATACTCGCTTTTAGCCAGCAGGTGAACGCAGTTCTGCTTTGTTTCGCTTTCTATCTCTTAAATCTCCTGGTCCCGATTATTCCGGCCGCGTTCATTTATTGGCTCTTTGGCACGACGACCACTAGGGTCGCAAGCAAACAATCCGCGGCCAGCGGCTCAGCAAATGCCGAACCGCGAGACGCGCCGGGTGCCGGCCCAGACAAGGAGCCAGCCGGCGACTCTGTAGAAGGCACTATTTGGGGCTTTAAAATCAAGGCAGTGGGCGCGTGGGCGGCGTACGTCACTGCATTAGTGATCGGCTTCTGGTTGATCAGGACGACGGCAGTTCCGCTCATTACAGCCGTTGGTGGTGCCTCGGTTTGGCAAATCGAATCGGATTTTAAATTCACGGACGAAAACGGGAAGCAGATTAACGGCATCCTAGATAAGCTGGAGGCAGAGCCACCCAAGGTTAAGCCTTGGGGAAAACATGCAACGATTACAGTATTTTCGGAGACTTTGGCTCCTCCTGACCAGTTTCAGATAAAACTCGAAGGATACGACTACCAGACCGTTGACCTTGCCAGCAGCAAAATCAAGGGCAACAAAATTAAGACTGCCCCGATTACCTTCCAACGCCTTCCGCCACCCGCCGGTCAGATTGCAGCGACACCGTTGCCGGCAGGTCAAGGCCCACCAGCATTAGCCGAAACCAAATAATCCGTATGCACCATAAACTGTTAGCTCTGATCATAGCTCAAATTCTAATCCTATCTTTTACGACGGCTCATGCGACAGACTTGAGGGGAGCTGTATTCGGCACCAACCCATACAACTACACTCAGGGCCCGCTACCAGGAGTTCCCATTGGACTTTTCACGACGTTCCCCAATGGGGCCTTCGTCGTCGTTCGCCAGACGCAAACCGGTTTCGATGGCGTGTATTACTTAATGGGTGTCCCTCCGGGGCAGTACGTTTTGCAAATTGGAGGAGTCAATTACCCGCTCTCAGTCTCTGCGATGCCAAGGCAGGAGATTGGGATCGCTTACAGGTGATGGATTCTTAATCCATCACGGGGCGAAAGCCGATTGCAACTTCGCCGACTGTCGAGGAGAGCTTTTCTTCTGCGTCACAAATGATGCTTCCCTGACCGCAGCCAGCAAGATTGCCAGCAAACTGCACTGAAGAAGCTGGCGCGAGTAGTTGAAGAGTTTGCTTGATTAGCTAGGTAAACTGCGTTTCAATGGCAGCAAATACAGGGGAAGGAACCGCCGAATCCTACCGCTGGAGCGAATTTCTAAACTGCTTGGGTAGAGCGTCACACATTCGCGGCATCGGCTGCTGCAGCTCCTAAAAGACGCGCGACATGCTTCTTACAGCACCTTCTCCAGCACGATTTCCGATCCCAGCTCAGCGTTCGTAGAGAAATGCACGCGCGAGAACACCCGGCATACGAGCGCCAGGCCGAGCCCGCCTTCCTCGCGGGAACGAGCATCCGCCTGCGCGGCGGCCTGTTCCTGTGTGATGCCCGTGCCGTGATGCCGGATGACGAAGCGGATCACGGAAAGTGAGACCTCAGCGCCGCACCACAGCGGGCCGGATGGTTTCTCCAAGCCGTATGCGTGCTTGATGACGTTCGTGAGTATCTCGTCGCAACCAACCAGCAGCTTAAGTAGCGTGTCCGCCGGCACGCCCGCAAACCAGCCCCATTGCTCAAAAAAGGTACGCGCCGCGCGGATGCTCTCCGGAGTGCAGAGAGCAGCGAACTCGCGCGGCGGTGGTGTCGTGCGGTCTTCCATAAGCAGGAGGGTGGCGTCGTCGCGTGCACCGCTGGCGAGATTCTTTCGCCAGTTATCCACGATCAAATCGAGAGCGCCTCTGTTCGTCCAATCGTGAGATTCAAGCAGGCTCACAAGCCCGTCACGGGCAAGCTGGCCGCCGTCGGTAACGACGGCCTCCGTGATGCCATCGGAATGCACGAGCCAGTGCGAGCCTGCAGCCAGCGGAAGAGTGATGGCATGGCACGCGGAGAGGCGACGCTGTCCAAAAAACCCCTGGCGCGGACAAGCAAGCTCGCGCCACGCACCCGTGACATGGTCGCGGCAAAGCGGCGAGTGTTGTGCGAACGCCGCCGCATGAACCGTGCGGCGCTCGGTGTCGAACAGCAGTGCCGTGAGTGCCACGGCGTTGTCATCCGCGTGCATGGCCTCATAGAGCGCGTTGTTCAATTCGACGAGCCATGCGGTAAAGGATTCCGACATGCAGTGTGCGGCAGCCAGCTCGATCTGCGTGGTGAGCCTCGCCATGTCTAGGGCGGCAGAGGATCCCTTGCCCGTGACATCGCCGACGCCAGCGAGAAGGAGGTGCGGTTGCAGAGGGTGGAAGAAGTAAAAATCACCGCCGATCCCGGTGGCCTGTTCGAGAAAAGCCTGGATGCGGAGTGGCCCGTGTTCGGCGTCCGGCTCCGGTAGGAAGGTGGCTTGCACCTGGCGCGCAAGCTCCAGCTCAGCGTGGCGCTCAGCCTCCTCCACGGCTCGTGTCTTAGCTTCCTCTTCCGCCTGGCGTCGCCCCAGTGTCACGGAAACCAGCGAGCCGAAGGCGATAAAGACGCGCATGTCCTCCGCGCTGAACTCGGCGCGGTCTCGCGGGTTCATGGCCTGCATAACGCCGCGGCATAGCGCGCCATCGATGAGTGGAATAGTCAAAAGCGCCTGGGCCGGTAGCCCGGTGTCCTCGCCGGTGCGCCGGTAGTGCTCCGGGTGCTGCGAGGCGTCGGCGGTATTCACAGGTTCGCGGGTGGCGAAGACCCGGCCGGCGATGCCTTGACCTTCCGGCAGCCGCCACGGTCCCTCCCGACGCCAGTCGCGCTGGGTGCTATGTATGAGGAGTTCGCCGGTTGCAGCATCCGGTAGTGAGATGGAACACGCCGCGCAACGCATAACGGCGCGCGCGCCGTGAAGGATGTTGACCAGCAGCGTGTCGAAGTCCGAGGACGCGCTCAATGAGGCGGCGACGCCGAGGAGCGTCTCGACCAGCAAGCCGTGGCTTTTCGCACTGGAATCTCGCGGCCGAGTGGTCACTTTCTAACCGGCGTGGCGGATGGCCGCCTGGTTGCAGGGGCCTGATTCATCATGCCTCGCTGCTGCTCGCTCAAGCCCCAGACGAGGGCGCTGGGTTTGACCTTCAGTACCTGAATGAAACCGTTTACATTGTCCGACGCACTTCCGAGTTTTTCCGAGGCGCTGCCGAGTTTCTTGATCTGGCTTTCGCTGCGGACGATCGCCCGGCCCGCCTGGTTGAGGGTCGTTTCACTGCGGATGACCGCCTGGCTCGCCTGGTCGAGGCTCGCCGCCACTTTCTCAAGATCTTGGCTCGCCTTGTTTACAGCGGCGTTGCTCTGCTCAGCGAGTTCCGCCGTTCGGTGCAAGGTCTTCGTGGCGTCATCGATCGCCGTGTCACTTTTTGAGTCCAAGCCGGGCTTGATGGCATCCAGTCGGCTCAATTCGAGGCCATCGATGCGGTAAAGTCCATCTTTGTCGCCTGCCTGATACCGGCGCGCCACGTCGGCGAGCAGCTCTTTCGTGCCGGTCTGCTGGTCAGTCCGCAGCGCGATGTTCGACTGCCCCATGAGCGACTTCTCCACGTACGGTTTGATGTTGGCGGGCACGTCCACCTGTTTGGTGATCTCAATCCGCACGAGAATTTTGTCCGTGGCTGCGTCATAACGCATCTTCCCGACCGCTCCCACCGGCATGCCCTTGAAGAGCACGCTCGAGCCTTCCTTGATCCCGCCTACCTCATTGAAGGCTCCTTCGAAGCTAACTTTTCCCCGCGATCCCATGTTCAATGCATAATACAGCCGGCCAATGAGCAGCGCGGCGGACGCGACAACGACCAGCACGAGCATCGGCTCGTAAAGGGCACGGAGTGATTTGAAGAATTTCCGGTTCATGGCGGGCTGGGGTGTCGTGAGTTGTTCATACTCTCAATGCTCAACGCTCATCTCTCAACCCTGCACGTCGCCTGCTTCCTTCAGATGGAAGAAACCCCGCACCAACGGATGCTCGCTGGCAAAAAAATCCTCACGGCTCCCGGCGAGAAGCACCGTGCCGCGCAGCGCTCCATCCCGCTCCGCGCCCAGCATGATGCCGCGGGTAGCGATACGCTGGAAACTTAGCAGATCGTGCGTGACCACGACCACCGTAGTACCGCTCTTGCGGCTCAGCGTGATAGTTAGGTCGTCAATCTCCTTGGTGCTCACGGGATCGAGGCCTGAGGTCGGCTCGTCGCTGATGAGCAGTTTGGGATCGAGCGCGAGAGCGCGGGCGAGCGCGGCGCGTTTCTTCATGCCGCCGCTGAGCTCCCGCGGGTACTTCTGAGCATGAGCGTCGAGCTTCACGGCACGTAACTTCATGAGCACAGTGTCCTCGAGAAGATCGCGGTCGCGCGAAATCTTGGGATGATGCTGTTGAAAAGGTAAGGCCACGTTTTCCGCGACGGTAAGGCTCTGAAGCAAGGCGCCAGACTGGAAAAGCACGCCCACATCCCGCATGAGCCTCTTGCGCTGGCGCTGAGGGAGGCTGTGGATGTTTTGGCCGAGAACGTGCACGGTGCCGGAGGTGGGTTCGTCCACGCCAATAAGGATGTTCAACAACGTGCTCTTTCCACAGCCTGACCCGCCGAGCACGGTGAAAACATCGCCGGCAAAGATATCGAGGCTTACCCCGTTGAGCACATTAGTGCCGTTTGGGAACGCCTTGACCAAATTCCGCACAACGAGCAGTGGCGTGGCGGCGGGCATAGGCGCGGGCGGCGGCGGGATCATGAACGGAATGAGCGGTAATCAGTCACCAGGTTGGAGAACCTACTTAGCAGTTGAACTTGATAACTCATCACCCACGCGTGTTTATCTCGTTCCTTACTCACTTGTTCATCAAGTGCGCTGCAATCAAAACATTCTGTAACCCCGTGATGACAGCATTGACAAGCGTCACCGCCGCAAGTGAAGACACCACGGCTGCTGTTGCAACACGTCCGACTGCGTCCGACCCGCCGGTGGCGTTCAGCCCCTTGCGGAAGGCGATCATCGCAGCCACTACCGCAAAGACCGCGGACTTGCCTGCTCCGATGAACGCGTCCTGCATCCGCGGGGGGACCAGTGCTCGCAGAACGAACTGGTTCGCGTCCATGCCCATGACCAGCGAGCACACCCCGTGCGCTCCGAGCAACCCGATACCCACGGTATAGATCTCCATCACCGGCAACATCACGACGAAGGCTCCCAGGGCCGGCAGAAGCAGGTAGCGCGAGACATCCACGCCCATGGTCTCCAGCGCTTTGATCTCCTCCCCGATTTTCATGTTTGCCAGTTCCGCCGCCGAGCCGGATACGCTCCGTCCGATGAAGACCACCGCCGCGAGCATCGGAGCGAGCTGCTGGTTGAGGATGATCCAGACGAGCCGTGGCACGGTCTCCTCCATGTTCAACTCTTGGAGCTGCTCCACCAGCACCATCGCCAGGACGGATCCTACGCAGAACGCCATGAGGAACACCGTTGGTACAGCCCGGACCCCGATGATCATCGACCGCTGAAAGAACGCCTTCCACATGCTCAGCGGCAGCCACGGACGCTCCAGCGCGCCCCGACACAGCGACGCGCTCAGTCCTGCATAAGTGTATTCGCCGCCAAGTTTCATGCTGCCGATGGTGCTGCGGCCAATGCCGAGTCAAGAGTTTCATACACCGCGATGCATCCGCCCTCGGCCGACCCCAGACCGACGCCGTTAATGTCGAAGGCCGCCTTCAGCGCCTCATTCATGCCGCACAGCGCGAGCCGCAAATTCGGGTGCCCGTCAATCTGGTAGCGTTGGAGGGCCGCCCAGAATGGCGTGTTCAAAAACGTCACGCCAGAAAGGTCCACGATGAGAAACGGGATGCGCTGCCCCAGCAGTTTTTTGAGCAATTGCCGCACCGCCGGCACCGCCATGAAGTCCGCCTCGCCCGCGAACCTCAGGATCTTAGCCCAAGGATGCGCTTCCTCTTCACATAGGAGGTGGGGGGACAGGTTCATTAACTGTTTTCCTAAAGACGCTCTCGATGGTTGCAACGATGATGACTAGTCGCGTTGGCAAACGCAAGCGCGAACAAACCCGATTTCAGCAGTGGCCTAGTGGGGTAGCGCTTCCACCAAAAGCTTAAGAGAAACAGCCGGGGCGGTCTATCAAGCTGCCAGCCGCAGCTAGCCGTAAGCGACCGACCAGTCGCCGGCCATTGTCAATCAGCCTTCTACGAAAAATGCCAGATCGTACGTGAATCTATCCACATCCACGTTCTTAAGCCTCGATTTGATCAAGGCTAGCGCCCCTTCCCTCTGCCCACAGTTTCGCAAACAGTTCCTGTCCCAGGGCGGCGCTCACCTGCTTCATCACGTTCTCGTGTTCGGCATGATCGCACGGCGGCACCGGGCTGTTCATCTCCTCGCGCAATGCATTGACTTTGCCTAACAACCGGGCCGCGCGATCATGTTGGCTTTGCGCGTTCGCCAAATACGCCAACTGCTGCAACACAGATGCAGCCACCCGTTTGGAATCCATTTGCTTGGCGAATTCGAAGCCCTCCTTTAAAAAGGATTGAGCTACTTCATGTTCCCCCTGGAGGCGCGCCAGACGGGCTAGCTCACCCAGCGCCTGCGTCATTCCATTCTTAGATCCCATCTCGCGAAAGGTTGCGAGACTTCTTTCGAGAAGCTTACGAGCCGATCTAAGCCGTCCCTCGTAAATCGCCACACGGCCGAGTTGTAAAGTCGCCCAGGCGCTTCCTCTGCCCGCGGTCCGGAACATGGACAAGCAACGTTCCAGATATCCACCCGCCTCAAAAAATTCCTCAGTCTCGATCGCAATTTTACCTAACTCGTAAATACACCAGGCTTGGCCGAGGATTGCGTTCATTTGCTGAAAGGCCTTCAAACATTCCTCGAACTCAACACGGGCTTGAGTGTATTCACCCCTGCAGCAGGCGATCTGACCGCGTTTATAGCGATCCCAGGTTACACTATGATTTTCGCCCGCCTTCTCCTCGATCGCGAGAGCCTGTTCCAGGCAGGAAGAAGCCCGCCGGTAATCACCAACAAGAAGCGCGACGGTGCCCAAATGACTCATGCACCGCGCGACGCCGATGCTGTCACCGCGTTTTCGGCGCACGGCTGCTGCTTGGTCTAACATCTCTCGCGCCCGTTCAAAATCGCCGTCGCTGATAGCCAGGACCGCTGAGTGAAATACCGCGTCCGCAATTCGCTTCTCGTCCGCAATCTCGCGAGCAATGCTTAAAGCTCGATCGAAAAGTGGGCGCACTTCCGACTTTCGCTCCCGATCCTCAATGAGAATATTGCCCAAGTGCACGAGTGCCTCCAGCGTTTCGACGCCACTTCCGCATTGCTCGCTTAATTTAAGGCTTTGTTCGAAGAACTTCTCGGCACGGACTGGATCTCCGTGGGCTTCCGCGCACTCGCCTGAATACCTCGCACAGCGCGCCTGCAACTCGACGGCACCGTCAATCGCTTGTTGCGCTAGTTTCTTGCAAGCAGTTTCCAGTTCGGCCCAATGGCCCTGCGCGAACCAAAACTCCCCCACGGCAGCGGTGATTTGCAAGGCGAGTTCGGGCATATTATCGAACGACCAGCTTAACGCGGCGCGAAGGTTGCCCTGTTCGGCCGCAATGCGCGCGACCCACATGCTTTGGTCGGGGCCGGTCCGATTTGCTTCGGCTTCTTCCGCCATGGAAGCGAAATGTTTGGCGTGGATTCGATATGTTTTTGTGTCCGTCTGACACTTGCGCAGTTGTTCCAAGCCATATTCACGGATCGTCTGCAACATGCTGACTCGCGGCTCGCCGCTCGTCTCGTGGTCCCGCCGCAAAAGATTGTTATCCACCAGCGAGGAGATCCCATCGAGCACGTCTATTTGCAGATCATTCGCCTGACCACAAACGGCCTCCGCAGATGTGAGTGTGCATCCGCCTGAGAAAACAGCCAGACGGCAAAACAGCTTTTTAAAGCCGTCTTCGAGCAGGTCGTAGCTCCAGGCGATGGTGTTGCGTAGCGCCTTTTGCCGTGGCGGGAGATCGTGCGCACCACCGGTCAAGATTTGTAAGGAGATATGCCCGGCCGGATCGACTAATCGCGCCAGCATGGTTTGCGGTGAAAGCAAGCTAGTACGCGCAGCCGCGAGCTCAATCGCGAGCGGCAGTCCGTCGAGACGCGCGCAAATCTCGGCCACTGCCCTAGCATTCTGGTCATCCATGGCGAAATCGCCTTTGACGGCCTTTGCTCTTTCGACAAACAGGGAGACGGCGGGCGATGCGGAAAGCGTTTCCAAGTTCCACGACGCTTTAAGACTCGGAAGCTCGAGCGGAGGTACGCTGAAAATGCGCTCGCCGCGCACGTGCAGCGGCGCGCGGCTCGTTACAAGAACATTCAGATGCGGAGAGGCTTCCATCAGCGTTGTAATCACCGTTGCTGCGGCGAGAATGTGCTCGAGACCGTCGAGTACCAGCAGCATTTTCTTTTCGCAAAAATATTCGGTTAACCGCGATAGCAACGGTTGACTGCCTGCTTCTTTCACGCCTACAGCGTCCGCAACCTCAGCCGGAACCGATGCTGGATCAGTAAGTGTCGAGAGGTCGACAAAGAATGTGCCGTCCGCGAAGTCGGCGAGAAGCTCCGTGCCCGTTCGCAACGCTAGTAAGGTTTTGCCAACCCCGCCTGGACCGGTCAAGGTGACCAGGCGAACGTCAACGCGACGGAGCAGCGAGCAAATTTGCGACAACTCTTTCTCGCGTCCGATAAGCGGGGTGATCTGCGCCGGTAGATTATTGGGGCGGTTCTCAAGGCTTCGTATCGGCGGAAAATCGACCCGAAGACCGGGAATAATAAGTTGAAAAAGATGCTCCCGTTGGAGCAGATCCTTGAGCCGATGCTCCCCCATGTCGCGCATGGTCACATTCTCTGGCACGCGGCGGCCGGCAAGGATCTTGACCGCTTCGGAAATCAACACTTGGCCGCCATGCGCAGCGGCGCCAATCCGAGCGGCACGATGCACATCAAGTCCCGTGTAGTTACCGCCTGTGCACCCCGCTTCTCCAGTATGTAGGCCCATGCGAACCAGAAGCCCGCTGTTGTCGGGCCAGTCATGGGCGGCTAGTTCCTTTTGTGCTGTCACAGCAGCTGCGATTGCATCCGCTGCGCGATCGAACGTGACAAAAAAAGAGTCCCCTTCCGTACCTACCTCGTAGCCACTGTTCTTTGCGAAGGCACCTCGCAGGATCTTTTGATGTTCTGAGAGGATCTCGGGGTAGCGATCGCCGAGGCGGTTGAGAAGTAGGGTCGAGCCTTCGATGTCGGTGAAGAGGAATGTAACGGTTCCTGTTGGAAACTCGACCCTATCGGATCGCTTTGCAGATACCAGGGAGACTCTTGCCGGTGGCGCTGAGGAGAGCTGCAACCGCCGCGCAATTTCCGAAGCCGATTGCGGCCGGCGCGTTGGATCTTTTGCCAGACATGCTGCGATCGTTTCTTCCCACACCACTGGAACAAACGCCGGCTCGATATTCAGATCTTTCCGCCGTTCCGTCATCGACGGCGCAGTTCGCTCGTGGATCTGACGGTCGACATTACCTGAATAGAACGGTGGCTTGCCGGTAAGGAGTTCATAAATAGTCGCGCCTAACGAGTAGATATCGTCGAGATGCGTTGCGCGCTCGCCATCAAGTTGTTGCGGGCTCATGTAAGCCAGCGTGCCCCTCGGGCCCTGTTCGCCCGTGAGCAATCTGAGCGACTCAGTAAGAGTGCGGGCAATCCCCAAGTCCGCGACCTTGAGATCGCCACGCTGATTTACCATCAGGTTGGCCGGCTTCAGATCGCGATGGATCACCCCGGCGCGATTGTGTGCGTAATCGAGCGCATCGCAAAGCTGACTGATCCACGTCGTCAACTCGTCGGCCTCAAACACCTTTTGTTCCTTTTCGCAACGCAAGTTCGCGAGTGTCTCGCCATCCACATATTCCATCGAAATGCAGCCGTATCGCTGGTCATGCACGAAGTCGTGAATCCGAATGATGTGTGGATGAGTCAGCTCGAGAGAGCGCTTGGTCTCGCGCCTTAAATCGCCTAGACTGCCGCGATCTTGCACCATCAGATCAGGAAGGAATTTCAGCGCGACCTCGCGTTCCAATTCCTCGTCGCGTGCCAGCCATACAACGCCCATTCCGCCACGCCCAAGAATTTTGACCAGCGTGTAGCGGCCGAAAAGTTTTTGCCCGCTCCGGAAGTCACGCAACGTCGCGTCGGTGACGTCGCCCGAGCGCTGGTCAGTCACATCCATAAAATAGCCGGCATTAGAAGCAGAAGAGATTCAGCGAGGCCAATTTCTCAGGTGTGTAAATAGGATCATGCCAATCATTTCCCCGTTTGTTTGCGCACCAAACCTAACAAGATCACGCCGTAACAGGCAACGTTCCAAAAAATCAAAATCCCGGTGGCAAACTGGACTGATTGCAGCGACCAAAACGGCGTCCCCTTGGAAAAACGAACGTCGTGGCGGCTCTCGGTAGTATCGCGGTATTCGATATGGAACCCATCGGCGCTGCGTTCGCCGGCCTGTTTATGCTGGCCTAACTGGCCAGGAACCACGGCAATGTTTTGCCAGGACGTGTTTACCGGGGACAACTTGTCATAGCTTTGGGAAAAAGAACGATCGCCCTGCTTCCATTCCATAGTCTCTTTTTCGCCGCGGGAAGTCAGGAACAGCGGCGTCTTTGTTCGATTCGAGAGAAACGGAGTGGTTAGGCCGTACAATGCCGCGTTGTCCATAATGCGTTGCGCGGCGAAACTCGGCATGACGTGACTGAAGGCCCGGACAGACTTGCTCATATCCGGCACAGTCACGACGACGCCGCCGAACAGGATCTGCGGAATTAGAACGAGCGGCACCCATAGGACGGCCTGAGTCGCGTTGGTTACAATCGATGAAATCGTCAGCCCGATGCTCACGCCGGTGAGTGCCGCCATTGCAACAGCAAAGAAGCGCAAACCTAATGCGACCAGGAGCACATTCAGGACGCTCTTTCCAGGAACAGTGACTTGACGACCTTGCGAATCGAGATGCGGTGTGCCATCCGAGCGAGTGAGAACACGCGGCCCCGAGTCGAGCACATTTTGGGAGATCTGAAAAAACGCGCACAGCTTCATGAGCGAACCAATTACCAGCGCGTTCGGCTGCCACGGTGTTTTTTCTGCGCCTTGTTCCGGCCGGGACGTCGATGCTGTGTTTGTCGCAGACTGATCCGCATCTACAACGCTAAAATCGCTGTCTGCGCCAGATTCGCCTGTTAAGACTTCGATTGGCGCAAGGCGCGCGGCAAATTCTTTTCCGATGTTCTGAACGTCGACTTCTTCCGGGTGAAAAAACTGTGTGAAAAAGAGCATGACAAATAAAAGCAGTACCGCTTGAACGAGCGAAACGGCGGAGAGAAACCCGAGCTTGCTCAATACGTAAGCGTTGATTCCCTGCCCCGATACCCGTTCGCGCCGAAAGATCGGCAGTTCGCCTACGATTTGTTGGGCGCCGTTGCTGCAACCGAACCACATCGTGGCAACGATGCAGAGAAACATTCGCAAGGCCGATTTGTCCGCTACCCAACCGATGAGCAGCCCAATGAGCAGCGGTTGCACTAATAAGAATGCGATGTTCAGAATGTCCGATCGAATGATTCTCCACTGGCGCGCAGCCAACAGCAAAAATGTCCTGAACTGGTTTACCTTCAGTTTTTCCGACGATTCACGCGGCGTGTGCGCCAGTTGCGCTCGTGGCAATGGCGGGAGAGCGCGAGCGGCAAACGGAGAACGTCGAAACGCAACTTCCCAGTCACTGGCCGACTTCGACGAGTTCGCCAGCAACCCGTAAATCCGCTCCAGCGGTGAATGTTGAAGCGATCCCTGATCTTCGGCTACGGTTTGTAAAAGAAAATGGCGTCGCGCTTCATCGCTGTTGCCCGCAAAAATCAATTTGCCGGATTGCACGACAAGAACGCGATCAAACAGATACGCCTTTTGAAGGACATGCGTTGTGCAGACCACGGTCAATTTCGTCAGCGTCAGAGATTGCAGGAGCGTCATCAGCGCCTCTTCGTTAGCCGGATCGAGACCGGATGAGGGTTCATCCAGAAACAGGATGCTGGGCTTGGCCAGCAATTCGATCGCGATGCTCACGCGCTTGCGCTGCCCTCCCGAGAGATCGGCCACATGTTGTTGCGCGTGCGGGGCCAGGCCCAGGCGCTTGGTGATTCGCGAAACCAGCGCGTCGATCTGATGTCGAGGCAACCGCAAGCGCAACCTCGCGCTGAATGTGATCGCTTCGTTCACGGTCAGTTCACGGTGAACGATGTCGTCTTGCGGCACATAACCGATTCCAATTTCCCGCAGCCGCCCTCGGTCTGCCAGCGGCACGCCGCCGAGGCGGACCGCACCCGAAGTCGGCGGGTTAATACCGCAAAGCGCGTTGAGCAGCGTTGTTTTTCCATGTCCAGATCCGCCCAGGACCCCAACAAATTCTCCGGCAGCGATATTGAGAGAGACTTGATCCAAAATGCGGCGGCCGCCCGCCAGGACAGTCACGTTCTCGGCTGAAACTGTTCCTGAACTCTCCGGGTGAATCAGCCGCAGCGCGTCACCGGTAAACTCGAAGATGTAACCGGAAATCCGCATGCGATCGCCGAAAACGAGACGCTCACGCGTGAACGCGACACCGTTCAATTCCGTTCCGAGCCGGCTGCGATCGGTCAGAAAATAGTCTTCGCCTTCTCGCTCGATCATGGCGTGAACACGCGAGATGGCGATCTCCTCGGAGTCGAGATCGACGCGCGCGGCGTCCACTGTGCCGTGCGGGTCACCGCGGCCGATCACGAGCGGCTGACTATCGAGTGAGATCTGGTCGGTTGGCTGGCCTGCTCGCACCGGCGGCGCGAGGAATCGTTGAAATTGCAGGAAAGCGCCCGGCACTTCGATCACATCGAGATTGGTCAGGGGAATCTGCTCGCCCGGCGCCACTGCGCGGCGATTCACCGTCACCGGCGCAACCAGAGGTAGCGGACAGTACAGCGTCCACGTTGCGCGCCGCGGGTCCCAGCTTAACGACAACAGCGACGGATAATCGCCCTCGCCCTTTACAAAAAGCGCATCGGCGCGGGACGTGCCCAGCGTCATTCGGCCCCGAGACAATTCGGCATCTCTCTCGCCGGAGGCGTCGACAATTCTGAGGAGACCGGTCATTGATTCTTCGCGGGAATAACTACGTTGGCCCCGGTATGCCTAACCAACTCTTCCTTGTCGCCACGCTATTCCCCGCGATGCGCATCGCTTCAGTTTCGCGGAGGCGGCGATTGCTTGCTGTCCGGCCATTGAATGATGACAGTTCGATCCGAGCGGCCGGTTGCGCCTGATGCCGGTTGCTGAGCGGCGCGCGCAGGCGGATTCGCCGCGCTGGAAGGCGGCCCCGGTTGATTTGTCGAAGGCGGTGCACCGTTGCTGTTAGGCCACTGAATCACGACTGTTCTGTTGCTTGCGCCTCCAGGGCCGCTTGCGCCAGATTGCTGCGGAACGATTTCAGCGGCGTTGGGGCGAGCCGGCGCCGGAGCGTTTTGGCTAGCCGGAACGGGCGCGCGTCCGCTATCCGGCCATTGAATCTGCACCGATCGATCAGCCGGCATCGTACTTACTGCAGGCCGCTGAGCAGGCGCGGCCGCGTTTGCAGAACTGGATGCACTGGAGTCTGGTTTTACCTCGGCAACGGTGGCTGGCGTCGGGGAAGTCGTGGACGTGCTGTTCGAAGCGGCTTTCAGCCGCGCCAGCTCCTCATTGGTCGCACCGAGCGCTTGCTTTGTACTTCGCAGCTCGTCCTGCGTCCGGTTCAGTTCCTTCTGTAATTGCGTGACCCGTTCTTCCAGTTCTTGCGAGCGTTCCCCGCATCCGGCCAAACAAATCGCCAGCGCAAATATCGCGCAGAGTTGCCGCGCACAGACAATCTGAGAGCGTGATCCGTCTCTTTTCTTTTCTTTGTCGATCCAAACGCGCCGCGTCGGCATAAAAATATCGGCCCCTATATTTATGCCCAACGCGTGCCGAGTCGAGCACAATTCTTCCACGATCTCCGCGGCCACCGAACTCGTGAAAACTCTGCAAAAAAGCTTGTATCGCCTTTCGCCAATTTGTTACACGCCCTCTATCTTCGTATGCGCTTTGAGAAGTAATACTCTGCGCGGCGAGCGGAATATTATGAAGAAGCCACTTCTCACGCTTGGCCCAGTTCTGGTTTTCGCGTGCACACTCTTGGCCGTCCCATTAACGGCGTTGATTTTTCAGGAGAGCGCGAAACTGGCGGACAAAGTGACGGTTTGGAATAAGCAGTGTGGCGAGAAACCCTGGCATGACGAAGTCTGTCTAAAGAAACGCTCTGAACTTAGTGGCCAGTTGGGTCAATTTGTTGCGCTTGTCAACGATGAGCTAAATAGCCTTCGAAACATCAGTCTGGACGCTTCTCCTGATTTCGTTAGGGAAGCTACTGGCCGGCGCAAGATCATGGAACTCGAAGTTCGTAACGCGCTGCACGTCATCAGATGCCTCGGCGTACCCGCTTCCGATTCCGAGTGTAAAGCGGAATTGGCAGCCATCGAAACGGAGAAAACCGCGCTTGAAACGGAATACAAGCAGACGCACGCCGTTTTTGATGGGAAATGGATTTCTCTTCGCGCCACTGTCTCGCCCGCTCCCAAGAAACCGTAATAGGCTAGGCGTGCGCTGTACTCAGCCCACCTTTCACTGTTCAGTTCAGTTTGGGAACAGAAGAACCACAAAATTGCTGTGCGCGGCCTGTCTCATTGCCACTGCCTATCCCCTGCACAGCGAAACGCAACCACGGTTTCGATTGCAACATGATGCGGAAGTGCTCTACGCCAAATTTAGCTCCGATGGGAAACCTTCTTCACGCGTGTCTATGTCCAACCCGCGCCAAGAAGGCCGCACTTTTCTTGAAAAAAACGCTTGCATGGCCGTTCGCCGATTTGTTAGACGAATCAAATTAATATGACCTCAACGTTACACTTCCGCAGGTTTGCCGGTTCCTTCCTTGCGCTGTTGCTCCTCTGCGCGGTTCCGTGCATAGCGCTGTCGCAGCCAAATCAACAGGCCTCAAAAAACCAGAAAGCGCAAAAGGAACCCGCGCAAAAGGGCGAGAGCGAAGAAAAAGCGGCGTTCGATCCGAGCAAAGCCAAAGACGCCGGCGTGGGGATGCCGACCCCCTATGATAAATTCATCGCCCTCGATCAAATCCTAACGAAAACCAAAGTCAACTGGCCACAAACATTCCGCAAAGTCGCCGTGGACATAGATCCTGACGCGTTCACCGACAAGGACGTGGCCGTCCCGATGATCCTCGGAGTGCGCATCGCCGATGGTGTAATGGCGATTAAAGCCAAGGACGCCGAGTTGCTCAACAAATGCGCGTCAGACATCGAGAAGCTGGCGAAAAAAATGGGTGTCTCCGACGCGGATCTGGGACGCGCCCGGGCCGTGCGCGCCGCCGCCAACAAAGGTGAGTGGCTGAAGGTGTTCATGGAACTCGGCTTTTTTCAGCAGGACATCATGAAGAAGATCGACGAGCCCGAACACGCCACCCACGGCACGCTTCTGATTGTGACAGGTTGGATGCAGGGGGCGCGCTATACTACCACTGTGGTTGGGGAGAATTATTCGCCAGAGACATCCAATCTGCTGCGGGAACCTCTTCTCGCGAAAGCGCTCAATGAAAAGATCGGTGCACTGCCGGCTGATCTCCAGAGCAAGCCGTTGGTCGCGAAGCTGCGCGATGTTTTGCCGCAGATCGAAAAGATCTTAAACGTCCCGCGCGACGGCGCCATTCCAAAGGAAGACGTGGAGCAGTTGAACAAGCTGGCGACCGACGCGGTAAAGGCTGCCATGGGCGGAACACCCTGATTAATAAAGTTCAAAAGCCAACACCTATGAAACTTCAAATCCTCCTAATCTCGGGCGGTTGCATTGCGCTCCTAGCGTTTGCGCCGCTCGTTCATGCCGATCCGGCCAAGGCCGAAGATGATTGCTACAGCATGGCCGTGCATTACACGGCGCGTGGCTTCGCCATGTCGCCTACCAACACCAGCGGCGTGGCCACGGCCGGCTTTATTGTCAAAGTCATGATCCCCATCACTAAGGGACTCGATTACGTCATTCTGGTAGGGCGCGATAAGTTTGCCAAGGATGTCGATCTTTACGTGTACGACGAAGACGGCCAGCTCATTCTTGACGATCGCCGGACCGATACGCGGGCAGGGGTGAAATTCCGCGCAAGTTATACTGGCACCTGCGAAGCCTTCGTCCACATGGCGCGGGCCCAGGGCCTCGCTGCTTACGCGCTGCTCGTCGGGAGACGAGGCATCGAAAGCGCCGGAGCGGAACCACGGTCGTTAGGCTGGGAGCCAACCTTCCAAATGGGAGGAGCAAGCCCCGCGCCCGCGGCCCCACAGGCGCCCCCCACCACCTCTCCACCTCGTCCGCCCAGACCATAAACCCCACCTAACCCTATGAAAAAACTGATCCTCATCCTGCTTCCAACTGCGATCTTTCTCGCCGCCTGTTCAGAGCCAGCGCCACCACCGCCGCCGCCCAAAAAACCGGCTGCGAAAGCCAAAGCGAAACCTAAGTCGGACAACCCGGAAGATTTCCGCGCCGTCGAAAAGCCGTCAAGCTACGGACAATAGCCAGAATAGAAAGGTTTAGAAAAAAGGCTTGCCTGCAATCCCCCAATTCGTTTACGACTTGTGGATCGCGGCCACCCTTAGCCCGCCGCGAAGTAATAAAGGAGAAACGATGCTGAAGATAAAACTGAAGAATTTGTTTTGGACGACCGCTGCGCTTTTCTGCGCAACGCAATTCTGCTCCGGCCAATCGAGCGATATACTGCCCACCGTTGGTGTCTCGCCGTCGCGTCCCTTCGCTCCGTTTTCAAATTCAGGCAGCGATCTGACATTGGCTGGCGAATACAAGTCGACAAAGCAAGTCGTCGAGCAGGAGAAGCCCACCTGTTTCAATTGGTACGCGGAAGGCGGATACACATCCGAATACATCTTTCGCGGCACGAACCTGATGCCAGACTCAGACGGCGGCGGTTTCCTCGGCGCCCAAGTGAGCCGCTGGGGATTTACGCTTGGTGTC
>Ga0070684_100000575_pt1 | contig 25398 bp, 18 predicted proteins | sample KBSC723LmetaG_FD_65653 | JGI IMG/M metagenome (GOLD analysis project Ga0070684, IMG submission 65653) | Corn rhizosphere microbial communities from Kellogg Biological Station, Michigan, USA - KBS C7.2-3L metaG | ecosystem: Host-associated > Plants > Roots > Rhizosphere ...
GATGACAACCTTGTTGTCTTCGATCACGTACTGCACGTCCTTCTCGAACAAGCAGTAGGCGCGTAGCAATTGCGAGATGTTGTGGATGCGCTCCGCCTGCGCGTCACAATGCTGCTGGCGCTCGGCTTTTCTTTTGTCCTTCTCCTCAGGCGAAAGCGTCTCGTCGAGATCGATCTCCGTGAATTCGTTAATTAGGTCCGGCAAAACAAATGAGTTTGGATCATCGGGATTCAGAAAGGCGCGGCCCTGCTCCGAGAGATCGGATTCGTTCGACTTCTCATCTATGGTGAAAAACAATTCTTCCTTGAGCGCAAACAGCTCTTCTTTGCGCGTGTCCTGGAAAAAAGAAAGCTCGGCTTTATCGACGGCGCGGCGCTTGTCAGGGTCCTCCATCATGCGCAAAAGCTGCTTGTTGCGCGGCTGACCGAGTTTCACCTTGAACATGAGACGACCACCCGTCTCGACCTCGCCCTGCTCAAATTTCTCGATCGCTTCGCTCGCTACGCGGTTGCAAAGCATGTTTTGCTTCCGCACCAATTGCTCGATCAGCGGCTTCCATTTGTCGTATTGATGAGTGGAAATCGTAGCCGGACCGCTGATGATGAGCGGCGTCCGCGCTTCATCGATGAGAATGGAATCGACTTCGTCGACGATCGCGTAACAATAGCCGCGCTGCACCTGTTGTTCGCGCGTTGTGGCCATGCCGTTGTCGCGCAGATAATCGAAGCCGAACTCGCTGTTCGTGCCGTAAGTGATGTCCATCGCGTACTGCTCACGGCGCACATCGGGTTCCTGATCGTGTTGAATGCAACCGACCGTTAGGCCGAGGAAACCGTAAAGTTGCCCCATCCATTCGGCATCGCGCCGGGCCAGGTAATCATTTACCGTCACGAGGTGCGCGCCTCGGCCAGTGAGCGCGTTCAGGTAAAGCGGCAATGTCGCGACCAAGGTTTTACCTTCCCCGGTCGCCATTTCTGCGATTCGGCCCCTGTGCAAAACGATACCGCCGAGCAATTGCACGTCGAAGTGCACCATGTCCCAGACCATCGGCTGATCGCACACCGTGAAGCTGTGTCCCCGATCCTTGAGCCGACGCGCAGCGTTTTTCACCACCGCAAATGCTTCGGGCAAGATTTCATCCAGCTTCCTCCACTGCTCTTGCAGGTCCGGAATCTTCGAAATTTCTTCCGCCCAACCCGCAGTTTTCGCCCGCAACTCGTCATCCGACAAGCTCTTGAACTGCTCGTCGAACTCGTTGATCTGGCGAACAGTCGGCGTCAGACGCCTGAGCTCGCGCTGATTTTTCGACCCTAAGATTTTCTTTAAAATCCAAGCAACCATTTGAACCCGTAATATCGGTTAGATTCCCGCAGTATCAATCGTCCGCGGGATGACTCAGGACGTTCTCTTTCTCATTCGCTCTCTTCGGTCCGCATTTCAATCTTAGCTCACATATGTGATCAAACATTGAAATGGAATCGCACCTGTCGAGGAATGCTTCTCGCAGCACGGTAAAGCGCGTGCATGCAAGATGATTGGAGGAGCCCGCTCCACGGGTTCGTTACGGGACTGGAGGGGTTAAGAAAAGCTCCTCGGTAAATCGACTGCTCTTCGCAACAGGCGCAAATAATGGCTGCGCGAAATTTGGATACCGCCAAACTGTTGCAGATGAGGCGTGAGCCACTGTGTGTCGAGCAGGACGAACTTGCGCGCGCGCAAATGTTCTACAAGCGCTACGAGCGCAATCTTGGATGCATCGGTTACGCGATGAAACATTGATTCGCCAAAAAACGCGCCGCCTACTGCGACACCGTAAAGACCGCCGGCGAGCCTGTTTTCCTTCCAAGCCTCGACTGAATGAGCGTGACCGAGCTCATGCAGCCGCGTGTAGCTGTCGATGATGTCGCGATTGATCCAGGTATTTTCGCGGTCCGCGCACGCTTGGACTACCGTCGAAAACGCCTTGTCGATGGTAATTTCAAACGGTTTCCTGCGCACGAGTCGCCGCAATGCATGTGGCACATGAAAATCCTCAAGTGGCAGGACGGCTCGCGGGTCGGGCGAAAACCACTCGATCGAGTCGTCGTTCATGGCCATCGGAAAAACACCGAGCCGGTAGCCTTGGAGCAAGAGGTCGGGATCGATCATTCGGCGAATGGTTGAAGGGTTAAATCGTTGAAAGGTTGAAGGGGCGGACTGTTCTTCCCTTTTTAACACTTCAACCCTTTAACTCTTCAACTTTGTTGCAATGAAATCCGCGCTTCATAAAATAAGCAGATGAAGCCCCTTGCAATTCCGCTGGCAATGGCATTGCTGGCCTTGGGCGGCTGCGCGGACCCGCTCGAACAACGCAGCGGACAGGAAATGCAAGACCAGTTTGGGCGCGGTATCACCGGGCAGGGAACGCTTGGGCCAATGGACCGCGCACCCGACGACCCTGCGGCGGAACATAGCGTGCCGCAAACACATCCGTAGAATGTGAAGACCTCAGAACGCCCAACGCACTCGAAAATTCTCATTCTCGATTTCGGCTCGCAGTACACCCAGGTCATTGCGCGCCGGATCCGGGAATGCCAGGTGTATTCGGAGATCATACGTTTCGACACACCGGCCGCTGAAATCGCCGCAATGCAACCCAAGGGACTGATTCTTTCAGGCGGGCCAGCTAGCGTGTACGACAAAGGCGCACCTCAGGTCGATCCAGGAATCTTTTCGTTAGGCGTTCCAATATTGGGAATTTGTTATGGGCTAATGCTGATGGCGCATCATCTTGACGGCCATGTCGTTTTCACCGGGCGCCGTGAGTATGGCGCCGGCGTGTTGCATATGGCGAATCGATCGGAGCTATTCGATGGATTAGGCAACCAGCTCGACGTTTGGAACAGTCATGGCGACGAGGTAACGGCATTGCCGAAAGGTTTTCGCGTTGTCGGAACAACCGACGGTTGCGATTTCGCAGCCGTCGATGATCCGCAACGCAAACTTTATGGGCTGCAATTTCATCCCGAAGTTGCGCACACACCGCGAGGCAAAGAGATCCTGCAAAATTTCGTCTATCACATTTGCCACTGCGCGATGGACTGGACGATGGGCTCGTTCATCGAAGAAGCTTGCACCCGCGTCCGTAAGCAGGTCGGCGACGACAAAGTCGTGCTCGGTTTGAGCGGCGGAGTTGATTCTTCAGTGACCGCCGCGCTCCTGCACAAAGCTATCGGCGATCAGCTCACGTGCATATTCGTGAACAATGGTCTGCTGCGCGCACGCGAAGAAGAGATCGTGCAGCGTGTTTTCGGCGAAAATTTCCACATCAAACTCAAGTACGTGGACGCCTCAGAGCGGTTCCTGTCGAAACTGCGCGGTGTCACTGATCCGGAGGAGAAGCGCAAAATCATCGGCAACGAGTTCATCCGGGTGTTCGAAGACGCAATCGTAGATCTTGCGAAAACTAACGACGGACCTGTCCGCCGTAGCGTGGGCGAAGGCGGATCGCCGGTTTCCGATCATAAGTTCCGCTTTCTGGCACAAGGCACGTTGTATCCGGATGTAATCGAGAGCGTGTCTATCGAGGGGAACCCTGCCCAGGTCATTAAGACGCATCACAACGTCGGCGGGTTGCCAGAGAAAATGCATTTCGAGTTGGTCGAACCGGTGCGGCAATTGTTCAAAGACGAAGTGCGCCAGGCGGGCCTGCAGCTTGGTTTGCCGAAAGAGATCGTCTATCGGCAGCCATTCCCCGGGCCGGGTCTTGCCGTTCGCATACTGGGCGAGGTCACGCCTGAGCGACTGGCGATCCTGCGCGAGGCTGACACGATCGTGCAAAGCGAAATGGAAATCGCCGGCTGGTATTACAAAGTGTGGCAATCATTCGCCGTCTTGCTACCGGTGCAATCTGTGGGCGTAATGGGTGACCAGCGCACCTATGAAGATACAATCGCGCTGCGAATCGTTGAAAGCCAGGATGGCATGACTGCCGACTGGGTACGAATCCCTTACGAATTGCTCGCGCGCATATCCAATCGCATCTGCAACGAAGTTAAGGGCGTTAATCGCGTCGTGTTCGACATCTCAAGCAAACCACCGAGCACGATCGAGTGGGAATAGGTCCTATTCGTCCCATTTGTGGCGTGGGGACAAATGAGACCTGTGGGACGTATGTGTCTTACCCGATCTGTGCGACGGCGCTCATGAACTCTGGGAGATCTTTGCCGTTGCGCGCGGCGTGATTGAGCGCGTCGAGGCGAGCGTCCATAGCGGCTTCGGGCAGAGCGACGCGGTGTGAGTAGGCGCCGTTTGAAAAGACGATTTCGTCCCATTGAATGGATGAGATCTCATCGTTGAAACGGGCCACGGCGCGGCCGCGGAAGAACGCACGTGTGGTTTCCGGCGGATTGAAGATCGCCGATTTGATTTCGTCCTCGGTGGCGACGCGGCGCATCAGACCTTTGCGAACCAATTCATAGTACAACCCGCGGTCAAGATCGAGATTGTGATACTCGAGGTCGATCGATTGCAGCCAGGGATCGCTCCAGGAAAGTTTTTCGTCCTGCTGCAGCGCATCCAGCAGGAATTTTTTAGCGGACCAATCGACGCGATCCCGCGTTGACATCGGATCGCGTTCGAGATCGTTCAGCACATTTTCCCATTCGGACAAGATCCATGCGTGCTCATCGTCTGGCGGATTGCGCCACAGCTTGCTGGCAGCGCGCAAATAAATTCGTTGCACATCAATCGCAGAAATTTTGCGACCGTCCTTCAATTCGATGATCCAATCGTAAGTTTGATCGCGACTGATCGATTTATTCGTGTCAACTGGTTGCGCAATCTCCAGCTGTGGCGCTTCCCCGCGCTCGATCAGATCCAGGACCAGTGCGGAGGTCCCAATCTTCATCGCTGTGGCCCATTCGCTCATGTTGGAATCGCCAAGGATCACGTGAAACCGGCGATAGCGACTTGCGTCCACATGCGGCTCATCGCGCGTGTTGATCAGCGGACGTCGATTCATCGTGTCGATGCTCACCACCACGCTGAAAAAATCGGCGCGTTGCGAAATCTGATAGACTCCCGGATCCCCCTGGCTGCTCTCCCCCTCAATCCCCATTTTCCCCGCGCCGGAGAAGATCTGACGAGTGACAAGAAACGGCAGGATACCGGCGACGATCCGATCCCACGGGACGTCGCGGGTCATCAGGTAATTGTCATGGCAACCGTAGCTGTGGCCGGCAAAATCGGTGTTGTTCTTGTAAAGGCGGACCTCGTAGCCGGACGGTAATTTTTGATTTCGACGTCGTGCGCATTCTGCGAGGATGCGCTCTCCCGCTTTGTCCTGGGCAGCAATCTGCTGGAGTGTTGTGCACTCTGGAGTCGAATATTCCGGGTGCGCGTGATCGTTGTAAAATCGCGCGCCGTTTGAAAGCACAAGGTCGCTTTTTATTTCCTCGAAGCTAAGTGGGCGACGTTTGTCGATCTCGTAGTAAGCCGATTCGTCAGTGTCCTGAAGTAATTCCCGGGCGCGAAACCCGCGGGCGTCGAGGTGCGGATCTTCGAGGTCATAATCCCATTTCATCAGCGCGCCGTGATCGGTGTAACGGCGCACCAACTCGATTGATTCGGCCACCACATCCACTGTCTCCGCACCCGACAGCGTGATGCCGTATTCCGTCTCCAGCCCAAAGACGCGTCTCATTCTATCCCTGCTTTCCTCATCGTGCCCCAACCCCCTTCACCGTCGATCTTTCACACAGATAATCACAAAATATATAATCGAAGTACTATAAAGGCAGGCGGATTTGCTGGTAACCGCGGGGGTTCGGCCATATACGCGGGAAGCTGTCAGCTTCCCCTACAGACTGGAATCACCGTTTGCACGCGTATTAAATCACCGACGTTGTACGCACGCGGGCGTCCGACACTGGCCTAACAGGTGAAATCTTGACGACGTTTTCCGGATCGTAATCGATCAGCTTGAGCCAATCCTCGGTAATGTCGGTAGCCGGGAAAATGTCGTTCTCCGCGTACTCCGCATTAAAGGCGAGTTGCAGGTCCATTTCCCGAATTCCTTCGTCCTGTTGAGTTCCGATGGCCCGTTTAATCGCGATCGCCTTCGCGCGCTCCACGATCGAGGCGATGATTGCGCCGCTAATGAGATCGCTGCGGTAAAGCGTTTCTTTGCGACCACTGCGCAGGGTCACTTCCAAAAATTTATTTTCATCACGCCGGGCAAATTGCCAGTCAACAAACCGCTCGATCAAGCGTTCGATGGACGCGCCGATTCCATCCGCTTCCTTCGCCAGCACGCCATCGTATGGCAGATTGTCGGTGAGATAAATGCGGTAAATTTCGCGCGTGCCTCCCTTGTCCGGTCGATTGACTTTGATTTTTCGGTCGATCCGCCCCGGGCGCAAAATTGCGGGATCGATCAAGTCCGCGCGGTTTGAAGCCAGAATGATCACGACATCATTGAGCGAATCGATTCCGTCCATCTCAGAGCAGAACATGGGCACCAGAGTGGAAAGAATGTTCGAATATCGCGATGCGCGTCGTGTGCCGAGGATCGATTCGGCCTCATCGACAAAAAGGAACGGCATAAAACCTTCTTTCCGTTTCTCGCGCGCGGTAGTAAAAATCTCGCGCACCATTCGTTCCGATTCGCCGACCCACATGTTCAGAATCTCGGGACCTTTCACGTGCATGAAATATTCGCGCATCTCAGTCCCGCTTTTTTCGCCGAGTTGCTTCGTCAAATTGAATGCAGTCGCCTTTCCGATGAGCGTCTTGCCGCAACCTGGCGGACCGTAAAGCAGAAAACCTTTCGGCGTAGCGTGTTGAAACCTCTTGAAAAGATCAGGATGCAACAGCGGCAACTCGATCGCGTCCTTGATTGCTTGCAACGCCGTTTCCTGGCCGCCGACTTTTTCCCACGGCAACTCCGGCACCGTGTCGAGGTAGTATTCGTCCGATTTGGTGCTTGAGAGCATCTCCAGCGCCATACGGTAATTGGAATCCACGCGGACTTCGTCGCCTGATTTCAAGTTGGAGTGGACAAGTTCTGAGGAGCGCTGCAGCACCATCGAATGCAACCCGTGCTCGGAGCCTACCCGCAATCTGTCTTTGCCGATTACCTCGGTGATTTTCGTCACCGGGCCGGCTGTCTCGAATCCCAGATCACCGACAATGACGAAGGCTTCGTTGACCAAAACGCGTGTGCCTTTTTTCAACCTCGAGAGCGGTATGCGCGGATCGACGTTGCAATAATAATCTGCGCCGCCCACGACAATGTGCGCTGTCTCCTTCGAAGTGGCACCGAGAAACGTGCCGATCCGGTTCGCGGGAGAAGTCACTTTTTTGACGACCTCCTCGAGCTTCTCAATCATCCGGTGCGCCTCAATCATCGTCTCCTGCTGATCGAGAATCTGCGGGCGCAGCTGCAACAATTCACGCCGAATTGGATCGCCCGGTGGCAATGATCCGATCACTTGATCGAAAGAATCGAGGAGAGTTTCCGGCCCTGCGTCACCTTCGCCGCCCTGCAATCCCTCGCTGCGCTCGTCGCTCATTATGGTTTGGGTCAATCCGCCGAACCGAGTTAATTATACCGGCATCAGCCGTGTTCGCAATGTACACTCGCGAAACCTTTCGGAGTTCGACGTCACGCGTCTCCAAAATGTTCAACCGCGTTCGCACTGAACTGTTTCGAAAAGATTAAACATCGCGAAGCTGAAAACTGGTAGGGCGGGCAGTCCTCTACCCGCCGCTCGGCGCATCACAACAAGCGGCGCGCACGGAGTGACGCGCCCTACCTCGCGAATGGTTCTCCCAGTTGCGACTCAAGACGTGCGCCCTTACACTTTGTTTCTTCTGCTGGAGCCTTAGCTCAATTGGTTAGAGCGCCGCCCTGTCACGGCGGAGGTTGCGGGTTCGAGCCCCGTAGGCTCCGGAGTTGTTTTTCGGACCGTAAAAACAATTCGACGAATTGCTCCCTCGTTCGTAAAACACCTCCCTGCATAACGTCGTCCGACAGTTCCACTTATCCTCGGGCAGGGTGAGTAAGACCGAGGACCCGGGATCTTTGCTGAGACAACGGTGAGCGCGATACACCCTCACAAAAAAATGAAAATGAAAAAATCGACAACTCCTGGCCTAACGAACTCCGCTGTGCGAAGCTGCCGAATTGATGCGTCACCTGATCATAGGTTCATCAGGAAACGTTTGCTCCTGGCGGTCCTCCTGATAGGTGCGTCCCTAATCCTTTTTGGCTGGGGTGCGGGAGGAATTTCATACGGTGATTCAGTGCGTTCTACGCCACTCAAGGTGACTGCGGGTGCCACCTTCTATGACACATTCGGAACCCCCAATTCCGCATTGGTTACGGATAATGGCGCTTACGTACTTGTCTCAGTAACCGGGGAAACCACACCATGCCCGACCATGTCACCGTGCCCCGCCAAGTCACCGTGCGGAAGAGGGACGCCCAGGCCAACGGCCACTCCGCAAGCGACGTCCACTCCGACAGGGACGCCGGCAAATTTCAGCACGGGTATTCAGGTTTTCAGCACATCTGATTTCAGTAACCCGTGCGGCGGCCAACAAATTATTAATTTTCTATCGCGCCCGCCCGTACAACATATCGACGGAATACAATTTGTTCCCGGTCCGCCGCAACTTAGCGTTGGCGCGGCGATTGAGAGGCAGGGCGCTGAATTTTTCCGTCTGGCTAGTTTGAATGAACCGTGTGGCATGGACGGCTTTATCCGGGTTCCACAACACCCGGTGATAGACAACTGTAATTGCCCCAATTCTCCACCCGGTACTTTTGATGTGGCCGTCACACCTGATGGACACTATGCTTTTGTCGCCAACGAATATGGGCTAATGCCCAGTCCCACACCTACGGATGAAATAGAAGGCGGAACAGTAGGCGTCATCAAGGTGGCACGCGACGCTGGTGGATTTACAACCGGGACAAGGTCAATCCCGCACCACCACACCATATACATACCCGGCGGCAACACTATCCCGGGAATAACTATGTCGCATGATGGCAGGTACCTTTATGTAGCCTGCGAAGGATCGGCAAAGGGCAGAAATCCAAATACTGGACAGAAGTATAGCGATCCGACCGATGTGGAACACACCTCAAACGGTTCTGTTTTGTGCCCGGGTTGCCTGGAACACCGAGACGGTGCCATGGGAAGCTGCGATAACATGGCGGAAGGAGGGAACGCAAGGAACGGCCTGCTGGCAGTTATCGACGTTGACATGGCAACAAAAGGGATGGGACAGGCTTCGATCATCAGGATTATTTCCGCCGGATGTGCGCCCGTTCGGGCAGTCGAAACTGCAGATGGTCAACATCTCTTCGTGGCGGCACGCGGTAGAAACAAAAAATTTCCGGCAGAACATGGGTATCAAGTCTTGGTTTTCCATGTCCCGACCTTGCTGTCGCATTCGCCAAACAACGGGTTCCTTGGGTATGGCGATAGCGGTGGCACGGCGCCTGTCGGCATGGCGTTATTTAACAATGAAACCCTGTTAGCGGTGGCAAATTCCAACCGTTTTCATGCTAATTGCGAGTGCCGGGAGCACCCGGAGCAATGCACTGCTAACGTCGCGATCCTGGACGTCAGCAACCCTGGGTCACCGACCGTCCAACAAGTTATTCCGAATCCAAATAATCCAAATTCGCCTGACTTCCCGCGCAACGTAACGGTTGGCCCGGATGACTCTACGCTGTATGTGCCAAATGCGGGCTCAATGAAGCTGGAAGTCATCACAACGAGCATGAACTGAATTTGCTGCGAACTTGGGGGCGATGGAATTCTGCATCTTAACCGAGTAGGCTCCGGATGCTTTTCCCTCTGCACGGACCTAAGGAAATCTGCTGAGGAACGGCTCCGGCTGGAAATAAGGCCGGTTTAGGCTACACTGGGCACAGCGTTTTTCCCCAGGTGCAAAACAACGAAGACTATGTGCTTGGCGTCCTCCACGACGGAGGACTCCTCACCCGCAAACAAATCGATGGCGCGCGCTCGCGTTTAAATGGCGAGCCCGGCGTGCTCGATGTTTTGATTAACGACGGCGCGCTCTCGGAGGTGGACGTCTCGCGCACGCTCGCTGCACAAGCTCACATGGATTGGATCGACATCTCCACGATGATAATTCCTCCACAGGTCATCAACGAGATCCGGGGCGAAGACGCGCGGCGATTCAAAGTCATCCCAGTCGCATTTGGTGAAAGCGGGCTGGTGGTCGCCGTCGGCAACCCCTTGGACATTGATACGATCGACAGTTTGGGTTTTCTCCTGCAACGCGAATTGGAGCTGGTTTGCACGAGCCCGAAAAAAATTCGCGAAGCGTTGATTAAATACTACGGCACAGCTGATGAAGCGGCGGACGTCCTGCAAAAGCAACTTGGCGAAGAAATCGATCTTGGTTTGGAAATTGGCGATGGCACGGAAGCGATTCCAATCGATGAAGCAGACGCGCCGATTGTGCGGCTCGTGTCGATGTTACTGCTCGAGGCGCATCGCGCCGGCGCGAGTGATATTCACCTCGAACCGATGGACAAGAAATTTCGCGTCCGATTTCGCATTGACGGCGTGCTACAGGAAATGCAATCGCCGCCGAAGCGTCTTCAATCAGCCATTATCAGCCGGCTCAAGATCATGAGCGGTTCGATAAGCATCGCCGAAAAACGCCTACCGCAGGATGGCCGGATCCAGGTAAGAATTAAAAAGAAACCGGTCGACCTTCGTGTCTCGACCATGCCCACAAATCACGGTGAGAGCATGGTTTTGCGCATTCTCGACAAATCAAGTTTGAAGCTTGGATTGCCGGAGCTGGGATTTTTCTCAGACGACCAGGAAAGCTTCGAGCGTCTGATCAGATTGGCTGATGGCATCGTGCTTGTGACGGGGCCCACCGGCTCCGGTAAAACGACTACGCTTTACGCTTGTCTCAATTACATCAATAAACCGGACCGCAAAATCATTACCGTGGAAGAGCCGATCGAATATCAGATGACCGGCATCAATCAGGTGCAGGTGAACCCGGAGATCGGGATGACGTTTCCGGCGGCGTTGCGATCCATCCTGCGGCAGGCGCCAAACATCATTATGATCGGCGAGATCCGCGATCTCGAGACTGCAAGTATCTCTACCAACGCGAGTCTCACGGGCCATCTTGTTTTCAGTACGCTGCACACGAACGACGCGCCTTCGGCTGTCGCGCGTTTGATCGATCTCGGCGTGCAACCATTTCTCGTTGCATCTTCAGTGCGCGCGGCGGTGGCGCAAAGGCTGGTTCGCCGTTTGTGTACCAACTGCAAACAACCGGGTGAACTTACGGACACCGAGTTGCGCGCGCTTGGGATCGAGCCTGGACAACTCTCGGACGCACAAGTCATGAGGCCAGTCGGCTGCGAGATGTGCCGTCAGATCGGCTACAAGGGCCGAATGGGCATATTCGAAATTTTTGCCATCGACGATGAAGTGCGTCACATGATCAACAAGCGAACCTCGACCTTTATCCTGCGCCAACGAGCCCGCGAACTGGGCATGCGAACATTGCGCGAAGACGGCGTACGCAAGGTGCTGGCAGGGATGACTTCCGCGGAAGAGGTCATCTCAATAACTGTCGGTGACGTGAGCTGATGAGCGGTTCAACCTTTCAACCTTCAACGCTTCAACGAATCGATGACTGAAAAACAACTCGCCGAGTTTTTTGTCGAGCAGCGTGTCCTGGAACGTTCGCAGGCGGAAGACGTATTGAGCGAAGTGGAGTTGAACGGCAAAACCGTCGCGCAGGCAATGATCGATGGCGGCTTCATTGACGAGCCAAACTTTTATGAAACGATCGCCAATGGCCTTGGCACTGAGTTCCTCGATCTGAGCCAGCACGAAATCGCGCCCGAAATTTTACGTCTGATTCCCGGCGGGCTGGCGCGATTGCACGGCGCGCTGCCGATTGACATGAGCGAAACTACGCTGCGGATGGCGCTGGTCGATCCGTTTGATGTGCACATCGCTGAGGACCTGCGCTTCGCACTTGGCAAAGACATTCAGGTTGTGGTGTCGCCGCCTGACCAAATAGAGGAGCTGATCAAGCAGTATTACGGCACCGACACGACCAGCATGGAGGAAGTGCTCAAGCAGCTCGGTGAAGCCGGTGAAGCGCTGCAATTGCGCGAGACTGACGGCGAGGCAGCGGTTGAAGCAGAGGCAAATGCGACGCCGATCATCCGTTTTGTGGATCTCATTCTTTATCAGGCGATTCAGGACCGTGCGAGCGACATTCACTTCGAGCCGTTCGAAAACGAATTCAAAATCCGCTATCGCGTTGATGGTGCACTTTACGAAATGTCGCCGCCGCCGCGGCATTTGGCGCTGCCGGTAATTTCGCGCCTGAAAGTCATGGCGAACATGAACATTGCCGAGAGACGGCTGCCGCAGGATGGCCGGATTCAAAAGCAGATCGCGGGCCGCAGTGTTGATCTGCGGGTTTCAACCTTACCGACGCAATTCGGCGAAAGCCTGGTGCTCCGCGTTCTGGATCGCAGCATCGTCAATCTGGATCTCGAAGCGCTCGGCATGCCGGACTACATCTACAATTTTCTGCTGGAAATGATCGAGCGACCGAACGGCATTTTCATCGCTACCGGGCCCACCGGCTCAGGAAAAACCACGACGCTTTACTCCTGTTTGCGCAAGGTCAACACAATCGATTCGAAACTGATTACCGCAGAGGAGCCAGTTGAATACGACTTAGAAGGCATCGTTCAGGTGCCGGTGAACGAAGCAATCGGCTTAACCTTTGCGCGCGCGTTGCGGCACTTCCTACGCCAGGACCCGGACCGCATTATGGTCGGCGAGACGCGCGATCTCGAGACGGCGCAAATTGCTATTCAGGCGTCGCTCACCGGCCATCTGGTCTTTACGACACTGCACACGAACGATGCGCCCGGTGCGATTACGCGCTTGATCGATATGGGGGTGGAACCGTTCCTTATTTCGTCAACGCTGGAAGCCGTGCTCGGTCAGCGGTTGTTGCGCAGCATATGTGGTCATTGCCGCGCGCCGTTCCGCCCTAATGACTCTTTGCTCAGTGAACTTGGTATCTCCCGCCGCGACCTTGGCGAGAAACAATTCTTCTATGGCAAGGGTTGCGACACTTGTAACAATACCGGTTACAAAGGACGGAAAGGAATTTACGAGCTTCTAAGGATCACGGACCCAATCCGTGAATTGATAAATGAGCGTGCGCCAACAGTGACGATCAAACAAAAAGCGATCGAGCTTGGAATGATCACGCTGCGCCAGGATGGTTTACGCAGCATTTTCGCAGGCGATACAACGATCGAAGAAGTGCTGAGATACACGTAAACAATGACCACTCGGTCCGTACTCGACATTAACCGCCGACCTAAGTAAAATAGCGCCACATGCCACGCTTTAACTACGTAGCTCTTGACGCCCGGGGACAGGAAGCGTCCGGATTACTCGAAGCGGTTTCAAGCAGCGCCGCGATCAGTCAACTGCGTCAGGCCGGTTATTTCCCGACCAGTGTTATCGAGGAGGCCATAAGTGGGGCCGACGGCAAAGAAGCTGGCCGACGCGCAGCAAGGGCGGCGCGCGTGACGAAACCGCGCGCGAAAAAAGGCATCGCTCTTTTCCAGCGCAAAAAAGTTAGGTCAAAAGTCCTGATGATCTTTACTCGCCAACTGGCGACGCTGATTGATTCCGGCTTGCCGCTGCTGAGGAGCTTGAACGTTCTCGCAAAACAGGAACGCGACAGGGTCATGAAAAAAACAATCGACAAGCTCGCTGACTCTGTGCAGAGCGGCAGCACGTTTTCCGACGCATTGGCGCTGCATCCGAAAATCTTTAGCGATCTATACGTCAGCATGGTCAAGGCGGGCGAGGTCGGCGGCGTGCTCGAACTTGTGCTTACCCGGCTTTCCGAATTTCAGGAGAAAGCCGCCAGGATTAGAAATAAGATCCTCTCGGCGATGGTCTACCCGATCATCGTGATGACGATGGCAATGGGAATCCTGTGTTTCCTCCTCGTGTTTATCGTCCCGCGGTTTGAAGCAATTTTTCACGATTTGCTCGGCGACAAACCGCTGCCGCCCGCGACACGCTTCGTTCTCGGCGCCAGCGGGTTTATGCAAAACCACGGCCTGATTTTGCTCGGAGCGATTGTGGCGATTGTGGTGATTTACAACTTTATCGGCCGGACTCGCAAAGGGCGGCTGGCCATCGACAATTTCAAATTGCGCATGCCGCTCTTCGGCAATTTGATTCGCAAAACGGCAATCTCCCGTTTTGCCCGTACACTGGGAACCTTGGTAACGAGCGGTGTTCCGATATTGCAGGCCTTGAATATCACGCGTGAGACTGCGGGCAATGCCGCCATTGCTCGTGCAATCGCGCGTGTGCACGACAGCGTAAAAGAAGGCGAATCAATCGTGCAACCGCTCGAAGCCAGCAAAGTGTTTCCACCAATGGTGGTCAGCATGGTTGATGTTGGCGAAGAGACCGGCAAACTTCCCGAAATGCTTCTAAAGATCGCGGAGGTCTACGATGACGAGGTCGACAACGCGGTGGCCGCGCTCACATCGATGCTGGAACCGATCATGATCGTGTTCCTGGCGGTGATCGTCGGCACGATCGTGCTTGCCCTCTTCACGCCGCTCATCAGCATCATCACCGGCTTGCAACAACAAACGTGATGGGCTTGGCCGAAATGACGAAACACGAATGACAAATCAAGTTCTCCCCAGAAGGTGCAGAGGCGTTCGCCGTCGCGAACGCGTGATCAACGGCTTCGGCGCTCGCCGCGGCGAGCGCCGCTACAACGCGTTCACTCTAATCGAGCTAATCGTCGTCGTTGGCATCATCATCGTGCTTACAGGGTTAGTCTTGAGCACGGTTGGCTACGCGCGGAAAAAAGGCGCTCGGGCGCGCGGCGAAACGGAAATCGCCGCCATGTCGGCAGCATGCGAGAACTACAAGGCGGATAACGGTGTTTACCCCCAGCAGGCAAGTTCGACCGATGTGCTCGACGCAAGGCTTTCGGGAAATCCGAGTACTTATCAGACGGCCAGCCTCTACCTTTACGAACAGTTAAGCGGCGATATCAGCGGAACCCGAAACCCGACTGGGAAGAGCTACATGATTTTTAAGCCCAATATGCTGTTTCCAGCCGACCAGACTCAAAACGTGCAGTACCTCCAAGATCCATTTGGCAATAGCTACGGCTATTCAACAATCCAAGCGGCGACGCAAAACACGACAAAGGGCTACAACCCCACGTTCGATCTTTGGACCACATGTACTTTGACGAGTAGCCCGCCTAGCGCGGCAGACCAAAATCAGTGGATTAAAAACTGGTAAGGCCACGGCGTCTGACACAGACGCCCTACAATTTCGCGGATGGTTGCGAACTAGCCTTCGGTGGTGCGCACAACGACTTCGACCCGGCGATTGGCACTTTGTTCTTCGATTGAGCCGTTCCCGGAGGCGCGGAATTTCGTAGCGCCGTATCCGCGCGTCTGGATTTGCGCCGGATTGATTCCCATCGCCTGGACCAGATAGCGTTTTACGCTGTCGGCGCGGCGCTGGCTCAGATCGAGATTGTATTCAAATGTGCCGAATGAATCCGTGTAACCTTCCACGGAAAATGTCGCCCTCGGATTGCGCTGAATGAGCGTCCCCAGCTTTTGCAGTTGACCGATGGCGCTCGATTGCAGCACGTCGCTGTCGTACTCGAAAAGCTGATCGTCGGGGAGACGCAATTTTGTGCCTGATCCGAGTGGACCTTTTTGCGCCAGCAACTGATCCAAATCGCTAAACCCCGGTGCGTGTCCTTTGTTTGGGCCGGCGCTATCTCCGGGCAGCTTGCTTGTGAAAGTGTTTGGTCGTTTGATCGCCGTGCTTGTGGCCAGCTCTGTTCCGCTTAGGGCGGGCTGCGGACGGCCCGACACTGAGCTGTTGTTTAGCAAAGATTGCTCATGTACCGCGTTCGGGTCGTTGGAAAGAGTTTGCGCCGTGGAACGTTCGATCTCGTTCAGAACAGAATTAACATCCGGCTGTTCCACCTTTGGTTGGTCGGGCAAGACGTCGCGCATGTCGTCCGGGAGCGCTGTGCTCGCCTGAACTTCCTCCAGCAATTTGTCGAATGACTTCTTCTCATCCGGCAATTGCACGTCGGTGTTGTCTGGGTTCGGTTTCGCGGCCGGATTGATTTGATCTGCACTGCTCTTATCCAGGTTCGAATCAAGAACGCGCTTCACCTTGAACGTCGGCGTCTGCTCGTTTTGGGCGAACACCGCATCAGCAGACGCAAAACGCGTCCGATAAAAATAGGTACACAGCGCGAAATGTATCGCCAGTGATACAATTAATCCTAGCCAAAGCCAGTTGCGCTCCTTGCTACCCGTCAACAGACCTTCGGTCTCGAAGCGATCGACGTCGTCGAAATCGGAAACCCTCATGCGGTTGCAACGATACCACTTAAATGACGGAGCACGAATGCCGAAGGACGAAGGAATCTCATCCCGCAGTTCCACGTGTTCGTTCGATGAACGCGCGGGCAGCGCGGCGTATCTCCTCCGCCACACGCGCTTCGGGCGACACAAATTTCGGGGTGAACCAAGGAAACAATCCGATCAAATCGTGCGTGACCAGAATTTGTCCGTCGCAATGCTCGCCCGAGCCGATCCCGATCGTCGGGATGCCGATTGTATTACTGATCTGCCTGGCAACATCGGCCAGGACAATCTCAAGCACGACGGAAAATGCTCCGGCCTCTTCCACCGCACGAGCGTCCGCCAGCAATGCTTCGACCTCCAGCTGCGTGCGGCCCTTAATCCGGTACCCGCCCTGCTTGCGCACACTTTGCGGCAGCATACCGATGTGCGCCATAAACGGTATTCCCGCGTGCGTGATCGCCTCGATCTGCGCAACATGACTCACACCACCTTCGAGCTTCACCGCCTGCGCGCCGGCATCGACAAATTTTCTGGCGGTCTCCGCAGCTTGTGCCGGAGTGTCGTAAGTGTGAATCGGCATATCCGCAACGAGCAACGCCTGTTTGACCCCCCGCGCCGCCGCGCGCGTGTGATGCAACATTTCGTCCAGTGTTACATCAGTAGTGTCCTGATAACCCAGAACTACCATGCCCAAGGAGTCGCCCACGAGAATGATGTCGATGCCGCTCTCATCGAGCAAACGCGCGGTGGGATAATCGTACGCCGTAAGCGCAGTGATTTTCTCGCCGCGTTGCTTCATCTGGCGAAAATCTTTCATGGCAGGCTCATGGGAAGATCAGCCGCCAATTTCATAACGCAAGCCGCGGCCGTGGTCTGCTGCTTTTGATTGTGCAAAGCTTACCACTGGTCCGCCGAGAGAATCACCTCGCCAGATTGTTCAATTTCAGCAAGCAATTCCCGAATACTCTTTTTCTGACCCGGCAAAATCAGATCGGGACGGATATCGGCCAGCGGCCGAAGTACAAACTCCCTTAAATGCAGACGCGGATGCGGCAGTTGCAATCGTTTGTCATTGATCCGTTGGTCCCCGCAGTAGAGCAGATCGATGTCAATGGTTCGCGAAACGTTTTGTCGATGATCCCGTGTGCGGCCTAACGCTTGCTCGACCTGAATCAATTGCTCAAGCAAACGCGCGGGATCACCCTCATACTCAAATTCAACGACCGCATTCAAAAATTTTCCGGCTCCCGGTTCGCAACGCACCGGTTCAGTCTCGTAAATCGCCGAGGAAAAAATCGGCGGCTTTATACTTGCGAGACCGAGAATTGAGTTTCGTGCTGCGCGCAAATTTTCAAATCGGTCCCCAATATTCGAGCCGAGTGCGACTGCGGTTCTCATTCTTGCTCCGTCATGTCGAGCGAAGTCGAGACATCCTGTTGGGAGACGTCCAGTCAGTGCCGCGGGATTTGATTCGCTCACTTCCTGTTCGCTCAGCCTCCGGCCTTCCCGTCCATGTCGCGGCTTCCCAGCCGCTCCATTCTCCACTTCTCCCGCGCCTGCGGGATCCGCTCGGAATGACGAAAGCGCTACAGCCCCAGCACATCCTGCATCGAGTAACGTCCAGGCCGTTTGTACACGATCCATTTCGCCGCCCGTAATGCGCCTAGCGCAAAAATTCCGCGGTTTTCTGCGCGATGCGTTAGCTCCAAGGATTCGCCGGGTCCGCTGAAAATTATGATATGCTCGCCGACAACGTCACCCTCGCGAATTGATTCAATCGGTATTTCGCTGTTTCGCACGGCTTTCAAAATTTCAGCCAGCGTTTTGGCTGTCCCGCTGGGCGCATCTTTTTTCATTTTGTGGTGCGTTTCGACAATCTCGGGATTGAAGGCCGAGCCGAGCAATTCGGCGGCTTTTTGCGTCAGCCAAAGGAGCACGTTTACTCCCACGCTGAAATTCGATGCCAACACGATCGGTACCGAATGCGCTGTCTCTTCAATAGTCTTGCGTTGCTGCTGAGAGTGCCCAGTTGTTCCAATGACCAGCGATTTGCCATGCTGTAAAGCAGCGCGACAGATTTCATCGATGCTGTCGGCCTGACTGAAGTCGATTGCCACATCACAATTTGCCATCGGCGATTCGATGGAATCGCCGAGATCGCATTGCGCGGCGATCTCGATTTCTGCATCGCCTTGGGCCAGGTCGAGCACGGTTTTTCCCATGCGCCCAGCCGCGCCAATGAGCAGTACGCGCACGGGAGATGATTTCATGCACTCAAACCCTCACCCTGCCCTCTCCCTTTCAAAGGGAGAGGCGATTGAATTCTGCCCTGAGCACTTCTGTCCGCCTCTCCCCTGCTCAGGGGAGAGGATTGAGGTGAGGGGTCTGCTCTCGAAATTCATGTTGCCCGCTCGAATTCGCCGAGCGTTTTACGCAAGCGCGTCTGGTTCACTTCGCTCATTTCGCACAGCGGCAAGCGAACTTCGCCCGACATCACGCCACGCCAGGCGAGTGCCGTCTTCACGGGAACCGGGTTCGGTTCGATAAACAAATCTTTAAACAGCGGCAGGAGTTTCCTGTGCGATTTCTCCGCTGATTTCAAATCGCCCGATTCGCAGGCGCGCACGAGTACGCACACTTCAGACGGAAACAAATTCGAGGCCACGCTCACGACGCCGGCAGCGCCCACGGCCATAAATGGAAGCGTGAGCGAATCGTCGCCACTCAAAATCGTAAACGCATCGGGCAAATGCCGGCGCAACTCACCGACGCGCTCCACGCTACCGCTTGCTTCCTTGATCGACACGATGTTGCGGGATTCTTTCGCCAGACGAGCCACGGTCTCTGGCACGATATCCACGCTGCAACGCCCGGGGATGTTGTAGAGCATGATCGGCAGCGAGGTGGCGTCGGCGATTGCTTTGAAATGGCGGAAGAGTCCTTCCTGGCTCGGCTTGTTGTAATAAGGCGCGACCAGCAGCGCAGCGTCAACTCCGAGTTTCTCGGCAACCTTTGTATCGGCGGTGGCGTGTTGTGTGGAGTTAGAACCTGTTCCCGCGAGCACGAGACAACGTTTGTTCGCCTTGGCGACTGCAACACGGATCACTTGCTCCCGTTCATCATGCGAGAGCGTTGGTGATTCGCCGGTCGTGCCGATTGCGACAATCCCAGTAATACCTGCGGCGATTTGTGTTTCGATCAGTTGTTCAAATGCAGAAACGTCAACTCCGCCATCGCGAAATGGCGTAACCAATGCCGTGAACGTGCCGCGAAACATTTCTCAGAATGGAGTAAGGGAGTGTTGGAGTAATAGAGTAATGAGTTGAATGCAATACTCCATCACTCCACTACTCCAATATCGAGTTCGATTGTGCCTTCAAACACGAACTCCGCCGGGCCAGTGAGCGTGACATTGCCGAAGCCTGCGCCGGTTTTTTCGAAACCGACCTGAAGTTCATCGCCGCCCCGCGTTAGAACCGTGATAGGGCTGCTGCTTTTCTCACTGGCGGCAAAGATGAGTGCGCTAGCGACTATTCCCGTCCCGCACGCGAGCGTTTCGTCTTCCACGCCGCGTTCATAGGTGCGAATGGCGATTTTGTTGCCTCCGCGTTTTTCGATGAAGTTCACGTTGGTGCCGTTGGGTGAAAACATCTTGTGATAACGGATCGCTGCGCCCTCGCGTCGCACAGCGGCATCATCGATCTTCGTAACGGGGATCACTACATGCGGGACCCCGCTGTTGATGAAGTGAACCGCCTTATTTTCAGCTGCCATGGGTACGTCGATGTTGAGACGCAGATCTGTGGGCTCGGTCATTCGAAGGGTCACCAAATCGCCTTTCAATTCCGCGGAAATCACGCCGGCCGGTGTTTCAAAAGAAATTTTCTCCTTCTGTCCGGCGACCTTGTTAGCAAATCGCGCGAAGCAGCGTGCCCCGTTGCCGCACATCTCCACTTCGCCGCCATCGGCGTTGAAATAGCGCATTCGAAAATCCGCACCGTTTGTTGGGTTTTCGAGTAACAGGATCCCGTCGGCGCCGATGCCGCGGTGCCGATCACACAATTGCGCGATCTGGTTACGATCTAAATCGACGTTTCCTGTCCTGTTATCAAAGAGGATAAAGTCATTCCCAGCGCCATTCATTTTTGTGAAGCGCAGCATGCAACTCGTTTAGCACACGTCGCACGGCAACGCCAACGCGTCGCGTCTTGTTTTGCGTGAACCCGTTGCGAGATTATTTTTCGGTGTTACTTATCCGCCGTGATAAACCGAGCTGCGTGGATCGCGATAGTCGTTCTCAGCCTGGCTCCGCAGTTCTCGTTTGCGGGCGATTGTAACGACCTGATTCTGGAGCAGGTCAACCGGATGCCGAAAGGTGGCCGATATTCTGTTTCGCATTTTGCAAAGATTCGTTTGCAATCGTCGGCACACTTCGAGTCGGGAAAATTCTTTATTATCCCGGCAGGGCCGAGTTTCTGTTCGGGCGCGACGTATTTGGTGTTCATCAGAACGATCGAAGCTTTGCGCGAACGTGGTCAGCTTCGTCTGGACTACGGCACGCTTGAGCGCTTGATCATTCGCGACCAGCGCGATGGGGAAGGCGTCTGGGGACGATGGAACGCGAATGGCCCAGGCACGGCTCGTCTCTTTCACGAGCTGCGGCTTGGTCGAAATTTTGATAATATCGATCAAGCGAAGCCGGGTGATTTCATGAAAATATTTTGGTCGCGCCAGGTGGGAAGAAACGAGCACGGACACTCCACGATTTTCCTGGGAACCGAGAATCGCCCGGACGGTCAGTACGTTCGGTATTGGTCCAGCAATGTTCCCTCCGGTTACGGCGAGAAAAGTGTGCCGCGAAGCAAAATCGCGTACGCACTTTTTTCGCGTCTGGAAACGCCCGGCAATCTGGCGCGAATCACTAGCGCGCCTGTGGTTGATACGTATTTAGCCTCCCTTCTCCGAAGTCGCTCCAGCGTTTCGGAGGCTGGCGCGAAGTGCGGGCTCTAATAGGCCTGCTGCTGAAATACATTGTCCGGCGCAACGGCGATGCTAGCCACCCAATAGGTACGGCGGCGGAATGTGCTTGCGTTTCGAAATGCTTGTCTCTAAAACGGGCTCATGCTTCTCGAAACCTTAAAACGCCATTGGTGGATTCCAGTTTTGCGGGGTGTCTGTGCAATCATCTTCGGAATAATGGCCTTTAAATATCCCGGTCTAACGGTCGTAGTACTGGTCACGTTATTTGGGGCTTGGGTGCTGGTGGACGGCGTTTTTCGTGTCATCGGTGCGATTGGGCATCGTTCTTCCGACACAGATTGGGCCTGGCAACTTGTCATCGGAATTCTCGGGATTATCATCGGATTCCTGACATTCCATAAGCCGGGCATCACAGCGTTAGCGCTGGTTATTTATATCGGGGCATGGGCACTTATGATTGGGGCAACAGAGATCGCCTTGGCAATCAAGCTTCGCCGCGAAATCAAAGGCGAGTGGTTCCTTATCCTTATGGGCCTGGTTTCAATTGTGTTTGCGATCATGCTTCTGTGGAACCCGCTTCCTGGTGCTCTCGCGCTGGTGTGGCTGATTGGGTCTTACGCGATCGTGTTCGGCCTTTTGGGCATTATTTTTGGCTTTCGCTTGCGCAGCTTACCGACACTGGCAACCCGTTGATCAGCGGCAAAACGCCTTCAATCCTGCCATCCGAAGAGGGCAGACTGTTTTGCGTGTCGTCGGCGGTATCGTCCGGTTCGCAAACTTTTTGTGCGACTAAACCCAACAGCAGCGGGTTTATTGAAGAAAAAAATGCGGCCTGGAGCGATTAATTGGCCGATTACCGTACGGCGCTGGAATATGATCGTTCCAATATCAGCCTCGATTTCGCGATGGTAGGTAGAAGACCATTTTTGCGAGGACCAATCTATGAAAAAAGCTCCCCTGTCTAAAAAGACGCGACGACGAAATCGCGCGCCATCTAACGGCACTGACTTCGATACCGGTCAACTGCTTGCGGCTTTAATGGCGTTCAAGCGCGGCGATTTTTCCGCGCGCCTGCCGGAGAACTGGACAGGCGTGTCGGGCAAAATCGCCGACACATTCAATGCGGTGATCGAGGCGAACGAGCGCATGACTCGGGAGTTGGAGCGTATCGGGCGGGTGGTTGGCAAAGAAGGGCGGATTGCCCAGCGTGCCTCGATCGGCGAAGTGACCAACTCCTGGGCGGACGCGATTGGATCGATCAACAATCTGATCGGGGATCTCGTCCAGCCTACGAGCGAGATGGCACGGGTCATCGGAGCGGTTGCCAAGGGAGATTTGTCCCAAACAATCGCAACCGAAATCGAAGGGCGTCCGTTAAAAGGTGAATTTTTGCACGCTGCCAAAACGGTGAATGCGATGGTGGGACAGCTCGGCGCGTTCGCATCGGAAGTTACGCGCGTCGCGCGCGAAGTCGGCACCGAAGGCAAACTCGGTGGCCAGGCAAAAGTCAAAGGCGTCGCTGGTACTTGGAAGGACTTGACGGAGAACGTGAATCTCATGGCGTCGAATCTCACTTCGCAGGTGCGAAACATCGCCAAAGTAACCACGGCGGTGGCAAACGGCGATCTTGCGAAAAAAATCACTGTGGATGTTCGCGGCGAATTCCTAGAGTTGAAGGACACCATCAACAAGATGGTGGACCAGTTGCGGTCGTTTGCGTCCGAGGTGACGCGCGTAGCGCGCGAGGTCGGGACGGAAGGAAAGCTTGGCGGCCAGGCAAAAGTCGAAGGTGTTTCCGGCACGTGGAAAGACCTGACCGACTCGGTGAATTCGATGGCGTCTAATCTCACCTCGCAAGTCCGGAACATCGCGGCGGTGACAACGGCCGTGGCTAACGGGGATCTGTCGAAGCAGATCACGGTCAAGGTTAAAGGCGAAATTTTGGAACTGAAAAACGTGATCAACACAATGGTGGATCAGCTTTCGTCCTTCGCCTCGGAGGTGACGCGCGTGGCACGGGAAGTCGGCACAGAAGGAAAACTTGGCGGCCAGGCGGCAGTCGAAGGCGTCGCGGGAACATGGAAGGACCTGACTGACTCAGTGAATTCCATGGCGTCCAATTTAACTGCCCAGGTTCGCAATCTTGCGGGTGTCACCACGGCCGTGGCAAAGGGGGACTTGTCCAAGAAAATCACCGTTGATGTGCGTGGCGAAATTCTCGAACTCAAGGACACCATTAACACGATGGTGGACCAGCTCCGCTCCTTCGCCGCGGAAGTGACGCGCGTGGCTCGTGAGGTCGGCACCGAAGGCAAGCTCGGCGGTCAGGCCGACGTGAAGGGCGTTGCCGGTACATGGAAGGATTTGACGGACTCGGTGAATTTCATGGCGTCCAATGTAACGGCGCAGATCCGCAATATCGCCGCTGTCACGACTGCGGTCGCCACCGGGGATCTGGGTAAGAAGATTACCGTGGACGTCAAAGGCGAAATCCTTGAGTTAAAAAACACCGTAAACACGATGGTCGATCAACTGTCGTCGTTCGCCGATGAAGTCACTCGCGTAGCGCGCGAGGTGGGCATGGAAGGAAAGCTGGGTGGGCAGGCCGTGGTGAAAGGCGTTTCCGGGACGTGGAAAGACCTTACCGACAACGTCAACTTCATGGCGTCGAACTTGACGGATCAAGTCCGCGGCATCGCCAAAGTCGTCACCGCAGTCGCAAACGGCGATTTGAAACGCAAACTTTTCCTCGAAGCGAAAGGCGAAATCGCCGAGCTCGCCGAGACGATCAACAACATGATCGATACGCTGGCAACATTTGCCGATCAGGTCACAACGGTCGCGCGCGAGGTGGGCGTAGAAGGAAAACTCGGTGGCCAGGGGAACGTACCGGGCGCCGCCGGGACATGGCGCGATTTGACCGATAACGTTAACCGGTTGGCGGCAAATCTCACGACCCAGCTCCGTGCCATTGCCGATGTTGCTACGGCAGTCACAAAGGGCGATCTGACGCGCTCAATTCAGGTGGACGCGCAAGGGGAGGTTGCCTTCGTCAAAGAATTGATCAACGAAATGATCCGAAACCTGCGTGACACAACGCTGCGCAACGAGGAGCAGGATTGGCTGAAAACCAATCTCACGAGATTTACCCGGATGCTCCAGGGACAGCGCGATTTTCTCACTGTTGGCAAACTCATTTTGTCGGAGCTGGCGCCGCTGGTGTCAGCGCAGCAAGGCGCGTTTTACATAGTCGACCCTCCCAATGGCGGCCCTGAGCTCAAACTACTTGCCGGCTATGCTCAACGCGAGGGTAATGGCGCAAAAGACCGATTCAAGATGGGCGAGGGCCTGGTCGGCCAGGCGGCTTTGGACAAGCGGCGCATTCTTTTGACCGATGGGCGGCGCAACCATGCAAAAGTGCATTCTGGGCTGCGTGAGTTTCACCCGATAAACGTGGTGGTGCTGCCGATTCTCTTCGAAGGCGAAGTCAAAGCCGTGATGGAACTTTCCTCAGTCGAGAGGTTCAGCCCCGCACACCAGGCATTTCTGGATCAATTGACGGAGAGCATTGGCATCGTGCTCAATACGATCGAAGCAAGCACGCGAACAGAAAACCTGCTCAAGCAATCGCAATCACTCGCCGTCGAGTTGCAGAAAACGAACCTGGAACTGGAAGAAAAGGCGCGCTCGAATATGGCGAAGGACCAATTTCTGGCGATGCTCAGCCACGAATTGCGCACGCCGCTTACGCCGGTGCTCGCCTCCGCGCTGGCACTCGAGAGCGAGACGGACTTGCCAAAGGAAATTCAGGAGTCCCTGCAAATGATCCGGCGCAACGTGGAACTGGAAGCACGACTGATCGACGACTTGCTGGATCTGACGCGTATCGACCGCGGCAAGGTGCAGCTCAACTTTGAAATCGTCGATGCGCA
>Ga0070684_100000576_pt1 | contig 25375 bp, 16 predicted proteins | sample KBSC723LmetaG_FD_65653 | JGI IMG/M metagenome (GOLD analysis project Ga0070684, IMG submission 65653) | Corn rhizosphere microbial communities from Kellogg Biological Station, Michigan, USA - KBS C7.2-3L metaG | ecosystem: Host-associated > Plants > Roots > Rhizosphere ...
GGGTTCGATCGCATCATCGGCTTCGACATGGGCGGCACGTCGACGGACGTGTCCCTGGTGGATGCGGCGGCCGGCGGATTACGGATCAGCAATGAGTCGGTGGTTTCAGGGGTGCCGATCGGCGTTCCCATGCTCGACATTCACACGGTCGGCGCTGGCGGCGGATCGATCGCGCGGTTTGACGCCGGTGGAATGCTGCGGGTCGGGCCTGAGTCGGCGGGATCTGACCCCGGCCCCATCTGCTACGGACGCGGCGAGCAGCCGACAGTCACAGACGCGAATCTCGTTCTGGGCAGGCTGGACGCGGCGCGATTCCTCGGCGGGACAATGACGCTTAACATGGAGCGCACACGGGCGCTGATGGAAGGTGCGAAGGGGTCTTTAGCCAGTGTGACGGAATTCGCGACCGGGATTGTTTCGGTGATCGAGACCACGATGGCGAAAGCGATCCGCGTGATCTCGGTCGAGCGCGGCTTCGATCCGCGTGAGTTCACGCTGGTGGCGTTTGGTGGTGGAGGGCCGGTGCATGCTTGTCGCCTGGCGCATGCGCTGCGCGTGCCGCGGGTGCTGATCCCAGTGCTTCCGGGTGCATTGTCGGCAGTCGGCATTCTGCTGGCCGACACCGCGCGGGAGTATTCGCGAACAGTGATGCTGCCCATGGACGCTTCACTGGAAGATGCGTTTGGGGAAATGGAAGCGGCGGCATGCGAGGAGTTCAAGCGCGAGGGGCTGGAGGGAGTGTCGCATCGTTCGCTCGATCTGCGTTATCGCGGACAGGGCTACGAACTCAATGTTCCGTTCGGACCGGACTCGGCTGCGGAGTTTCACGAACTGCATCGGCGGCGGTATGGGTTTGCGGATGTGGCACGGGCGCCGGAGATTGTGAATGTGCGGGTGCGCATGGTGGCCCCGGCTCCGACGTTCGAGCAGCCGCGCGAACGGCTGCGCGAGGGCGACGGGCGGCAGGCCATCGTCGGCTCCAGGCCGGTGATTTTCGAAGGCGATGCGATTGAGACGCGCACCTACGAGCGCGACCGGTTACGTCCCGGCGATACGTTTGCGGGGCCGGCGGTCGTCTCGGAGTATAGTTCGGCTACGATCGTGCCGCCGGACGACGTGCTTCGCGTGGATGAACTCGGCAATCTCGTGATCGAGGTGCATGCATGAGCGGGTTTTCCGATCCCGTCGAACTAGCCATCTTCCAGAGCAACATGCACTCCATTGCCGAAGAAATGGGTGCGGCGCTGCGTAGGACCGCGATTTCGCCGAACATCAAGGAGCGCCGCGACTACTCCTGCGCGGTGTTCGATGGCGAGCGGCGCGTGATTGCCATGGGCGATCACATGCCGGTGCACCTCGGAGCGATGCCGATGTCCGTTCAGGCGGCGGCGGAGGCTTTAAATATGGGACCGGGCGATGTGGCGATGCTCAACGACCCTTATGCGGGAGGCACGCACCTTCCGGACATCACGCTGGTCATGCCCGTTTTCACTCCCGGGCGATCGGGGCCTGCGTTCTACGTTGCGGCACGAGCGCACCATGCTGATGTTGGCGGCATGTACGCCGGGTCGATGGGGCCCGCGCAAGAGATTTACCAGGAGGGTATTCGCATCCCGCCGGTGCTGCTCATGCGCGGAGGCGAGATGGATCATGGAGTGCAATCGATCCTGATGGCGAATGTTCGCACGCCGCAGGAGAGGCGAGGCGATCTGGCGGCACAGATTGGAGCTTGCCGCGTGGGCGAGCGACGCCTGGCAGAAATTGTGGAGAAGTACGGCATCGATCGCGTGGAGAAGATGGGCGGTGAACTGATCGCCTACTCCGAGCGGCTGATGCGCGCGGAATTGCAGCGCATGCCCGCGGGCACGTTTGAGGCGGAAGATTTCCTCGATGATGATGGCGTGACGGACGAACCGATCCGCATTGCGGTTTCCGTTACGTTCGATCCGTCCGCGGGGACCGCCGACATTGAGTTTGCGGGGTCATCGCCGCAGGTGCGCGGAGCCGTGAATGCTGTGTATCCCATCACCTGGTCGGCGTGTTATTACGTGCTGCGCTGCCTGCTTGCGGAAGACGCGCCAGCCACCGCCGGCCTGATGAACCCTGTGCGTGTTTCGGCGCCTCGCGGCAGCATCGTGAACGCGGTTCCGCCGGCGGCGGTGGCGGGCGGGAACGTGGAGTGTAGCCAGCGCATCACCGACGTGCTGCTGCGGGCGCTCGCCGCAGCCACTCCGCGCCGGGTTCCAGCCGCAAGTTACGGCACCATGAGCAACCTGACAATTGGAGGCACGGACCCGCGGACCGGCGGTGCCTTCGCTTACTACGAAACGATTGCGGGAGGGATGGGCGCGCGCCCCGGCAGCGATGGCATCGATGGCGTGCACTGCCACATGACCAACTCGCTGAACACGCCGGTGGAGGCGCTCGAGTATGCGTATCCATTTCGCGTGAGGACATACGGGTATCGATGCGGATCTGGCGGCAAAGGCCAATTCCGCGGCGGCGACGGGTTGGTGCGCGAGATGGAACTGCTTGCACACTCGCAGGTCACGCTGCTCGCCGACCGGCGCAGGTTCGCGCCATACGGGCTCGCCGGAGGAGACGAAGGGGCTCGAGGAAGAGCTGTGCTGATCAAGGCGGACGGCCAGGAGATCGAGCTCAAGGGCAAATGCACGCTGTACGCCAATGCCGGCGATCGAATACGAATCGAAACGCCTGGTGGCGGCGGGTGGGGAAAGACAGGGACCGAGGGACAGAGGGACCCTTCGGCTTCGCTCAGGGCAGGCTCCGGGACAGAGAGGGTAGTCAATGACCGGGAGTGAACGGTTCATGGCAGACGGCTGGGGCGAGGGGCAATGATGGTGAGCCGTATGTGGATGCGGCAGCTCGATACAGAAGAACGCAACACGCTGCTCGCGACCTTCTCCGGCTGGATGCTGGACGGGATGGACGTCATGGTCTACAGCTTCGTGCTTCCGGAGCTGATTGCACTGTGGCACATATCCCGCGGACAGGCGGGCTGGCTGGGCACCTCGGCATTGCTGCTGTCTTCAATTGGCGGATGGGGAGCGGGACTGGCGGCGGACCGCTGGGGCCGCGTGCGCATCCTCCAGATCACCATCGTGTGGTTTGCGTTTTTTACTTTCCTCAGTGGCTTCACGTCGTCGATGACACAATTGGCGATCGTCCGCGGTCTGCAGGGGCTCGGATTCGGCGGGGAATGGGCCGTGGGATCCGTGCTGATTGGCGAGCGGGTGCGCGGCGAGTTCCGCGGACGCGCGGTGGGCACTACGCAGGCGGGCTGGGCGGTCGGTTGGGGAGTGGCAGCCCTCTTCTACACCTTGCTGTTTCGCTTTCTGCCGGCACACTACGCCTGGCGCGCCATGTTCTGGATTGGAATTCTGCCGGCGTTCCTGGTGTTCTGGATTCAGCGCCATGTTTCGGAGCCCGAGTTGCCCCGGCGCATGCGCCGGAAAGGGTTTAGCGCATACGATCTCTTGCGCATCTTCCGGCCGCCCCTGCTGCACACTACCGCCCTGGCTTCGCTCGTTGCACTGGGCGCGCAGGGCGGCTATTACGCGGTGACCACCTTCCTACCCCTCTACTTGAACTCGCGGGGGCTTTCGGTTGCGTCCACCGGAACCTATCTGCTGGTAGTGATCGCCGGTTCGTTTGCGGGGTATCTCACCAGCGCGCATCTGGCGGACCGCATCGGGCGGCGCGGGGCACTGATTCTATTCGCCGCGGGATCGTTTGCGGCCATTGCGCTCTACATGTTCGTGCAGTTCGGCAATTTTGGCCGGCTGTGCATGGGATTTCCCCTCGGATTCTTTCCCTCCGGCGCGTTCAGTCCAATGGGCAGCTTCTTTACCGAGCTGTTTCCAACGGCGCTGCGCGGATCGGGTCAGGGATTCAGCTACAACTTCGGTCGCGCCTTCGGCGCCCTTTTTCCCACGCTGGTGGGCTACTTTAGCGGGCGCCTGGGCCTGGGCTGGTCGATCGGGCTGTTCGCGGCCTCGGCGTATGCCGTGATGGCGGCTGCAGTTTTGGCCCTTCCCGAGACCCGCAACCGTAATCTGGCGGAAATCGCAATTGACGAAGGCGCGTGACGGCATTTTGCGGCTGCCCTGCATCCAAACCAATGACGCAGTGTTCCCCGAAGTCCAGCCATGCATTTTCGATCCTTGCGAGTTTCGCTTCTTTCCGTCTCTTTCGCCGCCTTGGCGACGTTGTTCCCAGGGTCCGCCGCGGTGCGCGCGCAGAGCGTTCCGGCAGCGCAACCCCAGCCCGGTCTGCCGCCTGGAATGGACAACCCGACCCGGCCGGAAGTTCAGCCTCCGTTGGAGCAGGACCGCGATCCCATTCCTTCGCCGGATATCGTGGAGCCCGAAAAGACGGAAGCGAAGACGCCGTCCGAGAACAATCAGCTTGAACGTCAGAAGAACGGCATCTACACCATGCACGAAGATGTGGATGAAGTTCTGCTCGACTGCACGGTTATCGACGATAAGGGCCGTCCGGTGCTGGACCTGAACCGCAACGATTTCCACGTGTGGGAAGACGGAGCGCCTCAGGCCACCACATCGTTCGTCCACCAGGACGTGCCGGTTTCGATGGGTATTCTCATCGACAGTTCCGGCTCCATGCTCGACAAGCGCGAAGCGGTTGATGCAGCGGCAAACAAACTGCTTGGCCTATCGAATCCGCGCGATTCCGCCTTCGTGGTGAATTTCAACGAAAAGGCATTTCTCGACCAGGGATTCACGGTGGATCGCGTGGCACTGCGCCGCGGCATTGACCACTTCGATGCTCGCGGAGCCACGGCGCTCTATGACGCCGTGGCGGCATCCGCGGACGAGCTGTCTCATCATGCAAAACAGCGCAAGCAGGTGCTTCTCATCGTGACGGACGGCGCGGATAACGCATCGCGGCTGGGCCTGGAGCAGGCCATCCGGCGCGTGCAAGGCCTGGGTGGACCGGTGGTCTACACCATTGGGCTGCTTTACGACACCGATGCGAAAGAAGCCGAGAAGGCGCGCAATGACCTGGAAGCGCTCTCAGCCGAAACCGGAGGGATTGCGTATTTCCCGCATTCGCTGACCGAGGTGGATGAGATCGCTTCCGACGTGGCGCGCGATATCCGCAACCAGTACACGGTGGGCTATCATTCCACGCGCTCGGCATCTCTGGGGGGCTATCGCACGGTTCATGTGGAAGCGAGGGCGCCCGGGTATAAGCACCTGATTGTGCGCACGCGCCGTGGCTACTATGCCAAGCCGGGCCAGCGTAACACCATGAGCGGCATGACGGCGGAGAAAGCCAACAAGCCTCAACCCTAGCATTGAAATTGCGCACCGGCCGGCCTGCCACCGCAGGCCGGTCGTTTTGCTATGTGACGAAGCCGCGACCTGCTGCAGCGAACTCGCGTTCTTGCACTGCAACGCCCCGGCCGATAGTCTTTGGAGAGCAGCTTTCAACCGGTTCCGGAAAGATGTTCATGGATGTTTTGACACGGCTCTTCGAGCAGAGGTTCCACAGGCCTGCCGAACAGGTGCGGCCCCTGCAGGGCCAACTTGGCGGATCGGGACGGGCGATTATTCGTCTTTCCGCTGGTGCGGATTCCGCCATTGGAATCCAGTATGGAGTGCGCGAAGAGAACGTGGCGTTTCTCGAGTTCACGCGGCATTTTCGCCGCCATGGATTGCCGGTTCCGGAGATTTACGGCGAGGCGCTTGCCGAGGGAGCCTACCTGCTGGAGGATCTCGGCGACACTACGCTGTTCGGGTTTCTGCAGTCCCACCGTTCCGGCGAAGAGGTCGCTCCGGAAGCTGTTGAGGCGTATCGCAAGGTAGTGGCCGTGCTGCCGCGCTTTCAGATCGAAGCCGGCCGCGATCTGAATTACCGTGTCTGTTATCCGCGCGCCAGCTTTGACCGCCAGTCCATCTCGTGGGACCTGAACTACTTCAAGTACTACTTCCTCAGGCTTTCCGGCATTCCGTTCAGCGAGCAAGCGCTGGAACACGATTTCTCGCGCCTGACGAAGCTCCTGCTCTCGGCGCCGCGCGATTACTTTCTGTATCGCGATTTCCAGTCGCGCAACGTGATGCTGCGCGAGGGGCTTCCTTACTTTCTGGATTACCAGGGCGGGCGCAAGGGCGCGCTGCAATACGACATTGGGTCGCTGCTTTACGACGGCAAGGCGGACCTGCCCCCGGCATTGCGCCAGGAGTTGCTCGACTACTACCTCGACTGCCTCGGAAATTACGGCATCGATCGCGCAGCGTTCATGGAGTACTACTACGCGTTCGTTTACGTGCGCATCATGCAGGCACTGGGTGCGTATGGGTTTCGCGGGTTTTATGAACGCAAGGCGCACTTCCTGCAAAGCGTTCCCTATGCCCTGAAGAATCTGCGATGGCTGGCGCACAATGTGGAATTGCCCATCGCCCTGCCGGCGCTGATGGAGTCTTTCCAGGGGATGCTGGCTTCAGAGAAGCTGCGCAACATCGCATCCTCGGCAGAGGGGCTCACGGTGCGGATCTTCAGCTTTTCGTTTCACTGCGAGATGCCGAAGGACGAGACGGGAAATGGCGGCGGATTCGTCTTCGATGCGCGCAGCCTGCCGAATCCCGGGCGCGAGGAGCGGTTCAAGCCTCTCACCGGGAAAGACCAGCCTGTGGCCGATTACCTGAACCAGCAGGAGAGCGTGCATCGCTTCTTTTCGAGCGCGGCATCGCTGGTAGATGGCAGCGTCGCGGCATATCGCCGGCGCGGTTTCAAGAGCCTGATGGTGTCGTTCGGCTGCACCGGCGGGCAGCATCGCTCTGTGTTTCTTGCCGAGCAGTTGGCGGAACATCTGCGCGGCGGGGAAGGTGTTGAGGTGATCGTCCGCCACGTGGAGCTGGAGAAGATGGGCGCATGAAGGCGATGGTGCTGGCGGCGGGGCTGGGCACCAGGCTGCGACCGCTGACGAACGACCGTCCCAAGGCCCTGGTCGAAGTGGCGGGCCGAACGATGCTCGAAATCACACTCGAGCGTCTGCGTGCGTGCGGCGTGCGCGATTTGATCGTCAACGCGCATCACCACGCGGATATGCTGGTCGACTACCTGTGCTCGCATGACGGCTTCGGCATGCATATCGAGGTGTCGCGCGAAGAGGAACTGCTCGATACAGGAGGCGGGCTGAAGAAGGCTGCGTGGTTCTTCACCGACAGCGGCTCCGATGAGCCGTTCCTGCTGCACAACGTGGACGTGCTGAGCACGATCGATCTGGGTAGGATGGTGCGCTTTCACCAGGAGTTTGGGGCACTGGCAACGCTCGCGGTGCAGGACCGCTCCACCTCGCGGTATCTTCTATTCGACGCCAACGGGGAGCTCTGCGGTCGGAAGGCAGGGAAGGACGGCGAGCCGGAACCGGTGCGCGCGTGCGCGCCGGCCGAGCCGCTGGCGTTCGCGGGGATTCATGTGATTTCGCCGCGCCTGCTGCGCCTTTTGACCGAGGATGGAGCCTTCTCGATCATTACGGCTTATCTTCGACTGGCCGGCAAAGGAGAGCGGATCAGAGGGTTCCGCGCGGACGAGTATCGATGGCGGGATCTTGGCCGGACGGAGCAGGTGATCCTGGCCTCGCGGGAGATTGAGGAAGGGCTGTATCGGGAGACCGGGCGAAGATAGTCCGGGAGATCAGGGATAACGTGGATGCAGCTCTCCCGATGTGGTGGCGTGAGTCCCATTCCGCGCCGTTTATGCATAATTATGCAGAAAATGCATAAAACGCGAATGTCCGATTTTGCTATAACCTATAGACTCCGTTGGCGTTAATAGGTTTTCTCCAGGAAATCATAGAAAACGCCCAAAAAAAATTTTCGCCGGGCTTTTAACGCCAAACTCCCGGATTTCTCCGAGAGTGAAGGCAGAATAGCAGCGTGGCGGGTGCGAGGATGTGACGGTGGATACAGGTGTGAAAAGCAGGGAACAGGGAAAGATTTTTCAGTTGTCAGTAACCACCGAAAGGCTCGCGCCGGCCCTACGGGGCGGCGACATGCGGGCCGGGATACCCCAGGGTTTCAGCCTGGGCTGTTCTCGGGGAATGCGGAAGAGGTCGTCTTCGGACCGGGCCTGGGCAGGGAAGAGGCTGCGGAAGAGTGTGTGTCGAGCCAAAGGGGTGGGAGAACATCCCGCAGCGGCTAAAGCCGAGGCCTATATAGAGCATTTACCGGCACGAAATTGTGCAGGGGCTGAAGCCCAACTCAATCAAATGTGAGACTTATGCGGCACGACTAAAGTCATGCCCTGTTACAAAGCCACCTGCGCGGCATTTTTCAGCAAGCTGTGAAGTCATGCCCTGACACGAATGACACCTGCGCGGCATTTTTCAGCAAGCTGTGAAGTCATGCCGTGACACGAATGCCGATGCACGGCATTCTTTAGCACCGCTGTGAAGTCATGCCCTGACACGAATGCCACCTGCGCGGCATTTTTCAGCAAGCTGTGAAGTCATGCCCTGACACGAATGCCGATGCCCGGCATTCTTTAGCACCGCTGTGGAGTCATGCCCTGACACGAATGCCGATGCGCGGCATTCTTCAGCATTCTGTGGAGTCATGCCCTGACACGAATGCCGATGCGCGGCATTCTTCAGCACGCTGTGGAGTCATGCCTTAACAGGAAACATGTGCGGGTGAGGACACCCGCACTACAGCCGGTCTGGAGACCGGCGGTACGGGCATGGTTTCATCCGCGGGTCGGCTTGGCGGGTGAACGACTGTTAAAGGACCCTGGTCAGAAAAAGGTGCGGAAGGATGGGTCTACTGGCAATGCCATGCACAGAAAGCTGAAGAGGAGCCGCGGGCGGCTCCTCTTCGTGCGTGGTAATTGCGTTGGGTCTCAGTGGAGGTGGAAGTCGACATCGATGACGATCTGCACCGCGACCGCGTGTCCCTGGAACATGGCGGGGCGGAACCTGTACTGGCGCACGGCTTCGATGGCCTTCTCGTCCAGTCCGTAGTTCGCATGGCGGGTTACGTGGACGTTCTGCGGGTTGCCCTGCGCATCCACGATGAGCTGAATCGACACGCTGCCCTGGTAGCTGGCGTTGCGCGCTTCCTGGGTGAACTCAGGCTGCACGGAGTGGACGACTATGGGTGCGCTAACGCCGCCGCCCACGCTCATCAGTCCGCCGCCGTAACCGCCGCCGCTGCCGGGCCCGGCGCCAATGCCGTGACCCATGCCGAGGCCGCCGCCGGCACCCGAACCGAATCCGGAGCCGCTGCCCCTGCCCTGCGACGCCAGCGCAATCTGCGGCGAATTGGACAGACCGAGGTTGGGCAGGTTTGGATTATCGGGCATCTTGACGATTTCGCTCGGCTCGGCCGCCAATTTTGGATTGTCGACCTTGAGAATCTGCGGGGCGGTTACCGTCATTTTGGGCGCGATGACCTTGGGCGGATTGCCCTTGATGGGCTCTATGACCTCGTGCGCGCCGCCACCGCCGCCGCCGCCCATTTTGGGCGCGACCGGCAACACCTTGGGAGGCGGAGGAGGAGCATAGAGCGTGATATTGACCGGCTCCGTCTTGACTGGCGGGACAAAGGTGTTCTTGACCCTGAATCCGATCCATAGAAGGGCGGAGATGGCAACGACGTGAATGACCGCTGAAACCCACTTCGACGTGGGGTTCTTCTGAGCGGTTGCCACATCGAGCCCCATGAAGCTGGGCGCACCGATCATCACTCCGGGCGCCGCGGTGGCGGGCACAAGGCGCGGCAGGGGCATCTGCTCGGGATAGGTGTCGTCAACGTCAACGGCAAGGCTGGAGCGATTGTAGGCACTGGGTCCCGATACCTTCCTGCCTGTGCTCTCTACGATCAGCCGCCCGCGCGTACCAGGATTTGAAGATCCGTAATTACTCATACGCTTCATTGCGAGATAAGCCCCGCACCCCCCTCTCATCAAACTCCGATTACCCTAAGCAAGTTTCTATCCGCCATAGCTAGTGTTTAACCGCCTGGAAACTCCAGGAGGGGCCTTCTACCAGATACCTTTGTCGCTACCCGTGAGCTTCTGGCCCACTACCGCCGCGGTAGCAAGCCAGGGCAGCAGGCTGAGCCGGGCGCCGTTGTGCAGCTCCCGTTTTTTGAGAATGCCCGCGAGCTGGGTTCCATAGAGACGCGCGGACTGGGGCATGATCGGCACGCGGATAAATCCGCGGGCATAGAAGATGGATTCGCCACCGAACCGGGCCTCGGCGGTGACGGATTGCGGAAGGGCCAGACCGCGTCCGCGATACATTTCCATGTAATCGGACACGATATTGAGATAAGTTGCCACGCCTTCCCAGATGTCTGCATTTGTGGCCACGTTGTGGAGGTCGTGGAAATCGACGCCGTCCTTTTCGACCAGCGCGGCGCTGTCGAGGATGTCGCAGAGCCGGAAGTAGAAGTGGCGATACATGCGCTGCAAGGTGGAAAGCAGGAGGCGGTCGGACTTGGAGGTGACGCGGAACGCCCGCCCGGCGAGTTCGACCTGCCGCGTGCGCTGCAGGAGCTTTGTGGCGATCGCGCTCTGTTCGCCGGTCTGACCCAGGCGTCCAACATGAACCTCCACGGATTCAGGCAGTCCCGGGATTTCGAAGTTCCACTTGCAGGCCAGCCGGTCACCCCAGCTCCGGGGCGCCAGGGAGGCCTGAAAATGCGTGCTCATAAAGTGGATGACATCTTCGGGCGAGGCGTTGGTATACAGGTCCAAATCGCTGCCCAGGTCGGGCCAGTGATCAAGCGACTTGATCACGGTCGCGTTAAGCCCCTGGTCGTGCATCGCGCTGCAGATGCGGTGGAGAAAATCCAGCGCATTGCTGATGCGGGACTCTTCTACCGCCATCGCGTCGAGCGCCCATTGCGCCCGTCCTTCATCGCCGGTCTCGCGCATCATCTCAAGAAACACGGGCATGCCGCGCATGACGACGTGATTCAGATTCGCCAACTGCAGCAGATCATCGAATTGTTCGCGCGACAGGGACGACACATCGCGTTTCAGCTCCTCCATCATGCGCTGCGTGGAGGAGTCATCGCGCTGCGGAACGAGGAGCAGGCGCGACAGCAAGCTCATCGACTGAAAGGAAGGGAACCGCTCTGTTGTGTTCGTATTCATTCGCTGGCCCTATAAGTTATTGAGATTCTGTGGTTGGTTTGGTTCCGGGTTTTCCGGGGTACCAGGATTCGAATTGGGAACGTTCGAAGGAGTCGTTTCCGGAGTGCCGCCGCGCGGGGTCAGCTCCACTGGTCCCGACTGGCGCTTGCGTTGCTCGCTGTAGACTTCGAGCGCGCCGCCGACTTTTGAATCGCTATCCGTCGCGACGGTCAGGAGCGGCTTTCCCTGCGCATAGAGCTTGGTCGCCAGGCCGACTTTCTGGCCGGCGTCCTCGGCGCGACGAGCTTTATCGTAAAAGTACTGCGCGGTTTCCAGGTCGCCTTCGCGCTCCGCCACATAGCCGCGATTGTTTATGGAAAACGCACTCGAGGGGTCGAGAGCATAGGCATGGAGGAAATCCTGCCGGGCCTCGGTCCAGTTATTCTGATTCTCGGCATGCACGCCGCGCAGCGTATACATGACGGCCTTGGCTCCGGCCACGTCCATGGATTCCATGCGTTTCTGCAGCCGTTTGGCGCTGGTGCGGGCCATGCCGCTGACCGACTTTCCGCGCCACGAGCGATCGAGGGTGATGGCGGCAGGCTCTGAGGAATCCTGTCCAGCAGCCTGCTCGTAATAGCGGAGCGCGGTGTCCAGGTCAGAGACCGCCTCGTTGGCGACGCCCAGATTATTCAAGGTGAACGGATTGCCCGGATCGAGCGCCAGGGTCTGCTTGAGCAGGTCGATGGCCGCGAAGTTCCGGTCCTCCTGCAGCAGCCGCATGGCGTCGATGTTCATGCGGTTCACGCGCATGGTGCGGTCCTTCAGTTCGACCAGCGCAGCCTTCATCGGCTGCCCCTTCAGGTGCTTCTGGCTGCTCAGGTCGATGTTGGCGTCGCTGCTCTGTTCCGCCGCGAGTTCGTAGAACCGATGCGCATCGTCAAGCTGGCCCTGGACCTCTGAGATGTAGCCGAGGTTATTCAGGGTGAACGGATCGGCCGGATCGTAGAGATAGGCCTTATAGAACAGCTTCTGCGCCTTTTCATAGTCGCGATGCTTCACCGCATCCACGCCTTCGCGATTGAGCTTCTGCACCGGGCTGAGCCTGCTGCGGAGGGGAATGAGGATCCTGTGCCCCTCACGCGCCGACGCATGATTCCATCCACCCAAGGCCACGAGTGCGAGCGCGACGCTCAACGTGAGTGAAGTCTTCGACATGTGCTTTATGAAATTCATTCAGACAAGGCCCTGAAGGTCCTAGAGAGATATGTGGGCGCAATTAATTAGATGCGCTGTTTTCGGGGGTGTTGCTCCTGGCTTTCGTGGCGGACTCCCCAGACCACCGCTCAAGCGTCGAACTCATCCAATTAGATGTCTAATATTGGACTCCGCAGACAAGGTGCTCTTACATGGAACGATTTTTTCTTGTGGCGATGCTTGGCGCGGCTTGCCTTGGCTACGCTCAACCCGCTCAACAGTCCAATGCTGTCTCTGCTCAGTCGGCCGCCCTGGAATCCGGCGCATCCTCGGGAAAGCGGACGGATGTGCCGCCGCTGCCCAAGGCGAAAAGCACGATTCTGGGGGGATCGATTCACACGGTCGACCCTGTGCGCGATCAACTAGTTCTGGATATCTACGGCGCCAAGCCGATGAAGATTCTTTACGACGAACGCACTGAGGTCTTCAGCGACGGCAAAAAGATTCCATTGCGCGCTCTCGGTCCAACCGCGCACGCATCAGTGCAGACGGCGCTGGATGGGGCAAATGTGTTCGCCATCAGCATTCACATTCTCTCCGCGCAACCGGGCGGCAATTTCGAAGGCCGTGTGATCAGCTACAACCCGGACTCCGGCGTGCTCATGCTCGCCGCGTCCGGAAGCCGTCAGCCATTCCGGGTTGTGGTTTCGCCGCAAACATCATTCAAGCGCCTTGGGCAATCGGTCTTCTCTTCCATCCAGTCCGGAACCAGCGATCTGGTCCCGGGGTCGCTGGTATCAATCAAGTTCGCGGCCGATAACCGGGGCAGGGGAGTCGCGCAGCAGGTTTCGGTGCTTGCGGCACCCGGGGCGACGTTCATCTTCAGCGGGACTCTCTCCGAACTGGACCTGCACACCGGCTCGCTGGTGTTGGAGGATCCGCGCACCAACCAGAGGTATACCATCGGTTTCGATCCCACGCGTGACCCGGCGAACCGCCTGCGTCCCGGGCAGCATGTTCGCATTTCCGCCGATTACGACGGCACCCACTACGTCGCCACGGAAATCTCGATCGAGTAGCAGGACGCAGCTCGTGGCGCGCGGGAACCATTCGGAGCAGAATTCGGTGCAAGCAAGCAAAAAGAACCGGCGGCCATGCGGCCGCCGGTTCTTTTTGCACACCTGCTTTTGATTAACCGATACGTCGATCTGCGGCGTCGAGCCGGTCCATCGAGTCAGCCTCGACCGGCTGTGCGATGAGCGCCGGCCGCAGGTTCCAGTCCGCAGGGGTATTCGGCTGAGCGTCGGCAGATTCCGTGCGCGCCTTCGGCGCCACGCCGGAAGCGCGCACCGCTCGCTTGGCCGCATTGAGCCGGAACCAGCGCAGGTAGTTGTTCACCACGGTGGTCATGGTCATGTCGACGCCCGCAGCAAAGTTGTGCTCCGCCATTTCCATTTCCATTGCGGGAGATTCGAGGATGGCCAGGAGTTGATCGGCCAGATCGTTTGCATTGCCGCGCTGGTAGAAGCGGATGGCCATGTCTTCGTCGGCTGCCATGGCGCGGAAATCGGGGAGATCGGCACTGACGACGGGCACGCCGTATTCGCAGGCCTGGTGCGCCGGTCCGCTCGATCCTGTCGCGGAATCGTAGGGCAGCACGAGGACTGAGGTGGACTGGAACAGTTCCGGAATGTCTTCTTCCGGCACGTATCCCCTGAATTCGATGGGCAGGTGCTTCGGCTGGGCTTCGCGAATGGACTCCCAGTAACCTGCCTTGGTGTGATGATTGGCGCCGGCTACGACGAGCCGCGCGTTGGGCACTCGCGCAAGCACCTTGGGGAAGGCTTCCATCAGCGTTTCGAGGCGCTTGTAGGTGCCCCAATGACCGATGGCGAGAATCCGCCTGTCGGGATTGCCGCGCTTGCTGAAGTCGGGAGGCGTGGCGGTGGTGCCGAATGTGCCGTGCGTACCGAGCAGCACATTCTTCGCGCCATATTTGGTGAGCAGCGTGTCATGGTATCCGGGTAGAAGCACGGAAACCGAACTCGCTTTCAGCAGGGCGCGCGTGGCGAACTCCGTACCGATGCGGAATAGACGTTCTTGCTTGACGCCGGCGGCGCCGAAGTCAACGTGCTCGAGGATGTGGTGCAGGGTGATGTGGGTAAAGTATCCGGCGGCCCGGACCAGCGCCGGCGCGGAAAGGCCCGCAAACGCGGCAACCGGCATGTCCGGCGTGGCAAAGCTCGAGAACACAAGGTTGAACCAAACAACGTCCGGATTGATTCTGCGGACTTCCTTGAGCAGGCGCACCGGGTTCGAAAGGCTTCCAAACTTCCAGCAGCGAACGACGTTGTAGCCGGGCAGTTCCGATTGCTCCTCGATCGGAATCGGATTGCCGTGCTCGTCCGTGGCGAATTCGCACTCCGTCAGTTCATCTGACAGGATGGTGAGTTCGATATCCTCGTGCCGCCGCAATTCGCGGGCAATATGGAATGCATATTCGTTCAGCTGGCGTCCACTGGGGGGAAACGTGCCTACCAGGCAAATCTTCATCGAATTTTCACCCGCCTTAGAATATTGTGATGCCGATATAAGGCCTGACTTGCTGGTTGTGGCCGTTCGGGAAGTTGAAGAACGTTTCTGTCTGCACGCCGCCCGTGATGCGAATGGGGTAGGCGAGTGTTACCGGATCCCCTTCTCCCGTGAAACGGCGGTGCACCGGGAGGGCATAACTGAGTGAAAAGGCATTCTGGCTCGCATCGTATACGTGGAAACTGCGCGTGCTCGAAAAGGAGCTGCTTGCCTGCAGGTCGAAGTTGCGCATGAAACCGTAGCTGACCCATGCGGTGGGGCGCACATTCTGAGCCGTACCGCTTCTGGAATCGATCACGCGCCAGGCGCGCACGTCTTCAAGCATCGCTCGTACGTTGAGGTGCTCGCCGAAGCGGTGCTCCAGGCCGATATAGGCGGAAGTGAAGTAGTTCTCGAAGTTGCGCGGGGAGAATGTCTGCTTGCTCTGGCCCCAGCCCGTCAACATCGCGGTCCTGCCCCACGGCGACCCGACCCGGAAGTTCACCGCGGCGGTGAAAAGGCGCGAATTGAGATTTGAGTTTGTGAATGGGCCCGCTTCGTGGATGACGTACCCATTCATCGATATCGCATTGAAGAACGATCCCGTGCTCACATAGGTGTACTCACGGAACAGGTTCTGATCCATTGAGCGCGCGGACTCCTTCGAGGCAGAGTCACGCCGAATGGTCGCCTGGACTCCGCTGCTCAAGGAAATCGAGCTTGTCCCCATGCGGAACGTTGGGGCCACTCCGAAGTTAAATGTGGAGTCGGTCGTGTTCCGGTTCACAATCGAATTGGTAGCCGGCACGGAAATCTGGCCCTGCGAGTTGCGCAACTGATAGAACCCGCCCGCCGGTGGCGCATGGTTGAAGTGCAGGTGATAGGCAGTGGTCCACTCCGTTTGGAGCGAGGAACGCGGCGGGGGCAGCAGGCTGGTGTCGTTTGGCGGGACCACGAAATTCGCGTCTAGCTTGGCGTCCAGTTCATACACCGTGCTGTCTTCGAACAAGGGGCTCACGGTCAAGTTCGACAACATGCTGAGGTTCGGCGTAACCCGCCAGCCTTCCTGGCCGCCTAATTGGAGCAGGCCCTCCTGCGCGGTTTCATCTTCGCCTTCGGCGCCCGCGGCCTGCGCGAACGAGGTCAATGCCTCGGCGGACTGATGTTCCTGCCGGGCGACATTCGCTTCTGCCATCAAGTACTGGTAGTCTGGTCCGCCGTCCGTGGTGACGCTGACGGCTGCGAGTTCCGCCTTGGCGCGCGTCGTGTCGCCGACCGCCAGGTAATTGTCCGCCATCCCGATACGCACCTGTGCATCGGGTGCGCCGGCCGTTTTGGCGCGCTGCAGGTAGTCCTGCGACAGCTCGAAATCGTGCATGCCGCGGAAAAGGTCGGCCACCTGGATGAATTGGGTGCCGGAGACGGCATGGGTTTCTCCCGCCCCGGCCTCCATCAGGCCCAGCGCGATCTGCCGCTCCGCGTCGTCTTCGTGCCCTTTTTGTTGCATCAGGCGGGCGATGGCGAGGCGGACGCTCACACGGTTGCTCTTGGGAGTCTCGAGGGCGCGGGTGAAGCGGTCCATCGCGGCCTTGTCGTCGCCCAGCGTGCTGTAGGCTTCGCCGGTCGACACGAAGATCGTGCTCTGCAGCGGCTCCTGCACGTCATTGTCGGGAATGGGCGCGTTTGCCGCGAGTTTCTCGGCCTTCTGGGCGTTGCTGATCGTCTCTTCGCGTTGGCCGAGGCTTGCATAGGCCCGCGCCAGCAGTGCGTAGGTGGTCGGGTTATCCGGAACTTCCTTCGCCGCCGTGTTCAGCTCGTTGACTGCATCGTGATACCTGCGCTCAGAGAAGAGTGCATTGCCCAGGCCCTGGTGCAGGATTCCGTCGTCGGGCGCGAACTTCAGCGCGGCGCGGAACTCGCTCTCCGACTTGGTCAGCATGCCTTCGCGCCCGTAGGCCGTTGCGCGGATCACGTGCAATTCCTTGGAATCGCCCATGGTCTGCTCGGCAAGTTCGGACTGTTTCACCGCGGCCTGCGGCTTGTCGAGGTTCAGGTATGCGAAGGCCAGGCCGAGGTGCGCCTCGCCGTCTTTTGGATCGCGCTTGAGGGCTTCTTCGAAGTCGCTCGCCGCCGACTTGGGATCGTGCAAGTCGTTTTCTGTGTATCCGCGGTTCACGTAGGCAGTGACCACCTCTGGATTGCGGGCAAGCGCTTCGGTAAAGTCCTTCTTCGCCTCTTCGTCTTTCTCCTGATGCTTGTGGACGTACCCGGCAAGCAACGGAATGTCAGGTTCTTTGGGGAAGCTGGACATGTTTTCTGTCGCGAACTTCAGCAGCTCGTCCCAGCGCTCGAGGTGGAGCAGGTCGTAACCGAGGTACACGACGACGTCGCGATCGTGGGGAAGAATCGGGAGTACCTTCTCGCCTATTTCCGCCGATTTCGCGTAGTCGCCCTTGAAGCTGTAATAGCGTTCTTGTTCGCGCAGCAGTCGCGGATCGCGGTTCATGGCCTCAGTGGATCGCTTGAGCCAGTCACCGGCGAGGTTGAGATTGTGCGCTTCGATGGCCGCATTCATGCCGCCGGCCACGATGGTGGCACGTTTCGGCGCCAACCCGAACGCCTTGGTGTAATTTGCCTGGGCGGCGGCAAAATCTTTGCGCGAAGCATTCAGGTCACCGAGCGCGAGGTAAGGAATGTATGACGACGGATCGACCTGAGCCAGCCGCTTGAAGTACTTCTCCGCCTCGTCAGGACGATTGGCGGTGCGGGAGGCAAAGCCCATCGAAATAAGGGCGGAACGGTTCTTTGGATCCTGGTCGAGGACGCGCTTGTAGGCGTTAATCGCGTCCTCGGTGCGGCCCATCTTAACGAGGACGTCGCCGTTCAATTGCAGATCGGAGATGCTCTTCGGGTTGGCGGCCAGCGCCTCGTGGACGTCAGCGAGGGCGCCGTCGAGATTGCCTGACGCCAGCTTGATGGTCGCGCGCAGGCGAAGATACGCATCGCGCTCCGGTCCCTGCTGGTTGATCGCATTGATCTGCTGCTGTGCGGTGGCCAGTTGTTGCGATGCGGCGTTGGCGTCGCCCTGAGACTTGTACAACTGCATCAGTTGTACGTGGAGCTGAATGCCGTAAAGCGGTCCCTCGGTCACGTTCGCCGGCAAGTGCGCCAAGGCCGCCTGGTATTCCTTGATGGCGTCCTCGTCCCGGTCCTGAATGCGATCAATGGTGCCGCGAACCGCGTGCAGCCGATAGTTATCCGGATCGATGGAGGCTGCGCGCTTCAGGAACGGGTCAGCGTCTTCCGGCGCGCCGGCAGCCACCGCCGCTTCCGCGGCAGAGAGCTGCATCTTCATGTCCTTGGGCACAGCATTGGCTGCGCGGGCATAGGTCTTTGCCGCGTCGGTCAGCTTGCCATCGAGCTGGTACATGAAACCGAGCTCGGCCACGACGTCGGGTTTGGGGTTCTTGATCGCCTTCAGCGCCGCGACAGCTTCGTCGTACTTGCCCACTTCGCGGTAATAGCCGGCCAGCGAGCGCTCTACGTCGGGATTGCCGGGCGCCCGATGCCTGGCCAACTCGAGATAATGGTTGGCCATATCAAGGCGCTTGAGCTGTTGATAAGAGATGGCGAGCAGGACCTCGGAACGCGCATCCGGCCTTTGATGTTCGGCGCGGTTCAAGTAGTCCACCGCTCCCTCATAATCCTTGCTGCGCATGTGCATCTCGCCCAGCAGCAAAATGTCGGCGCGCCGCCGGGGATCTGCCGTCACCACCTGGTTCAGAAGCTTGATGGCCTCGCCGGTCCGCCCGGAAATGCTCAAGTCCTGAGCCAGGCCGGACGTGCCGTCGAGCGAGTTCGGATCGAGCGAAAGCCCGTGATGATAGGCATCTTCCGACTCCTGCAGGCGATTGTTCAGGCGGGCGGCATAGCCCAGCAGGAACCAGAGCTTGGGATCGTTTGGGGCAGACTTCACCGCCTTGCGAGCGAGATCGAGCGCCTGCGCCTTTTGCCCTTTTTGCAGGGCCATCACCGCGGCGCGCGCGATGCGAGCATTCTGGATGTTCGTGCCCCATCCCAGCGAAGAGCCTTGTTGTTTCTGTTCTTTTTTTGCCGGCTGGCTTTGCTTTGCTTGCGGGCTTTTCGACGCATCGGGGCCGATCTGGTATGTCTGCGCGGTCACGCCGCAGGCGGTACCAACCAATGCCCATGCAACACAGGCGATCTTCAAAGATGCAAATCGTTCTATCATTTTTGGCGTTTTTGGAAAAAGACCCCAGGGCTGAAGCGGGCAGACTCGCGTTATCTGTTTTGATTCGGAATCTGGTCGCGATGTTGGCTTTGGATTCCATCTTCGGTTGCTTTCCGCCTTGCGCGTTGCACCGCGGGCTGGAAAAGCAACCTCCATGCCGCTTCTCTGAATCGAACAAGGTGCGCGTCCGACCATCCTCCCCTAAATCGCTGGCGGTCTTTCCCTTTTCGGGATGTGGGATATTGGGCGCGACGCAACCGGAAAGAGCACCTTCGGGGGGATTCCGACTCATCGCTCTTTTCCACGAGGCTATTGTGAAGAACTCTGAGTCGCTCATGCCGTCTCAACGGCCGATACCAATCAGCCTCATTCTGATGGCGGTCGTTGCAGTCCACTTGCCGCTGCTCCTTATGGAGCTGCCGCTGAAGTCTTACGACACGAACTTCCATATTTTCTTCGCCTCCCATTACCTGCACCACTGGTTTGATCCGTGGAACACGAAGTGGTATGCAGGGTTCTCGCAGGCGACATATCCGCCGCTTCCCCAGCAGTGGGTGGCCATGTTCTCGCACATTTTCGGGCTTGACATGGGGTATATGGTGGTACAGTTCATCGCCATTCTGCTCCTGGCCGTGGGTGTGTATCGTTTCGCGCGGCTGTGGGTGAATGACCGCGCCGCATCGCTGGCGGCCCTGGGAAGCGTCTTCCTGGGCTCGGAGAGCCTGCTCGTTTACAACGCGGGCCAGCTGGGCACGACCTGTGCCGCGCCGATCTATCTGAATGCGCTGCCGTTTCTGTATGAGTGGATCCGCCGCGGGGGATGGCGGCCTTTCGTCAAAACGCTGGTGCTTTTCGCAGCCGCGGCGGCGGCCCACCATGCGACGCTGCTGTTCGGCTCGTTCTTCTTCGCCTTGCCGGTCACGTTCCTTGCTTTCATCGATCGTCGACAGGATGAGGGCCGATCGGCCGGCGGCATGTTAGTGCGGACCATCGTGATGGTCGTATTCACCGTTGCGGCGGTGATCGTAGTCATCCTTCCGTTCTGGATCGCGCTGTTGAAGTATCCCGTGACGCAGACCCCGATCCCTCATCCCAGCCGCGCCAACTTCCTGCTCACGCCGTTCTATGGGCTGAATTACTTCATCGTTCCCTACGGGGGAATGATCCTGGCGCTGCCATTCATCTTCCTGCGGGGCGCCGCGAGCGTGCGGTTGCGCCCGCTCCTGATTGGCTTCTGGGTCGCGTTCCTGATCGGTCTGGGCGGCACCACCCCGGTTGGGCGCGTCCTGCTGGGCCGCGCTTTTGAAGTGCTCACCATGGAGCGCTTCAGCTACTGGGCCACCCTGCTTGCAATGCCCATCGTCGGCCTGATCGCCGCCGAAGTCATTGACCGCTTCCGCATGAAGGGGATCGTTGCGCTTGGCGTGCTTGCCGCCGCGACGTGCGCCGTTGCGGTGGGCTGGACGACCTACCATCCGCCGGAGGCCGAGAATTTCAGCGTGGACACCGCGGCGCAATGGCTCAACCGCGCCGGCCACGACAAATACAGCTACATCACGTTGGGATTCGGCTTCAAAATTCCGCGTCTCGCCATGGAGACCAACGCTCCCAGCGAGGACGGCAACTGGAATTCCGGCCGCATGCTGCCCGAACTGACAAAGTATGGCGTCGGAGCTCTTACCAGTTCGAAGTTATTTGGCGAGGAAGGCTTGGACTCGCTGCGCGCCATCCTCAATCACGCCGACCATTACGGCTTGAAGTGGGTTCTGGTGCGCGACAACTATTACGATCCACTGCTCTCGTTTGCGGGATGGCGTCCTGTCGATCGCATTGAAGACGGCACCATCACGATCTGGGGCAAGGACGGCGTTCCACCCTTCCAGCCCGTGAATGCGCCGCAGATGCCGCCGGCATGGCAGGGAATGATGTGGGGAACCCTGCCCTTCGGCAGCAGCATTCTCGCCATTCTGGTGCTCTTCATCCCTTCGCGCCGCCGCGAAGATGAAGTTGAGTCGGAAGAACCTTACCCCGCGAAAGAAACGTTGGTTGGCCGGAGGTTGGCGTCGTGAAGAACGGACGAATGCTTGCAATCACCCTTGCCGCTGCGACAGTTGTTTTCGTGGTTATTGGAACACTCTGGCCCGTGAAGGCCGCCGAGTTCTACCTGGGCCGGCAACATCTGATCCGTTCCAACGGAACGCCCGATGCGGCCCTGCAAAACCTGGGAGACGACTTGAAGTCGTCGGCGTGGTCTCGGGCGTACGACAACCTGGCCAACAAGACTTCTTTCACCGAGACCGATTTTCTGCACGACCTGGTGGGGGCGTACCCCAACCTGCGCACGTATTCGAAGCTTGAGCGGTTCGAATTTCATCCGCTCCATCAGACCGACAGCGACGCGGACTTTACCGTGAAGCTGCATTGGGCAACGGTGGTGGGAGACGCGGTTTCGACACGCAAAGTTCACATGGTGCGCGGGAGCAGCGGCTGGCAGGTTGAATGGCCATTGACCAGGGAACCCACGCTGCCGCCCCAGGTGATTCCGGTGAACTATCTGCGCTGGGACGTGATCTATCGCGGCGCCGGTGATGAATGGGGGACGGCGGACGTTGATGCGCCGCACGTCAAGATCGTCGACATGCGTCCGGTGCAGCGCGCCGAGGGCATGGTGATCATGGGCGAGTTGCTCAACGAGGACGTGGTGCCCGCGTATGTATCGGTCACCGCGACGGTGATGAACAAGAACCAGAAGCCGATTGCCACTGAAGGCAGCTTCGATAAGATTTCGCACCTGATTCTGCCGAAGGCGATCACTCCGTTCCTCATCAAGTTTCCTGAGGTCAAGCTGTCGCAGGTAGGCAGCGTCGACATGCATCCGTTTTCGCAGCTCGTGCCCGCGTCGGCCGACCCGGTTATCGAGATCCAGAACGAAAAGCTGAACCCCGCTCCCAACGCCTCGCTCACTGGGGAAGTGGTGAACCAGAGCGGACAGATCGCCAATATCGCACACGTGCTGGGCACTTTCTACGATCAGTCCGGCAACATTGTGTGGGTGGCGGACCAATATGTGGACCACGCGCTGCTGCCGCAGACGCCGGTGCCGTTCACGATTCATATTCCAGAAGACCTGGCCCGCAAGATCTCCAGCCAGCGCACCGTCGTATCCACCTACAGCATGGGAGGTGCGGCGTGAGGACGGGTTATGCAGCACTGCTGGGCGGCGTGATGCTGGCAGCGGCGCCAATGCTCGGCGCCCAGGCGCTCACGGCTCCAAAGACCGTGGAGGCTGGGTCTTCCTTCTCCATCGAGAGCAGGGGCAGCGGCCAGGCGACGCTGTACATTGTGGGGCTGGGCGGCGTGGTCACGCGGGACGTGCAACTCGGCTCTCCGATTTCCATCGCCGAGGGCACGGTGTTCAATGCCGGCCATTACATCGCGTATGTGTCGACTTCGCCGAACGAGGTGGCCACTTTCGATGTGGTGCCCGCGAAGGTGGCAGACATCAGCTTTCTCGCCCGGCCTTCACGCCTGCCTGTCGGGCTGCGCAACGGCATCACCGGCGCGGTGTACGTTTTCGACGCGTACCAGAACCTGGTTACCACGCCTACTCCGGTCAGCTTCAACATTTCGACGCCCAACGCTGCCCCGGAGAACCGCACGGCGCAGGCGAAGAACGGCGCGGCGTGGATCGCCCTCGACTCCTCGCCCAAGGAAGGCGCCGCACACTTCGTTGCCAGGGCCGGAGGAGTTTCCGCCGTGCGAGTGATCCAGCAGGTTCCCGGCGACCCGTGCGGCATCAAGATGAGCGCCAAGCCTAACGGAAAAAGGATCACGCTGCAAACCGATCCTGTCCGCGACTGCAGCGGGAATGCAGTTCCTGACGGCACGATTGTCACGTTCACTGAGAACTACCATGGCGGGCAGTCCACGGTGGACGTCCCCCTCAAGCGCGGCGTGGCCCAGGTAGAAATGCCGGCTATTCCCGGAGCCAACATCACCGTTGCCAGCGGAGTCGTACTCGGCAACGAAATCCGTTGGGGGAAATGACCATGCTGAGGCCCTTTGTTGTTGCGACGATGGTACTTATCGCTTCCGCTGCTCTTGCCGGGGCACAGGCGACAGTTCATGTGACGCCGCCTAATTTGGATGGACCGCGAAATCTTGCGGACCAGACCGCAACCGCAGTGGTCAAAAACTACATCGAATCATGGGAGAGCCTGAACGCTGCGCTCGCTGCAAATCAGCCCGAACAGCTCGATCGGGACTTTGTGGGGGCGGCAAAGCAAAAACTGACCGAGACGATCCGCCAACAGGCCAAAGCAGGAATTCGAACTACATACAAGGATCGGTCGCACGATATTCAAATTGTTTTCTATTCGCCCGAAGGGCTATCGGTTGAATTGGTTGATAACGTCGAGTACGACGTGCAGGTAAGCAGCAAAGGAAAAACAATGGCCGCACAACCTGTCCATTCACGGTACGTCGTAGTTATGACACCCACCGAAGTTCGCTGGCGCGTTCGGGTCTTGCAGGCAGAGGGCGAGTAGAGTTCTGCCGTGAAGCAAAGTTGTTTGGGCTAAAAGAGGCACATAGAACGACAAGGTGCGCTTGCACGTAAATAAGAATCCAGGAGCTATCTCATGGTCTCAGTAGTTGTTCCCATCTATAACGAGGAGGAACTCATTGTTCGTTTTCACGAGGCAGTTGCCGGCGCCCTCAAGGGCGTGGTGGACGATTGGGAGGTCGTCTACATAAACGACGGCTCTACCGATTCCTCCCTTGAGCTTCTCAGAGGACTGCAGGCCGTCGATGCGCACGTGGTCGTGGTTGAGCTTTCCCGTAATTGGGGACACATGGGAGCAATCTCAGCGGGTCTTCAGACGGCGCGCGGGCGTGCCGTTATCCTCATGGACGGCGATTTCCAGGATCCACCGGATGTGCTTCCCCAGTTAATCGATGCGTGGCGGGATGGCGCAGAAGTCGTGGTGGGCGTGCGCCGCAGCCGGCAGGAGAGCCGCAAACTTCTGGCGTTCCTGTTCCCCATGTTCTATCGCGTGCTGGGTATGCTTGCGGATTATCCCATCCCGCTGAACGCCGGAATCTTCAGCCTCATGGATCGCAAGGCACTCGATTCCGTGCTCGCGCTGGGCGAGAAGAATCGCTATCTGCCTGGACTGCGCGCCTGGGTGGGCTTCAAGAATTCGGTTGTCTACTACGATCGCAATGACCGCGCGGGCGGCGAGGGTAAGCTGTCGTTCATTAGCCGCATCAAGTACGCGATGGACGCCATCACCAGCTTCAGCTACAAGCCACTGCGGCTCAGCTTCGCGCTGATGGGCCTCTCGACCGGCATTGCCATGCTGCTGGCGTTGTGCATGGCGCTGCCCACAGCTCCCGTGATGACCGCGGCCTTGGGAGTTGCGGCTTCGGTGTTCTTCATGGGAGGCCTGCTTCTGCTCTCGATCGGCGTGCTCGGCGAGTACATCGGGCGGGTCTACGATGAGGTGCGCAACCGACCTCTGTCGCTTATCAGCCATGTGCATCGTTCGCAGGTCATGATTCCCAGCCAGGTGGGCATGATTGCCATGCCCGGCGGCTACGGAACGGTGGGCGAAGCGTACTCCATCTCCGCCGAAGCCTACGGCGACGAAGTCACCAAGGCGGCCTGATTACCGAATCTCCTCCTGGTTCCTGGATTCTGCGAAGAGGCGCGGCCGCTGGCCGCGCCTCTTCGCTTGTTGGCCCCGCGGCGGGGCCAAAGCGGATCGACAATTCTCGGCTTCACATCAGGCCGGGTGAGCCGTTCTATTCCGCTTTGGGCGCGATCATTTTCTCGGGACGCAGGTATCTGTCGAATTCCTCTTCAGACAAATAGCCCAGCTCGCGATTTGCCTCGCGGAGTGTGAGGGCTTTTTGATGCGCGGTTTTCGCCAGCTTCGCGGCTTTGTCATATCCGATGTGCTGATTCAGTGCGGTCACCAGCATCAGGCTGTTCTCGACGTATTCGCGGATTCGTTCCGTGTTGGCCTGGAGGCCGTCAACACAGAATTCGACGAATGAGCGGCACGCATCGGTGAGCAGCCGGACCGAGTGCATGAAGTTGTAAATCATGACTGGCTTGAAGACGTTCAGCTCGAAGTTGCCCTGGCTTCCGGCAAATGCGATGGCAGCATGGTTGCCCTGGACCTGCACCGCGACCATGGTCAGGGCCTCGCACTGGGTGGGGTT
>Ga0070684_100000577_pt1 | contig 25373 bp, 23 predicted proteins | sample KBSC723LmetaG_FD_65653 | JGI IMG/M metagenome (GOLD analysis project Ga0070684, IMG submission 65653) | Corn rhizosphere microbial communities from Kellogg Biological Station, Michigan, USA - KBS C7.2-3L metaG | ecosystem: Host-associated > Plants > Roots > Rhizosphere ...
CCCTTCTTCACGGGCAAGCAGAAGCTCGTCGATACCGCGGGACGCGTTGAGCGCTTCCGTCAGAAGTACGGCAAGCAGGCCGCTGGCTCCAGCTCGGAAACCTGAGCCTCAGAGACCGGCTCAGGGACGCCATCGAGCGTGCCTCTGAGGTAGAGCGCGAGCTCTCCGATCCGAAAACCGTAAGGGACCAGCAGCGGATGGCTGCCCTGGGCCGCGAGCTCAGGCATCTCCAGCCCCTGGTCGAGATGGGCAACAAACTCGACAAAATCGAGCACGAGCTCGCGGAAACCCGCGAGCTCGTCGATTCTGCGGATCCGGAGATGGCCCAGGAGGCGAAAGCCGAAGCCCTTCGGCTGGAGACCGGCATCGAAGAGCTCCTCGAGCGTATCAAGCCGGCGCTGATCCCCCACGATCCACTCGACGACCGGCCAGCCATTGTCGAGATCAGGGGCGGAACCGGGGGCGACGAAGCCGCCATTTTTGCCGCCGACCTCCTCCGGATGTACACCCGCTTCGCCGAAGGACGCCGCTGGCGGATCGAGACCATCTCGCAATCGGACGGTACGCTCGGCGGGGTCAAAGAGGCGATATTCAAGGTGAAGGGCGAAGGCGCCTACGGTGCGATGCGCTGGGAATCTGGAGTGCACCGCGTCCAACGCGTTCCGATCACCGAGAATCAGGGTCGCATTCACACGTCAGCTGCTACAGTCGCCGTGCTGCCAGAAGCGGAGGAGATCGATCTCAAGATCGAAGACAAGGATTTGCGTATCGATGTCTTCCGCTCGTCGGGACCCGGTGGACAGAGCGTGAATACCACCGACTCCGCCGTTCGCATCACCCACATCCCGACCGGCATCGTCGTCAGCCAGCAGGATCAGAAGTCGCAGCTGCAGAACAAGCTCAAGGCAATGGAAGTGCTGCGCGCTCGACTGCTGGATGCCAGGATCGCCGAGCAGGAAGCGGCGCGGGCGCGGATGCGAAGAACCCAGGTCGGGACGGGCGATCGATCGGCGAAAATCCGCACCTACAACTATCCGCAGAATCGGGTCACCGACCACCGGATCAATCTGACCTTGCACGAGCTCACCAAAGTCCTAGATGGCGACATCGAGCCGTTCATCGAGGCGCTGAGAGTCGCCGACGTGGAGGAGAAGCTTGGCGAATAAAATCGCCGCGCCGTTCTTCGTGCCGTCGCTGCCGATCGGCACCATTGGCGATCTGCTGACCGGCTGCGCATCGATGCTGGAGTCGGAAGGCATCGACGACGCCCAGCGCGAAGCCCGCGAGATCATCGCAGCAGTACTCGATGTCCCGAAATTCTGGGCCGCAGCGAACGCGGTCAGCGACGCTTCGCCAGACGTCGCGCGCGCCGTCATCAGCGCGGTGATGAAGCGCGCTGCCGGGGCGCCGCTCGCCTACGCCGTCGGACGTGCCGCGTTCAGGCATCTCACCCTCGACGTCGACGAGCGCGTGCTGATTCCGCGCGTCGAAACCGAGCTGCTGGTCGAACGAGTTTTGGAGCGCTGCACGGACGACACCCATACTCTCGCCGACATCGGCACCGGCTCCGGTGCGATTGCGCTCTCTCTGGCGTTCGAGGCCGAGCTGGACAAGATCTTTGCGACCGACGTGTCGCTCGATGCGCTCGATGTCGCGTCGGCGAATGCCCACATGCTCGGTAGCGCGCTCAAGTCGCCGCTGGAGTTTCGCCGCGGCTCGCTGCTTGCCCCGCTCGCTGGGGAAACACTGGACGGGATCGTCTGCAATCCACCGTACATCAGCTTCGGTGAGCTCCAGAATCTTCCGGCCGATGTGCGCGACTGGGAGCCATGCCTCGCGCTGCTATCGGCGGACGATGGGCTGGCAATGACTCGTGAGCTGGTACGGCAGGCGCCCGCAGTGCTCCGGCGCGACGGCTTCCTGGCACTCGAGGTGGATGCGCGTCGGGCCGGAAGCGTGGCCGAGATGATCGCGGTCGACGGGCGTTACGATGGGATCGAAGTACTACTCGACCTGACCGGACGCGAGCGGTTCGTGTTCGCGAGTCGCGTTTAGCTCGGCTCAAGGTAAAGGAGAAAGAATGATAGAGGACAAGGCGAAGGAGCTGGGCCGGCTGATTGGTCAGAGCACCGAATATCAGGCGCTAAAGCGGTCGAGCGAAGCGCTGAACGACGATCGCGACGCGGTAACTCTGCTCCAGCAGATGGAGAAGCTGCGCGGCGATGCGCAGGCGCTGATTCAGCGTGGTGAGAATCCAACCCCGGAGATGGAGCAGCAGCTCGACTCCATGCTGGAGAAGATCCAGGCTCAGTCTGCCTACCAGCGCGCGGTCGCTGCTCAGGAGAACTTCGACAAGCTGATGCTGCGTGTGAATCAGTGGATAATGGACGGCATGAAAAAGGGCGCGGCGAGCCCGATCATCACTCTTTCCTGAAATGGCGCGCGGCAGGCTCATCGTCTTCGAGGGCATCGAAGGCGCGGGCAAAACGACGCAAATCAAGCTGCTCGCCGAGCGACTCGCCGCTGCGGGGATCGTCGCCCGCGGAGTGCGCGAGCCCGGTGGAACTCCGGTTGGCGACGACATTCGTGAGATCCTGTTGCACCCGGAGAAGCAGATCACTCCGGCGACGGAAGCGCTGCTGTTCATGGCATCCCGTGCCGAGCTCGTCTCGCGCGAGCTTATCCCGGCTCTTGAAGATGGCGTGATCGTGCTGGTCGACCGGTTTTTTCTGTCGACTTACGCGTACCAGATCGCCGGACGCGGATTGGACGAGGCGCAGATTCGGTCAGCCAACCGTCTGGCGACGGGCGGCCTGGTGCCAGACTTGACGCTCCTGATCGACGTCAGCGCCGACCAGGGCCTCGGCCGCGCCGACGCCCGCGGTGCCCGCGACCGGATCGAGAGTGCGAGCGACGATTTCCACCAGCGCGTCAACGGCGCATTCCGTGCGTTTGCCGAACGGAAGTGGCAGGACTCCCATCCTGAGTGTGGACCGATCAAGTTGATAGACGGCAGTGGGGACAAAACGGCGGTGCATCAGCGCATCCTGTCGGTTCTCGCGGCAGAGTTCCCGCAACCTTTCGGCAGTATTCGGAGTTAAAGAAGGATGAAGCTGAGACTTCCCAGCGCTTCGGCGCGCGCACGCACGATCATCGTGGCTGGAACGCTGCTCGCCGCTCTGGTCACCGGAGGATGGCTTCTGCAGCGCGGCGCCCGGACCGGGACCTTCACCGCCTACGAGGGTGCTCAGCTTTTTGAGAGCGTTTTTCGCCGCGTCGAGAACGACTACGTCGATCCAGTCGAGGACTCGGCGCTGTACCGGAAGTCCGTCGACGGGCTGCTCTATGAGCTTCGCGATCCCTACACCACGTTCCTCCCGCCCGACCGCTTTGCGCGTCTCAACGAGACGACGTCGGGCAACTATGCCGGCCTCGGCGTCGAGCTCGATCTCCGCGATGGGTGGCTGATCGTCGTCGCGCCGCTCCCGGGCGGCCCGGCCGAGCGTGCCGGCCTCCAGCCCGGCGATCGTATCATCGAGATCGGCGGGAAGTCGACGAAGGGCTGGACCAACGAGGAGGCGTCGAAGGCGGTGCGCGGCAACGCTGGGAGCTTGGTGACGCTCAAGATCGAGCGGCCCGGCATCAGCGCACCGATGGAGCTCAGGCTGCAGCGGAGCACCATACATCAGAGTGCGGTGCGTCGAACGGCGCTGCTTGGGGATGGCGTCGGCTACATCGATCTCAAGGCGTTCAGCGATTCTACCGCGAAGGAGCTGTCCGGCGCGATCACCAATCTTCTTGGCCGCGGAATGAAGACCCTGGTTCTCGACATGCGCACCAACCCTGGCGGTCTGCTCACCCAAGGCGTTAGGGTCTCGGATCTGTTCCTGAACCCCGGGCAGCGTATCGTCAGCATGCGCGGACGCGTGCCTGACGCGAATCGCGATTATGCCGATACTGCTGCCCAGCGCTGGCCGAACCTCCCGTTGATGGTGCTCGTCGATGGTCGCAGCGCCAGTGCCGCCGAGATCGTTGCCGGCGCGCTTCAGGACCACGATCGCGCGGTGATCGTCGGCACGCCGACCTACGGTAAAGGGAGCGCTCAGACGGTGGTCTCCTTCGGCTCGGAGGGCGGGCTCAAGATCACCACCGCGCGTTGGTTCACGCCTGCGGGGCGTTCCATCGCGCGGCGGCAGCCCAGCGATGACGACGATGAAGAGGACTTGCCGCCCACCACCAGCAAGAGGTTTCGCACCGACGCGGGACGCAGTGTCTTCGGCGGCGGTGGCATCACGCCCGATGTCATCGCCGGCGATTCGACGGTGCCCGCGAACGAGGCGAATCTCATGCGCGCGCTCGGCGCCAACACCGGTCACTTTCGCGACGCGATCACCGACTACGCGCTCTACCTGAAGGGGACGGGCGGGGTGCCGGGTCCGGACTTCGTCGTCACGCCGGCAATGCGCGAAGAAGTGTGGACGCGGATGAAAGCCCGAGGCATCGACATTCCGCGCAGCGTCTACGACGACGCCGAGCCGCTTGTTTCGCGATTGATAGCGTTCGACATCGCTCGCTACGTCTTTGGTGGCGACGCGGAGTTCAGGCGGCGGGCAGCGTCTGACAAAGTGCTTCAAAAGGCTCTCGAGCTGGCGCGAGGCGCTACTTCGGAGCACGAGCTGCTGCGTCGAGCGACCGCGATGGCACCCCCTGTGGACTCCGTCGATGCGTTGACTGCCGGCGGATCAGCGAGGTGAGTGAGCGGGTCTTCGTCATCGGGCCCGGGCATGTTGGGCGCGGACTCGTCCGCGCCTTTCGCTCATCAGGAATCGAGGTTGTCGGCCTTCACGGCAAGCGGCCGTCCGGAGTCGCTACTTCGACGGGGAGCATCCCTCCCGACGCCGCCGGCGCGAATGTCGTAATCGTCGCCGTTCGCGATCCGCAGATCGACGAAACCCTCGAAGAAGTCTCCGGTGCGGCAAAGGACGGACGGATCGCGCGTGGCACCGTGATCCTTCACACCTCGGCGATAGCCGAGCCCGCCGCGCTCGCTTCGTTTAGCGCCGCCGGTTATCCAACGGGGACGTTCCACCCGCTGGTGCCGTTCGGCGATCCGGAGGTGTCTGCCGAGATGCTGCGCAAAGGATGGATCGGTGTCGACGGAGACATCGCCGCGCGCAATGCATCGCGGCGTCTCGCCGGCCAGCTGGGCGCGCGGGTGATCGAGATTCCGCCAGGGAAAAAGGCGGCTTATCACGCCGCCGCGGTGATCTCCTCCAACTTTCCGGTCGTGCTGGCTTCGGTCGCGGGACATCTGCTCCACGATGTTGGAATCCCCGACGCGAGTGCGTACCAGGCGGTGGAGAGTTTGATGAGCGGCGCGTTCGCGAACATGAAGCAAATGCTTCCGGACGATGCGCTCACCGGTCCCGTGATTCGGGGCGACGCGGAGACCGTCGCCCGGCACGTGCGTGCGCTGCAGTCGTATCCGGCGGCGCTGGAGGTCTATCGCACACTCTCAGCCGCGGCAGTGGAAATTGCGCAGCGCCGCGGCGTGGATCCGAAAAAACTCGCGGCCGTCGCCGGACTCGTGAGGTCCGGCAAATAGCTCGCGGCGTGTTGCTCTAGAAGGCCATCCCGCTCGCCTGATCGACGACCTTGGCGCCCTTGGGCACCGAGAAGCGGAAGGCCGATCGGCCGAGATTCGGATTCGGCGTGAAGCTGGTGATGACGACGTGGCGCTTGAGCCCGCTCGGCGTTTCGATGTCGAACTGTCGAATGCTCGAATCACTGTCGTCGATCCAGAGCTTTGCGCTGGCGAAGTGTGGATTCGCGCGCTTGGGGGTGAGGGTGATCACGTGCGTCGATCGACCGCCGACGGTCGCGGCTCCCGCTCCGGCGATGGTGAACCGCGATCTTGGCGAGTTCAGAAACTGCTCGGCGGGATCGACTGCGCTGGCGTTGGCCCCGGTGTACGGCATCTTCACCACCTGGCCGGGCACGCTGCTCGGGAGATACACCCAAAGCGTCGATCCGTCGGCCGCGACGCGGTCGCCGGACTCGAAGTCGATGCTGAGGAGATTGGGTTTCTTCCGCAGGATGACGCCGCTCGTCGTCTGACTGTTTCCAGTTACGGGATTGGTCAGGGTCTGCCGGAATTCGGCGCGCATGCTGTTTAGCTTCGCGTAGGCAGCGACGGCGCGATCGATGATTGCATCGGCGCTTTGCGCCTGCGCCGTGAAAGGCAGCGCGATGGCGACGAACGCCACTGGATAAATGAAGTTTTTCATAGTGATGCCTACCCGGCAGGGCTCATGCCGTTCCGGACTTCGGCGGGGGCACGCTGCGACCGATCGCCGCAGCGACCGCTCTAAGCTCGCCAACGAGCTGGGTGAACTGGTCGGGGTAGAGCGATTGCGCCCCGTCCGAAAGCGCGCGGTCCGGCTCGGGGTGAACCTCGATCATCACTCCGTCCGCGCCTGCTGCGATCGCCGCTCGTGCCATCGGGATCACCTTGTCGCGAAGGCCGGTGCCATGGCTCGGATCGGCGATGATCGGCAGATGCGACAGCCGGTGAACGATCGGAATTGCAGTGAGATCGAACATGTTCCGCGCCGCCGGATCGAAGCTGCGCACTCCGCGCTCGCACAGGATGACGTTCTCGTTGCCTTCCGCGAGGATGTACTCGGCGCTCAGAAGCAGCTCGTTGATCGTCGCAGCCATGCCGCGTTTCAGCAGCACCGGCTTCTTCAGCTTGCCGACCGTTTTGAGCAGCGAATAGTTCTGCATATTGCGCGCGCCGATCTGGATGCAGTCGGCGAGCTCGGAGACGAGCTTCGCTCCTTCCGAATCCATCGCCTCCGTGACGATCGGCAATCCCGTCTCTTTCCCGGCGCGAGCGAGGAATTTCAGTCCTTTCTCTCCGAGTCCCTGGAAAGAATAGGGCGAGCTGCGGGGTTTGAATGCCCCGCCGCGGAGCGCTGTGCCTCCTGCGGCCTTGACCATTCGCGCCGCAGACAGAATCTGCTCCTCGGATTCGACCGAGCACGGCCCGCCGATCACGACGACGCTGTCGCCACCGACACTGACACCCGGCGCCAGCTCGACGACCGTATTCTCGGCGCGCCACTCGCGTGACACCTGCTTGTACGGCTGGGTGACGTGGATGACTTGCGCGACACCGGGCAATGCCTCGAGCCGCGACGAGTCGACGCGACCGTCGTTGCCGACCAGGCCGACCGCGGTCCGCTGCGCGCCCGGCATCGGCCGCGCCTCGTAACCCATCTCCTGAATGATACTGACCACGCGCTCGACGTCTTTCGCCGTCGCGTCGTGCTGCATGACGACTAGCATTTATGCGATAACTGACGCTGGCTCGGCGGCTTCGGTGGGCTCGTCGTGCAGCTGTGGTGTGTGCGCTGGGTGCGCTGGTGTAATCGTCTCGTCGACGGTGCGCCCACGCATGCGTACGCTCACCAATGAAGATACGCCGGGCTCCTGCATTGTAACACCGTAAACGGCGTCGGCGGCTTCGGTGGTGGTGCGCGGATTATGGGTGATCACGATGAACTGGGTTCTGTTCTTGAAGCGGTTGAGCATGCGCACGAAGTGGCCGATGTTCTGGTCATCCAGCGGCGCGTCGACCTCGTCGAGCAGGCAGAACGGGCTCGGCTTGGTGAGAAAGATTCCGAAGAGCAGCGACAGCGCGACCAGTGCCTTCTCCCCACTCGAGAGCAGATGAATGCGCTGGGTACGCTTGCCGCGCGGCGAGGCGTGGATCTCGATGTCGCCCTCGAGCGGGCTCTCTGGATTCTCGAGTCGAAGGTCGCACTCGCCACCACCGAACAGAGTCATGAAGATGTTGCGGAAGTTCTCCCGCACCCGAACGAAAGTCTGCAGGAAAAGCTCGCGCGCGGTGGTGTCGATCTCGCGGATCGCCTGCTGCAGGGAGCCCTTTGCGGAGTTGAGATCGTCGCGCTGGGTAGTGAGAAAGCCGAGTCGACGGGTTTCCTCCTCGTGTTCTTCGATTGCCAGCGGATTGACCGGGCCAAGCGCGTCGAGCTGCTCGCGCACGAGCGCGGCTTCGCTGCGCAGCGTCTCGTCGTCCAGCTCGAGTGCTTCGGCGCCGGCGAGCAGCTCGTCGACAGGCTTCTTCCACTCGGCCTCCAGCCGTTCGCGAATCGCCGCGCGCCTGCCCGACAGCTCGGTGTACCGGAGCTCGGCGGCGTGCAGCTCTTCACTCGCGGCAGAGACGTTCCGACGCAGCTCGCTCAGCACGTGCTCTTCGCTCGTGAATCGCTCATCGATCTCGTGTACTGCTCGCTCGGCGTCGGCGAGCTTCTGCTCGGTATCCTCGAGGGTCGACTGACGGGCGTCGAGGTCACCCTGCCACTGCGAAACCTGCTCGGTGAGCTGGGCGTCGGCGGACGAAAGGGTGCTGAGCTCCAGCTGCAGGGACTCGAGACGTCCGGTTGCGGATGCGAACTCATCGCGCAGATGACGATGGCGATCGGACGCGACCTCGAGCTGGGCCTGAGCCTGGGCGCGCCGGATCTGACTCGCCGTCCGCTGCTCACGGGCTTCTTCCTGGCTGTGCTCGGCGGTGGCGAGGACCTCTCGTGCGGCGCTCACGGCCGTTTCGTGGGCAGCGATGCGCGCTTCGATGTCGGCCGCAGCGGTAGCGAGGGTGTCGATGCGGGCGCCGGTGGTTGTCTCACGCTCGGTCAACCGGTCGATCAGAGCCCGTGCTTCGGCCGCCTCCCGGGCGGCCCGCTGGTGTTGGCGTGCAACGGTTGCGGAACGATCGGCCGCTTCGGCGTTGGCTCGGGCTGCCTGCGACGCGGCTTCCTGGGCGACGACGGCAGCGCGCTCGGCGGCGGCGAGCGAGGCGCGCTCCGTCTCCGCGTTTACGCTCGCGCTGTGCCGGGAAGCGGCACTGTTGGCGACGGCCTGTCTCAGCTCGGTGATCTCGGCGCGCCGACGCAGAGGGCCGGGGCCCGATTCAGCCGCGGGCAGCCAGATCGCACCACGCGCATCGACGAACGCCGAACCGCTTTCCATCGACGTGACGCGTCCGAGTAAAGTCCGCACCCAGCCGCTGGCAGGGGACGCGGACTCCACGATCGCAGCGAGGTCAGGATTGTCCGTTCCCGCCGGCGAATCACCATTGACCGAATCGAGCGGCAGCAGGAGCAGCGGCCCCGGCGTGGCGGCGGCGTGCCAGGCGCGAATGGCGTCCGCGACGCTCCGGTCGCGAACCAGTACCGCGTTGACCGTAGGGCCGAGGAAGCGCTCCACGAGTCCGGCGGACGCGGTGTCAGCGCTGATGAAATCACTCAACGGTCCGAGAATGGCGCCTTCGCCAAAGATCGCGCGCTCCTTGAGCAGCCGCGCCGCTGCGGGCGCGAGGCCAACGCGCTCCCGCTCCAGGCCCTCGAGTGCGTTGAGCTTGGCACTTAGTGCAGTGTGCAACTCGTCCGCGCGCAACAGCTCGTCGCGCGCGGCGCTTTCCCGTTCGCGGGCAAGGTCGAGGGCATCCCGCGCCTCATCGGCTGCGGCGCTTGTTTCAGCGAGCCGCGTCGCTCCGATTGACGCGGCGTCTTCAGCGGCGGCGAGGTCGCGACGCGCTGCTTCGGCCGCGTCGAACAGATGGGTAAGCTCGGTCTCCAGCGTTGCGCGTCGCGCGCTCAGCTCTTCACGCTCGCGCTCGCCACTCTGCCGATCGAGCAAGGCGCGATGGAGCTCCTCGCGTAGCTCGCGCAGCGCCCGCTCACCGTGCTCGAGACTGGAACGTGCGACGCTGAGATTGGAGCGAACCTCCTCTTCGTGCCGAGCGTGGACGGCCAGCGCGTGATCGGCCGCTCGAAGCGCATCCTCGAGCGAGGTGAGCTCCGCGACGGCGCGCTCCAGCTCGGTGCTGACGCGACCGGCGGCTGCGTCTCCTTCACGGCGCTCCTCTTCGGCTCGCTCGCGGCGCGACATGGCGTTGCGTAGACGCTCCTCGGCGACGGCGATCTCACCGCGCAGCTGTTGGGTGCTCTCGCGCTGGTCCGAGACCAGCCTGGCCAACTCGGTGCGGCGTGCCTCCGCGCTGGTGCGCTCATTGAGAGCGGCGTCGCGCGCGGCTTCCTCCTCGCGCAGGCGCTGCTCGCCGGCGGGAACATCGACGCGCAAGGCCGTGACGCGCTCCTCGAGCCGGGCGAGCTCGTCGCGCCACGCCGCCATCTCGCGCGAGGCATGCGCAACCTCGAGGGTGAACCGACGCGAGGTGAGCTCGGTGTGTCGCTCGGCGCGCTTTCTCTGCCGCGCCAGCGACCGGACCTGGCTCTGGACTTCGGCGATGAGGTCGTCGATCCGAGCGAGATCCACCGTCGTCTCCTCGAGCCGACGCTCGGCGCTGCGTTTGCGATCGCGGTAGAGTCCGACGCCGGCGGCTTCCTCGAACAGCTCGCGACGATCGTCGGGCCGGTCGCTGAGCAGGGCATCGACCATTTTCGCCTCGATCACGACGGCCGAGTCGGCGCCGAGTCCCGTACCACGAACCATGTCGTGGATATCGCGAAGGCGACATGCGGCGCCATTCAGGAAGTAATCGCTCTCACCCGATCGGCTCAGGCGACGCGTGATCACGACTTCGCGGAACGGAATGTCGAGAGCGCCGTCGTCATTCTCGAAGTGGAGCGAGACTTCAGCGAGATTGACGGCGCGGCGGGCTGACGATCCCTGGAAGATCACTTCCTCCATCTTTGCGCCGCGCAAGGCACGCGCGCGCTGCTCGCCAAGGACCCATCTCACCGCATCGGATACGTTCGACTTGCCGCAGCCATTCGGACCCACGATCGCCGTGACGCCGGGCTCGAAGAGCATCTCGGTTTGATCGGCGAAGGACTTGAATCCGTGAATGTCGAGCTTCGTTAAACGCACTAAGGCGCTCTCCCCGTTCGGTAAACGAGCACGGGATTCAATCCCGCGCCGCGAAGTGTCTTTGTCAGTTCGGCCGATTCCTCGGGCCGGGTGAAGGCGCCCGCGTACAACCGCGCGCCCCCGTCGTCCTGCATCAATGCGTAGACCGCCAGGCCGCGGCCGTCATATTTCTGGACGGCTGCGCGCACGGCATCGGTGATGCCGCCCTGGGTTGGAACGCTGTCGACAAGCAGCGCCAGCGGCGCGCGGGTGACGCTGCCGGCAGAATCTCTGAGCACGTGCGCATTCCGCAGGACAAAGAGAAGTGAGTCAGCCTGATATCGTGCCGGGTACGCACCAGCCGTCACCTTGTACCATGTCGATCGCTCCGGGTCAATTGGGACAGGCGACACCGCGGGCGCCGGAAGCGCCGCGCCATTTTTCCTGATGAACAAGTTAGCACCTTCGGCGGTGTTTGCGACCTGTAGTTCAACGGCAAAAGCGGCCGCCTCGGCTGAGTCGCCGGGATTTGCCGGAGGAGCGATGTACAACGTTTCCGGTGGCGGACGCGGGGGAGGGGGCGTAGGTGCCGGCACGGGCTTGACCGCGACGTGTCTCGCCGGTGCACGCCCGAGCGGAACTATTCCGGTAAAGGCGAGGGTCAACCCGATCGCGGCGAGAAGTAGCACCAAGGCTGCTCCCAGAGCCGGGAAAAACCACCGTTGTCGCCTCCATACCGCGGCGCGAGCGCCGGCTCGCTGTAGCTGAATCTTGAGCGTCGGTGTGGGCGTCGGTACGCGAGCCAGAACGAGAGCCGACGGGGCGGCCGCGATCTCGGCATCCTTCACCAGCACCGCGCCATCCACCTGCTCGATGAGGTCGCCGAGTCCGGCGGCATGACTGGACGCGACGAGAATCAATAGCGCGCCGACCTGGGTAAATCCCGCCGCGAGCTTTTTCCATCTTCCGCTGTGGAAGATCTGCTCGTCGATCATGGGATCGGTTCCGCTCGGCATCACGTACAGATTCGGGGTGCCTTCGACTTCGTAGCCGATCTTGTTGAGGGACACGCCGTACAGAAAACTGTCGGTGATGCCGTGCGGATCTTCTTCTCTGACCAAGGAACGAAGCGACGGAACGTCGCCAACGAGATCCGCGACGACGGCGCGGCGATGTTGGGCTTCGGCGCGGGCGATCCCAAGCGCTACGTAGGCGGCGACAGCGGGGTCCGAGGATGTGACGACGATGGCGGAGTAGCTGCCCAGCAGTGGCGCGATCTGCCGTCCGGCGTCTTCCCATGCTACGGGTCGTCCACCGGCGCCGGGCGGCTTCAAGGGGAGCCCTCGTAAATCCAGTAATCGCGTCGGGAGGCGCGACCGACCCGCTCTGCCTCTTCCTTCGTCGAGAACGGACCCATCACCACTCTGAAAATCGGCGAGCCGGCGCTGCTGGTGACGACGACGTGCGCCGGTGTTGCGCCGACCCGAATGGTGCTGGCGAGCTGCTGTGCCTTGTCCTCGGTGAGCAGCGCGGCAAAGGAGACAGTAAAGCCGGCCGTCGGCTGCGTTCCGGGCGCCAATTGTGTGGAATCAATGGTTGCCGGCGTGGACGACGCGTAAGGCGACGTCGAGCTCGCGGTGGAATCGGAGTACACACTGTCGGTCGGGAAAGTCACCGGTTGGTCGAGACCAGCCGGCCGTGGGCGGAACCCGTTCCAGGCAAAGAAATACCAGAAATCTTTAGCCCCGGCAGCCACGGTGGATTTGACCGCGAGGTTGTCGGGATCGATCAGCGTAACGTCCTTTGCCCCGAGAGCCGCCAATTCGCCATCGGGTGTGATCACGGGCAGATCCGCTTCCCAGCGCGTCGCCACCGCGCCGACGAGCCGGTTCGTCCCGATCGCGATCACCCAGGCAGAATCGACTTTCGGGAAGCGCGCGATCAGGTACCTGCCCAGACCGTCCATCCGCAGGTCCGTCGGCGGTGCCGGAAGCGTAACGGCGTGACTGACGCTGCCACTGTAGCGATCGACGACCGAAAGCCCACTATCGCCGAAAGTCGCGACGTAAAGGCGGTCGCCGCTCGGAGTTGGAGCCAACGCCCGGACGCGACTCTGCAGGTCTACTGTGCCGGCCGGTGAAAGATCCTTGGCTTTGACGCCGACCAGACCACTGTCGACGGTGAAGTACACGCGGTCTCCGACCTGGGTGCGCACGGCGCGTCCCGAGAGCGGCAACACGGCGCTGTCCTGAACGACATCGTCCGGCGGCCGCACCTTCCAAAGGATGGTCTGGGTGCCTTTGTTGGCGGCGACAAGGAGCTCACCGTTGGGCTGCGTAAAAACCGACCGCGCTGGAATCGGCGGCTTGAAATGCCAGTCACCGCCGCTGGGGTTCAGTCTGACAATTTCGCCTTTGGGATTGATGCCGTAGATGTCGCTGCCGTTCGCCGAAGCAAGAGAGGTGAGCTTCGCGCGGGAAGCCTTGACGACGTCGGTCTCTCTTAGGTCGAGGCGACCTGGGAAGCCTTTGGAATCGACGTAGGCAATGGTGCCGGCGTCGGGGTCGAATGCGAGGACACGCTCCAGCGCCGGTGCTTCGTCGACGGTCCAGACAGCCGAGTCGAGCTTGGGGTAGACGTAGACGCGACCCGTTCCTCCGCCGCGTGGAACGCGAAGAAGGAGCGGGTCGGGACCGTGTGATTCGGCCGGTTGGAAATTCGTGCTGTCAGGCGCTGCCCTGTCGTTGTTCGTACAGGCTGCACAGAGCAGCGCCAGCAGTAGGAGGCGACGCAACGGTTAGTAGCTCGCTCCCAATGAGAAGGTCCAGTTGGGCTTCCGTCCGCCGACCATCGGTCGGGCATAGTCCCAACGAAGTACGGCGAGATTGAAAAGGTTCACCCGCAATCCGCCACCCCAGCTTGCGAGCGGGTAACGATCGATGTTGGGATTGTTGCCCACCGGTGCGTTGCCGAGGTGTGGCGTCTGTCCCTTGCTCCACGCCAGACCCGCGTCGTAGAAGATGAGCCCGTCGACTGGTGGCAATCCAAAAGAGCTGCCGATGTCGAAGCGCCGAATGATCGGGAAGCGGAGCTCCTCGTTGAACACGGCGACTCTGCTACCCGCAAGCTGGGCGTTGTTGCACTGCGACTGTCCACCGATGATCGAGGTGCAATCGTAGAAGTTGAAGTTCGCGCGATCGTAACCGCGGACGAAGTCCGGCCTTCCGATGTACTTCGGGAAGAAGTCTTCATCGCGCCCGAGTGAGATCGACGAAAGGAATCGCGTCGCGAAGGTGAGCGTGTTGAAGATAATCGGATCGTAGCGACGATAGTCAACCAGGAAGTCGGCGAAGTTTACGTTGCCGAGGTTCTGCGACGCCTGGAAGCGCATCCGCCGTCCCATGATCGGACCGGTGTTGCCAAACAGCGTGTTGTCAGAAACAAACGCCGTCGTCGGCGTGATGTAGTTCAGCGTTTTGAGCTTCAGACTGTCATTCTTGAACTGGATGTCGGTGCAGTACCCGGCGATGCTGCAATCCTGGAAGACGTGGACAATTCCCTGCGCGATGCTGTTGAATTGTGTTCCGACTTCGACGCGACTGAAGCGGCTGAACGGATACTGGGTGGTGAGAAAGACGTTCCTGATGACGTAGCGGAAGTAGTCGGTCTGCAGCCGGATTGCGTTTGGGTTGTCGGGCGAAGCACCCTGGAACCCGGACACGGGCACGTACACCGGGTCCTGCGCCAGGCCGGTGGTGTACTGCCAGCGGTGACTCAGATTCGCGTATCCGACGAACACACTGGCGTCGCTGAGACGTCCGTACACGTTGCCGGCGACGGCGAGCTGATGGTTGCCGAGCAGGTCACTGAACACAAAGGCCGTCCCACCGGCGAACATTCCGCCGTAGCTGGGGGTGTAGCCGACCGATGGATCAGCGATGTAGTCGGGGTGGAACGTCGCGTGGTACGGACGCTCCTTGAACCGGGCCGTGTCGGGCAGTCCGAAGAGCGGATCCGACATCAGGGTGCCAATGCTCGCCGGCAAATCGGCGACAGCTACTTCCTGCGCCGGAAGCACCGACGACTGTCGCGTGCCGGACGGCGCGCGGTATGTCGAAGTGGGCTCACCGGGCTGGGCCCCGAGGGTCGAATCGAATGCCGTTTGTGGCGCGTTGGCCGCGGGCGCTGCTGCCACCGCCGGTGTAGCGGCTCCCGGCCGGAACGCCGTCCGCTTGAGGGCGCGCGGATTGTCGACGGTCCACACGGTGTAGTCGCCGCGCTCGTAGTACGTGAACGCCAGTCTGTCGGCGCCCCTGGACCAGCTGATCGCCGGGCTGTACTCGGTGATTGCGGAAACGCCGCCGAGCACGTTGGTGATCTGGTAGTGCTCCTTGGTTGTAAAATCGTACAGGAAGACGTTCGGAATCCCGGTGCGATCCGATACGAACGCGACTTCACGCCCGTCCGGTGCCCACTGTGGGTTCAGATTCAACCCATCCTGACCGGGCAACACGGTGATGCTTCCGTTGTCGAGATTCATCACCGAGATCTGCCATTTGCCGAATTTCAGGATCGCGAGATTGGTCTCGGGACCGCGATCGCTCGCGAAAGCGATTTGGCGGCCGTCGGGTGACCAAGCCGGCTGCAAGTCGCCGTATTTGTCGTCCGTGAGCTGGCGCAGACCACTGCCGTCGGCATTGACGATGTAGAGATCGGTGATGCCACCGACGGTGCCGCTGAACGCAATCTGCTTGTCGTCGGGCGACCAGGTCGGACTCCACACGGCGTCGACCGGCAGGTCGAGACGCTTCTTCACGCTGGCGCTGGCGACATCCATCAGGTACAGGACGTCCTTTCCTTCCCGCTGCGCTGTAAAGGCGAGAGTCCGTCCGTCGTTCGAGAAGGAGCTCTGCGAGTAGAGCAGACGCAGCTCCTCGAAGTTCGGATTGGTCGTGCTTTCGACGAGCCGCTTGATGCGCTTTCCGGTGCGCGCGTCACCCAGCCACAGGTCGATGAAAACTTCGCCGCGCTTCACGCTGCCGTTCGACAGGAACGCGATGCGGGTGCCGTCGGTCGAGAGGGCGGGCGCAAGGAAGATCTGGCCCCCCGTTTTCTTCTCGCTGAGTAGGGTCTGGGCGAAAGTTTGCGGACGATCGAGATTTGCCGCCTGTGGCAGATACTTGGCGTTCACTGACTCGCGCCAATCGTCGCTCAGCTCGTGGAGCGTGAGACCGAGCTGGCGCTGGAACGCGCGCGCAATTCCCAGCGTGGTCGCGTTCTGCATGATCTCACCGATGGCCGCGTCGCCCCACCGCTCCCCGACGTACTCCCATAGCGCTTCACCGTAGCGATACGGGAAATACTTGTCCGGGTGCTCGGTCATCTGCTCGATGGTGGGCAGAGTGCCATTGACCGCGGCATCCCGAACCCAGGTGTCGGTCAGGATGTGCTCGGGCCCGATCGACAGATACTCGGCCATGCCTTCCATGAACCAGAGCGGTGGATCGACCTGACTGAGGGTCTGGAGATTCGCGCCGGCCTTGCCGCGGGCGAAGATGTCGAACTGGAACTCGTGCACCATTTCGTGGGTCAGCACGTGCTCGAAGCTGCCGAGGTCGCCGGTGAGCGGCAGGATCATTCGCTGCCGCAGCGGATCGGTGGCTCCGCCCACGCCCTCGCCGAGATCACCATTGACGTTGCTCTGCCCGAACTCCGAGCGGGAAGCGTAGAGGATGATCGGCTTTTTCTCGCGGAACTGGTGGTCCATCACCTTCGAGAGTCGCGCGTAGGAGCGCTCCGCCATGCGGGCCGCCTCCATCGCGCCGGCGCGCTCCTCGGGATAGTAGTGAACGAGCCAGTGCTCGGTCTCGATCACTCTCCAGTCGAAGTGCTTGTACTGCACCTGGTTCATGCCGAAGTACTGCTGTGCATCGAGGCGAGCTCCGCACAGCAGGATGGCCATTCCGGCCAGGATACGAACCGCTTTCATTGCTTACTCCTGTGGTTCCAGCGCCACTGTCTCCGCGTCACTCCACAGGCGCTCTATCTGGTAGAACGAGCGAAGTGTCGGATGGAAGATGTGAACTACGAAATCGAAGAAATCGAGTAATACCCAGCGGCCTTGCTGTAACCCCTCGGTGTGGTGCACCGTCAAACCCTGCTTCTTCATCTCCGCAATCACGTGCTCGCCGATCGATCTCACGTGGGTGTCGGAGGTCCCGCTCGCAATTACGAAGTAATCAGTCATGTCGGTGACGCCGGCCAGATTGAGGATCACGACGTCGTTGGCTTTCATGTCCAGACAGAGCTGGGCGGCGCGCTGCACTCTCTGCGCGCCTTCGCGAGCGGTTACAGACGATAGGGATGTTGCCATGCGGTTCGGTGGAGGTTCGTTCGCGGCGGGAATGCCGCATTCACTGTGTAGCTTATCCGTCGGGCGAAAGTTCCGTGAGGGGTTCAAGTAGCATTTCGCACGCCAAGTATGCCAAGCAAAAAAGACCTGGCCGTCCACATCTAGGACAGCCAGGTCTTCGCTTTCCCTACGCTGCTACTGCTTGATCACCCAGACCTTGATCTCGGGGTGAACGTCGGCGTGCAACCTGATTGGCACGCGATAGACGCCAAGCGCTCGAATCGGCTCGTGCAGGTCGATTTGTCGCTTCTCTACATGGAAGCCCTGCGTCTCGAGCTGGTGAGCAATGTCGGAAGAAGTCACCGAACCGAAGAGCTTGCCTTCGTCGCCGACGCGCGCGGAGAACGTGAGCGACACCTGCTCGAGCCTGGTGGCAAGCTCCGACGCAGATCCACGGCGCTGCTCCTCAGCCTGCTCCAGCCGCTGGCGTTCCTGCTCGATGCGCTTCCGATTTCCGGCCGTCGCCTCGTAGGCGAAACCGCGGGGGAGGAGATAATTGCGGGCGTAACCAGCCGAAACTTTCACGATGTCGCCCGGGTGTCCGAGCTTTTCAACTGCCTGTCTGAGTATGACTTCCATTGCCGAGATTCCTTCGGTGATCGTTGAGAACGAGTAAAGCTAGCACAATTGTTGGAACGACCGCACGCTCAGGCTGGCTTAGAGCGCCGCCGCAGATCGAGCCAGGTGTCGCCCAGGCCCAGCATGACGGTAACTCCGACGAGGAGCCATGGGATGAAGCCGAGGATGACCAGATAGACATAGCGTCCGCGCGAGAGCCAAACGAGAACGCCAGTCCCCCTGATCAGATACAGCGCGCCGAAAAACAACAGCAGGTTATAGCCGGCGTTTCTGGCTTCGCCGAAAGCCGGCAACAGCGACAGCGTGGCGCCGACCGCAAGGCCCCACACCAGCTGGTCGTTGAAACGAAAATCCATCAGCCGTCCGAGCTGCGGTCCGAGGCGCTCAGGAGCGAAGCGCTGATAGACCGCCCATCCAAGCCCCAGGGCAGCGAGCGATTCCAGCGCCAGCAGCGCGGGGAGGAGCGCCGCCGACTGCGAGGGCATGTCGCGCATCATCGACTCGCTCTCATCGTTCAAGGCGTCGAACCACGGCGCCTTGTCGGTGATCTCCTTCCACGCCGGTTCGGACCGCCCTTCCTCGATCTTCTGGATGGTCGTGTTCACCCGACGCGTGAACTCCTCGCCCGCCGCATGCTGAAAGCGTGCAATCCCGCTGGGCGACGACAGCGCGAGACTGAAGCCGACCGCCACCGCGAGGCCGATCGCGAAAAGCGCCCGCGACAGGAACGGCGCGCTGGTATTCCAGAGACTGACCAAGCCGAAGCTCGCCGCCAGCAGCACGACCCAGCCGCGCGCCATCTGATCGTACTGGGTGCCCGGCTGACCAGCTGGGTGCAGAAGCATCCACGCGGCAAGGGCAACCCAGATGAGCACCATCGCCAGCCGCCCGCCGAGCTTCCAGTCGATGATGGCGCAGCTGGCGATGATTGCGATCAGCACCAGCAGGGTTTGCTGAACCGGGATCAGCGCGTCGAGGGGCGGCAGGTAAGGCAGAATCAGAAACGCTGCCAGCCCCCAAAACAGGGGCCGCCACGACCGACTCTTCGTTTCCGTCGTGGCGGCGTCCGCCATCTACGCCTGGTGGCCGCGGATATAAGGAATGAGGGCGAGGAAGCGAGCTCTCTTGATTGCCGTCGACAGCTGACGCTGATGACGCGCGCACGCGCCGCTCAAGCGGGACGGGAGAATCTTCCCCTGATCGGTGATGAATCTTCCGAGGGTGCGGTCATCCTTGTAATCGATCCAGCGAACGCGGCTCTCGCAGAACGGGCAGCTCTTTTGTGGTCTTCTCATCGATTAATCCTCGTCGTCGTCATCGTCGTCACGGCGGGTTGCCGCGGCCAGCTCTTCCTCGGACTGCGGCGGAGCGCCGACTTCGTGCTCGTGCAGGGTGACGAGGTAGCGAATGACACCATCGTCGAGCTTGAGCGCTCTCTCGTACTCGGGGAGAACGGACGGCTCGGCGTTGAACTTGGAGACGACGTAGTAGCCGTTCTCGCGGGGCCCGATGGAGTAGGCGAGCTGGCGCCGCCCCCAATGGGTGACTTCGGGCTGCTCTTTGGCGCCGAGCAGGCCGTTGAAGCGATTGATCTTGTCGTTGATGGCGGCGTCTTCGAGAGTGGAATCGAAGATGTAGACCGCCTCGTAAGTGCGGGGCACTGGCAATCCTCCTTTTGGTCGTTAACCGCCTCCCGCTGGTTGCCGAAGCGGGAGGAAGGTGTGAAGGCCACGGGTGTGGCCGTTGTCGAGACAGAAAGCTAGGCGGTCGAGGCCTTCAATTCAACCGCGAACGCCCGCCGCGCGGAATGGATGTCTCGCCGCGAGCGCGCGGTCATTGGCGGAATCGGGCTTTATGGCGCGGCTGGCCAACCTAGCTTCTGTCCTGCGCTCTCCCGGAGGTTACATGCGCAGAACAGTCGGAATTGCCGCTGGAGTCATCGGAGCGGCTGCAATCACGCTCGTCGCCGCGAGCTGCGGCAGTGACACGACGGCGCCCGCGCCCAAGACTTACGTGGCCAACATGATCGCCGAGAACGAAGGCGCGGGGCATACGTCACCAGGGAGTGGAGTCTTCACCTTCGTGGACAACGGCGACGTCATCAATTGGACCCTCGAGCTGACCAACATGACGAACGTGACCGCCTCGCACATTCACCTCGGGGCAGCGACCAACGTCGGGGCCACCGCCGGTCCGGTGATCATCAATCTTTTTCTGCCGAACCGTCCGCCCGAAACGGGCACGCTCAATGGGATAGTTGCGGAGGGCACCATCACCAACGCCAACAACTCCACAGTGTCGCTCGATTCACTGCGAGTCCTGTTCAACAACGGCAACGCCTACACGAACGTGCACACCACGGCAAACCCCGGCGGAGAAATACGTGATCAGGTCCATCCGGTAAACTGAGTGAGGTCCGATTCACATCCGTCGGCCCACGGACACAGCTTGAAGAGGACCGCTAGACGTTGAATCGGAAGAGGAGTACGTCGCCGTCCTGGACGACGTACTCCTTTCCTTCTGAGCGCACGACGCCTTTCTCGCGCGCGCCCTTCCACCCGTCGTTGCCGACGAACGCGCTGTACGCGACCGTCTCGGCGCGAATGAACCCCCGCTCGAAATCCGTGTGAATCACCGCCGCCGCTTTGGGAGCGGTATCACCACGGTGGATCGTCCACGCGCGCACCTCCTGCTCACCAGCAGTGAAATAAGTCTCGAGTCCAAGCAGCTTGTATCCGGCGCGAATCAGCCGATCGAGTCCCGCTGATTCGAGGCCGAGCGAAGACAGAAAGTCGGCGCGGTCCTCGGGCGGCAGCTCGGCGAGCTCCGCCTCGATCTTGGCGGAGAAGGGAACGACCTCTGCCTGTTCGCCACTTTTCGCGACTGCTTCGCGGAGCGCCTTGAGGTGCGGCCCTTCATCGCCGGAGAGCTCGGCGTCGCTCACGTTCGCGGCGTAGAGGACGGGCTTGACCGTCAGCAAAGTGAGCGGCGCCAGTAGCGCTTTCTCATCGGCGGTGAGTCTGGCCTCCCACAGTCCTTTGCCTTCCTTGAGAAAGCCGTACGCCTTCTCGAGCACCGGAAGCTCCGTCTGGGCTTCCTTGTCACCGGTCCGCGCGGAACGACGCGTTTTGTCGAGACGCTTCTCGAGCGACGAGAGATCGGCCAACGCGAGCTCGAACTCGATCACCTCGCGGTCGCGCACGGGATCGACTGCGCCCATGACGTGAGTGACATCCGGGTCCTCGAAGCAGCGCACCACGTGGACGATCGCGTCGGTCTCTCTGATGTTCGACAGAAACTTGTTGCCGAGTCCTTCACCTTCGGCGGCGCCTTTGACCAGACCGGCGATGTCGACGAACTGCACAACGGCGGGAACCGTTTTTTTCGGCTTCACGATGTGCGTGAGCTCATCGAGTCGCGGATCGGGCACTTCGACCATCCCGACGTTCGGCTCGACGGTGCAGAATGGATAATTGGCTGCTTCGGCCCTGGCGGCAGTCAGCGCGTTGAACAGCGTCGATTTGCCGACGTTCGGGAGGCCGACAATTCCTAATTTGAGCATGAATGCGTTGATTGCGGCGTAAATAGACTGGCAGTGATGCCTGAGACATTGACTGAGGGCCCAGGACCAACGGCATTGCTGATTGCTGACTAAGTGAAGACCGAGGACAAACGGCCGACAAGCAGGACAGAGGACCATCGAGGACCGTCCTCACTTGTCCTCCGTTCTGCTTTTCGGCCTTTTGTCCTGGTCCTCACTTAGTCAGCAGTCATAGATGCAGTTGGTCCTGGGGCCTCAGTCAAAAAGTCCTCAGTCATCAGTCATCGGTTGCAGGACGTGCCCTGCGATTGTGAACGTTCATCGCTTTTTCTATTCCTTCCTTCAACCACGTCTCCACCGTCGAAGTCAGCTCCGGCATCATGTCGAGAATATCCTCTCGTTCATCCCGCGCAAACGGCGCCAAAACGAAATCGGCGAGGTTCGTGTAGATCCCCTTTCGTTCCTCGCTTGGCCCCACTCCGATCCGGAGACGCGCGTATTCCTGCGAGCCGAGGGCCGCCTCTACGCTCTTCAGTCCGTTGTGACCCCCGGCACTGCCGCGTGGACGAATACGAATCCGACCAACCGGCAGCTGGACTTCGTCGACGACGATGAGCAGATCTTTCGCAGGGCTCCAGAACGGCCGGCGCACGAAATTCTTCAGTGCCTGTCCGCTCAAATTCATGTACGTCTGGGGCTTAACGAGGCGGACTTTCACGCCGCCGACGAGTCCATTCGAAATATGGGAGTCCGTATCCTTCTTCCAGCCGTCAAAATGCCAAACGTCGGCGAGGTGGTCGATCAACCACCAGCCGACGTTGTGACGTGTCGCGGCGTACTCGCGGCCCGGGTTCCCGAGACCGACTATGACCTTCAAGGGCTATCCAATAGTCACTACTTGTTGGACTCGTCTTCGCCTTCGCCGTCTTCGTCAGACGGGCCCTTGCCGATCACTTCGGGCTCGGCCGCACCTTCCGCAGCGCCCTCGACACCCTCGGCAGCCGGAGTCTCCTCGATGACCGCGCGCGGTGCGGCGACTACTGCAACCGACGTCTCGGGATCATCGAGAATCTCGACACCTTCCGGAAGCTTGATGTCGCTGACATGGAGCGAATCTCCGATCACCATCGCGCTGACGTCCAGCTCGGCATGGTCCGGAATGCTGGACGGATCGACCTCGATCTCCAGCTCGCGGAGGGTCTGGTCGAGAACGCCGCCCTCGAGCTTGACGCCCTCGGGAATGCCGGTCAGGGTGATGGGGATACTCACGGTGACTTTCTCACCGGCGACGAGTGCCTGAAAATCGACGTGAAGGATCTGCCGCTTGATCGGGTGGCGCTGGATCTCGCGAATAAGCGTCTTCGCAGTCTGGCCTCCCACGGTGATGTCGATGACGGTGCTCTCCGCCTGAATGTGGCCGAGCATTTTGTCGAGGTCGCGAGCATTGAGCGACAGTGAGATCGGGTCGCGGCCGTGGCCGTAAATGACCGCCGGGACCAATCCCTCACGGCGGAGACTGCGAGCCGCGCCCTTGCCTGTGCCTTCGCGAGCCGTTGCGTTAAATGAAACCGTTGCCATTGCTATTCATCCCTGGGGCGCGATCGCTCTGCGCCACGCCCACTCGATAATGTCCAGTACCGCCGACGCCAATTCCTTTGCCGTCCGTCCGATCATCGCGATCATGCTTCAGCCTTCGAACAACGAGCTGACCGATTGCTCGCTGTGGATATAGCGAATCGCCTTCGCCAGCAGCTCTCCCACCGACAGCACGCACAGAGTCGGGAACCTCTTCGCCTCCGGAATCAACACGGTATCGGTCACCGTCACTTCCTTGATCGGAGCGCTCGAGAGCCTTTCAACTGCCGGACCCGAGAGGAGCGCGTGCGTCGCGCAGACATACACATCGCGCGCACCCAGATCCTTCAGGGCCCTTGCCGCTTCGGATACAGTGCCGGCGGTGTCGATCATGTCGTCCGCAAGCAAGCAATCCTTTCCTTCGACTTCACCGACCACGTTCACGACTTCCGACACGTTCGGCTTGGGACGCCGCTTGTCGATGATCGCCAGCGAGCCGTTCAATCTCTTCGCAAAACCCCTCGCCATCTTCGCCGACCCGACATCGGGAGCGACTACGACGAGCTCGTGCAGATCCTTCTTTCTGTAATGCGAAACGAACACCGGCGCCGCGTACAGGTGATCCACCGGAACATCGAAGAACCCCTGCAGCTGGTGCTGATGAAAATCCAATCCCAGAACTCGATTGGCTCCAGCCACCGTGATCATGTTGGCCAGAAGCTTTGCACCAATCGCGACCCTCGGCTGATCCTTGCGGTCCTGCCTCGAGTATCCGTAATAGGGCATCACGCACGTAATGCGAGCCGCGGACGCCCTTCTTGCCGCGTCTATCAGGAGCAGAAGCTCCATGATGTTGTCGGCCGGCGGATTTGTCGGCTGCACGATGAAAACGTCGTTGCCTCTAACGTTCTCGTCGATGCGGACGAAAATCTCGCCGTCTGCAAACCTGGTGACCGTCGTCTTGCAGAACGGCACATCCAGCATTTGCGCAATCTCAGCGCACAGTTCCGGGTTAGCGGGCCCGGCGATGAGCTTGAAGCCATGAGCGGGTACGGATAATCCGTCCATGCAGCCTTACAAGTTAAGTGGGCAAAGGACTTAGATCAATTGCCCCTGGTGGATTCGAACCACCATTACCGGATCCAAAGACCGGTGTCCTGCCATTGGACGAAGGGGCAACGGACGCGAAAGCTAGTCCAGAATCTCCACAGGGACAACGCTGTCAGCGGTGCGTGTAACGATCCGTTGCGTCCCCTCAGGAACCTCGAGCGGGGGCAGCTTTTTCGTCGCGGGCGAGGAGTCCGTGGTGATGCCCGGAATCTTGAAGACGGTCGAGCCAGAGCCACTCATGCGGTAAAAGAGTCCATAACGATCTCCGCGTGAGAGCAGCGCATCGATCGCCGGCCAGCGGGGCCGAATTACCGCCTCGAAATCATTCACCGAGTGGCGCGCCGCCGACTCCCAGTCGCGGAACATTTCCGCGGTCAGCTCTGGAACCGTAGAGGCGTGACGTTCGCCCCTTTCATCGAGGAGAGCGTAGGCCTGTCCGGTGTCGATTCCGAACGGTGGAAAGAAGAGCTGTACATCCCGCGCCGGGAGCGGCGTGAGCTCCAGCAATTTTTCGCCGCGGCCCCAGCCGATCGCCATGACGTAATCGGTGGTCAGGAAAGGCACGTCGGCGCCGAGCCGCGCCGCGAGCTGCTGCAACGCGACTTTCGGCAGCGGTTTCTGCGACAGCTTGTTCAGGATTCGGAGTACCGCCGCGGCGTCAGCGCTACCCCCGCCGAGTCCGCCCCCGATCGGGATGCGCTTCTTGAGCACGATCTCGAAGCCGCCCGGCCATCCCGTTTCCTCGGAGTAGAGCGCGGCGGCGCGGTAGGCGAGATTCTGCTCCTCCGGATTATCACGCATTACCCCGCAGCGAAGGGTCCGCGCACTGGCTCGCACGTGCAGGCGTACGTCGTCGCCGAGTGCGAGACGCAGGAAAACCGTTTCGATCGAGTGATAGCCGTCGGGCTCTTTGGCCAGCACGCGCAGAGAAAGATTTATCTTCGCCTGCGCCAGAGTCCGGCCGCCTCGCCCCGTCACGCGGGTGCTTCCGTCGTCGGCTGCAGGTCGCGGAGACGGACTCCGAGCCGGGTGAAATACCACGCGCCAATCAGTGTGATCGGCACGAATGAGAACAGGTGATAGCCGATCGCCCAGGTAGCCGCCTGCTCCTGGCCCACGCCGTAAAGCGCCAGCCCCTGAACCGACATGTACTCGAACACGCCGAAGAATCCCGGCAGTGACGGAACCGCCGTTCCGAGCGCAATGAACGCCTGAAGGAAGAGCGCCGCCGAAAAAGGCGCGGTAATGCCGACCGCT